>Ga0126383_10001773_pt1 | contig 13582 bp, 12 predicted proteins | sample PanSoiMetPlot_35_FD_96882 | JGI IMG/M metagenome (GOLD analysis project Ga0126383, IMG submission 96882) | Tropical forest soil microbial communities from Panama - MetaG Plot_35 | ecosystem: Environmental > Terrestrial > Soil > Tropical forest > Bulk soil | place: Panama | collected 2016-02-17
GCACGATTTTGCCGATGTTGGCCTTCGTCAATTTCATGGAAATTCCTTTCTCAAAGTTGGCTGGGCATGTTCTCTGCGCCCTCACTACGTTCGGGCGCAGAAAGAACATGGACCGTGGCAAAAATCCGGAAGCGTATCGGAAGCACCGTGAAGCGGATTCGTGCGGCCCCATGCTTCCGAGATTCTGAGAGTTTTGCGGTGTTTTCAAGGATTTGCCAGCACTGTGCGGCTTCGTGCGGCCTCATGCTGTGGTGGCAGATCATCTTTTTAAAGTGGTATAGAGGCTAATTCCTGAGGTGTTGGCTCGTTCAAGCGGCCCGTCACCATCTTTTTCGATCGTCGCCCGAAGTCCTCTGCCATGTCCTTTACCATTGCGATCGTCGGCCGGCCGAACGTTGGCAAATCGACGCTGTTCAACCGGCTCGTTGGCCGCCGGCTCGCGCTCGTCGACGATCGGCCGGGAGTGACGCGGGATCGGCGCGAAGGCGACGCACAGCTCGGCGATCTCGCCTTCAAGGTGATCGATACCGCCGGCTTGGAAAACGCGGGGCGCGAGAGCCTCTCAGCTCGAATGCAGGCGCACACAGCGGCGGCGATCGCCCAGGCCGATGCCGTTTTGTTTTTGATTGACGCGCGAACCGGCGCCACCGCTGCAGATCGTGCGTTCGCGGACATGATTCGCAAGGCTGGCAAGTGCGTCATTCTCGTCGCCAATAAAAGCGAAGGCCGCGCCGGCGAGGCTGGCGCACTTGATGCCTATAGGCTCGGTCTCGGCGATCCGGTTGCGATCAGTGCCGAACATGGCGAGGGTTTGGCGGAGCTCTACGAGGCGCTGCGCGCCGTTTGTTCCCAACCGATTGCCGAACGCGAAGACGAGCGGGATCGGCTGGCCGCGGCGGACGAAGCTCCCATTCGCATCGCCATAGTCGGCCGACCGAATACCGGCAAATCCATGCTGATCAACCGCCTGCTCGGCGAGGAAAGGCTGTTGACGGGACCCGAAGCTGGTATCACGCGCGACGCCATTGCCGTAAAGCTTAATTGGCGCGGGCGACATTTTCGCGTTCACGACACTGCCGGCTTGCGTCGCCGCTCGCGCGTAAACGAGAAGCTGGAGAAGCTTTCCATCAGCGATGCACTCAACGCGATCCGTTTCGCTGAGGTCGTAATCGTGCTGATCGATGCTCAAGCTCCGTTCGAAGAACAGGACATCCGCATCGCCGATCTGGTCGAGCGGGAAGGCCGCGCGATCGTGATCGCGGTGAACAAATGGGACTTGGTCTCCGCAGAACCCGGCGCGATAGGCCGCTTACGCAATACGGTGGATCGCCTGTTGCCGCAGATCAAGGGCGTCGGCATTGCAGTTGTGTCGGCGAAGACCGGCCATGGTTTGGACCGTCTGATGCAGACGGTCGTTGAGGCACATGGCGTCTGGAACCGCCGCGTGCCGACTGCGGCATTGAACCGGTTTTTGGCCGAATCAACGAGCGCGAATCCGCCGCCGGCGCTGCGCGGCCGGCGCTTGCGGCTCGATTATATGACGCAACCGAAGTCGCGGCCGCCAAATTTCGTTTTGTTCGGTTCACGCACCAGCACGCTGCCGGACGCTTATCGTCGCTACCTTGTGAACGGCCTGCGCGACCGGTTCGGCCTTCCAGGCACGCCAATCAGGCTGACGCTGCGCACAAAGTCCAATCCCTATGCGCCGCGCAAGCGCCGCTGAGCCCGTTTGAGCCGTTAGACGGGCAGCGTGAGCTGTAAAAATTTGCCGGCGGGAAAGTCATAAAGCTTGCCGGTCTCGGGGCAGCTCGGCAGGCAAAGTGGCAGGATCTTTTCGGCAACCGCCTCGGGTGTCGGCAGGGTCATCGGGTTTTCTCCCGGCATGACCTGCGCTCGCATCCGGGTCCGGGTTGGACCCGGATTAAATAGATTCACTCTTACGGCCGTCGACTCGGTTTCCGCTGCATACACACGTGCCAGTGTGTTGAGGGCGGCTTTCGACACCGGATACGCGCCGCTATAGGCGCGCGCGTGGGTGGCGGCGCCCGCGGTGATGAAAACCGCCCGTCCGGCGGCGGAACGCTTGAGCAAGGCATCCATGGCGCGGATCAGATGCCAATTGGCGGTGACGTTCACCGCCATGACCTCATCCCAGTTCTGCGGGTCGATGTGATCGAGCGGCGAGCGCTGCCCGACCACTCCGGCGTTGCCGACCAGGACCTCAAGCCGCTGATAACGCTCGTTCAGAGCCGCAGCTAACCGATAGATTCCGGCATAGTCGCGCATATCGAGCGGGACCAAGGTCGCCGAACTGCCGTACGCGCGTGCCGCATCGTCGATTTCCTCGAGCGCGCCTACGGTGCGCGCGACTGCGACGATGTGAGCGCCGGCGCGGGCCAGCACAAGAGCCGTCGCCCGGCCGATGCCGCGCGATGCGCCGGTGACGAGCGCAATGCTCCCGGCCAGAGCTTGCGTCATTGATCAGCTCGCTTCCGCGAGCAAGGAGAGCTGACGCGGCGTCGCGTCCTGGGCGGTCCGATCCGTGAGCGGTGTCGGATATTCGCCGGTGAAACAATGATCGGTGAATTGCGGGCGAGCCGGATCGCGGCCCTTTTCCCCCATGGCGCGATAGATGCCGTCGACCGAAAGGAACGCCAGCGAGTCGGCGCCAATGAATTTCCGCATGCCTTCGAGATCGTGCGTCGCCGCGAGCAGTTTGTCGCGTTCGGGCGTGTCGATGCCGTAGTAGTCGGGATGCGTAATCGGTGGCGAGGCCACCCGCATATGCACCTCGGTGGCGCCCGCATCGCGCATCATTTGCACGATCTTCACCGAAGTCGTGCCCCGCACGATCGAATCGTCAATCAAGACGATGCGCTTGCCGGCGACCACCGCGCGATTGGCATTGTGTTTGAGGCGAACGCCAAGCTGGCGGATGTGCTGAGTCGGCTCGATGAAGGTGCGGCCGACATAATGATTGCGGATGATGCCGAGCTCGTAAGGAAGCCGGGATTCCTGCGCATAGCCAACCGCGGCCGGCACGCCGGAGTCCGGCACCGGCACGACCACATCCGCGGACGCCGGCGCCTCACGCGCCAGTTCCGCGCCGCATGCCTTGCGCACGCTGTAAATGCTGCGGCCGCCCAATATCGAATCGGGCCGGGCGAAATAAATGTATTCGAAAATGCACGGCCGCGGCGGAATCGGCTTGAACGGCTTGTGCGTATGCGCGCCGTCCTCGTCGAAGACCAGGACCTCGCCGTTCTCGACGTCGCGCACATATTGCGCGCCGATGATGTCGAGCGCGCAGGTTTCCGACGCCAGGATCGGACAGCCGTCCAGCTTGCCGAGCACGAGCGGACGGATGCCGAGCGGATCGCGAGCGCCGATCAGTTTCTTGTTGGTTAGGCCAACGAAGGAGTAGGAGCCCTCCAGCATGCGCAAGCCTTCGATTAGGCGATCGACGAAGCGATTGCGATGGGAGCGGGCCACCAGATGCAGAATCACTTCGGTATCGGTGGTGGATTGCATCATCGCGCCGTCGCGCACCAGCTGGCGCCTTAGCGTCAGACCGTTGGTGAGATTGCCATTGTGGCCGACAGCGAAGCCGCCCGCGTTCAGCTCCGCGAACAGCGGCTGAACGTTGCGCAAAATGGTCTCACCGGTCGTCGAATAGCGCACATGGCCGATCGCCGCATTGCCGGGGAGCCGATCGATCACGTCACGCCGGGAGAAGGCGTCGCCGACCAGGCCTAGCCGGCGTTCGGAATGGAACCGTTTGCCGTCGAAGGTGACAATCCCAGCCGCCTCCTGGCCGCGGTGCTGCAAGGCATGCAGCCCAAGCGCGGTAATCGCCGCCGCGTCGGGATGGCCGAATATGCCGAATACGCCGCATTCCTCGCGAAGCCGATCTGCATCGGGGTCGAAGGCGGCAGGCACGGTCATGATCTTGGTACCTCCACCGGGTCGAGCCCGCTCCGCCGCTGGTCAGGCGCGGCGGGGGGATTGTCGGTGTCCTCGGGTTTGGCGCGCTTCAGCCTGTTTAAAATGGTGCTTTCGGGGTCATCCGGCAACATCGACATCAGCCATTGTCCGGTGCCGGCAAGGACCACCTTGGATTTGGCGCCCTTGACCCATTGCGGCTGGCTGCGGTCGGGGACGAGCCAAATGAAGAACTGGAAGGCGATGACCACGATGATCAGGCCGCGGGCGAGACCGAATAAAAATCCGAGGGTGCGGTCGAGCGCGCCGACACGGCTGTCGAGCACCATGTCGGACACTCTGATGGTGAAGACCGACACGACAAGCAGCGTCAGCAGGAAGACGCTGCCCACCACGGCAACCGCGGCGACAATGTCGCTGTTGAAGTACTGTTTGGCGTAGGGCAGGAGCTTGCCATAGGAATAAAGCGTCGCCACAGCCGCCAAAATCCACGCCGTGATGGAGAGGACCTCGCGCATGAAGCCGCGCACCATGGCGAGCAGTCCCGAAACCAGCATGACCAGGATCAGGACAATATCGAGCAACGTGATCGGCATTTCACTTTCCGAGCAGGGCTTCGATTCGGTCTGACGCTTTCGGTGTTCCGCCGCGTGTATAGCGGGGCTGCGCCAAGCCGTCACCCGTCTTCTCGCGCTCAAATGCGTTCAATACCGGCACGAAAACGCCCCATTGCCCGAAAACCGATAATTAACCTCATCGGCAGGGCCGATCAGGCCTCCTGCCGCCCGACCCGTCGGCGCGCGGGGGTGCCTTCGTGCGCAATCTCGGCAACCAGGTTATCGAGATTGGCAAGGACGGCGACTGCGAATCCATCCGGGGCTTCATTGCCGGCCGCTTCCGGAGCGATCGCTGTGGTGAAGCCGAGCTTTTGCGCCTCGCGCAATCGCGCGGCGCTCTGTGGCACCGGCCGCACCGCGCCAGACAGCGAGATCTCGCCAAAATAGACGGCGTGAGCGGGCAGGGGGGCATGGGTCAGTGACGATACCAGGGCCGCCGCCGCCGCGACATCGGCAGCCGGTTCCTGGATTCGCAGCCCTCCGGCGACATTGAGGTAGACGTCATGTCCGGACAGGCGCACGCCGCAATGGGCCTCCAGCACGGCCAAGACCATCGACAGCCGATTCGGGTCCCAGCCGACCACCGCGCGGCGCGGCGTGCCCAACGTCGTTGGCGCCACCAGGGCCTGGATTTCCACCAGCAGCGGCCGCGTTCCTTCGATTCCAGCAAACACGGCAGTTCCAAGGCTGCCGAGATCGCGTTCCGACAAGAACAGCGCGGATGGGTTGGCGACCTCGCGCAAGCCGGCGCCGGTCATTTCGAAGACGCCGATCTCGTCGGTTGGACCAAACCGGTTCTTGATCGCGCGCAGGATGCGAAACTGCTGAGAACCCTCGCCTTCGAAAGACAAGACGGCGTCGACCATATGTTCGACCACGCGCGGCCCGGCGATCTGACCATCCTTGGTGACGTGGCCGACCAGAATCACGGCCGCGCCGCTGCGTTTGGCGAAACGGATCAGTTCCGCGGCCGAGCCGCGGACTTGTGTCACGGTCCCAGGCGCCGACTCCACCGTTTGCGTCCACATCGTTTGGATGGAGTCGATGACGAGGAGGCGCGGTGTAGCGCCCTGCGAGACGGTGGCGACGATGTCTTCGACCGATGTCTCCGCCGCAACTTCGACCATTGCATCCGCGAGGCTGAGCCGTTCCGCACGCAATCGCACCTGCGCAACCGCTTCCTCGCCTGAAATGTAGATGGCGCGATGCCGGCCACGCGCGAATGCGGCCGCGACCTCAAGGAGCAGCGTCGATTTGCCGATTCCAGGATCGCCGCCAAGGAGCAGCACTGATCCGCGGACCAGTCCGCCGCCCGTCACCCGATCGAATTCGGCAATGCCGGAGGCAAGACGCGGTGCCTCATGCGTCGTGCCCTTCAACGGCTCGATGGCGAATGGGCGCCCCTTTCGCGTGGGCCGGCGCGGACCCTCGGCGCTTTCCTCGACCAACGTATTCCATTCGTCGCAGGCTTCGCATTTGCCCGCCCAGCGCGCGAAGGCGGCGCCGCAGTTTTGGCAAGTGAAGTTTTGTGCGCGCGCCGCCATCTATCGGTCCCGGTAATCCAGATGGCAGCGCAGGCCGAGCCGGGTGAGGATCTCGTAACTGATCGTGCCGGCGGCTTCTGCTACTTCGTCAATGCTCAGTTCACCACCGATCAGGGTGGCAAAATCGCCGCGTCGGACTGCGCTGTCGGGAAGATCGGTAATATCGAGCATGAGGAGATCCATCGAGATCCGGCCCACTATAGGACATCTCTTGCCGGCTACGATTGCCGCGCCACCGGGGCGCTCGTCGCTGCCGCTGCCGGCGCGCAGGAGCCCGTTCGCATAGCCCAGCGCCGCCACTGCAATGCGCGAATTACGCCGTGCCCTCCATGTGGCGCCGTAACCGATTGTCTGTTCGCGCGCGACAGCGCGGATCTGCACGACGCGACCGGTCAGTTCGACGACGCTTTTCATAGGATTGGGCCGGCCGGGCGTCGGATTGATGCCGTAGAGCGCCGCGCCCGGTCGCGCCAGGTCGAAATAGGTCGCGTCGCCGAGGAAGACACCGGAAGAATTCGCGAGCGACGCCGGAATGCCGGAATAGAGCGCGCGCAATCCACGAAACAGCTGCAGCTGCTTTGCATTGAGCGGATGATCAGGGATATCGGCGCAGGCAAGGTGGCTTAAGAACAGTGCGATGCCATGGTTTTGGGTTTGCACACGCGGCGCCAGCGCCGCCGCCTCCTCCGGCGAAACACCGAGCCGATTCATGCCGGTATCGACGTGAAGCGCCGCGCCACCTTGCCAGCCGCGCGCGGCGACGAAAGTGTCCCATTCGGCGAGTTCGGTCATCGAGTTGATGACCGGCCGCGCGGCGAGGTCGATGAAGGCGTCCGCGCATTGCTGCGTGAAGCCATGCAGCACATAGATCGTGGCTTCCTTCGCGCGCGCGCGGACGATTCGCGCCTCGTCGACATCGGCGACAAAGAACGTCCTGCAGCCCGCTTGCGCCAGCGCGGCAGCCACCGGCTTGAGCCCAAGCCCATAGGCATTGGCCTTGACGACGGCCGCGCATTCGACGGTGAGCAGTTGCCGCCTCAGCGCCTGCCAGTTCGCCACGATCGCAGCAAGATCGATGGTGAGGGTGCCGCCAGTTTCAGTGGCGGCTGGGCCCGATCGTGCCGGCGAGGTGCGTTTTGCGCGTGCCATGGACACTTTATGACCGCCGACATCGCGGCGGTAAAGCGCAGAGCTCCGGCGGCTTAGAAACTCGGCCGGTGTGCGGTATCGAGATTGGCGAAGCGCGTCACTGCCGCTTCGAACTGCAGTTCGACCGTGCCCGTAGGACCGTGGCGCTGCTTGCCGATGATCACTTCGGCTTTGCCGTCCACGCGTTCGCCCTCGGCCAGCCATTCCGCGAATTTCTCGCGATTGGCCTCCGTCGGTTTGCGCATCTGATGGTAGTACTCCTCGCGGAATACAAAGAGCACGACATCGGCATCCTGTTCGATCGATCCTGATTCGCGCAAATCAGACAATTGCGGACGCTTGTCTTCACGGCCTTCGACTTGGCGCGACAATTGCGAGAGCGCGAGAATCGGAATGTTGAGCTCCTTCGCGAGCGCCTTGAGCCGGGTGGTAATCTCAGTAATTTCCTGAACGCGGCCTTCGGCCGCCCGGTGGCTCGATCCCTGCAACAGCTGAAGGTAGTCGACAACCAACAGATCAAGCCCCCGCTGGCGTTTCAGCCGACGGGCGCGCGCCGCCAATTGGCCCACGGTGAGGCCGCCCGTCTCATCGACATAGAAAGGCAGGTTCTGCAAGTCGATCGAAACGTCTCTGATCTTCTCGAAATCGCCTTCGTCTATATCGCCGCGGCGGATCTTGTTCGATGGAATTCCGGTTTGTTCTGAGATGATGCGGGTGGCCAGTTGTTCGGCCGACATTTCCAACGAAAAGAAGCCGACGATGCCGCCATTGACGGTCGCCATGTGGCCGTCGGCCCGAACCTCGCCGCTCCATGCCTTGGCGACGTTATAGGCAATGTTGGTGGCGAGCGCGGTTTTACCCATGCCGGGTCGGCCAGCAAGGATGACCAAGTCCGAGGCCTGCAGCCCGCCCATCTTGCTGTCGAGATCGGTCAGGCCGGTTGCCAGACCGGAAAGGCGGCCGTCACGCTGGTATGCGCGCGCGGCCATGTCGACGGCTGTCGTCAGCGCCTGTGCGAAACGCTGAAAACCCGCGTCGTAACGGCCGGTCTCGGCTATTTCGTAAAGTCTCCGCTCGGCCTCTTCGATGTGTTGCAGCGGAGTCGACTCGACCGGCGCATCGTAAGCGAGGTTCACCATGTCCTCGCCGATCGCGATCAGGTCGCGTCGGACGGAGAGGTCGTAGATGGTGCGGCCGTAGTCCTCGGCGTTGATGATCGTGGTCGCTTCGGCGGCGAGCCGGGCCAGATATTGGTTGACGGAAAGGCCGGCAATATCCGCATCGCCAGGCAAGAAGGTTTTCAGTGTCACCGGCGTAGCGGTCTTGCTGGCGCGGATAAGTCCGCTAGCCAGTTCGAAAATACGTTGGTGAATGGGTTCGAAGAAGTGCTTGGCTTCGAGAAAATCAGAGACGCGGTAGAACGCCTCGTTATTGACGAGGATGGCGCCGAGCAGAGCCTGTTCGGCCTCGATATTGTGCGGTGCCGCCCGGAACGTCGGCTCCGGGGCAGGCTGCTTGCGGGCGGTCGAATCGAAAACTGGCATGGTCCCGGTCAGAGCAATCGCGCGCTGTGGCCAATTTGCGGCACGGGCCAGCAATTCGGCGATAGCTCGCTCTCAATTGGCTACTCAACATCGCGCTTCACTCAACAACGGCAGCGGTTATGCGTGTAACCCTCGCTTCTTCGATAGTCGAGCCGGCGAACAATGGAAGCGTCGATTGGGGATTTCCCCCGTTACCCACTGCAAGGTTACGAAGTTTGAAAAATGCGACGCAGCCCTTGACGCAGCCAGTGTGATGGATGGCGGACGGCTATTCGCCTGCGAGTCGCAGCGGCGGCTTATGGGCTGCCTCGATAGCACGCAACCGCGCCTCTTCCCGCGCAATATAATCGCGGGTAGGGGGCGTGAGGCCCTTCCGCTTCGTCATCTGGATCTGGAATACGACCATCTCGCCCAGCCGAAACGCCATTTCCGAGCAAGCCAGATAGAACTCCCACATTCGCACGAAACGCTGGTCGTAGAGGCGCACAACCTCGTCGCGATGGGCCAAAAAGCGTTCGCGCCAGGCTTTGAGCGTCTCGGCGTAATGCAGCTGCAGGATCTCAACGTCAGCGACGATCAGGCCCGCCCGCTCGATCGCACGGAGGACCTCCGACAAGGCCGGAATGTAGCCGCCGGGAAAGATATACTTGGCGATCCACGGATTGGTGATGCTGGGCGGGCTATAGCGACCGATTGTATGTAGGAGCGCGATTCCGTCCTCGGCGAGAAGTCTCGCACATTGGCTGAAGAAGGTGTCGTAAAAGCTGACCCCGACGTGCTCGAACATCCCGACCGATACGATTCGATCAAATCGGTCGCCGGCATCGCGATAGTCCAAGTGCTTGAATTCAACGTCCCGCCGACCGCGCTCCTGCGCCCGGTTCTGGGCGCGCTCGTATTGTTCCTGCGACAGCGTGATGCCGCTGACCTGCGCGCCGGCGATCTCGGCCAAATAGAGCGCCAGACCACCCCAGCCGCAGCCGATGTCGAGCACTTTGGCGCCGGGCGCAATCCGCAGCTTGGCGGCCAAGTGACGTTTTTTTGCCAGCTGCGCGTCATCGAGCGACTGATCGGGACGTTCAAAATAAGCGCAGCTATATTGCAGGTCGCCGTCGAGGAATAAGGAATAGAGCCGACCATCGAGGTCATAGTGATGCGCGACATTAGTCCGCGACCGCGAGCGCAAATTGAGTTGCTGCATACGGCGGAACAGATAGCGCAGTGCGCGAAGCAGCGCCCAATTGCGCGCGCCGAGGCGCTCCTGGCCCAATAGCAGCGCCAGCACCTCGGCAATTGAGCCTTGTTCGACGATCAGCGTGCCGTCCATATAGGCTTCACCGAGCTTCAACTCGGGATCCAACAGCACCCCGCGCTCGGCAGCGGCATTGCTAAAGCGGATGGCGACAGGGTTTCCCGTTCCGTCGCCGAATGTGCATGTGCGCCCCCGCGCGGTCGTGACAGTAAATGACCCGCGACGGACAAACCGGCGTAAGAATATGAACAATAAACGATCCACGGCCGTTTCCACTCAGACCGCCCGTTGTGCAGCCTCCTGCGATAGGTGCTTGATCAAGGCTTTGCCGCCTGGGCCGTTCGATCAGACCTTTTGCGCGGGTGGAGTCCCTGTCATTGCCGTTATTAAAACAAAATCCTCCTAGACCAGCAATGGCACAGAAAACCGGGCGAGGATGCCGCCAACGTGACTGTCGCACCGGTTCCCAATTGGGGTAAGTATGGTTGCTGAGCGGGAGAGAATTCAGGGGATCGGCGTGTTGCGGCTTTTTGCGGCTGTGATCGGGGTTGCGTCGGCAGTCGCGCTTGCCGCGCTTTCCGCGGGACCGACGTTGGGCCAGACCAACATCGATCAGGGCAAGCCTGCTTCCGAGTTATTCGCGAACTATTGCGCGGTGTGCCACAAGAGCACGCGCGGTCTCGCGAACGGCCGCAACAGCCTCATGCTTTCGCTATTCTTGCGCGAACACTACGCGGCGAGTGGCCAACAGGCGGCCGCGCTCGCAGCATATGTCATCAGCGCGGGCGGCAATGCGCCAGCGGCAAAACCGGAGCGGGCCAAATCAGAGGAGGCAAAAGGTCAGGATTCCAAGGGCCGCGAGACCAAGCCTCGCGCGGCATCGGCGTCACCAAAATCCGAGCCGGAAAAGCGCGGGGGGCAGACGGGACCTGAAGAGATGGTGCCTGCGCAACAGGAGCCCGCTCCAGTCGTTGCCGCTCCGGAGCTCAGGCCGACGACGAACGCGGGCGTATCCGCCGAATCGCAGTCGACTGACGACGCGCCTGTGCCGCGGGACAATATTCCAGACTGATCAGCGAACGTGGACCTCGGTCCGCCGTCAGCTTCGGTCCGCTCGGGCGGATTCGTCCTCCGGCGGTGTTTTCGCTTCTTCGGTTTCGGTGCTTTCCGTCGAACGCGCCGCCTCGCCGGCTCCTGGTTCGAAGAATGCCTCGGCGGCGATCGCTGCCGCCTCCTGTTCGGTGGGTTCGCGCAACTGCATCACGTCCTCGCCGCGCCCGATGCGCCCCGCCTCATCTTGATTGCGCGCGACGATTAGGCTGATCGACACTTCCACCTCGGGATGCAGCGCGATCGGCACTTTGTGTTGGCCGATCGACTTGATCGGTGCGTTGAGCGCGACTTGGTTGCGATTGACACGAAAGCCGCCTTCGCCGAGCAGGGCCACGAGGTCACGCGGCGACACCGAGCCAAAGAGTTGGCCGGATTCGGAGGCTTGGCGCAAAACGGTAAAGCTCTTGCCGTCGAGTTTCCCAGCCACCTGATCCGCTTCGGTCTTGAGCGTGAGCGAGCGTGCTTCGAGCTCGCTTTTCATCTTTTCAAAGCGCGTGCGGTTTTCGTCGGTGGCGCGCAGCGCTTTGCCGCGCGGAAGCAAAAAATTGCGCGCGAATCCGTCCTTCACGCGCACGACATCGCCCATCTGGCCGAGCCGGGCGATACGTTCGAGCAGGATGACTTCCATGGCGACCTCGCTTAGCGGATCACGTACGGCAACAAGCCGAGAAACCGCGCACGCTTGATTGCCTGGGCGAGTTCACGCTGCTTCTTCGCTGAAACCGCCGTTATGCGGCTGGGAACGATTTTGCCGCGTTCCGAAACAAACCGCTGCAATAGCTTTACGTCTTTGTAATCGATCTTGGGCGCATTGGCGCCCGAGAACGGGCAGCTCTTGCGGCGGCGGAAGAATGGACGACGGCCGCCGGAGGCCTGGGGTGACATTGCCATCGGTCACTCCTCCCCTTCGTTTTCGGTTTCATCGGAATCGTCCCGGCCGCGCCGGTCGCGATCCCGGGGGCGGTCACCGCGCTCGCCGCGCTCGCCGCGATCGCCTCTGCGTTCCTCGCGATCACGATCGCGTTCGGCACGCCGCATCATTGCCGACGGCCCCTCTTCATGGGCATCGACCCTGATCGTGAGATAGCGAAGAACGTCTTCATTGAGCCGTTCGAGCCGTTCAATTTCGTTGATCGCCGGCGGCGGCGCGTCAATGTCCATCAGGGTGAAATGCGCCTTGCGGTTCTTGCGCAGGCGATAGGAGAGCGACTTAACGCCCCAATATTCAGCCTTCTTGATCGACCCGCCGAGCCCTTCGATGACGCCCTTTAGTTGGGCGGTCAATTCATCGACCTGCTGCGCGCTGGCGTCCTGGCGCGCGAGGTAGACGTGTTCATAGAGCGGCATAGCTGCCCTTTCCTGGTTGGTGCATGATCTTTTCCGAAAACCGGTTCCCGGTTTTCGGGATCATCCGCAACTGCCATGCTCGCCCGGGCGCGAAGCCCCTCGAACCCTTCGGGAAAGGCTCGAATGCTCTGAAGGCGGGAACACCGGACGCCGGACCCGAAAGCCCTACCGTGCAAGAGCGTAGCCTTGCGCGGCCGTCCGTTCAGCCCCCGGCCGGGGTCGAGCGGAAGCGCGCCTTATACGCGGCCTAACTATAAAGGCAAGCCCGCAACAAAGAGCGTCAGCAGTTGCTTGCCGAGGGACCCTGATCACCTTGACATCAGTGCCATGGCGGTATTTTTCCCGCCTGCTTTGGGCGCATAGTGATCTAAAAGGGCAAATAATAACCAATGACAATTGCGTTGGTTTTCCCGGGCCAGGGCAGCCAGGCCGTCGGAATGGGTAAGGCTCTGGCCGACGCATTTGCTGCGGCTCGGCATGTCTTCGACGAGGTCGACTCCGCCTTGGGCGAGGGGCTCAGTGAAACGATCTGGAGCGGTCCAGCCGAGACCCTTACACTGACTGAAAACGCCCAACCGGCGCTGATGACGGTTTCGATCGCGACTTTGCGGGTTCTTGAACAAGAGGCGGGTCTCGACATAGCGCGAGACGTCGCCTTCGTTGCCGGTCATTCACTTGGCGAATATTCAGCGCTCGCCGCCGCGCGCGCAATTTCGGTTGCCGACGCAGCGCGGCTGTTGCGCATTCGCGGCCGCGCCATGCAAAAAGCTGTTCCGATCGGCGTCGGCGCCATGGCAGCACTTATCGGGCTCGAGCTGGAGGAGGCGAGGGCGATCGCCGCGGAAGCTTCGAGCGCAGGTGTATGCGCGGCCGCCAACGACAATGGCGGCGGCCAAGTTGTTTTGTCGGGCGCGAAGGCCGCGGTCGAACGTGCGGTCGAGCTGGCAAAGGAGCGCGGCGTGAAGCGAGCGATGATGCTGCCGGTATCCGCACCCTTTCATTGTCCTTTGATGCAGTCGGCCGCCGAGGTCATGGCGGACGCCTTGTCCAAAGTCTCGGTGGTGGCGCCGCTGA
>Ga0126383_10001775_pt1 | contig 13579 bp, 14 predicted proteins | sample PanSoiMetPlot_35_FD_96882 | JGI IMG/M metagenome (GOLD analysis project Ga0126383, IMG submission 96882) | Tropical forest soil microbial communities from Panama - MetaG Plot_35 | ecosystem: Environmental > Terrestrial > Soil > Tropical forest > Bulk soil | place: Panama | collected 2016-02-17
CCGCTTCAATATGGACTTCTCTTCGAGCGCTTCCTGAACCCCGAACGCATCTCGCTGCCTGATATCGACATCGATTTCTGCATGAACCGTAGAGCATCCGTTATCGACTACGTCACGAAAAAATACGGTCGGGAGAATGTGTCCCAGATCATCACTTTCGGAACGATGGCCGCTCGCGGTGTGATCAAGGACACAGGCCGCGGCATGGAGATGCCGTATGCGGAGGTCGATAAGATCGCGAAGATGATACCGGCGGAGCTGCACATCACGCTCGACAAGGCCATGACGCAGAATCCGGATCTGAAGAATCTTATTGAGAATGATTCGCGGGTTAGAGAACTGATTGAGGTCGCCAAGCGTCTGGAAGGACTCGCGCGGCATGCCTCGACGCACGCTGCGGGAGTCGTAATTTCACCGAAGCCCATCACCGAGTTCGTACCGCTCTATAAGTCGAACAAGGATGAAATCACGACGATGTATCCGATGACGGACGTCGAAAAGATGGGCTTGCTGAAAATGGACTTCCTCGCCCTCACGACGCTCACCATCATCGATGACGTTCTGAGGATGCTCAAACAGTACGAAGGCATCGATTTGAACATGGATACGCTGCCGCTCGATGATGAGGCAACGTACGCTTTGTTTGCCGCGGGACTTACGGACGGCGTATTTCAATTTGAAAGCTCCGGAATGAAAGACATTCTTAGAAAGTTCAAGCCGTCCAGCATCGAGCATCTGACAGCGCTGAACGCCCTATACCGGCCGGGCCCGATCGGCGGAGGCATGATCGATGATTTCATCAAGCGTAAGCATGGCGTAAGAAAGATCGAGTATGAATTGCCCGAATTGAAATCGGTTCTTCAGGAAACCTATGGAGTGATTGTCTATCAGGAACAAGTGATGCAGATCGCGAACATCATCGCCGGATACTCGCTCGGTGAAGCCGATCTGCTGCGGCGGGCCATGGGCAAGAAGAAGCCCGAAGAAATGGCAGCTCAACGCGAGAAATTCCTGAGCGGGGCACGCGCCAAGGCTTTCAAGGATGAAAAGAAGATCACTCGCATTTTCGATCTGATGGAGCAGTTCGCCGGTTACGGTTTCAACAAATCGCATTCGGCCGCGTACGCCGTTCTTGCATATCGGACTGCATACCTCAAGGCGAGGCATCCGCAATACTTCATGGCAGCATTGCTGACGAGTGAACGCAGCAATCAGCAAAAAGTGGTGAAGTACATCAACGAGTGCCGTGACATGGGAATCGCCATTCTCCCGCCGGATATCAATTCCAGCGACGTGAACTTTACCCCGACTCAGAGCGGCATTCGATTCGGATTGGCAGCTATCAAGAACGTCGGCGAAACTGCGATCACCTCTATCGTCGCAAATAAGCCTTTCAAGTCGCTCTTCGATTTTTGTGAGCGAGCCGACTTGCGTACGGTGAACAAGCGAGTCGTTGAAAGTCTCATCAAAGCCGGTGCATTCGATAGTCTCGATCAAGATCGGGCGCTCTTGTATGCGAACATCGATCGAGCGATGGATTGGGGGCAGCGTAAACAGCGAGAAAAAGAAATCGGGCAAGGAGGTCTGTTTGGAATGATGTTCGGCGGGGTCGATGAGCCGCAGAGCCTGGATCCGGCCGAGTCCTGGCCCGAGGGTTTGAAGCTCAAACATGAGAAGGAAACTCTAGGGTTCTATATTACGGGTCACCCGCTTCGAAAGTACGCAAATGAAGTGAAGACATACGGAAATGCAACTACCGGTGTCTTGTCGGAAAAACCATCAGGCTTCGATATCGCTATCGGTGGGCTCGTTTCGGCGCTGCGGGTCATGCGCACAAAGAAAGGCGAATTGATGGGGGTGGTCCTTCTGGAAGACTGGGAAGGCGTGGTCGAGGTACTTGTTTTCCCGGAAACCTACACGAAAGCGCAAAAGTTACTGGACATCGATACACCGATCTTTGTCAAAGGTAAGCTCGACAACGATGAAGCCAATATCAAAATTCTTGCAGCCGACATCTATCCGATGGACCGCATCAAGGAAATTCTGAGCCGTACCGTCACGATTCGCATCAACTCAAGTCTCGCTCCAAGGGACATTGCTGAGAGGCTGCAACCCATCATCGACGAAAAAAGAGGATCGGCTGAGATCATCTTTGAGCTAGAATTTCCGGGCCGGTTTACGGCTTTGGTCCGGCCGAACCCTTACGTCAAAATCTCGCCGGATCGCGAATTCGTGGAGTCCGTTGAACGAATCTGCGGTCGCGACACGGTTCGCCTCGGATAAGCCTCTCTAAAATATGGACCACCTCACAGCGTACCAAAAGGTACAGCTTGCACGGCATCCGCAGCGTCCTTACTTTTTGGATTATGTGGAGCACCTCTGCACGGAATTCATCGAAATCCATGGTGACCGGAAATTCGGCGATGATGCCGCCATTGTCGGTGGCTTCGGTATCTTGCGGAATATACCGGTGTGCGTAATCGGTCATCAGAAGGGAAGAGACACGAAGCAACGCCAGTATCGAAATTTCGGCATGCCGAAGCCGGAGGGCTACCGCAAGGCGCTACGTATCATGAAACTGGCGGAGAAGTTCGACCGCCCCGTGCTGACCTTCATCGACACTCCTGGAGCGTATCCGGGCATCGACGCAGAAGAGCGCGGGCAAGCAGAAGCGATTGCGCACAACCTGCGCGAAATGTCGCGTATTCAGGTGCCCATTATCGCGACAATCACCGGGGAAGGCGGTTCGGGAGGAGCACTTGCAATCGGCGTCGGCGACCGCGTTAACATGCTGGAGTACTCCATCTACTCCGTCATTGCTCCTGAAAGCTGTTCCGCCATTTTGTGGCGAGACCAGCAACATGCGGCCGACGCTGCTGAAGCGTTAAAACTGACGCCGGAAGATCTGAAGAAACATCATTTAATTGACGAGATCATACCCGAGCCAGATGGCGGCGCGCAGAACGATCCTGTCCGAATGGCAAAGTTGCTGAGCGGTGTTCTTGAACGGCAGTTACGCGAGCTTTCGAAGGTCAGCTCCGAAGATCTGCTCTCCTGCCGGTATAAGAAATTTCGTGCGATGGGCGCCGTCGGGGAGTAATGGTGATCCAATCAGTGATGCGTCGAGTGCCCATGACGCTTCGCGTCTTCAGCCATTTGGATTTCTCCTCGGCCAACAGTCACCTTCGTGACAATGATGATCAGAACAACAACTCCGATCAGGATCGATCCGGAAATTGCTAAAGCGCGTATCACGTCTGGTGCCATCTATTCTCCCTACGTTAATTCAAACGCAATGAAGGATAACTGAAGCTCCGGCGATGCGCAATGGGGCGCTCAACTATCTTTGTAATACAAAGTACTTGACATTGTTCCGCATCGATTCTAAGTTCGTGCTATGAAACCAGCGAAGGTTGTTTCCATTAACGAGCGCGCTATTGAACATCTCAAGTACATCCGCGACACGATGGAACGCGCGGGTTCTTTTACGGCCGTCCCAGGCTGGGGCGGCATCCTGATGGGCGTCAGTGCGCTGATGACCGGGTTGGTTTCAGGCCATCTGCCTTCAAAGAACTTATGGTTTATCAGCTGGCTTGGAGAAGCAGCCGTAGCGCTCGCGATTGGCGGCTGGGCAATGGCGCAGAAGGCGAAAGCGTCGCAATCGGCATTGTTGGACGGACCGGGACGGAAGTTTGCCTTGAGCCTCTGTCCGGGAATGATTGCGGGCGCGGTACTGACTGTTGTGCTGTTCCAGCAACAGTTGTTTGGTTTGATGCCGGGAACGTGGCTTCTTCTCTACGGCGTGTCAGTGGTCACAGGGGGTGCATTCTCCGTGAAGGTTGTACCAATCATGGGTTTGTCTTTTATGGGGTTGGGAACGATTGCTCTGTTCGCACCCGTCGATTTGGCCAATTGGTTTATGGCGGCAGGATTTGGCGCGCTCCACATCATTTTCGGAGTCGTGATCGCAAGGAGGTATGGTGGCTAGATCCCATAAGGCAGAGGCTCATTCAAGGCCGCAGAACTCCCGTGCTCGGCCGGCGCAAAGCAGAGCCGCGGACCTGGACCGACTGATCCACGAACCGATACGCCTCGGCATCGTGAGCGCTCTCGCCGTCAATGACACGATGACGTTCAACGAACTGAAAGATCTTTTGAAAACGACCGACGGCAACCTCAGCGTCCACGCACGGAAGCTCGAGGAAGGGCAGTACGTTGCGTGCGAAAAATATTTTGCAGGGCGAGTGCCCAGAACTGAATATCGGCTGACAGCCGCCGGCAGGCGAGCGTTGGAAACCTATCTAGAACACATGGAAGCCTTGATTCGGGCCACAAGAGAGACATGAAATCGAAATTGGAAGATTTGGCGCTGCAAACGACCGAGAAGCAGCAGCTGATCAATATCACGCCGAGGGTAAAAGAAGCCGTGGCCGATTCCGGTATCAAAAACGGTTTTATCGGGTTGTTCTCGCAACACACGACGGCCGCATTGACGGTCAGCGAATTTCAGAATGCGTTGATGGATGACATCGCCGGCTTTTTACGCCATGTGATAGCGGAGGATCTGCCGTATAAACACAACTCGCCGGAATTCTCTGACTGTGATCGGAAGAATGCGGCTTCGCACCTGCGCAGTCTGCTGTTCAGCAATAGTGTTGTGCTGCCGGTGTGCGAAGGCGAGCTGGTGTTAGGGCAATTCCAGAGCGTGATCCTGGCGGAGATGGATGGTCCGCGGGAGCGAAGCCTTAAAGTTCAGTTTTTAGGGGAGTAGCCACAAAAAGGCACAACAGCCGGAAAAAAGGGGTCTGACCCCTCTCGCTGAGCAGGCCGCAATCAGTAATTATTTACGTCTCGTTTCGTGGGAGGAGTCAGACCCGGTTTTTTTCTTTCTGGCTTTTGTGCCTTTTGTGGCTTTAGAACGGGATATCGTCGTCTGTTATCGTGCTTGTACTGGTATTGGTATTGGACGCGCTCACGCTGCTTCCTGCAACACCTTCCGCGGCCGCGGCGCGCCGCTGACCCGCCGCGCCTTCCGGAGCGCTGCCAAGCATGACCATGTCGCGCGCCCGGATCTCGGTAATCTTTCGCTTGATGCCTTCCTGATCGTCCCATTCGCGGGTTTGCAAAGCACCTTCGATGTAGACCTGCTTTCCTTTGGCCAGATACTGATTGCAGATTTCAGCCAAACGGTCCCACACCACGACATTGTGCCATTCGGTTTTTTCCTGGCGCTCACCCGAAGTCTTGTCGTTCCAGACGTCGGACGTTGCGATCGAAAACCGGCAAAACGGCGTTCCGCTTGCGGTGTATTTCAGCTCGGGATCTTTTCCAAGCCGGCCAATCAGAATTACTTTGTTCACAGAGTTTGCCATGCAGCTCCTTAATTTGCCTCGACCCCTACCGTCCCGGTGTCCGCGGCCGCTGAGACTGAAGTTCTTTAAGCTTCAACTGTGCCGTGCTCGATTCACTCGTGTTCGGATATTTCTTCACGACTTCATTCAACGTTTGGGTTGCTTGCGACTGGTTTGTTTCGGCTAGGGCAAGGCCTTTCTTCAAGAGGGCGGCCCTAATTTTGTCGTTATCGGGAACCTTCTGCAAGACAAAATCGTACTCGGCAAACGCGAGTTCGTATTTCTTTTGAGCGGTCAACGCGTCGCCGATTCGGAGATGCGCGTCTGCACTGCGAGGATCGTCAGGATACTTCGATAAAAAGTCCTGCAGGCCGCGTACGGCGAGATCCCAATTACCCACGTTGTAGTCGGAGTTCGCAGTACGCCACAGATCGTCGGGTCCGGCAAGCGGTTCCGCTGGATTCTTTAGAGCTGTCAGTTCCCGGGCGATGGAATTGATCTGTGACCGTGCGGACGACAGACTTTCCTCCATCTCTTTCACCGTGCCGTTCAGTGTTGTCAGGACGGTGCGCATTTCGCGCGTAGTGGCATCATCTTGCGTTTTCAAACCGTCGACCGTTTGGTTCATTTTCTGCATACCGCCGGCGAGTGTATTCACCTGATCGGCCATCTTCTCCATGAGTCCCTTGATGAGCGCGTTGTCTCGATCAACGGTGGTCTGGAGTTGATTGACGCGCTGCGTCACGTCAATCATGTCTTTTTGAAGCTGCAAGATATCCCGGTTTTGGGAATAAGCGGGACCTGCCGCTAAAACCATCAGCAAGGTCCCTATAAAAACCATCAGTCGGATATTCAAGATTTATCCCTCACTTAATTTCCGCTAGAGGCTCAATTCATCTGCGCGAAGTGGGCTCGGCGGTTCTTGGCGAAGCACTCTTCGGTTTCCTCGCGGCATAATGGCCGCTCTTCGCCGTAGCTTACCGTGTTTATGCGATTCGCCGCCACACCTTGAGCGACCAGGAACTCTTTTACGACATTCGCACGGCGGTCGCCGAGACCGAGGTTATATTCTTCACTGCCGCGGTCGTCGCAGTATCCTTCGATCGTAAACCGAACATTCGCGTTAGTCTTGAGCCATGAGGCGTTCTTTTTAAGAACATCTACCATTTCTGGCCTGAGGTCCGCCTTGTCGTAATCGAACAAGACATCCGACACATTCTGGGCAAGACCACCACTGCTTACGTCAGGTCGCCGCGGCGGCTCTACTGGTGTGGTTGATGCCGCAGGAACGTTCACAGTCACTCTGGCGATATCGCTGGCGGTACCGCCGGGACCCGTTGCAGTGGCCGTATAGGTGACGGAGGATCCAGGAGTCACCGCACGGTTGCCCGTCACAGAAACCGTACCGAGTTCCGGCGTAATAGTGACGCTCCCAGCATTACGCGCCTCCCATGTCAATGTCGTCGACCCTCCCCTCTCAATTGTTGCCGGTTCCGCACGCAGCGTAATTGCCGGTGCTGGAGCCGCCGGCGGTGGTGTCACGGGTGGTGGAGGCGTCGGCGCTGCAGCCGTCTTTTTGCCGCCGCAACCAACAAGGAACAACATCCCGAAAAGAAACAGCGCGAGCAAAACACTCTTCATGTGTGTCAGTCTCATTAGCGAAATCTCCTTACTTAAAGAATCCAGACCATGCGGGTCCTGTGTTATTTCCCGCATTTGTGAGCTGGCGAATTTTGGTGCCATCAAGAATCATTGAAAAAATTTGCTTCGTTCCCGTGCGCGAGGACTCAAAAGCAATGTGGCGGCCGTCGGGCGCCCATGTCGGCTTCTCGTTGCTGCCGGCGTCGGATGTAAGCTGGGTATTCTGACCCGTTGTCAGGTCATGAATATAAATATCGAAATTCGATCTCGCCTTTTGCCACGCGAAGGCGATGCGTTGGCCATCCGGCGACCATGCAGCATTAACGGCGTGTCCGCCTTCTTCGATAAGACGACGAACATTGGTGCCTTCCGCATCCATGATGTAGATCTGAGGACTTCCGCTGCGATCGGATGTGAAAGCGATTTCCCTACCGGTACGCGGATTCCACACGGGAGAGATATCAACTCCCTTACTTACCGTCAGGCGCCGCAGATTCTTTCCATTCCAATCTGCAACATAAATTTCCATGTCGCTTCCATCACGGCTAGTTGCGAATGCAATCTTGCTGCCATCAGGGGACCAAGCCGGGGTAGTTGTTGTACCTCCGGGTCGCTCGAATGTATAGGGGCGATTGTCGCTTCGGGACAAAATCTCGATATCCGGTATTCCACGGCGATAACTGGTAAATGCGATTTTTTCGCCATCCGGTGACCACGCCGGCGTCAGGACCGTGGACTTGTATGCAGTCAATGCATGGGCACTGCTGCCGTCGTAATCCATCGTATACAGTTCCTTCACGCCGGGAGTTCTCTCGGAAATGTACGCGATGCTCGTCTGCGCGATGCCTTTGCCGCCGCTAATCAAGTCCACAATGGCATCGGCGAACTTATGAGCAATGAAGCGCGCGCCTTCGTCGGTATCGTCGCTCTTGTATCGCTGGCCGATGGCTTCGCGGTTTTGCGTGGCTTTGAGGTCCCACAGGCGCGCTTCGACCGACATGCTGCCATTACCGGCTTGAATGCTGCCAAACGCGATGAACTGCGCATCGACTGCGGGAGCTGTCCAGGCTTCAGGCTTAATGTCGCCAGGGCCTGCGAATTTTCCGAGCGGGTAGAGGCTGCGGCTCACCAGCGTCAATCCGCCTGCATAGTCGAGGTCGTCCCACAGGACCTTGTTAAAGATCGCCAATAGTGCGGCCGTTTTCGGATCCGAAGAGGCGGATTGAAATTCCGGCACCGCGATCTTTACGCCAATGACGCCCTGGTTGGTTCCCGTGCGGATTTGAGCCGCTCGCTTTGGTGCGGCCACTGCAAGAGCGACCGCAATGAGCAGAAACAGGAGTGTGAATTTTCTAGTCATCGTGAATACTCGAAATAAAAAACAACGTTGACTTTACCCCCTCGGTAATCCGCCGGAAGCTGGGGCAGGGGATTTGAAGCGCGAACGGCGCGCTCGGCAGAGCGATCTAACGACGGGATTCCGCTCGACTGCTGCACGCCAAAATTGCTGATCGTTCCATCACGCTCGATATCGAACGTGACGTAAACGCGCGGCGCCTTTTGAATGCGCGTATCCACCATCGACTTCAACCAATTGTTGGAAATCGCCCGAGTGATCGCGTTTACGTATGTGCTGTACCGGTCACCGAAACCAGCATCCCCAAATCCGATCCCCGCCTCGCCCGCTCCCGTGGAGAATTGACCGTAGGTCATTGCGGGTCGTCCTCCTTGTCCGTACGGAATTGCATTCGTCGGCGGCGGCTCTGGCGGCGCAGAAGATTTCGCAGCGGGCGGCGCCGGCGGTTTCGGTTTTGGCTTTGGTGTTGGCGTCGTTTTGACAGGGGCCTTCGTTTCTGGAATCGGCTCTGCAGCCTTGTCTGGAGGCGGAGGAGCCGGTTCTTCACTCTTGTAGAATCCCGGGGACTCATTCGCCGGCGCGTCTTCGTTAACCACCGCAGGCGTGGGGAGCGCAACTCCCGAAATATTTGCCACAACCTTGACGCTGATACCGCCGGAACCGCCCGTGGGATTTCCCCATGCCGGACCGAGTGCTGGGAAGAGGTTTGGCGAAAACAATACGGCCGCAACGAGCGCTCCGTGCAAGAGCACGGATCCAAAAAGCCCACGGTCGAGTCGATCGCCTTGCAGTGTCATTTCTTTGTCTGCGCCAGCGGTTGCGTGACGATGCTGATGTTCACAATGCCGGCAAGTGTCAAACGCTCCAAAACAGTCGCGACCGTCTGAAAGGGAACAGACTGATCGGCCCTTAGGTAGACGCTCTGGCGGGTCGGGTCCAATAGCTTCACCCGGATTTTGTCCGCAAGTTCATTGACGTTGACTTTTTCGTTTTGGAGGTACAGCGTCTGTTCTTTATCAATCGAGACAATCAGCTTTTCCTCCGCCAGTTCTCGCACTACCTGAGTCTTTGGAACGTTCACATCGATACCGGACTGGAGCACAGGCGCCGTCACCATAAATATGATCAGCAACACGAGAACGATATCGATGAACGGGATCATATTGATCTCAGCCAGCGTCGTCTGTGTTCTGCCTTCTCGTGTTGTGATTGCCATCAGACTGTGGCCCTCTCTTCGATGGCGGCGAGAATTTCCGTTTGGAGCTCATCCAATTGTCCACCGAGATTTCGGATCTGATAGACAAAATGGTTGTAGAAAATCACCGCCGGAATTGCGGCGAACAAACCAAAAGCAGTTGCAATCAGCGCATCGGCAATTCCGGGTGCAACCGCTCGAAGTGTGGCCGTGTTCGCATTGGCGAGTCCGGCGAACGACGTCATGACACCCCAAACGGTGCCGAATAATCCGATGAAAGGCGCTACCGATGCGGTTGTCGCCAGGAAATTCATCCTTTTTTCCAACCGCGTGAGTTCCGCTGATGAAGCATGCTGCACCATGCGTTGCAGAGCCCGGACGGATGCCGTGTTTCTGTCGGCAGCGACGTTAAAAACCGGGACCAGTGGTGTAAAGCGCAGGGTCTCTAAAGCTGTGCTGATTTCGGACAGACTTTTACCGCGGCGAAAAATTTTCCAGAACGTGGCTGATTCTCGTCTGATTTTGCGTAGCAGAAAAGCTTTCGAGAGGATAATACCCCAAGACCAGATAGAGAAAATGAGCAGAAGTCCCAGAACAAACCGCGTGACCGGGGTCGTCTGTCTGAGGACCTCGATCAGATTTAGTTCATTCAAGTTCGTTTCCTCAACAGGTTAAAAATTAATCCTTCGGCATTGAAAGATCAACCTCGATGGCTTATAACGCCCGAGTATGCTGCGGTTTCTTCGCATCCGAAATTTTGCCCTCATCGATCAGCTCGAACTTCATTTCGAAGAAGGTTTTAATCTCCTTTCCGGTGAAACCGGAGCCGGAAAATCGATCATCGTAGACGCTCTTGGATTGCTGACGGGATCGAAGGCGTCCGCTGAAATGGTTCGCACCGGAGAGAGCCGCGCCATCATCGAAGCGATCTTCGAAATGGATGTGCGTCCCGCCCTGGATCGGCTTGGACTCGATGGCGAAGGGGCTGAGCTCATTATTCGGCGCGAAATCTCTTCTGACGAACGAAATCGTGTTTACGTCAACAATCAACCTACTACAGTGTCGGCTTTGCGCGAACTCGCTCCGCTCCTGTTGGATATTCACGGGCAGCACGAGCAACAGACCCTGCTTGACCATTCTAGCCAACTTGCGCTGATCGATGCTTACGCTGAATCGACGACCCTCGCCTTCAAGGCTCGCCAGCTGTATACCGCCGCCGAACGGGCACAGGCCGAACTTGCCGAACTGACGGCCGAGCACGCGCGCAAACTCGAGCGGCTTGATCTCCTGGCCTTTCAGCATGATGAAATACAAAAAGCCGATCCCAAACCCGGCGAAACGGACTCTGCCCGGCAGCGACTGAACACCCTATCCAATGCCGGAAAATTGCTCGAAGCCGCGGCGCGAGGATACGAGAGTTTCTACGAATCCGAAGCTTCCGTACTCTCCGCGATCGCCCAGAATGAACGCGCGATCCGCGACGCCGCACAGCACGATTCCCGGCTGCAGCCCATCGCAGAACAGATCGAAACAGCAAGAATCTCGATTCAAGACATTGCGTACGCACTCCGAGATTACGCCGAGCAAATAGAGGCAGACCCGCGAGAGCTTGAGCGTGTCCAGACGCGATTGGCGGAACTCGAACGATTGCACCGGAAATACGGACCAGACCTCTTGGAGCACGTTGACAAGGTAAGACGCGAAATGGACAGCATAGGTCTGACGGAGACAAAAAAAGAACAGCTGCAGGCCGAAATTTCCGGCATTAGACAACAGTATACGGAAACGGCGCTTCAGCTCAGCAAGAAACGGAGGGCCGCTTCCAAGAAACTCGAGGCGGCTGTAGGGCAGCAGCTGAGGTCGCTGGCGATGCCTCACGCGCGTTTCATGGTCGCTTGGACCGATGTTTCACCAGGACGCGCAAGCGGCATCGACCGCCCGGAGCTCTTGATTTCGGCAAATCCTGGAGAAGAACCGCGGGCTCTTGAAAAGATCGCTTCAGGCGGCGAACTGTCGCGCGTGATGCTGGCGCTGCGAACTGTTCTGGCGGTCGATGATACGCGGAAGACGCTCGTCTTCGATGAAGTGGATGCGGGTATCGGTGGAAAGGCAGCTGAAACAGTGGGCCAGAAACTGAAGGAACTATCCGCGCGATATCAAATTTTTTGTGTCACGCATCTGGCGCAAATCGCGGCCTTCGCCGATCATCAATATCGTATTGACAAGCTCATCCTCGACGGACGATCCGTTACACGCGTAGAGGCATTGACCGGCGAAGCACGAATTGAAGAACTCGTGCGCATGATGAGCGGATCACGGGTTACCGATGCGGCGCGCGCGCACGTCAAGGAATTGTTAAAGGCTGTAAGACTGTAGGGGCTCGATATCGGCATTCCGCCTTGCAAAGAAGACTGGAATGAATATATTTTGCAGTAAAGTACCGTTCCGAGGAGGAACCCGTGGAAGTTGAAATGAAAATCCGGGGCCTGATGATGGATCCAATAACCAATATGCCCATTGTGATCCTTAAGGAGGCCGCCGGAAGCGCAGTCCTCCCGATTTGGGTCGGTGTCTATGAAGCTAATGCCATTGCTTTGGAAATCGAAAAGGTCGTGACACCGCGACCCATGACTCATGATCTTCTTAAGAATGTCCTGGTCGGTCTCGACGCTGCAGTACGAAAAGTGGTGGTTACGTGCATCAAGGATGACACGTTTTATGCGGTTATTTGGCTCGAACGTACGGGTACGCTAGTGTCCATCGATTCCCGTCCGAGTGACGCTCTCGCTCTTGCACTGCGCATCGATTGCCCCATCTACGTCGAAGAAGAAGTTTTGAAGTCGTCCAAAAGCCAACCAGGTTCAGCGGATCGCATCAAAGATGAAGAGCTACGCCGGTTATTAGAAAACCTTCCAGACGAAGATCTCGGCCGCTACAAGATGTAACTGCCCTCAGCGTTTCTGAATGATTGCAAGCGCGCGCTTGATTTTCGATACATTAGCGCCGCGTGGATGAACCAAATATCGCGGCTTCCAAATGGGCCGGAAGGTCTCGATTTGCGAGCGATCGATTGTCGCGGGCGTCAAGCTTGCCTCTTCAAATCCAGATTGTTTTAGAAGTCGCAACGACTCTGCGACAAAGGCCCTCACTATTTCCGGAGGCGCGTATCGACGTTGGCGAAGGAGATCGAGCACAGCCGCCCGTCCGTTTCTGTAGGGCAACCACGTTGAAAACGTCAAGATGTGATGTCGGTTGCCGAGAACAAAAACAGGTCCACGCGCGAGTTCCTCGAGTGAGAAGTACCCGATCGTAAAACCCATTTCACGCATGTGACGGACTTCCAGCCAATCTTCCGTCACTTCTTCGAGCTGCTCATCGATGAGACGGTCCCTGTCGCGAGACCGATCATACTGGTGGACTATCCCAAGTTCTGCGATCGGCGTTGTGAGGGTCAGCGATTGTAAATTCACGATGGCTTCTTCAGCGACGCCGGACGCCTCGAGTTTCAGCTGGCGATAGACGGGGAGACGTTCTTCGGAAGCGAAGTAAATACACGGCATCAAGCTATGCCGCTCGCAGTGCAAGATGTAATCCGCTACCGCGTTCGAGAATAGATCATCAGGTGCCATCGGATCGCCGCAAGCCAAGGCGATTGACCCGCGCGTAGCATAGGCGACCAGACCCTGCCCATTTGCGACCAGGAGATGATGCTTGTCCCGTTGGATCGCAAAAGGAGCAACGGATTCATTTCCATGCTGCTGAAATATCTGCGCGATGGCTGCTTTAGGAGCCTCGAGTCGATCTCGCCTGATGAAGGGAAGCAAGATCAATACGAGGATGTACAGCCGCGCCATCCACGCAGCCACGTGTAGTGAATTGAGGAACAGGCGGGCATAGCGGGTTTCGGGTACGACTTCCGGCCTAAGAATCAGGACCCCGCCTCGAACCGCTTCAGTCACCGGTGTGGCGTTATGCGGCCATTTGAACTGATTCGAAGTCGCTGCGAATCCGGTCATACCGTAAAAGAAAACCAGC
>Ga0126383_10001776_pt1 | contig 13579 bp, 8 predicted proteins | sample PanSoiMetPlot_35_FD_96882 | JGI IMG/M metagenome (GOLD analysis project Ga0126383, IMG submission 96882) | Tropical forest soil microbial communities from Panama - MetaG Plot_35 | ecosystem: Environmental > Terrestrial > Soil > Tropical forest > Bulk soil | place: Panama | collected 2016-02-17
GCCAAAAGGCTTGACGCGGTCGCCGCTTTTGTCGACGACACGGAAGCCCGGGCGGAGACACGCTCGCGCCTGCAGGCGGCGCCCGATCTCGTTAGGGCATTGTCCCGATTGGCGGTCGCGCGCGGCGGCCCGCGCGACCTTGCTGCGATCCGTGATGGCGTACTCGCAGCAGCGGATCTTGCACGCGCTCTCGCTTCGCTCAAGCACGCACCTGCAGAAATTTCTAACGCGATGGAAGCGTGCCGAAGACCTGACGGAATGCTTGCCGCCAAATTGTCGGCTGCACTCGCGGCCGAGCTACCTGCCTTCAAGCGCGACGGCGGTTTTGTCCGGGAGGGTTACGACAAGGGGCTTGATGAAACCCGCGCGCTCCGCGACGAATCCCGCCGCGTGATTGCCGCGTTGCAGGCGCGCTATTCAGAGGACACCGGAATCCGAACGCTCAAGATCAAGCACAATAATGTGCTTGGCTATTTCATCGAAGTTACCGCACAGCATGGCGAGCGACTGATGAGCGCGCCGTTCAATGGCATCTTCATCCATCGCCAGACGCTCGCTGGACAAGTTCGCTTTACCACTACTGAACTAGGCGACCTCGAGTCAAAAATCGCCAGCGCTGCCGAACGGGCACTCGGCCTCGAACTAGAAATTTTCGAGCGCCTTACGGCGAGCATCATCGAACAAAGCACCAACATCAAGGATTGCGGCGAGGCGCTTGCTCGCCTCGACGTCGCGAGCGCTTTCGCTCAGCTTGCTGAAGAACGCGAATATGCACGGCCGCAAGTCGACGACAGTCATGCCTTTGTCGTTGAGCGCGGCCGCCATCCAGTAGTGGAACAAGCCCTGTTGCGTGACGGCACACCCTTCATCGCCAATGATTGTGATTTGTCTCCTCCGCAAAATACGGATGCCGGCCGCATCTGGTTGATCACTGGCCCTAATATGGCCGGAAAATCCACATTTCTCAGGCAGAATGCGCTGATCGCGATTCTCGCGCAAATGGGCAGTTTCGTGCCGGCCAAGCATGCGCAGATCGGAGTAGTCGACCGGCTGTTCTCGCGTGTCGGCGCCGCTGATGATCTCGCCCGCGGCCGCTCAACCTTTATGGTCGAGATGGTGGAGACCGCCGCTATCCTCAATCAGGCTGGGGAACGCGCGTTGGTAATACTCGATGAAATCGGCCGTGGTACCGCTACCTTCGATGGATTATCGATCGCCTGGGCAACGGTCGAGCATCTGCATGACGTCAACAGGTGCCGTGCGCTATTCGCTACGCACTTCCATGAGTTGACTGCACTAACCGGAAGGCTCGATCGGCTCCACAACTCTACGGTGCGAGTGAAGGAATGGCAGGGCGAGGTCGTCTTCCTTCACGAGGTGGTCGCCGGCGCCGCTGACCGCTCTTACGGTATTCAGGTGGCAAAGCTCGCAGGCTTGCCAACGAGTGTGATCGAACGCGCCAAAATCGTATTGGCCAAGCTCGAGCAGGAAGACCGGGCCGCGCCTAAAGGTTTTGAAGACCTGCCACTGTTTGCGGTCCCCTCCAAACTGTCGCAGGATACGCAGCAACCGGTCGAGGATGCCGTGGCCGCTGCTCTCGTCGCGCTTAACCCCGACGACCTGTCGCCGCGCGAAGCAATGGAAGCGCTTTATTTGCTGAAAGCAAAGCTGGCGGAGAAGCGCAAGAAATAGTGTTATGATGAACGTCGTTGAGAGAAAGCAGACGACGGCCCAAGCGGACGCACAGCGCTGGCTCGATAGTTTTAGCGCCGCATTAAACGCGCAAGATACCGCAGCCGCCGCCAACTTGTTTCTGGCGGACGGACTTTGGCGTGATGTGCTGGCGTTTACGTGGAACATTCAGACCATGTCTGGCCGGCCCGCGATCGAAGCCACGTTGCGCGGCGCGCTCGCCCGAACACAACCAGCGAATTTCCATATTCCGCAGGCAAGAACGCCGTCTCGCCGGATAATGCGCGCCGGCGCCGAAGTTATTGAAACGCTGTTCGATTTCGAAACGACATCTGGACCGAGCGCCGGCGTCGTGCGTCTCGTTCCCGATCCTCAAACGCCGTATCGGCTCCGTGCCTGGACGCTTGTGACAACGCTAGAGGAGCTCAGAGGCCACGAAGAGGCCTTTAAGAAACGCGCTGCGCAGGTACACGACAGCACCCGCGACTTCGGCGCCGAGAACTGGAGCGATCGCCTTGCAAAGGCGCGCGCCTACGCCGATCACGATCCCGCTGTCATCGTTGTCGGCGGCGGCCAAGCCGGCCTTTCCATTGCCGCGCGGCTCCATCAGCTCGGCATTGCTACGCTGATCATCGACCGTCACAAACGGGTCGGCGACAACTGGCGCAAGCGCTATCATTCACTCACGCTGCACAACGAAGTACACGTTAATCACCTGCCCTACCTGCCATTTCCACCGACCTTCCCTGTTTACATTCCGAAGGACAAATTGGCGAACTGGCTTGAGTCCTACGTCGAAGCCATGGAGCTGACTTTCTGGACCGGGACTGAGCTTGTCGCGGGAAGTTATAACGAAAAACGCCGGCAATGGCGTGTCACGCTCCGCCGGTCGGACGGCAGCGAGCGCATTATGCAGCCGCGTCACCTGGTATTCGCGACCGGTGTAAGCAGCATTCCCTATACCCCGGATCTTCCAGGCCTCGATGCCTTCGCTGGCACCAAAGTCCATTCGGGGGATTTCAAGGACGCAAAGAAATGGAAAGGGCGCAAGGCGCTTGTGCTTGGCACCGGCACCAGCGGCCACGATGTCGCTCAGGAGTTGCACGCCCACGGCGCCCAGGTGACCATGATCCAGCGCAGCAAAACTTACGTCGTAAGCCTGAAAGAGGCGCAGAGCGTCTATGCAATTTATTCGGAAGGCATCCCGTTTGAGGACTGCGACCTCCTCGCTACGTCGTTTCCTTATCCGGTGCTGCAACGCTCCTATCAGATATCAACTGCCAAAAGCAGGGAGGTGGACAAGGTGCTGCTCGACGCACTCGAAAAGCGTGGCTTTGTTCTGCATTTTGGCGAGGACGAGACCGGCTTCCAGATGATGTATTTGCGTCGTGGCGGCGGGTATTACTTCAACGTCGGATGTTCGGATCTGATCATTTCCGGTGCAATCGATCTGCTGCAATATGCTGACGTCAGCACCTTCGTCAACGAGGGGGCGCGACTGCACGACGGAAGCGTCGTGCCGGCTGATCTGTTGGTCTTGGCAACCGGGTACAAAAATCAGCAGGAAACTGTCCGAGTCTATCTTGGCGACGAAATCGCCGACCGCATCGGGCCTGTCTGGGGCTTCGACGCCGGCGGCGAATTGCGTAATATGTGGCGACGCACCGCTCAACCTGGCCTCTGGTTCACCGCAGGAAGTCTCGCGCAATGTCGCATTTTTTCACGTTACCTAGCGTTGCAGATCAAGGCGCTGGAGCTGGGTCTGGTCAGCTAATGCTGCGCTGACGCACACCCCAAAGCAGCGAGTTCTAACTTCGTCCAATGCCCAGGCCAATCGCGTAGGACAACCACACACCGACTGGCACTGCAAAGCGCCGTAGCCGTATATGTGAGTGCGAACAGCGCGCAGGCAGCATTGGCGACTAGACCGCCGACCGCGCTGGTAGCGATAAATTCCGGCGGGTCCTCGAGCCCCGGAATAATCATGGCCCCCGCGCCGGAAGTCGGCAGTGAGGCAATGAGCGATCCGACGAATGGGCCACTGCGCTCGACTACCACGTGCTGTCACGACAATCGAGGCGGTCATCCTGATCTTGAGCGCGATCCTATACCAGAAACACGGATCGGCGAGTGCAGAGATCATGTCGCGGCGAGGCGTTGGCGCACTACATAGATCATCAGATTGGCGCCGAGCGAAACCAGCAGTGCTAGCGTCAGGGCAAGCGCTGATCCAAGCCCTTCGGCAGTCAGATTTAGCACGAGGACCGCCACGGCAAACCCGCCCAGCCCGATCACCGCGTTAGCCATAACCGCCGCGGTGGCCGGCCCACCCACACGATGGTGGAGAATGATCATGATGCTGCTCAGCACGATCGGGAAAACCGCAAGATTGCCGGTGGCGGTCGGACCGATGCGGAAGCTCAACGCTACAACGGTTCCGACAAGTAACGCGACCATCGTCGCGCGCAGCATGAGGTCATACCAACGCGTCTCGACTCGCGGCATAGGTGCATGACGCAGCGGAGCCGACAGCCCGAATGAGGCAGCAATAACGACGATGTTGAGCGCTGTGGCGGAAACAAGTGTCCAAGAGACAGCCCCGCCCACCGAGATGAGCCCAATCCAAACCACGAGCGCAATACCGAAACTCACCGCCAGAGAGCGTTTTTGCGCAAGCATAGCGTACATAAAAGCAAAAGTCGCGTTCCAGGCATTGGTGACAAGACTGCCCAGTGCGCTTTGTGCAATAAAATGCGCGTCGTGGTCGAGCGCGAGAAAGATATAGACCGGGCCGGCGCTTATCGGCAGCGTCGCGACCAGCCCACCGATCAGCGGCCCAGCGCGTTCGGCAGTGATCGTGGCCACCAGTAAGAAAGCGGCGGTCACGGCCATTTTGACGATGAGCGCGAGGACGAAATAGAGATCGGGGGGCATTTTTCGCGACGCACATGACCACTTTGATTGGCCCCGCGCAAGCGGCCGATCAGATCATCGCAGCTAAAGTTGTGCCAGGTTTACCCCAACCCGGGGGTCCATTCTTGATGGTATGATACGCAACGCAATAGCGCTGCCCGATTGAAGTTCATGTCGGTGTCAACACTACGCGGCCAATTACTTTGCCGGCGCGGAGCTGATCCATAACCGCGTTCACATCTGCGAGCGGCCTGGTGGCAACCGGAACGGGCGGCAAGCCGGTGCGGCGCACGAGGTCGATCAATTCTTTCATCTCCGGCAGGCTACCGACATACGAGCCCTGGATGGTCAGCGCGCGCATCGGTATCGGCGGCAGTGAAACCGTGAGGTCGCCGCCATAAAGACCGACAACAACAAATTTGCCGCCCTTGATCAGGCTGTCATAGCCAACCCGCGCACTCTGCGAAGAGCCAACCAGATCGATCACCCCCCAGGCACCGCCATTGGTCATGTCGATAATCTGCTGTGAGGCATCGCTCGCACCGCCGTCGACCACCGCCTTTGCTCCAGCTTTCTTAGCCGCTTCGCGCTTGGCCGGATCAATGTCGACCACGATGGCACTGTGACCGCTCATCGCCGTGTGCAAGGCAAGACACATGAGCCCAAGACCGCCGGCGCCAATGATCACCGTCGGCTCGCTTTTCAGGGTCGGGATCTTTTTCAGGGCCCCGAAGGTAGTGACGCCTGAGCAAGCGAGCGGGGCCACACGTTCTGGTGGAAGGTCACCGATGTCGAACAGATAGCGCGGATGCGGCACCATCAGGTAATCGGCATAGCCGCCGTTCGAAAATACGCCGAGGCTGCGCATGGCGCGGCAAAGATTTTCCTCCCCCCGCTCGCACGCACCGCAGGTCCCGCAGCCGATCCATGGATGTGCAAGCCTGCGATCGCCAACCTTGACGCCTTTTGCGTCGGGCCCGAATGCCACCACCTCGCCGACATTCTCGTGTCCGAGCGTCACCGGCAGCTTCATGCCGCGGTCGGCAAGGCTCATTCGCTTGCCACCGCCGAGGTCGAAATAACCGTCCGCCAGATGCAGATCGCTATGGCAGACGCCCGCCGCCAGAACCTTCAATAAGATTTCGCTGCCGGTTGGTTGCGGCGTGGGCTGTTCATTGAGTTGCAAGGGCTGGCCGCAAACGCAGACCTGGAACATACGCATCGGATGTTCTCCGGGATATTTCGTTGTCGGGAGCCAGCGAACCACAGTCCGCAGCCCGCGTCACTACCGGCCTAGACGCGCTTGATCTGGACGTCGACCGGCGGCCCCCTCTTGATTGTCTGATAAACGACGCAATAGCGCTCGGTAAGCTTGAGGAGTTGGTCGAGTTTTTCGTGCGGTGCTTCAATATCGAGATCGAACCGCAACCGGATCTGCGCAAAGCCAACCGGCGCGTCCTTGGCAACGCCGAGTGTGCCGCGGAAGTCAAGGTCCCCTTCGGCCGACACTTTGCCGGACTTGAGGGGAATATCGAGAGCCGTCGCCACCGCCTTCACCGTGACACCTGCGCAGGCGACCAGCGCTTCCAGCAACATGTCACCGGAGCAAAGTTCGAGCCCGGAACCGCCTGTTGCTGGGTGCAGGCCCGCGACAGCCAGGGCGCGACCGGTGTCGACCTTGCATGCGATACCGCTGTCGTCGAGCGTTCCTTTGGCTCTCAGGGTGATGAATGCCGCCTTGGGATCGCTCTTGTAGCGCTCCTTGATCGGCGCCTGCATCGCACGCAATTCACCGGCATCCATGCTTTCTCTCCTTGCACACTTTCGGGCTGGGAACCTACAGGCTGGATGAAACCGAGCACAAGGGCGCTATCACCACATGGCCGCGCCAGCGCCGGGGTGTTCGATCGCCACCTGATCGGGCACGCGCTCGCCGACAAGCGAGCGGTCAAGGGCGTTGAGCACGCGGGCCTTGACGTGATCGAAGGCAGCCGAGTGGCGGTCGCGGGGGCGCCGCAGCTCAGCGGCGATCTCCTCAAAGATGCGGCCGGGACGCGATCGCATCACCATGATGCGATCGGTGAGTGCGATAGCCTCGTCGACGTCATGAGTAACCAGGATCATCATCGGCCGCGGGTGATCGGAGCCTGCGCTTGCCGGCGCCGGCGCCTCAGCGATTGCAGGCGAACCGCGTGGCCCGCCGCCAGCTTGCGAGGGGATTTCACCCCGCGCTTTAGCTGTATTTGTTGAGCGCCCGCAAGTTGCCTCTCAAATCGGCGCTATTAATATTCTATAATGCGGCACTATTATCGGGTAAAAAGCAAATGATTACCATTTTTGCCTTTAAACATAGTATTTATTTCTAAATCTTCCGCCGTTCCTGCAGGGGCAATAATCTTTAGTCGCGCACGATGACTTGATCCTTCGCGTCCGCTATCCCCGACCCCACCCATGGCTTCGCTTGCCCTAGATCGCGACACGCGCCAGCTCGAACGCCCCGCCCGAGGCTCGAACGATCTCATCGACGCACGTGCGCTTACCGCCGAACTTGAAAAATTGGCCAAGGGGCATACCGGCAGCGAGCGTGATCTGCGCGCATTGTTGGCACAACGGCTGAAAGTCGCTCTCGCCGATGGCCGCGCCAAAGCCGAACAATTGCTTCTCAAGGAGCGCTACGGCCGACGCTGTGCTGAGCGGTTGTGCCGGATGGAAGACGCGATCATCCAGATCCTGTTTGAGTTCGCGCGGCATTTGTACCCCTCGCAAAATCCATCGGAAGCCGAGCGCATGGCAGTCATCGCAACCGGTGGCTACGGCCGGGGTTTGCAGGCGCCGGGCTCCGACATCGACCTGCTGTTTCTGCTGCCCTACAAGCAAACGGCCTGGGGCGAGTCGATCGCGGAAGCGATTCTCTATTGCCTGTGGGATACAGGCCTTAAGGTCGGGCATGCGACCCGGTCCGTCGATGAGTGTATCCGCCAGGCCAAGGCGGACATGACAATCCGCACCGCTATTCTCGAATCGCGCTTTCTGCTCGGCGACCGAAAGCTTTTCGACGAGCTTGTAGCGCGTTTCGACAATGAGGTCGTGCGCAACACCGCCGCCGAATTCGTCGCGGCCAAGCTAGCCGAGCGCGAGGATCGGGTTCGGCGCAGCGGTCAATCGCGCTATCTGGTCGAACCAAACGTGAAGGATGGCAAAGGCGGATTGCGCGATCTGCATACGCTGTTCTGGATTGCCAAGTATGTTTACCGGGTCCGCGAACGCGACGAGCTCATCAAGTGTGGTGTATTTGACAAGCATGAGTATCAACTTTTCCGCCGCTGTGAGGATTTCCTCTGGTCAGTTCGCTGCCACATGCATTTTCTCATGGGCCGCGCAGAGGAGCGCCTCTCGTTCGATATCCAGCGCGAGATCGCCATGCGGCTTGGTTATACCGAGCACCCTGGCCTGCAGGATGTTGAGCGCTTCATGAAGCACTACTTCCTGATCGCCAAGGATGTCGGTGATCTGACTGCGATCCTTTGCGCAGAGCTGGAAGACAGCCACGCCAAGAGCGTGCCGGTGCTAAGCCGCCTGATGGCGCGGCTGCGCCCGGTGAAACGACACAACATCGTGGAAAGCGACGATTTCATTGTCGACAAGAACCGGATTCGGCTCGCGCAGGCTGGCGTTTTCAAGCGTGATCCAGTCAATCTGATTCGCATCTTTTATCTCGCGCAGAAACATAACCTGGCGTTCCATCCGGACGCGATGCGCGCGATCACGCGCTCGCTCAACCTGGTCGATGCTAAGTTGCGGGACAACAAGGAAGCCAATGATTTGTTCCTTGAGATCCTCACCTCGAAGAGTGACCCGGAAACCGTGTTGCGGCGGATGAACGAAGCCGGTGTTCTCGGCCGTTTCGTGCCAGCATTTGGCCGGATCGTCGCCATGATGCAATTCAATATGTACCACCACTACACGGTGGATGAGCATCTGCTGCGGTGCATCGGTGTACTTGCCGAGATCGAACGTGGCGGCAGCAACGAGACGCCGCTCGCCAACGAGCTGATCCACAAAATCTTGCCTGAACACCGCCGCTTGCTATACGTCACGCTGTTCCTACATGACATCGCCAAAGGACGCCCGGAGGACCATTCGACTGCTGGCGTCCGAGTAGCAGAGCGATTTTGCCCAAGGCTGGGATTTTCGAAAGCCGATACCGAGACCGTTGCTTGGTTGATCGAAAATCACCTCGTCATGTCGAGCGTTGCGCAGTCACGTGACCTTTCCGACCGGAAGACGATCGAGAATTTTGCGGCGACGGTGCAATCGGCCGAGCGTCTAAAGCTGCTGACTATTCTCACCACCGCCGATATCCGGGCGGTCGGTCCTGGTGTCTGGAACGGCTGGAAAGCGCAACTCATCCGTACGCTTTACTACGAGACCGAGCCGGTACTCACCGGCGGATTCTCGGAAGTTAACCGCGCTCAACGCGTGGCGATCGCACAGAACGAATTCCGCGAGGCGATGAAGGACTGGCCTCGCGAGCGCCTAGAGGCTTATATCTCGAAGCTTTATCCGGCCTACTGGCTCAAGGTCGATCTGCCGCACAAGATTGAGCATGCCAAATTCGTGCGCGCAGCCGAGGGCGCAGAAAAGCGGCTCGCAACCTCGATCGCGTTCGATGCAGAGCGAGCGGTAACCGAGCTTACACTTCTCGCGCCCGATCATCCGTGGCTACTGTCCATCATCGCCGGTGCATGCGCGATGATCGGGGCCAACATTGTCGATGCCCAGATCTACACGACGACCGACGGCTGGGCGTTGGATACGATCTCGCTGTCGCGCGAATTCGATCGCGATGAAGACGAAGAGAGGCGAGCCAACCGCATTGCGGATTCGATTGAGAAGGCCTTGCGCGGTGAAGTTAAGCTGCCCGATGTTGTGGCAAAACGCGCGCCCCCCAAGGGCCGCATCCGCGCTTTCGCCGTAGAACCGACGGTTACCCTCAATAACCAGTGGTCGCAGCGCTATACGATGGTCGAGGTTACTGGACTTGACCGCACGGGGCTCTTGTATGAGCTGACTGCAACGCTCTCAAAGCTCAATCTCAACATTGCGTCTGCACATGTCGCCACCTTTGGAGAGCGGGTGGTAGACGTGTTTTACGTCACCGACCTGATGGGTGCGCAAATCAACTCGCCGACACGGCAGGCTGCCATCAAGCGCGCATTGATTGCGCTGTTCGCAACTGGCGATGATGCCCGGCCGGCAAAAGCCACCGTCAACTAGAGCACCGCAGCAATCCGGAATTCCGCGAAAAAACGTACCTTAACGACCCTTTAAATCGGCCCGCTTAGCCTGCCTTGGGGCCTGCGGAACGGTTCGCATCCGCCGGCGCGAGACGGGTCGCGTGATGGCGAAAAGGGGACAAGCAGGCGCGCGCCGGGAGCCGGTGTTCGACAGCAGTCCGGAGCTGCGTGTTTCCGTCAGTGATCGTGCGGCGCCAGCGCCGGATAGCAAAGCGTCCGCCAAATCGCGCAAGCGCCGCGTACACAAGAAACACCCTGCCCGCAGCAAGCGGGTGCTAATCGGTAGGATTGCCTATTGGAGCCTAGTGGTCGGCCTGTGGCTTGCCATCGGCGGCGTTGGGTTCGTTGCCTGGGTTGGCGCGCATCTGCCGCCGATCCAGTCCCTGGAAATCCCGAAGCGACCGCCCTCGATCCAGATCGTGGATATGCAGGGGCGCGTCCTCGCGCGTCGCGGCGATCTCGCCGGAGCTCCGTTGCCATTAAAAGAAATACCGGCTTACGTGCCGAAGGCATTCGTGGCCATCGAGGATCGGCGCTTCTATGAGCATTATGGGGTCGATCCGTTCGGAATCGGACGCGCGTTCGTCGCCAACGTCCTTCACCGTACCGTCGCCCAAGGCGGCTCCACCATCACGCAACAGCTCGCCAAAAATCTCTTTCTGACTCAGGAACGCACGATCAGCCGCAAGCTCCAGGAAATCCTCTTGGCCCTTTGGCTGGAGCGCAAGTTTTCCAAGGCACAGATCCTGGAAATGTATCTCAACCGAGTCTATTTCGGCGCCGGCGCCTACGGCATCGAACAAGCTTCGCAACGCTATTTCGGAAAATCGGCGCGACAGATTACGCTCGCCGAGGCGGCACTGCTGGCTGGGCTGGTTAAGTCGCCATCGCGTCTGGCGCCGACGCGAAATTTTGACGGAGCCGAACGGCGCGCAAAAGTCGTGCTCGCGGCCATGAGCAAGCTCGGCTTTATTAGCCAATCCGCCGAACGTACGACGCTGACGCGTTCTCCGCGCATAGTGGCGCAGCTAAACACCGGTTCGGTGAATTATGTGGCCGATTGGGTGATGGATGCGCTCAATGACACGATTGGTCACGTAGACGACGACATAGTGGTACAGACCACAATTGACGCAGTCTTGCAGGCGAGCGCGGAGAAAACTCTCAATGAGGAGCTGGCGCAGAAAGGCGAAAAAAACGGTGTCGCGCAAGGCGCGCTGATAGCGATGACGCCGGACGGCGCCGTCCGCGCGTTGGTCGGCGGGCGCAACTATGCCGAAAGCCAGTTCAACCGTGCAGTCGCCGCCAAGCGGCAGCCTGGCTCTGCGTTCAAGCCATTCGTTTATCTGGCCGCGCTCGAGCACGGGCTGACACCTGACAGCGTGCGCGAGGATTCACCGATCAACGTCAAAGGCTGGCAACCTGAAAATTACAACCATGAGTATTTCGGGCCGGTGACGCTAACCAAAGCCCTTGCGCTATCATTAAACACAGTCTCGGTGCGGCTGACGCTAGAAGTAACGCCAATGGTGGTCGTCCGCACTGCCTACCGACTAGGCATTGTCTCGAAGCTCGAGCCGAATGCCTCGATCGCGCTTGGTACTTCGGAAGTCTCGGTGCTCGAGCTTGTTGGGGCTTATGCGCCCTTTGCCAATGGCGGCTATGCCGCGATGCCTCGCATGATCGAAAAGATCACTGCAACCAATGGCAAAGTACTGTACGCACGTAGCATTCAGCAGCTCGGCCGTATCATCGATGCGCGCTATGTAAGCATGATGAACACTATGATGAGCGAAACGCTGACCAACGGTACCGCGCACAAGGCGACCCTACCTGGCTGGCCGGCGGCCGGAAAAACGGGCACCAGCCAGGATTTCCGCGACGCCTGGTTTATCGGGTATACCGCGCACCTTGTCACAGGAGTCTGGCTTGGCAACGACGACGGAACGCCAACCAAGCATGTAACCGGCGGCAGTCTGCCGGTGGAAATCTGGAGCCGCGTTATGCGTGGCGCGCACCAAGGAGTACCAGTGGCAAGTCTGCCGGGTTCTTCAAGCGGCAGCTTGTTTTCGGAATTGTTCGGCGCTGGATCGCGACTAACCCCACCAGCTCCCATTCAGCCGGTTGCGGCAAACAATTCGGCAACTACCGGCAGCAGCAGCCTCGATGGCTGGCTGCTCAATAACCTCTTTAACCGCCGCTAATTTTAACTTTTTGTCACGACGCGGCGGACGCCTTGCGTCGTCAACCACAGCCCTAAGGTAGCACAGCCCATCGCAGCGACGCCCGCGGCGAGCGGCCAGGCGCTCTGACCGAGCAACCAGCCCACCACCGCGCCACACAGCGCAGCAGCACTTTGTTGCACAAAGCCGAACAGCGAAGACGCGGTGCCGGCGCGTTCCGGAAATGGAGTCAACGCGCCGGCAATGCCTTGCGGGAGTACCATGCCGAGACCGGCGAGGTAAACGGCGACTGGCAAAACGAGCGACAAAGCAGAGGTCAACCCCAAGGCGACGGCCGCCACCATCCCAAGGCCGCCTGCGGCGCAGGCACCGCCGCCGATTCCAAGCACCCCATCGAGCCCAAGTCTGACGACCACGCGCGCCGCCACTGCTGAACCGGCCATGTAGCCGACGGAACCGAGCGCGAAGGCAACGCCGAAATCAAACGGGCTAAGTCCGTACAAGTCTTGCAGAACAAAAGCCGCGCCGGAGATCCAGACGAACAAGCCGGCATAGCTCGCCGAAGTGATCCCGAGATAAGCAAGATAGGCCGGATTACGAGCGACGACACGATAGGAACGGAGCATCGACGCCACCGACACCGGCTCTGCCGCGCGTAAGTTTAATGTTTCCGGCAGCACCGCGCACACAACCCCGGCGCCGACCAATCCTGCAGCAACCAAAGTGAAGAAAACGGCCCGCCAGCTGAACCCGGTCTGCAAGAGACCACCGGCAATCGGCGCTAATACCGGGGCAAGCGCCATCACCGAAGCGATCAGCGACAATTCGCGCCCGGCACGGGCACCGGAATAAATGTCGCGTACGATCGCTCGGGTCAGAATGAGGCCACCGCTGCCACCAAGTGCCTGGAAAGCACGTCCCACAATGAGCATCTCGATCGATGTCGATAACGCGCAAGCCAGGCTCGCGACACAGTAAAGCGCAATCGCCGCGATCAGGACCGGCTTGCGGCCGTGACGATCGGACACAGGGCCATAGAAAATTTGCCCGACTGCAAATCCGATGAGATAGGCGGAAATCGTGAATTGCACTTGCGCGGTCGAGCCATTGAGTTGGCGCGCAATATCCGGAAGCGACGGCAGGTACATGTCGGTCGTAAGCGGACCAATCGCGCTCAGCGCCGCCAGCAAAGCCGTGAGCGTGAAAGTTCCGGGACGCAGCATGCAGCAATTCTGCGGAAGTTTTGGTTAGGGGCGTCCATCCAGTCCGTAGCGATGCAGATCGGCACCGTGAGCATCGAGCCAGGCTTTGGCGCGGCCCACGTGCGGGCAAATGCTCTCAACCAGCCGCCAGAATCGGCCCGAGTGATTCATCTCAATGAGGTGGGCAACCTCATGCGCAGCGAGGTAATCGAGCACGAACGAAGGGGCCAGAACCAATCGCCAGGAATATGAGAGCACGCCGCTCGACGAGCATGAGCCCCAGCGGCTTGAC
>Ga0126383_10001777_pt1 | contig 13578 bp, 12 predicted proteins | sample PanSoiMetPlot_35_FD_96882 | JGI IMG/M metagenome (GOLD analysis project Ga0126383, IMG submission 96882) | Tropical forest soil microbial communities from Panama - MetaG Plot_35 | ecosystem: Environmental > Terrestrial > Soil > Tropical forest > Bulk soil | place: Panama | collected 2016-02-17
CAGCCGGTACTCCACGTGCAGATGGGTGCGCTCGACCGAAAAGCCGGCCGTCCCCTCAATCAAGTCATCACTTAGGGGGATCAACCGGGGTGAGGACATTCGGTGGACGGAACAGGTAGGTCTTCGAGCCGACCGGGCACATCCCAGCATGGCCCGCGCGATTGATCACGCCGATCTCGTCGCGCATTGCATTCTCGGTCATCGGAGTGCCTTTGTAGGCTCCGGTGCCCATCGTCTGCGCCTCTTCGAGATTCGAGCCCATTTCCTTCGGGTCGTCGTACGGGAGACTCGTGCCCTTCATGAAATGAATGACATGAAGGAGCTCGTGGCCCAGGTACAGGGGCCTGGGAAGGTGCGTCACAGCGCCGCCGCCATCAGGCATGCACGCGAGCCGGCAGCGCGGGGAGACGCCGACGAGCAAATGATCCGCGGGCACCCCGGTTCCAGGCTTGGTTACGATCAGCCGATCCGGAACGTCCGGACTGGGCTTGACCTCGGTGGGGAAGGCCTGGGCGTCCAGCTGATCATCCGCTGCTTTGGCTTCCTCCTTAGATAGGCCCTTGATCGCCTTCTTGGTACCCTCCAGGTCTGTGACCTTGACCGGAACGGCTTGCGCGGAATCACAGCCCTTGGTTTCCTCCAGAAGCGTGATCCGCCCGTCCTTTCTGAGATTCGGATCGTCGATGGCCTCGAGGATCTTACGCCCGGTCGGAATCTTCTTGAGCTGGTCGAGCTCCGACGTCGTGTGGGCGATGAACTCTTTCGAGCCGACGATTCGGATGCCCTTGCCATAATGGGCCACCCCCTCCCACCAATCCGAGAGATCGCTCATCAGGTTGCCGAAGAGCTGATTCTCCTCGCCCACGAGAACCGTCTTTGCGACCTGGTTGACAATCTTGCAGCCGCAGGTCGCCTTGTCGGTCATGCGCGCCATGGGTTTGCCGTAGACGAGGACCTTCTGGCAGCCCTTGCCGATCTTGGTGCGGCCGTGGACGCGGCACGAATGGGGGGCGGTCACGTAGGAGATGGGGCGGTTCTCGACCAGGACGGTATCCTTCTCTACACCAACGATCCCCTTTCGCTGTGTTCGGCTTCCGATGGGGGCCGCAGGTTGTCCGCCCATTCCCTACTCCTGCGCGGTTTCTCACAGTGTACAGAATGTGCCGAGGCTCGTCAATCCCCGGTGACTTGCTGTATCTATCGGTAATTCTTCCGATACGAGAGGGCCGGCTCGCTCAGGCCGATTTTGCCTCGTGGGGAGCCGGCTCGGCGGCCGCGGACGCAGCCGCATCCGCAGCCGGCGCATGGCCGAGCTGCTGGTCTAGGAGCGCGACTGCAATCGCGAGCGCTTTGCGCGCCCGCTCGGCCAGGCGGCTGTCGCTCTGGATCTTCTCGACCGCCTGGCGCAGGTCGTTTTGCAGACCCGCCACCTTCTGCTCCAGCTCGGCGATCGTGGTCCGATGCGCGAGCAGGTTGGCCTCGAGCGTCGCCACCTCAGCTTCACGCTGCCGGAGCTGGTCGGTCAGCGCCGCAATCTCGGCCGCATGCTTGCCCCTGAGCTCGTCCAGCTCGGCGGCGTGGCGCTGCTTCATGCCCAGCTTGAGATCGCGGAACGATTCCTCCTGCTCGGACAGCTGCTTCTCATGCTCGTGCAGAAGCTGCTTGATGCGAGCGTCGTAGCGATCGGCCTGCTGCCTGAGCTCGGTGGCATGGCGATCCCGGAGCTCGTCGAGCTCCTCCTGGTGCCGCTCGGCGGCCGTGGCCATGCGCTCTTCGCCGGTTTCACGCTCGGTGGCGAGCGCAAGCTCGTGCTCGCGCTCGATGCGCGTGATCTCGCCGCGATGCTCGTCGGCGCTGCGCTCCAGATCCGCGCGGTGCTGAGCCGCCTGCGCGCCGAGGTCACCCTGTCGCTTCTGCTCGGCCTGCTCGAGGTCGCGCACGCGCCGCGCCTCCTGCGCGAAAAGCTCGTCCTGCGCCTGCTTGCGCGCCTCCGCCAGCGTCCGCTCGCCTTCCGCGACCAGCTGGGCGCGCGCCTCGGCCTCGGCCTGCCGCAAAGCCGCCATTTCGGCGGCGTGCGCCTCACGCAGCGCAGCCTGCGCCGCCTCGTGCTCGGCCTGCGCGGCTGCGAGCGCCTGCCGGCTGCGCTCGCGCTCCTCGACTAGCTCCTGGCGCGCTCCCGCCAGCGTGCTCTGGAGCCCCTCGATGTCGCGCCCCAGCCCCGCGATGTGCTCCTTGGACTCCAGGATCTTCTGCTCGAGCCCGACGATGGAATCCTCGAGCGCGCTCGCTTTGCGCTCGACCGCGAGCGTGTCCTGCTTGCGGTCCAGGATCTGCCGCTCGCGGGCGCCCAGCTCTTCCTTCAGATCCAGGATCTGCTTGTCGCGCTGGTTCACGCGCTGGCGCAGCTCCAGAAGCTCGTGCTCGCGCTCGAATGAGGCTTTGGCCGCGCGCGCTTCCGCGCGCTCGCGCTCCAGCTCGGCCTGCTCGGCGTCCAGCTGCTGGCGCTGTTCGGCCAGCGCCTGCTCCTTTTCGGCCAGCGCCCCGCGCAGCTCCGCCAGCTCGACCGCCAATTGGTCGCGCTCCTCGGCCAGCCCGAGCGCCCAGTCCTGGACCTCGGCCTGCGAGGTCTGCTTGAGCGCGGCCAGCTCCTGCTCGCGCTCGACCAGCTCCTGCCTTACGTGTGCCAGCTCGCGGGCGTGCACTTCGGCCGCCTCGGCGCTTTGCGGATGGGCCAGCAGCCGGTCGCGCTCCTGCGCCAGCTCCTGCGCCCACTTCTCGAGCCGGGCGGTGACCGCGTCATGGGCCAAGATCTGCTGGTCCCGATCGACCAGTTTCTTGCGCAGCTCGGTCAGCTCTCGCTCCAGATCGGTTTTTTCCAGGCTGGCGCGGCGGCGCAGATCGGCAATTTCCTGGCGTGCCCGATCGCGTTCGGCCTCGGCCTTCTGCGCGCGCTCGACCAGCTCGGCCTTCTGGGCTCCGCCGCCGTCGCCGCGCTTTTGCAGGGCCTCGCGCAGGGTCGCCAGCTCGCGCTTCTTGCGCCACTCGCGTTCTTCCGGGCTTTCGGGCTCCGGCCGCGGCGGTGGCACACCGAGCGTGAAGGTCGACCGGGCGGCGCCGACCGGCACCGGCTCGGAGACCGGCGTTACGTCCTCCGCCACCGGCTCCAGGGCCGTATCATCGAGCAGGATCTCGTCGACCTCTTCGCTCGCGCTGGCCGCGGTCATCATGCCGCCCAGGCCCAGCAGCGAGTCCATCTGCTTCATCAGCTCCTCGAACGCCACCGGCTTGCGCAGCACCGCGTCCGGATGCGCGCCAAATCGGCTGCGCAACCGGCCCGTCCGCTCCTCCTTCTCCGACACCACAATGACGGGCGTGGCCTTGCGCTTCTTCTTGACCTGTTTGCAGATTGTGTCGCCGACCGTCGGCTCGACGTCGAGCAGGACCAGATCCGGCATCGGATCGCCGACTCGCTCAAGCGCCGCCCGGCCGTCTCCCAGCACGTCTACCGCCAGACCGCAGCGCTCCAGCACTCCGCGTAAGCGTGCCGCCAGCGCTCCGTTGGGCTCAACAATCAGAACACGTCGTTCGGCCATCTACCCCCCGGACAATCTATCCGCGCATTCTAGTTTAACCCGCCAATGCCGCGCGCGTCCAGCGGGTCCTTCATGGTATACACGGGACACCATCCAGACATGATCGAGACCGACTATCTCGTGGTCGGCAGCGGTATTGCCGGGCTTTCGTTCGCGTTGCAGGTCAGTGACCACGGGGGGCGGGTCGCGATCGTGACCAAACGCGCACCCGAGGAGTCGAATACCAATTATGCCCAGGGCGGCATCGCGTCGGTGCTCGATCCGCAGGATAGCTTCGACGCCCACATTGCCGACACCCTGCGTGTGGGCGACGGCTTGTGCCATCGAGATATCGTTGAGATTGCGGTGCATGAGGGCCCGGCTCGCATTCGGGAGCTCATCGATCGCTTTGGCGTCGAGTTCGACCGGGACGAACGGGGCCGGCTCGACCTGGGGCGCGAGGGCGGCCACTCGGCGCGCCGGGTGGCCCACGCCAAGGACCTGACCGGGCGCGCGCTCGAGCGCGCCCTCCTTGCCGCCGCCGCCGAGCGGGCCGATCGCATCACGATCCTGCGCGACCACATGTGTGTGGATCTGCTCACGATGGCCAAATATGGGGGCCCCGACGCCGTGTTCGGCGCCTACGTGCTCGATCAGCGGAGCGGCCAGGTCCACTTGGTGACGGCGCGTGCCACCGTGCTGGCCGCCGGCGGCTGCGGCAAGGTTTACCTTTACACCTCCAACCCCGACGTCGCGACCGGCGACGGCGTGGCGGTGGCCTATCGGGTGGGCGCGCAGGTGGCCAACATGGAATTCATCCAGTTCCATCCTACCTGCCTGTTTCACCCGCGCGCCAAGTCGTTCCTGATCAGCGAGGCACTGCGCGGCGAAGGTGGGATTCTGAAGCTCAAGAACGGCACCCCGTTCATGGAGCAGTACGACCAGCGAGGCTCGCTGGCCACACGCGACGTGGTCGCACGCGCGATCGACGCCGAGCTCAAGCGCACCGGCGACGACTACGTGGTGCTCGACATGACGCACCTGGATCCCGATTTTCTGGTGCGGCGCTTCCCCAACATCCACGCGCGCTGTCTCGAGTACGGCATCGACATGCGCACGCAGCCCATCCCGGTCGTGCCGGCCGCCCACTATCAGTGCGGCGGCATCCTGACCGACGCGGCCGGCCGCTCGAGCGTGCGCAACCTGTACGCGATTGGCGAGGTGGCGTGCACGGGGCTGCACGGCGCCTGCCGGCTGGCCTCGAACTCGCTGCTGGAGGCGGTCGTGTTCGCGCGGCGGGCGGCGCTGGACGCGCTGGCGGCCGAGGGCGTGCGGCCGCCCTCCATCGCGCCCTGGGCCGCCGGCGCGGCCGCGCCCTCGGACGAAGCGGTCGTGATCACGCAGAACTGGGACGAGATCCGGCGCCTGATGTGGAATTACGTCGGCATCGTGCGCACCGACAAGCGGCTCGAGCGGGCGCGCCGACGCATCGAGCTGATCCGCGAGGAGATCCGCGAATACTACTGGAACTTCTTGGTCACCGGCGACCTGCTGGAGCTGCGCAACCTGGCGCTGGTGGCGCATCTGGTCATCGAGAGCGCGCGGCGCCGTCCGGAGTCGCGCGGCCTGCACTACAACGCCGATCATCCGGCCCACGACGAGCGCTTGCAGCGCGATACGGTCCTGCGCCGCGGCGACGGCCCGCCCGCGGCATGAGACGAGCCGAGGGGCCCCGCGCAACCGACGATCCCGTTTCCCGCCTGGCCAAACGGGTGCGTGGGGCGAGGCGAGTCTGGAGCGGCGATCTCGGCGGCGAAGCGAGAGCGGAGCCGCATGGTGGACATCATCCAAGACGAGTCTGGGCCGGCCTCTCGGTGGCCGCGTTCCTCCTCGGCTGCGCGACCCGCGCGCAAACCCCCGAGGAGGCCGTGCGCGCCTACGTGCGCGCGGTCGAGCGGAACGATCCGGTGGCGGCCTACGTTCTCCTGTCAGCCGAGGCGCGCCGGGAGGTTTCGCGCGATCAATTCGCGGCGCGCTGGCGGGACAACCGCGAAGCTGCGCGTGCCGACCTGACCGCGCTGCGCGAGGGCGCGGCCCGCGGCGCGACCGAGGAAGCGCGCGTGGTCTACGGCGAGGGCCTGTTTGCGCCTCTGGTGCTCGACCAGCCACCCGCCCCGGCGGGCTGGCACCTTTCCGACGTGCCGACGCCACGCAGCCCGCACGCCGCCACGCCCGAGGAGGCGTTGCGCGGTTTCCTGCGCGCCATCGAGGGCCGCGACTGGGAGGCCATCGGGAAGCTGGTGGCCCCGTCGACGCGCGAGGCGGTCGAGCGCGAGCTGCGCGAGCGCACCGGCCTTTTGCGCGACGCCAAGCGGGTCGAGGTCTCGGGCGACAAGGCCCGGGTGCGCTTCGGTCGGTTCGAGCTGGACCTCGAGCGCAGCGCGAGCGGCGAGTGGCGCGTGGCGGGCATCAAGTAGGACGCCATGCCGGAGCGGCCCGACCTCGAGTATGTGGTGCCGATCCTGGATCAGGAGCTGCGCGGACGCGTCATCACCGAGCTGCGCGTGCAGAAACCGGTCGTGCTGCGGGTGGCCGTGCCAGGCACGCCGCGCGAGCTCCTGGTCGGACGCAAGCTTAAGAAGGTGTCACGGCGGGCCCATTTCGTCCTCTTCGGCCTGTCGGGCCCGCTCGAGATGGTGGTCTCGCCCATGCTGGCCGGCCGCTTCGCGCTGGCCGACGCGGGCACGCGCGCCCCGGCGGATCTCGCGCTCGCGCTCGCCCTCGCGGACGGCCGCGAGCTGCGCTACCGGGACGACGTGCAGATGGGCAAGGTCTACCTGATCCCGCGCGGCGCTTGGGATAAGGTGCCGGGGCTCGCGCACATCGGGATCGACGTGCTGGGCCCAGACTTCTCGCGCGACGCCTTCCGTGCGCTCGCGCGCAAGCGGCGCGACCAGGTCAAGCTCTTTCTCATGGACAAGAGCGCGCTCGACGCGCTGGGCAACGCCTACGCCGACGAGGTGCTGTGGGCCGCGCGCCTGCACCCGAAAGCGCGCGTGCGCGCGCTTGCGGATGACGATCTGGATCGGCTGCACGACGCCATCGTGCAGGTGCTCACGGAGGCGCGCGCAACCATCGCGGAGCGCCGGCCCGCGCTCGACGAGAAGCTGCGCGACTTCCTCAAGGTGCGCAACCGCCACGGCCAGCCCTGCCCGCGCTGCGGCGACAAGATCCGCCGCGCCGGTGTGCTGGGCCACGACGCCTTCTTCTGCCCGCGCTGCCAGGTGGCGCCCGGCCGGGCCTCGATCGTCGACTGGCGCCGCACCTGACCACTTACGGCCGCTCAGCCATCCCACTGCATCTTGGCGATCAGCTTGCGCATGAAGCTCTCGATGTTCTGCCGGATGTTGGGGTCGGGGCAGTGCGGAAGCGCGCGCCGCCAGGTCTCGATCGCGCGCGCCGAGAAGCCCTTCTTGTAATACAGGTAGGCCAGCCGCGACAGTGCCGGGAAATAGTCGGGCTTGAGGTTGACCGTCGACTCGTACTCGTCGATGGCTTCGTAGATCTCGTTCTTGCGCTGCAGGAGGTTCGCGAGCACGAAGTGGTGCCGCGTCGACAGCGGATCGACCTGCAGCCCGCTGCGCAGGAGCGCGATCGCCTGATCGATCTCGCCGCGCCGGTACAGCTCGAGCGCGCGGTCGAACGAGTCGTCCCGGGCCGGTCGCGCGGGCCCGCTCACGCGGGCGCCCAGCAGCGTCTCCACCGAGCGCATGAGCCGGTCGGTGGCGATGGGTTTCTCGAAATAGGCATCGGCCGAGTACTTGGTCAGAAGCTCTTCGGTCACGCGCGCGCTATCGATGACCGCGCTGGTGAGGATGACTGGGATGTGCTGGTATTTGTAGCTGCGCTTGATGCTGCGGCAGATCTGGAAGCCGTTGATCTCGGGCAGCATGACGTCGATGACGACCAGGTCGGGTGGCGAGGATTTGAGCCGTTTGACCGCCTCCATGCCGCTGGCCGCGGTTTCGCAGGTGTAGGTGGCCTGCTCGAGCAGCTTGACCAGGAGGTGCCGGGTCGCGAAGTCGTCGTCGACGATCAAGATCTTGGGCGGACCCTCGCGGGTGACGCGGGCGCCGCTCCGGCCCGAGTGCGTGGCGGGCGCCGACTCGTCGTCGTCGCCCTCGAGCGTGTCGCTGCCCTCTTCCTCCAAAAGGCCCGCGCTCGCCTCCTCGATGGCCCAGTCCAGTGAGGTCCCCGGTGCGCGCGGGGTCTCGGTGCGTACCGGCGGCTTGGGCGGCTCGTCGATCTTTCGGGCCGGCAAAGGCCCCGTGGACTGTAACAAGTCGCCCGGTAGCTCGTCGACGTCCGAGACCACCCACATCACGCCCGCCGGCTCCCGCAGCTCACCGGGCAGCGCGCGCGTGCCGTACCAGTATTCGCCGCCGCGCTCGCGAATGGCGTAGCAGCCTCGGATCGCGCGCGCCACGCTGACCCGCAGCGCGATGTGCGGCACCACCACCTTACCTTTCAAAAACTGGATCTCGTTCAGCGGCTCTGCCTTGTGCGGATCCTCGGTCGCCACGAACACGCGCCCCTCGTCCTCGCGCACCGGGAGCACGCCCGCGCGCAGCGCCAGCTCGTAGGGCACATCCGCAATCACGTCGAGCCGGATGATGCTGCGCTCGAGCACCAGCCCGGGCACCCCGCGCTGCTTGGACAGCACGCGCGCCAGCGCCTCCTCGTCGGCGTGCCCGAGCACGTAGCAGAGCGACGCCACCGGCAGCGAGTGCCGCTGCTGAGCCAGCACGTCGCTCAAGCGGGTCTCGTCGAGCACGCCCGCCTGCACGAGCATCTTGCCCAGCGGGTCGAGATGTTTCTTCACGCCTGGCGCCTCAATGGACGGCTCATGCCGAGCCGAGAATATCACATTAGGACAATTGACCCCCAACCCGGCAACTTCTTCAGTCACTGTGCATGTCTCTTCAACAATGCTGTAAAGGTTCACGGTTTCGGTTGCTTAGAGGGGGCGATCCCCTGTCTGCACAGGCCTCCACTGCGCCGTCTTGTCACGATCAAAAGGCTGTGTGGGATCGGGTAGTTTCGAAATATCTATTTGTTTTTCTTCTGATTTGATCTATATTTGAAGTATGTGGCACCGGGTTTGCTTGCCAAACAACCGCTCGGGGGTTTCTGACCTGGGCGCGGAGGCATATCGATCATGATGGATTTTCAGGTTGGAGACAAAGCGGTCTATCCGGCGCAGGGAGTGGCCGAGATCATAGGCATCGACGAGAAGGAGATCAGCGGCAAGATCCACCGCTTTTACGTGCTCCGCATCTTGGACAGCGACATGCGCATCCTGGTGCCGGTGGACAAGGCCCAACAGGTCGGCCTGCGCGAGGTGGCAAGCGCGGATGAGATCAGCGAAGTGATGGATATCCTTCGTGAAAAAGACGTCCACATCGACAAGCAGACGTGGAATCGCCGGTATCGCGGGTTCATGGAAAAAATCAAGACCGGCTCCTTGTTCGAGGTCGCCGAGGTGTTCCGCGACCTGTACCGGCTCAAGGAACAAAAGACACTTTCGTTCGGCGAGCGCCGCATGCTCGACACGGCCAAGAACCTGATCGTCAAGGAGCTCGCGGTCGCGCGCGGCACCGCCGAGACCAAGATCGAGCGCGAGCTCGACAAGATCTTCAGCTGCTAACACCCCACTTCTGCAAACCGGTAGCACGCTCCCGGCGCGCATGCTACCTTGAGTGTGTGCGGCGCTCGCTGCTCGTCCTTGCGGCCCTGTGGTTCGCGCCCACGAGCCTGGCCAGCGCGCAGAGCAAGCTCGACAAGCCCGAGAAATCCGAAAAATCAGACAAGCCGGCCGAGAAATCGGACAAGCCCGCACCTCCGCCGGCAGCCTCGGAGAAGAACGGCGCCGGTGAGCGGCCGGACGAGGCCCGCTCGCACGACTGGTCGGAAGCTGAAGTGTGGCAGGTGATGGCCGATCCGGGCGGCGGGGGCATCGTGCTCCTGCGCACCAAGGCCAACCCGCGCCGGATCATCCCGATTGCAATCGGACCGTCGGAGGCGCTGTCGATTCAGATGAAGCTGGCCGGCACCAGCTTCGTGCGGCCCCTGACCCACGACCTGCTCGACACGCTGGTCAAGCAGCTGGGCGCCAAAGTGGTCAAGGTCCGCATCGAGAAGCTGGAGGCGGTGCACGGCCGCGACGCCGGCACCTTCTTTGGCCGCGTGTTCGTGCGCCAGGGCAAGCGCCAGTTCGACCTGGATGCGCGCGCGTCCGACAGCATTGCGATTGCGCTGCGCGCCGACGCGCCCATCTTCGTGGCCACGCCGGTCGTCGAAAAGACCGGCCTCGACGCCAAGAAGTTCGAGGAGGAGGGCGACGTCGAGTCGCCGCTGCCGCGTCCCAAGTCGCGCCCGCCCTCCGAGCCCTTGTAGTATTCTCCCGCCATCGTGCCGAGCGTCGGCGCGGGATTTCGAGGCTTGAAGCGAGGCGCAGCCGAAGCGACTTGCCGAGCCGCGCCATAGCGAGGCACGATAACTCGATGGTTCGAGTTGCGGTGTTTCCGGGTGACGGCATCGGCCCCGAGGTCACCGAAGAAGCGATCGCGACCCTGCGCGCAGCCGGCGCCCGCTTCGGCTTGGCATGCGGATTCGAGAGCTGCGAAATCGGCGGCGCGGCCATCGAGCGCCACGGCGTGCCGCTGCCCGAGCCGGCGCTCGCGCTGGCCCAGAGCAGCGACGCGGTTCTTCTGGGCGCCGTCGGAGGACCGCGCTGGGATGGGCTGCCGTCCGTCAAGCGGCCCGAACGCGCTCTCCTGGGGCTGCGCAAGGCGATGGCGGTCTACGCCAACCTGCGGCCGGCGCGCGTCTACGACGCGCTCGCGGATGCGTCCACGCTCAAGCCCGAGGTCGTGCGCGGGGTCGACCTGATCGTGGTCCGCGAGCTGTGCGGCGGCATTTACTTCGGCCAGCCGCGCGGCGTTATCGACGAGTGTGGCATCAACACCGAGGTGTACACGGGGCCCGAGATCGAGCGTATCGCGCGCGTGGCCTTTCGCGTGGCCCGAGAGAGGCCGCGTTGCAAGGTGACCAGCGTCGACAAGGCCAACGTGCTCGAGTCGAGCGAGCTGTGGCGGAGGGTGGTGCAGAGCGTGCACGATCGCGAGTTTTCCGAGATTGCGCTCGAGCACATGCTGGTCGACAACTGCGCGATGCAGCTCGTGCGCGCACCCCGCCAGTTCGATGTCATCCTCACCACCAACCTGTTCGGGGACATCTTGTCGGACGAGGCCGCCATGTTGACCGGCTCCATCGGGATGCTGCCGTCGGCTTCGCTGGGCGAGGGCCGGCGCGGCCTCTATGAGCCCGTGCACGGCAGCGCGCCCGACATCGCGGGCCAGGGCAGAGCCAACCCGCTGGCGGCCATCCTGTCGGTGGCCCTGCTGGCGCGCCATTCGCTTGCGCGCGCCGACGTTGCGCACGCGATCGAGAGCGCGGTCGAGCGCGTGCTCGCGGACGGCGCTCGCAGCGCCGATCTGGGCGGCAGCGTGTCCACGAGCGAGATGGGGCAAAGGGTGCGGGCGGCCCTCGGATAGCGCCGACCGGCCACTCGAGTGGCCGGACCCCCACGCCGCCACCACGCCTATGTCGTCGATATCACGGGCTTCCCCCTTGGCACGTGGCCTGCGTACAGCTCCCTTGAGCGCCATGAGGCAACGCCTGCTCTTCGTCGCACTCGCCCTCGCCCTCGCCCTCCTGCTGGACGCGGGCGCGCACGCTGCCCCGGCGGATCGGCTGCGCCCGGATCAGGTTGCCGCGCACTACCCGCTTGGGGAGGGCCCTCCGGGGCGCTACGGCGAGCAAGGTCGACGCGTGGCCCGGCTCATCCAGAACGAGCTCGGTTTCGACGTTCGAGCGGTCCCCGTTTACATCGTGGATGGCCAGACCCTCGAGCAGATGCTGCGCGCGGCCGGGTCGCGCGTCGGCTTCCATTTCACGCTCGAAGGGTTGGAGCTCGACGGCAAGGTATACGTCCGCGAGCGACTGGGTTCGGTCGACGACGCGACGCTCATCCACGAAGTGATCCACGTCCTGTCCATGCGCTTCGCCAGCGAAGCCAACGGGGTCGGGCTCCACAGTCTCGTGGAAGGGCTGACTGAAGCCATGGCACAGCGCGTGGCGCCACCCAAGCGCCAGAGCTCGACCGATCTCGTGCGCAGGCGGCGGCCCGGTTACGTCGGATACACGAGGTTTGCCCATGCGCTGGCCGATCTCATTGGCGAGGCCCGGTTGCGGACCTGCTTCTTTTCGCTCGGCCTGGCTGCGCTCGCGCGCGAGGTCGACGCAAAGCTGGGAGCGGGCGCCTTCGCAAAGGCAGCGCGGCTGCTCGAGCGGGGCGATGTTCGCCCGGCCATCGCGATGCTCGAGCGCTGACCCGGAAACCGCCTAGAGCAGGGCGGCGACGTGCAAGACCAGCGCGGCCAGGTTGAGCCCCAGGCCGATCACTCCCCCGCGACGCTCGAGCAGGGCCCGGCCGCGCGCGTAGGAGTAGCCCGCCAGCACGGCGCCGGCGCCGTACGAGCACACCACCAGAAGGTCGAGCCCACGTGGCGCAACCCCGCTCACCTCGAGCCCGAGCCCGCCAAAAAAGGCCCCCAGAGCCAGCGCTAAAGCGGCGTAGCCGCGCATGCCGACCCTATATCATAATTAGGGAGATGGGCCCGGCCGCTCTGCTCGCGCTCTATGCCGCGACCGACTTCTGGCGCAGCGTGGCCAGCCAGCCCTACGACACCGCCATCGAGCAGGGCACGCGCCTGTCGCGGCAGGCCGAGCAGGTGTGCGCGGCGTGCAGCGAGGACGCGCCGCGCTTTCCCGAGATGCAGGCGCTCTGGCGCCAGGCGGCGGCCGCGTTTCGGCGTGCGTCCGCGCTGCGCCCGGAGGACGCCGAGCCGGCCTACTTCCTCGGGCACGCGCTCTACGAGGCCCACGACTTCGAGGCTGCCATCTCGGCGTTCGAGGAGGGGCGCCGCCGCAGCCCGGAGGGCGGCCGCGCCGGCGACATCGCCTTTGAGCTGGGCACCGCGCACTCCCGGCTGGGTCGGTTCCAGCGCGCCCTCGACGAGTACAATCGCGCGCTGCGCCTGGCCCACGATCCCTACGAGCGCTCGGTCCTGCTCATCAACGCCGCCGAATCGATGATGGCGCTGGGACGGCTCGAGGAAGCCATCCCTCTCTACCGGCGCGGGGTCGAGCTGGGGCAGATTGCGCTGCGCTCGGGCGCCATGTCGTCGGGGTCGCAGGCATTGCACCTGCTCGGGCTCGCGGTCGCGCTCGACCGCGACGAGCAGGAGGAAAAGGCGCTCGCGACCACCCGCCGCGCGCTCGAGCTGGACCCACAGATAAGCCAGCTTCGCGACCCGCACGTGTTCTTCGTGCCCGAGGGAGACATCGCCTACTACGAGGCGCTCAAGGATTTGGCGCAGGGCAAGCGGCCCGAGGCCGCGCGCTGGTTCGGGAGCTTTTTGCGGGTGGTTCCAAAGAGCCCATTTGTGGCGCGCGCGCGTGCGCACCTGGCAGCTTTGGGTGGCGAGCCGGCGGCGGGGCGGCGGCCGCTGCCGGTCGCGCTGGGACGCCTGGTGGCAGGCGTGGTGTCGGTCGATGGACCGCTGGTGGCGCCCGAGATCATGGCGACCCTGACCTCGGAGACGCACTGGGCCGCGCTCACGGGCTGCGTCGGCGACATGGCGGGCGCCCGGGTGGAGTTCACGGTGACGGCCAAGGGCACGGTGTCGCGGGTCGCGCTCAAGCCAGCGGCCCCGCAGGCCGAGCGCTGTCTGCTCGCAATCGTTCAAGGGATCCGATTCCGGGTGCCCGATCATCCGCGCCCGACTCGCTTCGTGCTGCGCTTGACGAGGGCGCCGTGAACGCGCTCGTTCTTCTGCTTCTGCTGGGTGGCGAGGGCGACTTCTGGACGCGCACGCTCGCG
>Ga0126383_10001778_pt1 | contig 13578 bp, 11 predicted proteins | sample PanSoiMetPlot_35_FD_96882 | JGI IMG/M metagenome (GOLD analysis project Ga0126383, IMG submission 96882) | Tropical forest soil microbial communities from Panama - MetaG Plot_35 | ecosystem: Environmental > Terrestrial > Soil > Tropical forest > Bulk soil | place: Panama | collected 2016-02-17
CATCCGTATGTCCGCTCTGCCCAGTTCCAGCGATGGTGCTCACCGACACTCGGCCGCACAGCGACGTGCCTGAGCCGTCGACCTGCACCCCGGCGCTGCCTCCGGGAAGCGACAGACCCTCGATGAGCGAGCTCGAGGCGAACAGGTATGTGGAGTAGTTCCCCAGCATCGGGGAGAAGCTCAATGTCACCGCGGTGCGCGCATTCGGCGCGAGCTGCAGTGGCAGCGACGGCGGATTGAGCAGATGAAACACGTTGGCGTCGTCGGCGAAAGCCAGATAATCGACGCTGACCGGATCCGTCCCCGAGTTGAGCAGATTCACGGTCGACTGTCGGGTATCTCCCGGCGCCAGTGGGCCGAAGTGGATTGCGGTGACCGGATTCGATTGCCCATCCACCCACTGGAGCTGGACATTGATGCCGAGCGGAGTGCCCGAGCTTTCGGCGGACGGATCGAGCGCCGGACAACCCTCTGGGACCGAAGAGGAAGCGTCCAGGAACCTGAGCTCGTCCCGGAATGTGGCGCTGCTGCAATAGCGATCCGTGATGTCGCGGCTCGCGCACCACGGTGAGATCTGGCCGTCGAGGAACTCCCTGGCGGTGTGGCTGTCGCTCCCCGCCGCTTCGATCCAGGCGAAGACGTCCGAAATCGACGCCAGGGAAAACGCGCGCGTGGAGCGATCCGCCGAGGCCACCAGGGCCATCTGGCCGCGCCCTGGCCGGTGGGGATCTCGCGCCCTCATCCCGGGGATCGGAGGCGAGGGATCCCAGTTCGAAGCGTAGGTGCGACGATAGGGCCCGTAATAGATCTGGTCCAGCAACGTCTGGACGTTTCCCTCGTGGTTGAGCCCAGTGGCCGCGTTGGTACATACGGCAGATTCAGGTCCACCGGCCCCCCGTGCAACGTACTGGTTTGTCCCTGTAAGGCCCTGACTGTCCCAGTAACACCCTCGAAACACGTGGTAGTAGGGATCGTTGCGCGGGTTCTCGGTGAGCTCGAGGCCTCCCCGCTGCCGGAGCGCACTCGGATAGACGTAGCTCTCGATGAAATCGGCGAAACCTTCGTACCAGGCGAAGCGCAGGGTGCCGAGCGGCTCGCACTGGTAATGGTTCGCTAAGTAGAAGCGCGCGTCGGTGAGCCAATGCCCTCGGCCGCTGTGGTAGCGGTTGTACGTCGCATGGCCGATCTCGTGCGCAAGAGAACGGATCATGTGAGGGTATTGACCGGGATCTCTCGCGTTCGAGTCCTTGAAGAGGACCGTGTCCCAGACTGTGGTTGGAGTTCCGAAGACCGGCTGATTGATGGTGATCGCCAGGTCGCTCGGAAGATGGCCGCTGCTTTGGAGCTGGCTCATCGCCAGGCTGGCGATCGGAAATACATCCGCCGCCATCGCCGAATTGTGATCCTGGGTATCGCCGACCGCGAAACTTCCAAACTGCACCCGATCACCAGTGCCGGCATGGACGGTCATCGTCGGTGAGTCCCATTCGAAGGTGCGGTTTGCCACCAAGAAGTCATAGACCTCCCCGGGGATGGCGAGTCCGGACGTCACGTAGGCGAGCCATGCATCGAGGGGCGCTCTCCACCAGGGAAAGTCGTGGGTACCGACTCTAAAGCCCTGTAACGAGGAAGCCTCGGCGGTGAGAAAGACGTCGCCGTCGCAGTCGGTGGTGGCCCGAATCCTCACGCTCCCGTCTGCCGCCGTGTAGTCCTCACCGCAGTAGCTGTCGCCGAAGGTCCCCGGCTGCTTCGCGATCACGTGCAGGCCAGAACAGGGCCTGAATTGTCGGATCGGCGTAACCGCGGGCGGAGGGTTCTCAGAGCGAAATTCGAAGTCCCACTCGCCGCTCGGAAGCAGGTAGTACGGGCACTGGAACGAGGCGAAGATCAGGTACCGCCCGCTGAAATTGTCAGCACGCGCGCCGTGCGGCGAAAGGTAGAGTCCAAAAAGAAAAACCGGAATCCAAGAGTAGCGTGCCATGTATGTCTCTCCTGATCTGCAAACGCGTAAACTTCTCGCGGCGTCTGTCAGATGACAGCCTCTTTCAAGATTCCGCGCGTTTGTTGATAGCTGCCGGAGGGCTCGCCACATGAAAGGAAGACGATGATGTCGCCGAAGTTACTCACCCTGTTTGCCGCGGCGATCGCGCTGAGCGATTGCAAAACCCAGCCCCATGACCCGTTGACTCCAGCCGCGGAGCAGCAGGCTCGGGCCGACTTGATGGAGTCCATCGACAACTACGTGCGAACGGCGCCCAAGAAGAGCGACTATCGACGGGTGCTGAATCCAAGGATGGAGGCGCTGCAGGGAGATCCCGCAGATCCAGTGCCTTCGCACGTCGGATTGCTGAAGGCTGCGCCGCCCCCGCCGCAATCGGGGCTGGACGCATTCAGTCCGATCGTGGTCAAGGTGGTCCAAGCTAGGCTGCGAGAGACGTTGCGGCGGGACCCGACCCCCGACGAGGTGATGAATGAGATTCGGAACGTCGAGAACAAGCAAGCCAACGACATCGGCGATCAGCTGGAGAGCCGTCACGCGGAGATCGCGGGGATGTATTCGGAGATTGCTTCTCTCAACCAGCACGGAAAGACAAACGAGGCGCGGCAGCGGCTGGCTGATTTACGAAAGCTCAGAGCAGACGCGATTGCTTCGTGGTACCAGGCGCACGGGGTCGCCATGGGCAAGAGCGATACTGGCCCAGAAGCGATTTCCGCGGAGCAAGCGGTAACCGCCAACCGAGACTTGCTCGTCGGCTACCTCAACAGCGGCGTGACTGACTCGCGGTAATGCCGAGGCTACGGCAGCAGCCCGAAGTCGTTCACCATCATGTGGTATTGGCTGGGATCTCTCCGGTCGAGCCACAGTGCCGCGCCCACACCCGTGTCGTCTCCGGAGACGAACGGTTCGTGTGAATTGATGTCAAAGCTCGGATCCGTAGAGTCGACTTGAAAGCCGTTGTCTCCCTGCCAGGTGGCTCCATAGTCCAACGAAGCGTTGCCATAGATGTGCCGAACGTGGCCGGCGTTGAAGTACCGCAGCCAGATCGCGAACACTCCTCCGGTCTGGTTCGACGCCAGATGCGGGATGAACGGATGCACGCTCACGCCCGTGGTTCCAATGGGCGTGTCGCTGTCGGCCCAGGTCTCTGCGTAGTCGGACGAACTGTTGGCACGGACGTCGAGGATGAACGAGCCTTGCGCCTGGTAGTACCAGAGGCCGTAAACGTGCCCAGAGTTGTCCGCGGTAATCGTTCCACCAACCGCCTCCAACGCCTGGAGATTGCTGATCCGTTTCTCGGCGTCCAGCCAGGTTACGCCGTAGTCGTCCGATTTGTTCAGGTACATCTGACCGGTCGTCCAGGCGATGTAGATGTGTCCGGTGTTATCGGCCGCGATCGAGGGCCGAGAAGCGGCAGGGTCGACCACCCCGAACTGGTCAATTTGAGTGTCCGCGCTAAAGGTCTGCCCAAAATCGTGCGACGCGTTCAAATAGAGGTGACCGGACTTCACCCAGGCGACGTAAACGCTCCCCAGCATATCGTTCGCGATGATTGGCCCGTATCGGTAGCCCTGGATGGCGCCGTCGAGAAGGTCGATGCGCGCGTCGCCATCTCCCCACGTTTCCCCGAAGTCAGACGAGCTGTTGAAGTAGACGTGTGAGTCTCCCTCGCGCGTGTCCTGCCACACCGCGTAGACGCTGCCGGCCCCGTCGCATGAAATCTGAACCTCCGCTGTCCGCACGCTGCCATTTCCGCGGTCGACGGGCTGAGGATCCACGAAGGTCATCGCGCGGTCCGGCGAATGACCCGCGTACACGTGTCCGCTGCTGACCCAGATCAGGGAGACATTTCCCTGGCTGTCGGCGCAACCGGTCGGGAAAAAAACGTTTTGCGATACCGTCTGCACCAGGGGAAGCGGATCGTTTAGAGGGCCGGCGGGGGAGAAGGTTCGGCAGAAAAGGTCCCATGCGACAGGAAAGGGACGGTCCTCAGACCAACACGCATAGACGTATCCATCCGGCGAGTTGCCGACCCAGTAACCTGCGTCGCCTGGAATGAAGCCGGAACCGCTCTGTCGATCATCCGCCCGAAATTCCGGGCCCACTGCGAACTGTGCCGACGCCGGCTGGGCAAAGAGCGGCAGGAAGATGAAGAGGTACCGCACGAGACGACGGATGCTCGAGTCCATTGTTCCCCTCGGGTGTGCCCCTTGCCGCGCCAGGCTACTGGCCCACCCCTCCGATTCCAATCTCAAATGATGGTCGAACGGTTCGCAGCGCTCAGCTTGCTTTCGACGCGGGACCTGGTGTTGCCAACGCGCGAGAGGCTACCTCGGCGACCTTGTCGATCGAGAACGGCTTGAGAAGGAAGTCCGCCACTCCCAACAGGCGGCAGGCGAGCATTCTTTGCCGTGAATTCGTGGCGCTGACCATCACCACCAGCGCGTCCGGATGACGGCGCAGGATCTGGGCCGCCAGAGTGATCCCATCGATCTGGGGCAAAACGATGTCGATGAAGCTCAGCGTGGGTCGATGGGTCTCGAAGAGCCGCAGCGCCTCTTCGCCGGTTTCCGCTTCCCCCACAATTTTATAGCCGGCCTTGAGGAGCCCAAGTCGGAGCACAGTGCGGCAGACCGGGGAATCGTCCACGATGATCGCGGTGGCAGGGCTGGTTTTTTCCCCGTCGGGGCTGCCGCTTCGCGAGCTGGTTGGCCTTTGGCTCATTTGAGCTTACAGACCAAAATCTACTGAAACCCAGCTGGAAAATATCTGTAAGCGCTTTGCTCACCCGCCTGCGGCGGACTCAACGAGCAGGTCTTCGGCGACCCTGCTCAAATGTCAGCCGGCGCTAACCACTGAGCCGCATTGCGCACGTAGGCCCGTATGTCGTCGAGGGCGCGAGGTTGGTTCGCTATTTGCGTACCGGGTTTCTCGGTGACGAAGCTCGGAGCGCCTCGTGAGACGTCCCAGTTGTAGTCCGCGAAATGATGGAAACTCGACTCGGCGATCGCTCGTCCCCGGGCGTTGGCGGTCCGCTCGAATGCTACGATCAAGTTGAAGTCACGGCCCGTCACCAAGCTCTTGCCGCGCGCCACGGTTCGGGCGCGAGGCTCGTTCGGCGGCGCGCCGACGGCCCCCTCGTGAGGATGGGCCGGAAAAAACCGGATGCGTTCGGCCGCGGAGCCCGGCCTTCGCAAGAGAGGATGCAGCGGCTCGACGGCGGTGATGCTCTCCAGGTCTCCGTTGCTGCCGGAATGGTAGTTCGGCCAAGAAATCGTGCCGGTTTCGTGATCGTCGGGGGACTGCCGACTCGGATCGGGTTCGCAGCATTCTGGATTGTGAAAGCAGTGGGCCGCGCCGACCCCGTTGATCCGCCGAAGCCACAGTCCCATGTCCTGATGGTCGCGCGCCGTCAGCAGCCCACCGCCCTCCGCCTGAAAGCGATTGATGGCGTCCAAGTCCCGCGTGGAGAGAGCGGTGCCGCAATCGACGCCGAAGATCCACAGCTCGTCGAACTTCGACCGGCTGAGGTTGGACAGGACGGGGTCGTTCCCATTCTCGTCCGGCTCACGATTTCGGGCGGTGACGTCCGCGACACCACTCAACTCGTCTCGAAGCATTGAAAAACGTCCGACGTGCCAATCGTCCTGAGTGAAGGGAATGCTGCACTGAAGAAGGATTCGGGTGGGTTTGCCCATGGACGCTCTCCTTAGAGCACTGCCTGGACCCGCACTACCAAAGTGTCCTCCTTTGGTCTATTGGCTGCGGGGGCGGCGGCGGTGAAAATTTGGTGACCATAGCTGATGAGGACCGCAAGTCCGCTCAGTGGATACCAGTTGAGTCCGGCGCCGTATGCGCGAAACTCTTGCATCGCGGTCAGCGGGTTTGCAAGCGCAGGAAACGCTGAGGAGCCGACTCCGATTTTGCCAATACCTCCGACGAGCTCGACGGTGCCCAGATGGCCCTTGGACAGATCGAACGGATGGGCCGGATTGATGAAGCTCAGCGGAGACGCGTTTTCTCCCGTCAGTACGATGGTCGGGATGACGCTCCACGCATTCATGGGGACCTCCACGTTGTTGATCACCTCGCGGGTCCAGACGACGTCCGCGTAGGCTCCGATGGGGCCCCAGCTCCAGGTGGCGTGTGGCGCGAGTCGCTGGACACGGCCGGAGGCGATCGCGACGTCGCCCGACGCCCGGTCCCTTCTGAACGAGAAGAAGGGCTGTCCCCCGTAGGTTAAAAAGATGGGCGTCTGGGGAGTGTCGATGGTACCGCGATGCACTCCGGTGCTGGCGCCGACGCCGATGCCGAGCTGCCGCAGGAACCCGGGTCCCACCTTCAGCAACGGTCGGCCGTAGATCCGCGCCACCACGTCCTTGGTGGAGTCGGCATCGCCGTCGCTGAGGATTCCTGCCACTGCGCCGTTCGTCAGGGCGAGGTTGAAGCTGAGCATCCCATTCGCGACACTGCCGAGAATCTGCACGCCAGTGTCTCGGCTTGGCAGCAGTATCGACGCGGGGCTGGTGCTGATGAACGGAAGATTGGTTGCAGGCGTGAGGCGCTCCTCGGTGATCGGGAACGGGAACTTTCCCACGCGAATCCGGAACCAGCTGGCGAGCTCCGCCTCGATGAACGTGTCCAACAACGTAACCCGGCTTTCGGCGAAGTTGACGAACATCTGGGCGCGGACTTTTCGATAGAGAATGGCATCGAGCCGGAAGCCTCCGAAGCGAACGATGAAGGTGTCGCGATCCGGCGTGGGGACGTTGGTGAGAAAGGCGCGATAGTCGGATTGAAGCAGCCAATGGAGGATCAGGTTGAAGCTTCCATCCTGCGTCGCGAAGCCAAAGCCCTTGGGCCCCGCGAGAGCAAACGTCGGCAAGTCATAGCCTTGGTTCGTGTCCGCCCGGGGAGCCGCGGGTGTCTCAGCGTTTACGGAAGCGGCCTCCGTCTGAGCTGACTGGCCAGTGGCGGGAATAATCGCGAGAGAAATCGCGCAGAGAACCGCCGCCGTGCTGAGCCGTGTCGCGGTGCACCTGGGCCTCCTCTGGGCTGGCGTGCCGCAGCGCCGGCCTCCGGCTCTCGTCAACGGCTTCCTACCCGTTGCTGCGGAGCCAGCTGGACGATCTCGGCCTCGATCATCGCCCAGCAGTTATCGCGCAGGTAAGTCTCTGAATCCGCCAGCCGCGACGACCATTTGGGCAACAGGTCCGCGTAACATTTTTCGACGAGCTCTTTTTCGTACTCGTTGTGCAAGTTCCATTTGTCGTCTGCCGGGTGGGACTTGATGTACGAGGGAAAATCCAACGCCCCCAGTACCGAAGCGGCGGTGTTCTGCAGCTCACTGACGAATTGCGCCGCGGTCTCCACATCTTTGCGGGTGCCGAGCCGCGAGACATGGCCGCCGACGAAGACATCGAAGTCGTAGGTCAGAGCGTCCGAGTGCGCTCGAATGTATCCCTGAACGTCCTCGGCGATGCCCAGGTTTTTGTAGGGCATGAAGCCCGGATAGACGACGTCCACGAGCATCAGCACCTTTTGCCGAGGCGCATAAATGAAGATGTTGCCCAGCTCGTGATTGACGCCTTTGTAGTCGAGGACGAGCGTTTGCTCGCCAGCCTTCAGGGTGTAGCTTTTCTCGAAGGTGACGCTCGGCACCGGCCGGCGTGGATCTTTGCGGCGAGCCAAGATGGCGGCCGTTTCCCGTTGGGCGATGAAAGTCGCGGTCTTGGGAAACAAGTTCGCCGCGCCGATGTGGTCGGTGTGCTCGTGGCTGTAGACGACATGGGTAACCGGCTTGTCGGTCACCTCGGAAATTGCCTTCAGGTAACGCGGCCCAAGCGTCGGCAGTGGGTCAACGGCAATCACGCCCTTGGAGTAGACGAGAAAAATCGTCCCGTAGGCGCCATCCGTCAGCCAATACAAACCGTCTTTTACTTCCTTGACGAAGTAACCTTTGTCTTTGGGGATCTCTGGGGCCGCTTCTGAAACCAGGGTCGACGTCGCCACCACCAAGGCCTGGATTGCACTCCAAATCATGTGAGTCTCCTTCGAGCCGCTCTCAAGTAAGTCGCAGGCCGTGGCGGCTCAGCGGAAGGCTTCGAATCCGGCGCGCGGTAGCGGCAAAGATCGCGTTGGTGAGAGCGGGAATGGCGGTCACCGGTCCAACCTCGCCGGTTCCTCCGAGGGGCCGGGCACCGCTGTCGATGAAGTGCACCTCGACGGGCGGCATCTGGGACATCCTCAGCACTTGGTAGTCGTTCCAGTTGCCCTGAACGACCCGGCCGCCTTGAAAGGTAATTTCGGCTTTTTCGGCACAAGAGAGTCCCCAGGCGGTGCCACCTTCGATGGAGTTGGCGGTGATCCCGCGATCCAGAATCGTCCCGCTGTCGACGACAGCGACGACTCGGTGGATCTTGATCTCTCCTGGCGCGGGAATCGAAAGCTCCAGCACGTGAGCGATCACCGTGAGGAAGGCCTCGGAAAAAGCGATCCCTCGGTAGTGCCCCGGCGGCGGCGGAGTCTTCCAGCCCGACTTTTCCGCGGCGAGGTCGAGCACCGCGCGCGCGCGCGGGCTCTTCAACAGCAGCTCACGGCGGTACTGATACGGATCCTGGCCCTTCCGGTGAGCCAATTCGTCGATGAAGCTCTCGAGGGCGAAAATGTTCGGGCCGTAGCCGGTGGTGCGCATCACCGAGGTCGGAATCGCGAGCTTCAACATCTTGAAATCCACCCGGGTGTTCGGGATGTCGTAGTGCGTCTCCAGCAATCCCTCGAGACAGCTCGGATCGTACGTTTCAGTGACCGCGGGCGGGTAAACGAACTGGAGGATCGAGGGGGACACCAATCGGTGGGCGAGGGCCTTCAGCCTTCCGTACTCGTCAACGCCGGCGGTGATGTGATGGTGCACCGCGGGGCGGTAGAAGTCGTGCTGCATGTCCTCCTCGCGTGACCAGATCAGCTTCACCGGCCGGCGGACCGCCTTGGAGACGGCGACCGCCTGAACCACGAAGTCCGGTAGTAGCCGTCGGCCGAAGCCACCCCCGACCAGGGTGCGCGTAATCCGCACCTTTTCGCGCGGAAGGCCCAGCATCCCCGCCACCGAGAGCTGCGCCAACTCTTGTCCTTGCGTGGGGGCCCAGACGTCACAACCATCCGCCGTGACGTGCGCGGTGCAGTTCATCGGCTCCATGGTCGCGTGCGCCAGGAATTGCGACTCATATTCTGCGGAAACGATGGTCGGAAGCGCTTGGCTCGCCGACGCCCGCGGCGGCGTCGGGTCCACGGCAGCATCGCCAATGAGCCTGTTGGGGTAGGAGCGCGGCAGAATGTCCCGGTCTCCGGTGGAATGGACCAGGAGCCAATCGTTGCCATCCAGAGCCGCTCGGTATTGAGCTCTGAGCGTGTCGGTGTTCAGCGAGGCGTTCGGTCCTGCGTCCCAGTCGACCTTGAGCCCCGCGAGCGCCCTTCTCGCCTGCCAGTACGCTTCGGCGACGATCGCCACGCCATTGGGAATCGTCACGACGTCGATGACACCCGGGAGTCGCTCGACCGAGGATTTATCGAGCTTGGCGAGTTTCCCTCCGAAGACTGGGCTGGTGCGGACCGCGGCGTAAACCATTCCGGGGACTTTGAAATCGAGCCCGAAAACCGCGGTGCCGGCGATCTTGGCCGGGTTCTCGACCCTCGCCAGCGATTTACCGAGAAGGCGCCACTCGCCTTGCGGCCTCAAGCGCGGGTGCGCCGGCGGCTGCTTCTTCGAAGCCGCCTCCACCACCTGACCGAACTTCAGGCTCCGACGCGTCGGGCGATGGATGACCCTGCCGTTCTGCGAATCGCAGCTTGCCGGATCAACTCGCCACTTCTCGGCGGCCGCGGCGATCAGCATCTCCCTCGCACTCGCGCCCATGGTGCGCAAGAAGTCGAAGAACGAGGTGGTGCTCTCGCTGTTGCCAGTGAACTGCCAGTTCCTCGCGGGATTTCTGTAAGCCGGGTCCGCGGGTGAATACTCGAGCTTCACTCGCTTCCAGTCGGCTCCGACCTCTTCGGCGACCACCGCCGCCATGGTGGTCTGGATGCCCTGTCCCATCTCCGCTTGCGAGACGATGATGGTTACGGTGTCGTCGACACCGATCCGCAGCCAAGCGTTGAGAGGAATCGGTTTGTTGTCGGGGCGCGAGCGTTCCGCGCGCGCGAGGCTCGGTGGGAAGACGGCGCTTAAAATCAGGCCTCCCCCGGCGATCGCACTCGAAGTCAGGAAGCTGCGCCGACTGAAGATGGTCGGCGCGGTGCCATCGATTTCGACTCTGTCTGTGTTTACGTCTGTGCTCATGGGGGTCCTACGGTTGGCAGGGGGCGCCGCTGTTCGTCCACTGGGTGAATTTGTCGACAAATTGTTGATGGGAGAGGGGAGGCGTGCTTCGACCCACACCTGGATTCCATGCCCAATTGACGAACTTGTCGGATGTCACGTGCTCCACCAGGGCGGGTAAGTCTCGGTTGCCGTTCTTCGTCGGATCCTTGAGGGTGCGGCACAAGTCTCCAGTGCTCAGCCCGTGCCATGCCAACGGCGTCTCGGCGTCTGGCAGCCGCCAATCGGGAGCACCGGGAGGCGCGTGAGCGAGATCGGAATTGGTGGATTGGTGGCAGTTGGTGCACCTCATCGCCGGCGAGCCGCGGCCGTCTTCGCCGCGCTTGACGTTCATGTTGTGCGGCCGGCCCTCGTCACCTTGAAGCGGCGACTCCCCCGGGATGTGGCAATTCAGGCACCGGGGACTGGTCAGCACCGAAGCAACGTCCCGAAAGGCCGATACGGCAGCGGTGTTGTCGGCGGTGTTTTCCGCGGCGCCTGCACTCGAGTCGGCCTTCAACCTCGACGCGAGCAGCAAGCCAACGACCGTGATGGCGGCCGCCGCGATAGTGCTCGGAATTCGTGCCCGGCTCATTTGTGCTTGGCCAGCTGCGCGGCTCGGTGAATAGCGGAGCGAATCCGCTGGTACGTGCCGCAGCGGCAGATGTTGCCCGACATCGCATCGTTGATGTCAGCATCGGTGGGCCTTGGATTTTTCGCGAGCAGCACCGACGCGGACATCATCTGCCCAGGCTGGCAGTATCCGCATTGCGGCACTTGCTCGGCGAGCCAAGCCCGCTGAATGGGATGACTGCCGTTCTTGGACAGGCCCTCCACGGTGGTGACTCTCTTGCCTGCCGTTCTCGAAAGGGGAGTGACACAGGACCGAACTGCGTCGCCCTCGAGATTCACGGTGCAGGCGCCGCATTGAGCAATGCCGCACCCAAATTTGGTGCCGGTGAGACCAAAGGTGTCTCGGAGCACCCAAAGCAACGGCGTGTTCGGGTCAACATCGGTGACCTTTCGCTCGCCATTGACAACCAATTCAGTTCGTTGCATCGAACCAGTCCTCCCGCAGAGCGAAAACTCCTCTAAACGGGCGGTATTTCACCTTGCGTCTTTTTGTTTTGTCACTTCGTCTCGACCGGCGTAGAGACGATGCAGATCTCTGTCGGGGCAAGGAGGCCTAAATGGACACTCTTTCGGGAGTCCTCCGCTCGATGCGACTGAAGGCGAGCATCTACTGCACCTTGGACATGACCGCCCCGTGGGGTTTGTCCTTACCGAAGTCCGCCACCGCGCCCTTCCACTTCATCGAGGCGGGAGCGTGCTGGTTGGTCACCGCCAATGGAAGGCGGGTGCGGCTCGAGGCGGGCGATCTGGTGGTGCTGTTCAATTCCGAGGGGCATTCGCTGCGCGACGTCCCGGACAGCCGGCCGGAGACTCTCGAGGTGGTTCTGCAGCACAAGACCGCCGAGGGAACGGTTCGCTTTGGCGGCGGGGGTGCGCTGACCCAGATCGTCTGTGGCAAGTTTGCTCTGGACGAGCTCCAAGGACGGCCGGGGAGCCTTCGGCATCTGCCAAGCCTTCTGCACCTACGCAAGGGGAGGTGGCCGCAGTTTGCCGAATTTTCAGCGACGCTGCGGCTCCTCGCCAGCGAAGTTCGCTGTCGGCAGCCCGGAAGCGAGCTTGCCGCGGGGTTCTTGACGGAGGTGCTGCTGATCCAGATCTTGCGAGTGTTGCTCGATAGGAGCCGCGCGCCCGCCTCCGGTTGGCTGCAAGCCCTGTGCGACCCCCCGGTCGCCGCCGCCCTTGCGGCGATCCACGACAAGCCACAGCACCCGTGGACTTTGGAGTCGCTCGCGGCCAAGGCCGGGCTCTCGAGATCGGTGTTCGCGGCACGATTTAGCGAACGCGTCGGTCAGACCCCGATGGCCTACGTTGCCGAAAGCCGCTTGCGCCTGGCGGCGCAGTGGCTGGAAGAGACCGACCTTTCGGTCTCCGAGGTTTTTCAAAGGCTCGGGTATGCATCGGCGGCGGCGTTCAACCGCGCCTTCAAGCGGAAGTACCGCTTGGCGCCCTCGGCTTACCGACGTGATCTCGGCGGGGATGAGTTGCCTGAAAGCGAACACCAACGTGGGTCGGGCGGCCGGCCTGCGCCGACGGGCACCTGACGGCGAAAAAATGTCCGCCGCTATCTATGTCGCACGTTTTAGATGCACCGGATGGGCAATGACGCCCGATTCGATGCCAAGAAGGAGCAGATCATGAGTGAATTCTTGTACCTGTACCGAAACCCTCCGAATTCCCCTTACCGGCCGGATTCGCCGCACCAGCTGCAAGAGCGCCTCGCGAAATGGACCGCCTGGTTCAAGGACCTCGAGGCGAAGCAGCACATCAAGAACCCTGGCCATCCACTCGCCTCCACCGGCGCGGTGGTGAAAGACAGGCGGGGCACGGTCAGCGATGGTCCCTACGCCGAATCCAAGGACATCGTCGGCGGATACTCGATCGTCGAGGCCAAGGATCTGGCGCAGGCGACCGAGCTCGCCCGCGGCTGCCCGATCTATGACGGCGGGGGAGTGGTCGAAGTCCGTCCAATTCACCAGATGTAGATTCGGTGGTACCCGACGAACATTTCTTCCGTCGCGAAGCGGGCCGGCTGCTCGCAACTCTGACGCGCATTCTCGGCGTCCACAACCTCGCGCTCGCGGAGGACGTCGTTCAGGACACTCTCGCGAGCGCGGTGGAAGTCTGGACCTTTCGGGGCGTGCCCGAGCACGCCTCCGCCTGGTTGACGACCGCCGCGAAGAACCGTGCCATCAGCGTGCTGCGCCGCGAGCGGACGGTTCGCAAGTTCGCCCCGGACCTGGGCCGGCTGCTCGACAGCGAGTGGACGCTGAAGCCGGTGCTGGATGAGCAATTCCTGCCACGGGCGCTCAAGGACGACCAGCTTCGGATGATGTTTTCCTGCTGCCACCCCAAACTGCAGCAGGACGTCCAGGTCGCTCTCATCCTCTACCTTCTGTGCGGCTTTTCCGTCGGCGAAGTTGCCAGCGCCTTTCTGGTTACCCACGAAGCGATGGAGAAGCGAATCGCTCGAGGGAAGAAGGTGCTGGCGAAGTCGCAAAAGCTCTTCGAGCTGACCACCGAGGACTTCGCCCCGCGCCTTTCCGCGGTGCACCGCGCGCTGTACCTGCTCTTCAGCGAGGGCTACCACGGCGCG
>Ga0126383_10001780_pt1 | contig 13577 bp, 13 predicted proteins | sample PanSoiMetPlot_35_FD_96882 | JGI IMG/M metagenome (GOLD analysis project Ga0126383, IMG submission 96882) | Tropical forest soil microbial communities from Panama - MetaG Plot_35 | ecosystem: Environmental > Terrestrial > Soil > Tropical forest > Bulk soil | place: Panama | collected 2016-02-17
AGCGCCGACCCGTGGGTGCGCGGCAAAACGCCGACGCGGACCGAGATCGGCCGCACGGTGCGCGTGTCGCGCCCGTCGATGCGGGGCTCCCCGTCGAGGATCTGTCCGCGGACGATCTTCGATTCGAGGTTGAAGAGGAGCTCCTTGATCTGGTTCGGATCCGCCGGGGTCTCGCCGGCCGCAAGGGTGTCGAGCGCGTGCTTGCGGATTTCCTCGAGCCGCGTGTTGCGGCGCTGCTTCTGCTTGATGCCGAACGCCTCGCGCAGGTCGCGGTCGGCGAGCTCGGCGACCCGCGCGATGAGCGAGTCGGCCTTCGTCGGCTGCTGCCAATCCCAAGCCGGCTTCCCGGCCTCATCGGCGAGCTCGTTGATCGCCTTGATGGCGGCCTGCATTTCGCGGTGTCCGAAGACGACCGACCCGAGCATGACCTCCTCGGACAGCTCCTGTGCCTCGGACTCCACCATCAGCACTGCGTGCTCGGTGCCCGCCACGACGAGGTTCAGCTTCGAGTCCTTGAGTTGCGTTGCGGTCGGATTGAGGACGTATTCGCCGTTGACATACCCAACGCGAGCACCGCCGATCGGCCCGTTGAACGGGATGCCGGACAGCGCAAGGGCGGCCGAAACGCCGAGCATCGCCGGGATGTCCGGATCGATCTCGGGGTTGACCGACATCACCGTCGCGACGATCTGGACCTCGTTGTAGAAGCCGTCGGGGAAGAGTGGCCGGATCGGGCGGTCGATCAGCCGGGAGGTCAGCGTGTCCTTTTCGGACGGCTTGCCTTCACGCTTGAAGAATCCCCCGGGAATCTTGCCCGCGGCGTAGTACTTCTCGATGTAGTCGACCGTGAGCGGAAGGAAATCCTTGCCCGCCGCCGGCTGCGCCGACGCGGTTACCGCGCAGAGCACGACCGTGTCGTCCATGTTGACCAGGACCGAGCCGGTCGATTGGCGCGCGACCTCACCGGTCTCGAGCGTCACCTGATGCGCGCCGTACGTGAAAGTCTTCTTGACGGGGTTCAATGCGTTCTCCTTCCGAGTCGGCGCGCGGGATGCAAAGTTAGCGGGCGCGTCGAGGCCCGCGCGATGCGACGCTGCAGGCGGGAAAAACAGGTTGGGGGGATTGAGTCGAAGGGCTTGCGCCCGGGTGCGGGGCAGCCGAACGAGGCCGTCCCTTGCTTCCGCGATCGCCCAAGGCCGACGGGATCCGCTGGGCGGCTGCGATCGTCACTTGCGGAGACCAAGCTGCTCGATCAGCGTTCGGTAGTTGTCCGCGTCCGTGCGCTTCAGGTAGTCCAGCATCTTGCGCCGCTGGCTCACCATCTTCAACAGCCCACGCCGGGAATGATGGTCCTTGACGTGGGCCTTGAAGTGATCGGTCAGGCTGTTGATCCGCGCGGTCAGGAGCGCGATCTGCACCGACGGCGACCCGGTGTCACCGGTTTTCCGCTGGTGCGACTGGATGATCTTCGCCTTGTCGGCGGACGTGACGGCCATGCCTGTCTCCACGAAAAATCGGCGGATTGTAGCCCGAAATCAACGCCCTTCACAAGGTTTGCGCGGCCGCGCGCGGTGCGCGCTCGCCCTCCCGTACGAGCCGGCGCGGGCGAAGCTCGTCTTCGCCGTGGAGCTCGCCGATGCCGAGAAACGCACCGTCGGCCCCGTAAACCCGGAAGCGGCCACGTCCGCCGCGCGGCCCGGGAACGCTTTGACCGCGCCGAAACCGCGCCGCGACGCTGCTTTCCATCGTGAGCGCAGCGAGGTGCTCCACCAAGGAGTCGACGCCACGGAGCCGCAGAGCGCGCGCCTCGACCGAGAGCGCCTCGAGCGCATCGAGCGAGATCGCGTCCGCCGCCGAAAGGGGGCCGACGGCCGTCCGCCGGAGGGCGGAGAGGGATCCGCCACAGCCGAGCGCGTGGCCGATATCCTCGGCGAGGACCCGGACGTAGGTGCCCTTCCCGCAGTGAACCTGCAGGGAGAGCCGGTCGGGCGCGAACTGCACCAACGCGAGCTCGTGGATCAGCACCGTCCGCGGCGCGCGATCCACCACCTCGCCGGCCCGGGCGTATGAGTACAGCGGCCGGCCGTCGCGCTTGATCGCCGAATACATGGGCGGCGTCTGCGCGACCGCGCCGCGGAACCGCGCAAGCACCCGCTCGACCTCGCTCCGCGCCACCGCGGCCGGCCGGCGAGCGATGACCTCCCCCTCCTCGTCGCCAGTGGTGGTGGTGACCCCGAGCGCGATCGTCGCCTCGTAGGTCTTGTCCGCATCGAGCAACTCCCCGCCGAACTTGGTGGCCTCGCCGAAGAGGCACGGGAGTAGGCCCGTTGCCAGCGGATCGAGCGTGCCGGCGTGGCCGGCCTTTGCGGCGCGATAGAGCCGACGCGCCCGCTGGAGCGCCGCGTTCGAGGTCAGCCCGCGCGGCTTGTCCAGAAGCAGCACGCCGTCGATTTGCTCCCAGGCAGCGGTCATTGGCTCCGGCGCCGACGCGGGGTGCGGCGCGCGGCGTCGCTCGCCACCGCCTCCTCGATCAGCTGCGTGAGGCGGATGCCCTGCTCGACGGAGGCGTCGTAGGCGAAGCGCAGCTCGGGAACGTTGTGGATCTTGAGCCGCGCGCCGAGCATCGTCCGCAGAAAGCCGGCGGCGCGCTGCAACCCGGCCATCTTCTCCGCCAGCTCCCCGGCCGGGCCGAGCGACGTGAAGAACACTTTGGCGTGGGCGAGGTCGGGAGAGAGCTCGACGCCGGTGAGCGTGATCATGCCGACGCGCGGATCCTTGAGCTCGGTGCGGAGGATCTCCGACAGCTCGCGCTGGATCTCGCCTGCGACTCGCCGGGCTCTCTGAGCGTTGGCCATCTCGACTGCTTGGCCACGGCCTCGCGCCGTGGCGGTTACGTGCCTTACAGCGTGCGCGCGACTTCCTGGACCTCGTAGACTTCGAGCTGGTCCCCGACCTTGACGTCGTTGTAGCTCCGGAGCGACAGCCCGCATTCGAATCCCGCCTTGACCTCGCGCACGTCGTCCTTGAATCGCTTCAAGGACTCGAGCTCGCCGTCGTGGATCACCACGTTGTCGCGCAGCACGCGCACGCGCGCGTTGCGGCGAATCAAACCCTCGGTGACATAGCAGCCGGCAACGGTGCCGACCTTGGAGATCCGGAACACCTGCCGTACCTCGACCAGGCCGAGCACAGCCTCCTTCTTCTCCGGCGCGAGCATCCCGGAGAGCGCCGCCTTCACCTCGTCGACGGCCTCATAGATGATGTTGTAGTAGCGGATGTCGACACCGGAGGATTCCGCGAGCTTGCGGGCCGTCGCGTCGGCGCGGGTGTTGAATCCGATGATGACGGCTTTGGATGCGAGCGCGAGGTTTACGTCGGACTCCGTGATCGCGCCCACGCCCGCGTGCACGATGTTCACCTTCACTTCCTCGGTCGACAGCCGCGGCAGGGTGTGCGCGAGCGCTTCCTGCGAGCCCTGCACGTCGGCCTTGATCACGAGCGGCAGAACCTTGACCTCGAGCTCCTTCAGCTGCTCGAACATGTTCTCGAGCTTCGCCGCCTGGCGCTTCGCGAGCTTCACGTCGCGGAACTTTCCCTGCCGGAAGAGCGCGATCTCGCGCGCCTTGCGCTCGTCGCCGAGGGCCATCATCTCGTCGCCCGCGTTCGGGACGTCCGAGAGACCCTGGATCTCGACCGGGATCGACGGCCCGGCTTCAGACACGGGCTGGGCGTTCTCGTCGAGCATCGCGCGCACGCGGCCGAATACCGCGCCGGCCAAAAGCACATCGCCGCGCTTGAGCGTTCCGGACTGGACGAGGACCGTCGCCACCGGCCCGCGACCCTTGTCGAGGCGTGCCTCGATCACCGCGCCCTTCGCGGGCGCATCGACCGGAGCCTTCAGCTCCAGCACCTCGGCTTGCAGCAGCACCCGCTCGAGGAGATCGTCAATCCCCTTGCCGGTCTTCGCCGAGACCGAGACGAACGGCGAGTCGCCGCCGTATTCCTCGGGTACCACGCCTTGCGTCACGAGCTCCTGCTTGACGCGGTCAGGATTCGCCTCGGACTTGTCGATCTTGTTCAACGCCACCACGATCGGGACGTTCGCGGCCTTCGCGTGTGAGATCGCCTCGATTGTCTGCGGCATGACGCCGTCGTCGGCCGCGACGACGAGGATCACCAGGTCGGTGACCTTCGCCCCGCGCGCCCGCATCGACGTGAACGCCTCGTGGCCCGGTGTGTCGAGGAAGGTCACGACGCCGCGCGGCGTGGTGACGTGGTAGGCGCCGATATGCTGGGTGATGCCGCCCGCCTCGCCCGCCGCCACCTTGGTGCGCCGGATATAGTCGAGCAACGAAGTCTTGCCGTGATCGACGTGCCCCATCACGGTGACGACCGGGGGGCGGGGCTTCGCCTCGACCTCCGCGTGCTGCACCTCCTCGTCGAGGTACGCTTCGGGGTCGGAGAGCCGTGCGGCGATTGCCGTATGCCCCATCTCCTGAACCACGATCATCGCCGTGTCCTGATCCAGGACCTGGTTGATCGTCACCATCTGGCCGAGCTTCATCAGTACCTTGATGACCTCGGCCGCCTTGACCGACATCTTGTGGGCGAGGTCAGCGACGGTGATCGTCTCGGGAATGTGCAGCTCGCGCGCCAGCGGCTCGACCGGTGCGGCGAGCGTCTTGGTCGCCACCTCCTCCGCGTGCCGATGACGGCCGCCCTTCGGCGTGTGCCAGCCCGACGCGCCGGCGACGTCCCCACGCGTCTTGATCGTCCGTTTCTTGGCGCTCTCGTCCTTCCAGATGGTGACCTGCTTCTCCGGCTTCTTGGCCTTCTTTTCCTGCGCTTCAGCGGTCTTCGGCTTGTGCAGGGTGGTGTCGGCCGCCGCCGGCTGTGCGGCCGCCTGGGCGGCGGCGCGCGCCTGCTCTTCCGCGGCGCGCTGCTCCGCTTCGCGGAGCTCCGCGACCTTGCGCTCGCGCTCCTGCTTCTCCGCGAGCTCCGCCGCCTGCCACTCGGCGAGCGCGGCGTTGCGGCGACGCTCCTCCTCGCGCAGCTCGGTTTCGCGCGAATCGACCGTGGGTGCCGGCGCGGGCTCGGCCGCGGGCGCCGGCGCGCCTTCGCCGGCCTCCCGCTTCACGAACACCCGCTTCTTGCGCACCTCGACCTGGATGGTGCGCGACTTCCCGGTGGCGTCGGCCTTTTTGATCTCGCTCGTCTGCTTGCGCGTGAGCGTGATCTTGGTCTTGCCGTCGGCCGCTCCGTGCGCCCTGCGCAGATAGTCGAGCAGCTTCGTCTTGTCCTGTTCGGTGAGCGTGTCCTCGGCCAGCGTCTTGTTGACGCCCGCCGCGCGGAGCTGCTCGAGCAGCACCTTGGGCGGCATCTTCAGCTCGCCGGCAAACTGCGCAACGCTCATCTGTGCCATGCGGCCGACCTCACTCCCCGGCGGCGAACCAGTGCTCGCGCGCTTTCATGATCAGGCTCTTCGCGCGCTCGACGTCCACCGCGCCGAGCTCGATCAGCTCGTCGACCGCGAGGTCGGCGAGGTCGTCGCGGGTCTTCACGCCGCCGCGGGCGAGCTTCGCCGCGAGATCGCTGTCCATCCCCTCGAGGTCGAGCAAGCTCTTCTCGACGCCCTCGACCTGCTCCTCGCTGCGGATCTGCTCGAGCAGCAGCGCGTCCTTGGCCCGGCTGCGCAGCTCGTTCACCGTCACCTCGTCGAGGCCTTCGATCTCGAGCATCTCGCTGATCGGGACGTAGGCCACCTCTTCCAGCGTCGTGAACCCCTCCTGGATGAGGAGGTCGGCGAGATCCTGATCGACGTCGAGCTTCTGCATGAAGAGCGTCCGCACCCCGGCGGCTTCCTCCTCGGTCTTCCGATGCGACTCCTCCTTGGTCATGAGATTGATCTGCCAGCCGGTCAGCTCGGAGGCGAGCCGGACGTTCTGCCCGCTGCGGCCGATCGCGATCGCGAGGTTCTCCTCGTCGACGACGACGTCCATCGCGTGCTTCTCCTCGTCGACGATGATCGACGCGACGTCGGCCGGCGCGAGCGCGCCGATCACGAACTTGGCCGGGTCGTCGGACCAAAGCACGATGTCCACGCGCTCGCCGGCGAGCTCCTGGGTGACCGCCTGGACGCGCGAGCCGCGCATGCCGACGCAGGTGCCGATCGGGTCGACGCGCTTGTCGTTCGAGTGGACCGCGATCTTCGCCCGCACGCCCGGGTCGCGCGCCGCTGACCTGATCTCGAGGATGCCCTCCTCGATCTCGGGGACCTCGAGGCGGAAGAGCTCGATGATGAACTCGGGCGCGGTGCGCGAGAGCACGAGCTGCGGGCCGCGCAGGCTGCGATCGATGCGCAGGAGGTATGCCCGCACGCGGTCGCCGATCCGCAGGTTCTCCTTCGGGATCATCTGGTCGCGTGGCAGCACCGCTTCCACCCGGCCCGACTCGATGATCGCGTTGCCTCGTTCCATCCGCTTGATCGTGCCGTTCACGAGCTTCTCGCCGCGACCGAGGAAGTCCTGCAGGATCTGCTCGCGCTCGGCGTCGCGGATCTTCTGCAGGATCACCTGCTTGGCGGTCTGCGCGCCGATGCGGCCGAACTCGATCGCCTCGAGCGGCTCCTCGATGTAATCCTCGACCTGCACGTCGCCGTACTGGGCTAGCGCTTCGGACAGCGCGATCTGCTGCGCGGGAATCTCGACCGCGTCGTCGGCCACCACCTGCCAGCGCCGGAACGACTCGTACTCGCCGGTGTTGCGGTCGATCGCGACGCGCACGTCGACATCCTCGGTGAAGCGCTTCTTGGTCGCGGAGCCGATCGCCTGCTCGAGCGCGCCGAACACGGTGTCCTTGTTCACGTTCTTCTCGCGCGCGAGGGCGTCGACCAGGACCAGCAGTTCGCTCTTCATCGGCCCGGAGTCTCCCAGAGCTTCGGGACCAGTCGGGCCCGGTCGAGGTTAACGAACGCGAGCGAGACGAGCGCGCCTTCGACCTCGAGGTCGAAGCCGTCCTCGGTCGCGCCGCGGACGACGCCGACGAACCGGCGGCGGCCGTTCAGCGGCATGCGCAGCCGCACTTCGGCGCGCTCGCCGACGAACCGGCGGAAATCGGCGGCCTTCTTGAGCACGCGGTCGAGCCCGGGCGAGGACACCTCGAGCCGGTCGTACTCGATGCCCTCCACCGGGAGAACCCGCTGGAGCTGCCGGCTCACCTGCTCGCAGTCCGCGAGCGTGATTCCCGGCCGCTCACCCTGCTCCCCCGCCCCGCGCTCGATGAAGACGCGCAGGAGCCGCCCGCCGTGGCCGAGCTCGTGGTGCACGAGTTCGTAACCGAGGCCGGCTGCTGTCGATTCAAGCACTTGCTGAATGTTCGCCATTCCGCCGTACAAACAAAAAATGGGCGCGTGGCCCATCCCCTCAAAAAGCGGCCGGAAGTGTAGCAAAGAAGGTCCTCCCGGACAACGGGATACGTGGGTCGGAGCGCCTTGGCCGGGGCGTTTGGCGAGCGCTAGTACGGGCGGCGGCGAGGCGCGCGCGCCGGGGAAGGCTCGCCCCCCGGGGCGGCGATGAGTTCGGCGACCGCCGCAGGATCGAGCTCGCGGAACCCGCCGCGCTTCAATCCGGGCGGCAGTCGCACCGGGCCGAAGCGAATCCGCATCAGGCGGCTCACCGAATAACCCACCGCCGCGAGCATCCGGCGGATCTCCCGATTGCGGCCTTCTTTGAGGACGACCCGATACCAGTGATTGCGGCCCTGACCGCCTTCGTCGGCGATCGACGCGAAGCGAGCGCGCCCGTCTTCGAGCAGAACGCCTTCGCTTAGCGCGCGGAGCGCTTCCGCGTCGAGCGTTCCGCTCACCCGCACGGCGTACTCGCGCTCGGTTTCATAGCGCGGGTGCGCGAGCCGTGCGGCGAGCTCGCCGGAAGTCGTGAAAAGCAGGAGACCGCTCGAGTTGAAGTCGAGCCGACCAACGGCGATCCAGCGGTCGCCCCGGAGGCGCGGCAGGCGATCGAAGACCGTCGGACGTCCTCCCGGATCGTCGGCGGAGACGATTTCACCGGCCGGCTTGTGATAGAGGAGCACGCGCGTTTCGCCGCGCTCCCGACCGTGATCGACCGTCCGCCCATCGAGCTGAATGCGATCGCGCGCGGTGACGCGCTGACCGACGTGCGCCGGCGAGCCGTTCACCGTGACCCGCCCCGCCGCGATCCACAACTCCATCTCGCGGCGCGCGCCGAGGCCGGCGCGGGCGAGGACCTTCTGGAGTTTCTCGCTGGCCGCGAGGGCGCGCGGCGAGTCGCCGGGCGACGCGCGCCGGGCCGGATCGCTAGGCGGCCGATGCGACGACGGCCGGGGCGGTCTCGCCCCCGCCCGCATCCGCCCGCTGCTCGGACGGCTCGGGCGCGGGCGTGGCGAGCTCGAGGCTCTTCGCGATCTCTTCAAGCGGCGGCAGCTCCTGCAGCGAGCGCAGACCGAGGTCGTCCAGGAACACCTTCGTCGTGGCGTAGAGCGCCGGCCTCCCGGGGGTCTCGCGGTGCCCGACGACGTCGATCCAGCCCCTCGCCTCTAGGGCGTGCACGATGCCCGGCGAAACCGTCACGCCGCGGATCTCCTCGATGTCGCCGCGGGTCACCGGCTGGCGATAGGCGATGATCGCGAGCGTCTCGAGCACGGCGCGCGAGTACCGCGGCGCCTTCTCGGGGTCGATGCGGTCGAGGTAGCGCTGATACTCCGCCCGGGTCTGGAAGCGCCAGCCGCTCGCGAGGTTCACGAGCTCGACGCCCCGGCCGGTCCAATCCTCGCGCAGCTCCTCGAGGAGCCTGCGGATCGTGTCGCCGCCGATCTCCTGGTCGAAGAGCTTGCGGAGATCCGCTATCGCGAGCGGCTCCCGGGTCGCGAGTAGGGCGGTCTCGAGCACCACCTTGGCTTCGGCAGGGCTCAGCATCGCGAGCTCACGACGTCTCGGACGCGGGCGTCTCGGCGCCCGCCGCGCGCTGTTTCACGTAGATCGGCGCGTAGGGCTCGGCCTGCGTCACGTCGATCAACCCCTCGCGCGCGAGCTCGAGCAGCGCGAGGAAGGTCACGACCAGCACCGACACACCGCGCCACGGGTCGAACAGCTCGGCGAACTCGCGGAACTCGCCGCTGGCGAGCTGTCGGAGGATGATCGCCATGTGCTCGCGCACCGAGAGCTCGTCGCGGGTTACCCGATGGTGTCGACGCAGGCGCGCGCGGGCGAGCAGGCTGCGCCACGCGTTCTCGAGGTCCGCCGCGTTCACGTTCGGGAGGCGCGTCACGAGCGACTGCTCGATCCACACCTCGACCGCCTGGAAATCGCGGTCGCGCTGCGGCAGCCGGTCGAGCTTCTGGGCCGCCAGTTTCATCCGCTCGTACTCGAGCAGGCGGCGCACGAGCTCGGCGCGCGGGTCGAGCTCGCCGTCGTCGGCCGCCTTCGGCCGCGGCAGCAACATTCGCGACTTGATCTCCATCAGCATCGCCGCCATCACCAGGTACTCGGCGGCGAGCTCCAGGTTCCTGCTCCGCATGGTCTCGACGTACGCGAGGTACTGCTCGGTCAGGCGCGCCATCGGGATGTCGAGGATGTCGACATCGGCCTTGCGGATGAGGTAAAGCAGCAGGTCGAGCGGCCCCTCGAACGTTTCGAGGAAGACCTCGAGCGCCTCGGGCGGGATGTAGAGGTCGGGCGGCAGCTCGTGCAGCGGTGCGCCGCGCACCTTGGCGATCGGCTGGGCCGTGCTGTGGACGAGCGCGAGGGTCATCGGCTTGCCGCTAAGTGTAGTCCAGCCCCATCACCTCGCGCACCTCCCGCATCGTCTCGCGGGCGATCTCGCGCGCCTTGTCGCAGCCGTCGGCGACGATGTTGCGAACGAGCGTGGGATCGTCGAGGTACTTCTGCGCCCGTTCGCGCATCGGGCCCTGCTCGGCGAGCACCTTGTCGATGACCGGCTGCTTGCACTCGAGGCAGCCGATGCCGGCGCTGCGGCAGCCCCGCTGCACCCAGGCCTTCGTCGGCGCGTCGGAGTAGACGAGGTGGAACTGCCACACCGGGCACTTGTCCGGATCGCCCGGATCGGAGCGCTTCACCCGCGCCGGGTCGGTCGGCATGGTGCGGATCTTCTTCGCGACCGACTCCGCGTCCTCGCGCAGGCCGATCGTATTGCCGTACGACTTCGACATCTTCGCCCCGTCGAGGCCCGGCAGCCGCGACGCCTCGGTCAGCAGCACCTCCGGCTCGACGAGGATCATCCTGCCGCCGCCCTCGAGATAGCCGAACAGCCGCTCGCGATCGGCGACCGCGAGATTCTGCGCCGCCTCGAGAAGCGCCCGCGCCGACTCGAGCGCCTCGGCGTCGCCCTGCTCCTGGTAGCGTCCCCGAAACTCCCGATAGAGCTTCGCCTTGCGGCTGCCGAGCCTTTTCGCCGCGGCGAGCGCCTTCTCCTCGAAACCCGGCTCGCGCCCGTAGACGTGGTTGAACCGGCGGGCCATCTCGCGCATGAACTCGACGTGCGGCACCTGATCCTCGCCGACCGGCACGTACTTCGCGCGGTAGATCAGCACGTCGGCGGCCTGGAGCAGCGGGTAGCCGAGGAAGCCGTAGGTCGCGAGATCGCGGTCGGCGAGCTTCTCCTGCTGGTCCTTGTAGGTCGGCACGCGTTCGAGCCAGCCGAGCGGCGTGATCATGGAGAGCAGCGTGTGCAGCTCGGCGTGCTCCGGTACCCGGGACTGGATGAAGAGCGTCGCCTGCGCGGGATCGACACCGGCCGCGAGCCAGTCGATCACCATGTCCCAGGCGTTCTGCTCGACGATCTCGGGCTCCTCATAGTGCGTCGTGAGCGCGTGCCAGTCGGCGACGAAGTAGTAGCACGGGTACTCGCTCTGCAACCGTACCCAGTTCTTGAGCGCGCCGTGGTAGTGGCCGAGGTGCAGGCTGCCGGTCGGGCGCATGCCCGAGACGACGCGCTCCGCGACCATCCTCAGAGCATCCTGGCGAGCGGCAGCTGGAACGCGGTGAAGATCAGCCGCATCGATCCGATCACCATCGGGCCGAGCACGATGCCGAGGACGTTGGTGAACATCAGCGTGAGCAGGATCGGGAAGCCCCAGGGCTCGAGCCGGGCATAGGAGTCCGACACGCGCGGCGGCAGCAGGCTTGCGACGATGCGCCCGCCGTCGAGCGGCAGCAGCGGGATGAGGTTGAGCAGCATCAGGATGATGTTCACTTCCACGCCGGCGCCGCTCACCTTCAGCAGGAAATCGCTCGCCATCGTCCCGGGCAGGATCGCCACCACCTTCCCGACGACCGCCCAGCCGAGCGCCATCGCGAGGTTCGCCCCGGGTCCTGCCGCCGCGACCCACATCATGTGCCGGCGCGGGTTGCGCAGCGCGTGGTAGTTGACCGGAACCGGCTTCGCCCAGCCGAACAGCATCCCGCGCCCGCCTCCCCACGTGGTGACGAGCAGGATGACGAGCGGGACGACGATCGTCCCGACGAGGTCGATGTGTCGGGTCGGGTTCAGGCTCACCCGGCCGAGGACGTAGGCCGTCATGTCGCCGAAGTGCTTCGCCACGTAGCCGTGCGCCGCCTCGTGCAGCGTGATCGCGAAGATCACCGGGAGCGCGTAGATCGCGATTTCGGAAACGAGCTTGGCGATATCCATCGACTATGTTCCGGAGACAACCTGGGATTTTATCAGAGTCACTCCTGCGAGCCGAGCGGCGCGAGCGCGCCTTTCCCGGCGCGCACGATCCGCGCGGTCGGTCCGGTGAGATCGACCACCGTCGTCGGCTCGGTGCCGCACGAACCGCCGTCCAGCACGAGGTCGACCTCGTGCTCGAGCCGGTGGCGGATCTCGCGGCCGTCGTTCAGCGGCAGCTCGTCGTCCGGCAGGAGGAGCGTCGTCGAGAGCAGCGGCTCGCCGAGCGCCGCGAGCAGCGCCTGCGCGACCGGATGGTCGGGAACTCGCAGGCCGATCGTCTTGCGGCGCGGATGCAGCAGGCGCCGCGGGAGCTCGCGCGTCGCCTCGAGGATGAAGGTGTAGCTGCCCGGCGTCAGCGCCTTCAGGAGGCGATAGCGCGCGTTGTCCACGCGCGCATAGGCGCCGAGCTCGGAGAGATCCCGGCACATCAGCGTGAAGTGATGGCGCTCGTCCACGCCGCGGGTCCGCCGTAGCCGCACCATCGCGTCCTTGTCGCCCAGATGGCAACCCAGCGCATAGCAGGAATCGGTCGGATACGCGATGACACCACCCGCGCGCACGATCTCGGCCGCACGCGCGATGAGGCGCGGGGCCGGGTGCGCGGGATCGATCTCGAAGTACTGCGCCATGGGAATGCGGCGTGGCGAAGCCGGTTCGCAGCGCGCGCCTCGCCCGTGCTGCGCCGCGGCTCGCGACTCCCGTCACCAGTCGTGCCAGACCGGCTTCAGATCGCCCGGCAGCGGCGGCAGCTTGCCGAGATCGATCAAGCTCTCGTCGGGGTCGTGGAAATCGGAGCCGCGCGACGCGAGGAATCCGAACTCCCTCGCGAGGCGCGCGAACTCGGCGTACTGGGCCTGGGAGTGGCTGCCGGTGACGACCTCGATGCCCTCGCCGCCCGCGCGCTTGAACTCGTCGAGGAACTGCCGCAACTCGGCGCGCGACAGCTGGTAGCGGCCTGGATGCGCGACGACGGCGCGACCGCCGCTCGCGCGGATCGCCGCCACCGCGTCGGCGAGATCCGCCCACTGATTCGGGACGTAGCCGGGCTTGCCGCGCACCAAGTAGTGCTTGAAGACCGTCGCGACGTCCCGCGCGATCCCCTGTTCGACGAGGAAGCGTGCGAAGTGGGTGCGCCCGATGAGCCGCGGGTTGGCGGCATACCCATACGCCCCCGCGAGGCTGCCCGCGATGCCGAGCGAATCGAGCTGCGCGGCGATCTTCGCCGCGCGGCGTTCGCGACTCGATCGCACCTGCTCGAGACTCGCCGCCAGCGTCGCATTCCCCGGGTCGATGCCGAGGCCCACGATGTGGAGGGTGATGCCGCCCCAGGTGATCGAGACCTCGACGCCCGGAACGAAGCGGATGCGGTGCTCGCACGCAGCCTGGCCGGCTTGCGCGAGGCCCGCGACGTCGTCGTGATCGGTCAACGCGAGGACGCCAACGCCATTTGTCGCCGCGCGCCGAACGACCGCCTCGGGCGTGAGCACGCCGTCGGACGCCGTCGAATGGCAGTGGAGGTCGTAGTTGAGGGGATCGATCGCGGCCATCGCGAGCGATTCTACACGTCGCCCCGTCGCGGCTTCGCAGCCGACCTACTCGCGCAGGAACTCCTCCACCATCTGCGCGAGCGCCTCGGGCTGGTCGTGATGCAGCATGTGGCCCGCGCCGGGCAGGGTGCGCGCCGTCAGGTTTGTGAACGAGCGCTTACGCTCGGCGAGATCGGCGTCATCGATGCGCAGCCGGCCGGATGTCTGCGACTCCCCGCCTTCCACCCAGAGCACGGGCGCGGTGACGAGCCGCCAGCACGCCTTCGCTTCGTCGAGGCGGTAGAGGACGGGATTGACCCGCTTGTGC
>Ga0126383_10001781_pt1 | contig 13576 bp, 10 predicted proteins | sample PanSoiMetPlot_35_FD_96882 | JGI IMG/M metagenome (GOLD analysis project Ga0126383, IMG submission 96882) | Tropical forest soil microbial communities from Panama - MetaG Plot_35 | ecosystem: Environmental > Terrestrial > Soil > Tropical forest > Bulk soil | place: Panama | collected 2016-02-17
CGGCGGCCGCTGTGGGGGGGGAAACAGCTTCAGCCGGACGTGGTCTTCAGGCCCAGGGTGCGCAAGCAGCACTGCCCTGGGATATCGGGGGCGCCCGCGGCGAGGACCAGGCCACCACCGGGGCTGGCCACACCTGCGAGCGAGTCATCGGGCAAGCAGCTGGTGGAGCCGGTAGCGGGGCTCGCGACCAGCGACCATGTGCTGCCATTGAACTGCTCGGTGAGCGGCTTGATGGCACCGTTGAGCGACTGGGTCTGGCCAACCGCCCAGATGTCGTCCGCGCCCAGCGCGGTGATGCCGTTCAGCAGGCTGCCCTCACCGCCACGGTTGGGGGTCTTCACCAGCGACCACGCCGTCCCGTTCCAGTGCAGCACGTGCGGGATATGGAAGTTCATGTCGTTGACGTTGCCTTCGCTCCCTGAGGCCCACGCGTTGTTGCCGGACAGTGCGGTCACTCCGGTCAGTTCGTTCAGGTTAATGCTATTACCGGAGCAGGCCGACACAGCGGTTCCTGCCAAACAGGGCGCCGGCACGACGCTCCAGGCCGTGCCGTTCCAGTGCTCGATCAGCGGCCGGTCATCGATATTGCCTTGTCCCGCACCGCCATCCCCGCTGGCGCCCACGGCCCAGGCATCGGTCGCGCTCAGCTCATCCACCCCGGTCAGGCCCGCTTGCCGGCCCTTGGGCGTGGGTGCCGCGGCCCGCGAGAAGGCTCGCGGCCACCCCGATGCCCAGAAGCCGTGCGATCACTACGTCTCCTCCGCCGCGGCTGCCCATGCCATCCAGCCCCGGCACACCTGGAACGGCAAAGATCAGCGACCGGTTCACCGGGTACGGTGTGGCACCGTGGGCACCACCGTGTCGTGGGAGCAGGCGCTTACGTGGCGGATGGCGCGGCACCGGCTGACCCACCGCGCCACAGCGGCTGACCTGGCCAAAGTCACCGGGGACATCTGTGGCCTGCACGCGCAGGTGATGTCCTGCGCCGAGCTGAGCCTGTGGGCCCGCATCGATGGGCTTGACCGCGACGCGGTGCGGCAGGCCCTGTGGGTGCATCGCTCGCTGGTCAAGCTGTGGGCCGCGCGCGGCACGCTGTATCTGCTGCCGACGGCGGAGCTGGGCGTGTGGCTGGCCGCGCTCGGCACCATGCCGAAGTTCGGCAACACCGGCCAGCCCGAGATCGACGACCTGGCCGCCGCGATTGGCCGCGCGCTGACCGGCCGCGTTCTGTCCCGCGCGGACCTGGCCGCCGAGGTCGAACGGAGCACTGGCTCGGCCATGTTCGGGGAGTGGCTGCGCGGCAGCTGGGGGTCATACCTGAAGGCGGCCTCGTTCCGTGGCCTGATCTGCTTCGCCCCCAGCGCGGGTACCCAGGTGCGGTTCACGGCCCCGGCGACATGGCTGCCCGGCCCGATCACCAGGCATGAGCCGGCCGAGGTTATGAGCGCGATCACCCGCCGTTTCCTGGGCGGCTACGCACCAGCTACCCCCGAGGATCTCACCCGGTGGTGGCTGGGGCCACCCAGGCCCCGCCAGGGAGCCGCGATGCTCGCTGCGGCAAGCGACGAGGCGGCCGAGGTCACCGTCGGCGGCAAGCGCGCCTGGGTCCTGGCGCGGGACCTGCCCGGTATGTTGTCCGCCACCCCGCCAGGCATCGCACGCTTGCTGCCCGCGTTCGACCCGTGGGTGATCGGCGCCGCGCGGCACGCACCGCTGTTCGACCCGCCGCACCTGACAAGCGTGTACCGGCCGCAGGGGTGGATCTCGCCGGTGCTGCTGGTGAACGGCCGGATCGCTGGCACCTGGAAGCACACCCGCAACGGTCAGCGGCTCGCGGTCGAGACCGAGCCGCTCGGCAGGCTGCCGGCCTGGGCCCAGGAACAGCTCCACGCCGAGGCGGAACGGCTGGCGGTATTCCTCGGCTGCGTACTCGCCACGTATTCCCTGGGCTAGCGCTCCTGGCGGGTCACAGTGGGAGCGCCTGGGCCAGCTCCTGGTAGCCGCCGAGCGGGTCGGCACCGGGCGGGGTGAGCAGCTGGATGCACACGTGATCGCCGCCGGCCTCAAGATGCCGGCTGAGCTGCGCGGCGACCTCGGCCGGGCTGCCATGCACGGCAAGCGCGTCAATCAGCGCGTCGCTGCCGCCGTTGATCAGGTCGTCGCCGGACCAGCCCAGCCGTCGCAGGTTGCTGGTGTAGTTGACCAGCCCGAGATAGGGGCGCACGCGGGACCGGCCCACGGCCCGGGCCCGCTGCGGGTCGGCGTCAAGCACGACCTTCTGCTCGGGGGCGAGCAGCGGCCCCGGGCCGAGAATCGCGCGAGCCTGCCGGGTGTGCTCGGGCGGGACCAGATAGGGGATGGCCCCCGCGGTGCGCTCGGCGGCCAGGCTGAGCACCTTCCGGCCCAGGGCGGCCAGGACCAGGCCATCCCGCGGGACGCCGTCGGCGCGGAGCACATCCACGTACCGGGTCAGGGTTTCCAGGGGACTGGCGTACTGCTTGGTGGCCTCGCGGTGACCCGCGCCGACCCCGAGCAGGAACCGGCCGGGGTGACGCGCGGCTATGCGCGCGAACGACGCGGCGACCGTGGCTGCCGGGTCCTGCCACATGTTCACGATGCTGGTGGCCAGGACGAGCGTGGTCGTCGCGTCCAGGAGTTCCTCGGCCTGCACCAGGTCACCGCTGGGCGAGGTGCCCAGCCACAGCGCACCAAAGCCAAGCTCTTCGATGCCGGTGGCAAGCTGCGCCGTGACCTGCCCTGCGCTTCGCCAGATGCCGAACCGGCCCAGCCGGTCACGTACCTGCCCGGTCATGCGGCCTCCCGTGCCCAGAGCGCCCAGAGGTTGTTGGTCACGCCTCTCGCGCAACACGGGGCCCGGTGCCACTGTTCCCCGGCCGGCCCGCACCTTCGATACCGTGCCTGCTGTGGAGTTGCTGACCGGCCGTCTGTTGCTGCGCCGACCGCGGGAGGAGGATGCTGCGGACGCGCTGGCCATGCTGCAAGACCCTGAGGTGGTGCGGTGGAATCCGGCCCCGGGTGTCGTCGATATCGGGACGGCGCGCGCATGGTGCGCCAGGGGCGCTGACTGGAGCGAGGGGACGCACGCTACCTGGCACGCGGTCGACCGCTCGACCCACCGGCTGGTGGCGAACTGCTCAATATTCGCGATCGACCGCGACCATGCGACCGCCAAGATCGGCTACCGGGTAGCTCCCTGGCAGCGCCGGCGCGGGGTAGGCAGCGAGGTGGTCGCGATCGTCACCCGGTGGTCCTTTGCCGAGCTCGGGCTCGATCGCATCCAGCTCGAGCATGCCGTGGCCAACGTTGGCTCGTGCCGGGTCGCGTCCAACGCGGGCTTCGTTCTCGAGGGCATCTTGCGCTCGGCTTCCCGGGACGGTCTGGGTGCGCGGCACGACGATCACGTGCACGGACGCCTGGCCACCGACCCGGAGCCGGGGTACGGCGCAACGGCAGCGGGCCCGTGACACCAATCCCGGTCAGGCCAGGAACAGCCAGGTGAGCAGGGCGGCAATCGCGATGATCGTCGCGGCGAAAACGTAACGCCGGAACCCCCGGTAGGAACGTTCCTCAACGGCATCGGTCATGGCACAGCTCCCGGCAGCTCCACGCCATCGCGGGCCAGCACCCAGCGCATCAGCACCGCGATGGACTCGTGTACGAGGCCGCCGGAGTCCATCACGGCGGCCGTGCGGAAGTAGTGGGCTTCCTTGAAGTTCTGGGTCGCTGACCGGACCAGGTTGCCGAGGCCGAGTTCGCTGCGTGCCCACTCGGCCACGTCCCCGCCCGGCGAGCCGATCAGGTCAGCCCGGCTGAATACCACCGCCAGCCGGGCCTTGCGCAGCTGCACGCCCATGGCTTCGATCTGCTGGTGTGTTTGCTGGTAGGCCAGATCGGGTGACGGGGCTGCCGAACGAAGCGAGCTGAGCTCGGCCTGCTTGCTGGCAGGCAGCTGCTGCCAGAACGCCTCAACCGACAGCGGGTCAATGACCAGGATGAACGTCCTGGCCTTGTTGAGGTACCCGAGTTCCTGGGTCCGGTCGGTGTTGTAAAAGCGCTCGCCCGCCGCGTCGTACATCTGCAGAATCCGGGTGCCCTTCTTCAGGATCAGCCGGATCACGTGGGCCCGGGGCAGCTCGACGGAGGTCCCGATCGTGGAAGTGCCCGATCGCAGCAACCGGTCGGCCACATCCAGCTCCCGCGCGGTGGAGGAATCACCGAACTCGGCCGTGAGCTGCTTCTGGTCGGACCACACGTGCAACTGGGTAACCATGCTGAACAGCAGCCGGGTCTTGCCCGCCCCGGTCGCGCCGAAGAACGGCAGCACGATCTCTGGCGCCTCCCCAGGACGGTGCTCCAGCGACCGCTCACAGCCCGGGTGCGGGCAGAACGCCGCCATCCGCGACGAGCCGAACAGCAACAGCGTGTTCATCGGCGTGCCGCACTGGCAGCGGCGGCGCAGGATGCCGAACCTGCCAGGGCGCACGTCCCTGTGCCGGCGGGTGCAGTCCTCGCCAGGACAGTCATAGGCGGGATAGGCCACCCGCTCGTAGCAGTGCGGGCACACCATCCGGACGTTCTTGATTCGCAGCATGGCCGAGTCGGCCACCCGCAGCATCGTGCCGGCCACCCGCACCACCACCGCCGAGACGCCGACGACCAGCAGATGGATGAGTGCGAAAACGGCCGCGATGACCGCCCCGGCGGCAGCACCCACCGCCAGCCCGATGACCCCGCCCACGCCAAGCGGCGCGCTGAACCAGATCGCATTGTCCTGATCGAACGACTCCCTGATCAGCTCGGCGCCCCGTTCAACCAGTTCCCGGCAGGTGCTATACGCGACCCGGGAGGCGTGATCGGCGTCGGCCACGGCCGGACCGTAGAAATACTGGAACACCGCGGGATCGGCGCCCTCGGGCAGCTTCGGCCAGCGCCGCGGCTCAGGCAGCGAACGCGGCCGGGTGGCCAGCACCTTGCCCAGGCCCATCACATAGGCAACCGGTATGCCGACGGCGTAGATGGCGCAGGCTATCGCCGCGCTAGCCGGGATGGTAATCGTGAGGTAGCCCAGGTAAAGGGCTGCTAGGAGGAGAAACCCTAAGGCGTAAAGTATCCACATAAGTTATCCCCCCTTTCTTCTGTCAATCCTCGGCGGGCCCGAATGTCCGCCGGATCAGGTTGCGGGCGCGTCCGCCGCGGCGGCTGTCCGACCAGTCACGGAATTGCTCCGCAATCTCTTCGTCGCGTTCCAGATACTTGGCGAGCACGTTGCGATCGCGGCGATGCCAGTCGCGAACTTGCTCAAAAACCGCGGCCAGCGGGGCGAAGAGCCCGGGCTGGTCCTGCAGGACCGGATCGGTGAGCGCCACGAAGACACGCGCGGCGAAATGCGCGTCCGGCCGCGACGGGGCCAGCCAGCCCTCGAGGTTGTGGCAGAAGGCTGCCATGACCTCGCCGGGGCAGCCGCGCAGCGCCTTGCCCAGATCCGCCGCCTCGGCGAGCATCATGACCAGCGTGTCCCGTAGCAGCGGGCGGGCCCTGTCGTCGGTGGCCTCGTACTCGCGGTACAGCGGGGCGAAGACGCTCATGTCGCCCTTGCGCACCGCCCTATGGGCCTGGCGCAGCTTTGTCCGCGCAGCCACCGTGGACTGCGCGGTACGGGCGAGCTCGTCCGGCAGTATCGCCAGGACGGTGGGGCGGCTCGTGATGGCCTGGGCCAGTTTCAGCCAGCCTTCGCGGTTCGTACCCCGCGCCGCGGCGGCCTCGATCTGCGCTGCCACCCAGCTGCGGACACCCGGGTCAGCCGAGCCGGTCACGCTGTCGCTGTCCAGCAGGTCCACGAGTCCGTGCGCCGGGCAGCCCCTGGGCCACAGCCGGTTCAGCAGGGTCACGTCAACTAATGGCGCCCGCCCCGCACCCGCCCGGATGTCGAGGATCTTGTCGAAGGCCATCATCGGTCCTGTGTGGCGCCGGCCCACGGAAATGAGCAGCCACTCCTCGGCGAGCCCCGGATACGGGGCGAGGTCGTCGCCGGTGATGAGCGCGCCAACCGGCCCGGCGAGCACCCGGCCGGCGCGGTCCGCTGGCTCATTGGCGAGCCTGGTGAGCAGCCCGTGCAGGACGGCTGGGTAACCGCGGAGAATGCGGGTCAGCTCGGGCTCGGGTGACGTCAGGCCAAGGCCTGCCTGCCCGTAGTGGTTGAGTTCCGCATCGGGAGGCAGCGCGCCGGAGGCCGCCGCCCAATCGAGCGCGGCAAGCACGGCCGGCGGCGTGGTGGTCCGCAGCAGGCCCGACACCTGGGCCTGGGCGGCGGCCGTGACGGCCCGGCTGGTGAGCTGCACCGGCCTGGCCGGCTCGCCGCGGGTGATATGCCCGACCGCCCGCTCGGCCAGGGACCGTTCCAGGCGTTCTACCTGGGCCGGGGACGGCAGCCCGCGAGCCAGGTCAAGCAGGCCGAGCAGCTGCTCGTCGGAGAGAGCCGCATCCGCCTGGGTGAGCGCGACCCCGAGGACGACGTCCACGTGCTGAGGGGGCATCCGCGTCGCCGCCCCGGGCAGCCACCGGGCGATCGTGTCCGTCTCGCTGGCGGACAGCCGCTCGCCGAGCAGGCCTGCCGCGGCTGCGACCGGCCCGAGCCAGTCGTCGGGCCCTTCCTCGGTTCCCGACGCGAACGCCGTCGCCTGCTGCCACAGTCCCTCCGAGGCCATGACCCCCGCGCCCGCGAGCAGCCTGGCCAGCGAATGGACGTCGCCACCGGGGGTCCTGCCCGCGTCGAGGTCGAACAGCTGGAAGCTTGCATCGGCATCCGGTGGCAGCGCCTCGGAGAGGACCCCGATCAGGTGATGCCGGGAGTAGCCGGGCCGGTGACTGTAGGTGGTGAACGACATCCGCGGCGCGAGATGCTCCCCTAGCAGGTACGAGACGGCAGCTATCCACCAGATGTTCTCGTTCGCGTCCTCGCTCGCCAGCAGCACCGGCCGGGCGTCGGTCATGGCCCGGAAGACCGCGGTGAGCAGCTCCGGCAGCACCCTCTCGGTCCCGCGGGCGTCGAGAAACGCCTGGACACCCGGACGGCCGACGTCACCGCGCGACAGCGGGCCGGGCAGCGGGGGCAGGTCCGTCCGCTCGACGGGCGTGCCGCGCCACAGCTCGGCACCCCACAACTCGGCGGGCATCAGCGGGCCGAAGTCAGGCCCGGGGGTGCTGGTGACAAGGGCGTGCGCGAAATAGTTGCCGGGCCGGCCGGAGTAGTCGTTCCCGGCGAACACCACGTGCGCGACGATGACGGTGCCCGGCAGCGCCTCGCTTTGCGCGTAGGAGAGCGCGACCGGATATGCCTCGGGCTCGTCGAGGCACGGGTCGGCCAGGAGCCAACGCGGCGGCTCGTACACGGTCCGTTCTTCGATCTCGCGCATGACCAGCGGAGAGGTGCCCGGCGTCACCGCGTTGAACTGATATCCGCCGTAGCCGGCCAGGCCGGTCTCGCAGGAGGTGTAGTAGAGCTGCTGAAAGGCCATGTCAGCCTCGCTCCAACGGAATCGTGCCGAACTGCGCGAGCATCCACATGAATGGGCCGGTAACCCGGTAGGGGCGGATGCCACGGCTAGAGACGCGGTTGTCCGCGGTCGGCGTCTCGCCGAGCGCGGACACCCCGAAATAGCGGTAGCTGCGGTAGTTCTTCTTGGCGATCTGGTCGATCCGGGAGCCCTCCCACCGGGCCAGCAGCCGCTGGATCTCGGTGTGCACGTCGAGGCTGTCCCGCTCGTCGAAGTAGGGCGTGTGCGCCGGGGGCCGCAGCAGCGGGCTGGTCTCCTTGAGGTCGTGGAGCAGCGCGTCCATTTTGGTGAACACGATGCCGAGCGGCTTGCCGATCCGCTGGCTCGCCTTGATGCCCTCCTTGGCCATGATGAGATCGGTGATGTTCTCCAGCACGTTGGCGGGCTCGTCGCCGGCCGCACCCGGCGTCGGCAGCCGCGTGCCTGGCGCCGCCAGCTGGCGCGCTCCGCGCATCTGGAGGGGATCCAGCAGCAGGACCACACCGTCGGCCGCCGCGAGGTACTGGACGTTTTCCTCGACCGACTGCGCCGAGCGCAGATCCTCGCCCGCGGTGTCGAAGAACGACAGCAGCGTGCGTTGTGGCTCGCCGGCCCCGAACGGGCTGCTGCGGCCGAGCCGGCCGCGCCCCTCGGTGGTGAACCGGAAGACCAGCGGCGCCCGGTCCCGCGTTCCCGCCGTCGTGGTGGAAGGCAGCAGCCGTGAGTCCCGGTAGAGGGGCTGCTCGTACTCGCTGGCGAAGCGGAGACGGGTGTCGTCGTCTGCGCCGCTGATCGCGGCGTTGAGATCTTCCCCGACCCGGTGCATCAGCTCGTGCACGAGCACCGTCATGTACACGGTCTTGCCGGATTCCTTCGCGCCGACCAGCGCGATCAGGCGGCTGCGGACCTTCCCGAAGTGGACCGGCAGCTGGTGGTGGCAGGCCGGGCAGATCCTGGTCGTGCTCTCTGCCTGGCAGGTGGGGCACTTGGCTGCCCGCAGCCGGCCGTCAGCCGCAAAGGCCGGCGGGAGGGCACCGCCGAACCCGGTGCGGTCACGGTAGCGGGTGTCGATAACTGCGTCACAGCGCTTGCCCAGCGGCCCGATCCGGCCGGAGCACCGGAACGCGATCTCCCGCTCCGCGAACCCGCTGTAGCAGTACGGGCAGTACAGGCGGGTGCCGCTGAACAGGGACCTCATTTGATCCTCATCTCCTCCGCGCCCGGCGGGAAGAGCAGGACGCCGCGGGCGCCATCCCCGGAAGCGCATGGATCGACGAAGCAGGCCAGCCAGCCCCGTCCCTTCGGCACTTCGACGGTGATCCGCAGCGGCTGGCCCGGCGCGACAGACTGGGGTGCGACGTGTGCGACCGCTTCACCCTCGGCCGGGTCATCGGGGGCGTACGGGCCGGTCGTCTTCACCACCACCAGAGCGGGCAGTTCGGTCGGCTGTTCCGTGTCGATCTCAACGATCCGCTGCCGCGGGTGCCGGAAGTTCCCGCGGTGGATCCGGTAGTTCACCGCGACGCCCCGGCCGGGCACGCTGGCCTGAACGCCCGGCGCGGTCAGCTCGCCGTTCGGGTGCGAGTAGACGGCGCGGACCTCGATGAACGTCTCAGCGGGCCCCACCCGCAGGGTCAGGCCGCCCTCGTCCTCATAGACGCGGCGGGAGCAGTGCTGCTCGCCGCCCCGCCAGCGAACCACGGCGTCGGTCGCCTCATCGGGCCACACCCAGCTCAGCCGCACGACGTCTTGCATGCGGAATGCCGACAGATCGCGAACCGGCTCGGCCAGCCCGACGTCGGTCGCGGCACCGACGACGACGGTGCGCCCCCCGGTGGTCAGCGCGATGAGGTAGTGGCGGCCAGGGGGCAGGTTTAGCTCGAGCACGTCGCAGCCGTCCGCACCGCGCCGCGGCACTCCGGGGATCTGGCGAAGCCCGGCCGCCTCGTCGAGCGTGATGTGCGTGCCGGCCGGCCAGTCCGGCTTCCGGTCGCTGAGCATCAGCCGTACCTGCCCGTGCCGCGGTGGCTCCCAGGCTGCCGCGACTCCCGCGCCGCCGCTGCCCGACGCCCGTATCTCCAGGCTTGTGACCGGCTCGGGAGCGGGCTCGGGAAGCACCGGCACGACGATTCCGCGGGACAGGCGCTGCTGTCCGGCCGGTGTCCGGTAGGACGCCGCGATGCGGTAAAAGTACTCGGTCCCGGTTCGCAGCCCGGTGTCGGTGAAGCCGGACAGCGATGCCTCTACCGGCGTGCCGTCCTCCAGGCCCTGTGGTGGGCGGCCCTCGGCACGTACCGCGCGCACGGTCTCGGTGCTGGGGTGCACCTGCCAGGAGAATGCGACAGAGGTCTCGGCGGGCTGGACCGAAAGGCCGGTGACATCCGGGGCGAAGATCAGCGATCCCGTGGTGGCCGGCGGTGACCAGGTGTCGGCGCCGCGCGCCGCGAAGACGCTATAGAACAGCCCGGGGCCGGGCGGTGCCTCGGTATCGGCGGCGTCGAGCCGCCCGGTCTGCGTCGCTACCGCGGTGCCCTCCCCGGCCGAGGCGGGCGCGCGGCCCTGGCCGCGCATGACCCGGTAGTGTACGTGGCCGGCCAGCGCCGGGCTTGGCTCCCAGGTGATCAGGACATGATCCTCGTCAACCCTGGCCGCGGCGCCGCGCGGTGGCGGAGGCGGCAGCGCGGCCAGCCGCTCCGGCAGGTGGGTGTCGTCGCTGGCGATGGTCGTGGCCTGGTACAGCAGGCTGGCCGCCTGCTCGGTCCGGCCACGTGCCAGTTCCTGGTCCGCCCGCCGGGCCAGAGCACTGACTTCCGCGTCCCGCTCCGCGATTCGCCCGCGCAGTGGGTCATCGGGAGGCAGCGCGGACGCCAGCCGTTGCGCCGCCCGCAGCCGGCTGCCGACCAGTTCCTCCTCCACCTGCTGGCGCACCATGCCGACCGTGTCGCGGGCGAGCATGGCCGCCGCGATCAGCCCGGCCTCATCCTCATCCAGGCCGAGGTCGCGTGCCTGTGCCGCCACGGCCCGCTGCAGGAACCCGCTGTCGGCAAACTGCCGCAGCCGGCCGGCGATCTCCCCCAGCAGGAGCGTGGTCAGCTCCGCCGGGTCGCGGGCGGCGGCACGGAGGATGGCCAGGACGGTCTCGGTCGGCGTCTTGTTCGGATCCTGGTAGTGCCACGCCTCCACCGTGCGGCGCGTTTGGGTGATCGCCGCGTCGCTGAGCCGCCGCCCGTCGGCCAGCCGGAAGCCGCCCAGCACACCGAAGCCAGCGCGCACGGCGGCGCTGCCGAAGACAACCTCCGGGGACAGCTGCAGGCCGAGCTGGTGGACCAGCCGGGCCAGGTCGGCCTGCTTGGGGTGCGGCTGGGCAGGCAGTTTGGGGAACTCCTCGACGACCTTGACACCTGCTGCGCGGAGCGCCTCACGTACCTCGTCCTCGGTGACCGAACCGCCCAGCACACCGCGCAGCCGTGCCACGGTCACCGGGGCAACGTGCGTCGCCGCACCCGCCTCGGCGCTGGCCAGGTGGGAAAGCCGCTCCATCTGCTCGCGGTGTGAGTCGGCCTGGCGCTCGGCGAACTTGCCGAGGGTGAGCCGCCCCGCCCGCTCCAGGTCAGCATGGGCATGCAGCAGCGCTTCGGCGAGCCGCGCATAGGCACGCCTGGTCCTCAGCTCCTGCCAGTACGCGGAGACTTCCGCGATCCGCTGAGCGAAGGCCCGCGGGTCAGAAATACCACCGGGCAGCCCGTAGCGCACGTACAGGTCGGCCGGAGGGACGTTGCCGGCCCGGCGGGCCGGCTCGAGCACCTCCAGGCGATACTTCTCCCGCTCCCAGGGCACCTACCCGCTCACCTCGTAGTGCGCCACGGCCCTGGCGGCTTGCCGCACCTCAGCCTCGTCGAGGCCGCCGATCTGGATCTCGAAGCGGACCTCCTGGCCGGAGTCTGCCTCCCTGCCGTGGACTTTGAGCAGGCCCATCTCGGTCATGTGGAAGATGACCTGGAAGGGGGCGCCGGCGGGCTTGGGCGGCAGATCCTTGAGCGAGCCCTCGCCGATGTGGGTGTTGTGCTCCAGCTCCCTTGATTCCTTCGAGCCCGCCTGCTCCCAGACCTCCAGCAAGACCTCGCTCTGGTTGTCCTCGATCGTGCGGAACGTCTCGGGCCCGGCGTCGGCGGGCAGCGCCGTGTTCGCGTGCAGCAGATGTGAGATGTACCTGCGGGCGCTGTCGGGATCAGTCCTGAACACCGGGTCGCGGGTGTCGACGACCTTGATCCCGAAAGCCCGCGGCACGACCGTCGCCACCCGCTTGGCCACCATGTCCTGCACCTGCTCGACGCTGATCCCAAGCTGGTCCGCCACCCGCTGCACCGCCTGCGCACCGGCGCCGGACTGCGTCTCGTCCGGCAGGCTCACCTTCACCTGCTGCATGAGGGCGAACAGCGCGGCGCCCTTGGCCACCGCGAGGTGCGGATCCTGCAGCCTGGCCTGCAGCCCGAAGCGCTCTCTCAGGGTGCGCGCGATCGCCGGCATCGCGCTCATGCCGCCGACCAGCAGGACGTCGTCGAACGCCTGGACGCCCTTCTCCCGCGCGATGGCGATCGTCCGCTCGGTGATGTCCATCGTGCGCTCGAGCAGTTCGGAGGTCAGGCTTTCGAGCCCCTCACGGGTCAGTTCGATCTGCGCCACCGCGCCGGCGAAGCGCACGTTGTGCTTGCGCGACATCGTGGCGCTGAGTGCCTTCTTGAGCTGCTCGGCCGCTGTCGCGAGATCCTGCATGAACTGCTCGTCGCCGCCTGGGTCGAGGTCGGGGTGCTGGTCGGTGAAGCCCGTCAGCAGAAACTCGATGATCTTGCTGTCCCAGTCCGCCCCGCCGAGCCGGTTGTCGCCGTCCGTGCACACGGCCTCGATGTCGTTGCCGGCGATCCGGATAACGGTGGTGTCGAACGTTCCTCCGCCGAGGTCATAGACGAGGATGTGCCTGGTCGCTGCGCTGTCGCCGAGCACCTGGTAGTCCAGTGCGGCAGCCACAGGCTCGGCGAGGACGTCGAGCACATTCAAGCCCGCGATCTGCCCCGCCTTGCGGGTCGCCTCGCGCTCCAGCACCCCGAAATACGCGGGCACGGTGATCACGACGTCCTCGACCACCTCGTCCGTCTGTTGCTGCGCGGCGCGTGCCAGTTCGCGCAGGATCAGCGCGGAGATGGACTCCGGCGTGTGCTCCTGGCCATGAAAGGTGTAATGGACATCGCGGCCCATCTCCCGCTTCACCAGCTCGGCGACCAGGTCAGGAAAAAGAACCGCTGAGTCCTTCGCCTGCCTGCCGACAACGACATTGTCGGGCGACTCGAAGTAGACCACCGACGGCGTCGTGTCCTCCCCATCCGCACTCTTCAGAACGACTGGGCGCCCGGTCTTGTCGACAAGGGAGATACACGAGTAAGTGGTGCCGAGATCGATTCCGTAAGTAGCCATGTCACCTCACTATGGTTGCGCCGCGCCGCCGTCGTGCATGGACTCACGCGCCCGGGGTGTATTGGTAAAAACGTGCCTGGACGGGGCGCCGGACCCGGCCGGTGTCGCGCTCGGCAAACCCGACGGCGACCACCTCCGCCACCGTGTTATGCCGTGACTCGTCCGGGCAGGCCACCACCGCCAGCGGACGGTGCAGGTTCCGGTCGAAAGGATCGCCGGGCTCAGCCGAGTAGCTCTCGATGCCGCACCGGTCCAGGATCTGCGCGATGTCCTCGCCGAAAGACGACAGCAGCCGCTCGTCCTGCCCTTCCGCCCTGAGCCTGCGGACTTCGCGATCGAGCTGGTCGTAGAGCCGGATGAGGTCCGCGACGACGGGGTCCAGAATCGCCCTGGCTATTCCGCCTTGGAGCTGCTGGTTCTCCTCGTGCAGCCGGTCGATGACCGACTCCCGGTGCGCCGAACGCCGGTGGAACTCCGCCAGCTGCTCCTCCACCTTGCCCAGGCGCCCGGCAAGGTCGTGCAGCGCCGCCCCGGTCTCTTCCGCGTGCGGGACC
>Ga0126383_10001783_pt1 | contig 13574 bp, 12 predicted proteins | sample PanSoiMetPlot_35_FD_96882 | JGI IMG/M metagenome (GOLD analysis project Ga0126383, IMG submission 96882) | Tropical forest soil microbial communities from Panama - MetaG Plot_35 | ecosystem: Environmental > Terrestrial > Soil > Tropical forest > Bulk soil | place: Panama | collected 2016-02-17
CATTGATATTTCCTCAGAAGGGGGCCTTCTCCCGAGCGAGCCTTTCTTAGATGGTTAACACCTAACATTTTGCCCTCTAAGCAGGTCTGAGAGTGGATCGAATCGCGGCTTCCACTCCCCTAACCATGCCGTGCTCTCGATCGGCCTATGATGTATTAATGATTGTATTTTAGGATAATACATCGTAATATGTAGTCATAACACCCGTTAGTTGCAGGGAGCCCCCGATCCGATTGGTTGGTGGTTTTCGGCTTCAGAGCGCAGAGATTGAAAGGAGCGTCAGTCGTGGGCCCACCGACTCGAATGGGACCCTCGCCTTCGTGCTCCACGACCACCTGGCTTGTTCTGATTCGGAACCCGAATCGTTATAGGCGCCCTGCGCGGAGGTTAGGCACGTGAGCAGTCGGGTCGTGTTACGTAATGAGCTGACCGTTGGCCGGCATGGGCTGAGCGCGAGTTTTCGCAGGTCGCGTCCGTATACCCTCAGGGCCGGCGAAGCGTTGGCGGCCCCTGTCTGGTCGAGCAGGGTCATCTACCATCTGGTGACGGGATGGGTATGTCAGTATCGTAATTTGCCAGACGGGCGTCGAGCAATCGCGGACGTTTATCTGCCAGGCGATGTAATTGGGCTCGACGCGGCGCTGCTACCGCGACCTCGGGATGAGATAGCAGCGCTCACCTCGGTCTCCGTCGAGTTCATCGCTCGGGAGGCGGCACTGGTCGAGCTGATGGCATCTCGGCCCACAGCGCTGTACATCGCCTGGTTGCTCAGCCAACGACAACGGCGCGCTGACCATCGTCTCACCGCGATTTCGTGCCTCGACGCGAGGGGACGGCTAGCCGCGATGGTACTCGATTTTTATACCCGATCATGCCGTAGAAAATTACCCACTGGACCAACATTCATCCTTCCTCTAACGCAGATCCAGATCGCGAATTACCTGGGTCTGAGCGTGGTGTGTGTCAATCGCGTGCTGCGTTCGTTGAGTGACGAACGGATCTTTCAGCTGGAGAAGCACTGCGCGACCATCCTTGATCTGGACCGGCTCACGAGCCTGGCCCAGAACGAGATAACGGAGTGCCCGACTTCAGGCACGGGCGAATGGTATACACGCGAGATCGCTGCTGAGGGATCCGAGGTGCCAGTGGCCCAAACTACCATTCCCGCCTTGAGCTTAGCTCCTTCTCGCTGAACCCTCGTCAGATCTCAGCGATCGTCAGCCTCATACGTTTCGGGTTCCGGCAGCAGACAACCTGCGCGCGGTCATCCGGGGCAGCCAGGCATCTCGGCGTCCTGCCATTGGCTCAGTTAGGATGCAGGCGCGACCACCCAGGCCTCAGTACTTAGTAAACGACTGTTTGCGAGACTCGTTAGTTTTAACTAACATTTGTGAAAAGGTCGTCGTTATTATGTTTAAAAGTTTCGAGCGGTTTGAAGAAGCATAACGAAACTGATTACACTAGCTACAGAACGTTACGAAATCGGGCAATCGCAAGTACATTTTTGGGAGCAATTCCATGTTGATTGTTAATCGCTGCGAGCGGTGACATGGCGCTAGACGAATTTTTAATGACGTCAGATGAGGACCGGCATATATCGGCCGAGTCTAGGACAGCTTCTGCCTCTCTTGATCTGCGCCGGCGGCGCGCCTGCCGCAGTTTGAGGTTTCGGCCGAGCGCCTGGCCGTTGCGAGATATTTTGTCTGTGACGGTCGCTGCGACAGACTTCTGCGCCCTCCTAGCAACAGCTGCAGCGGTCTTCGCAGTGTATTTCGACGTCCTAAACCCCTCGGCGACCGAAGCGGGGCTTTACATCTTGCCGGCGCTCTTTGCAGCAACGTTGTTCGTCAGCGGATTCGAGCGGCTCGGGGGATACCGTTTGCCACAACTTTCGAGCCTGTATTGGCAGCTGACACATGCCACGATGATGTGGGGCATCACTGTGTCGATCCTACTTCTGGTGGCATTTTTTGCAAAAATCTCCCAGATCTACTCGCGAGGGTGGGTCCTCTCATGCGTTGTTATTGGGCCTGCCGTAATACTGATCGGTCGTAGCATTATCCATTACGCGATCATGGGGTTAATGCGAACTGGCCATCTCACCCGAAATGTCGTGGTGGTCGGGGCCGGCAATGAGGGCCGGCAGTTGATCGCAAAACTGCAGAAGTCACAAGACAAGAGCATAACTCTCCTCGGGGTCTTCGACGATCGCGAGTCGCGTATTCCGGGCCCGGTTCGTCGTCATTTAAATGTGCTCGGAACGACCGATGATCTTCCGGACTTCGCGCGACAGGTCCCGATCGACGAGGTGATCATCGCTCTGCCGCTCGATGCGGAGGAGCGGCTTAAAGCGCTCTTCGACAAACTGAAGCCGATCGCGATCGACCTGCGCCTCAGCCTCGAACCAGTGGCCCAAAGATTTCAGGTCCACGGGTTGAACTACATCGGCGACGTGCCGGTGCTCGAGATCGCCGATCGACCGCTCAAGACTTGGCGCGCTATGATCAAATGGATCGAGGACAAAGTCGTTGCCTCTATGCTGCTGATCTTGTTCGCCCCTTTGATGGCGGTTATAGCTCTATTGATTAAGCTAGACAGCCCCGGGCCCGTTCTTTTCATACAAGAGCGCTTTGGTTTCGCCAATGGCGTCATCAGAGTGTTCAAATTTCGCACGATGTATGCCAATCAAGGCGACCAGTCCGGCGCGCAGCGCACGGTGCAAGGCGATCCGAGGGTCACCCATATCGGTCACATCTTGCGGCTGCTGAGTCTCGACGAGCTGCCGCAGCTGATCAACGTGTTGCACGGCGACATGTCGCTGGTCGGGCCGCGCCCGCACGCGATAGCGATGAAGGCGGGCGGCCAGCTTTACGCTGATGTCGTCCAACAGTACCTTCACCGCCATCGCGTCAAGCCGGGCATCACCGGCTGGGCACAGGTCAATGGGCTGCGGGGTGAGATCGACAAAATCGAAAGGGCCCACGACCGAGTGGCGTACGATCTTTACTACATAGAGCATTGGTCTCCCTGGCTTGATCTCAAGATCTTACTGAAGACGGTAGCGGTGCTTGCTACGCGTGAGAATGCCTACTGAAGTTGACCGATCGTTCTCGAGGCCGCCAGCCGAAGACCGATTTAATCACAGAAGGCCGCATTCGGACGGATAATATCACGGTACGCACCTATGGATATCCCTACTGCTAATATCTTCGGCGTAAACTCCGATAACACCGGCCACTGCGGGCCTGCCGATCTGGGTATATGCGACAGACGTACTGCACAGGTTATGACCCTTGCACCGCTTGGGCTAAATGATATCCGCGCCGCAGCTGAGCGGATCCGCGGCCTCGTGCGGCGAACGCCGTTGCTCACGGCGGCGCCTGCTAGGGAATATTGCGAGCTGGGCCGCGGACTGTTGCTCAAGCTCGAATTGCTGCAGGTTACCGGCTCGTTTAAGGCGCGCGGCGCAATCAGCGCAGCTCTTGCGTTGCCGCCGGAGAGATTGCGGCGCGGCATCGTCACCGCGTCGGCCGGCAATCACGGAGTTGGCGTCGCCTATGCCGGATGGGCTGTCGGCACACCGGCAACCATTTTCCTGCCGCGCTGCGTCGCCGCCGACAAGGTAGCCAAGCTCAACGCCTTGGGCGCCCGCGTCGTGATATCGGGGAAAGCGTGGGACGACAGTAATTGCCTGGCATTGCAATGCGCGAAAACCGAAAACCTCGCCTATATTCACCCCTTTGCCGATCCCGATGTGATCGCCGGACAGGGCACGATCGCGCTCGAGATCCTCGCCGACGCGCCTGATATCGATACATTGATTGTTGCCGTCGGCGGCGGCGGTCTGATTTCCGGCATTGCTATTGCCGCAAAGGCGCTGAAACCTGATATCCGCGTAATCGGGGTCGAGCCGACGGGCGCCCCCACCCTTCATGAGAGCCTCGCCAACGGCCACCTTGTCGAGTTGACAAGCCTGAACACCGCCGCCGTTACGTTGGCGCCGCGCCGTAGCGAGATCCTGAACTTGTCTATCATTGCGAAAGTCGTCGAGCAGATAGTGCTGGTCAAAGACCAGGAGATGCGCGAAGCAGCTCGATGGTTGTGGCGCGAGGCCGCGATCGCCGCCGAGCTCAGCGGCGCCGCAGCGGTCGCCGCGTTACTTAGCTCCCGCTACCGGCCGGCGGCCGGCGAGAAGGTATGCGCCATCGTCTGCGGTTCTGGAAGCGATGGTTTCGGATGAACTCCGCAGTCAGCGCTCGCCCCCTGCTTTCATCCGCGCATCCACTGCGGATAACAGGGGGGCGCCTTCGCTTGAAGTCGTGGAATTTGTCGATAAGGACAGATTCTGCTGCAGAGCAGGAGGCGGTCGACGGATCGGTCGCTCCCAAGCCAGCGGTCTCCCTGCGAAGGACCTGGATGACGAGCAGCGGTGTGTCCGACCTATGAAAGCGGCGACGCAAATTCCTATCATCATTGTCAGCTACCGCAATCCGAGAGATGTCGTCGGATGCCTGAGGGCTCTGCAAAGATCGGCGACGACGCCTTCCTTTGACGTGTATCTGTGCGAGAACGGCGGCGCCGACGCGTTTGACGGCCTCATTGCCGCGCTAACCGATCCAGATGGGCCGTGCGAAAACTGCCCCCCTTCGAGCCTTGGCAATGTGCCGCCGCCACGGTTCCTCCGGCTGCGTCCACTGCAGCTGCGTGGCAGAGACGCCCGGGTACTGATCGCACAGGCCGTTGAAAATCTTGGTTATGCGGGCGCCATCAATGCATGGCTGAGCGTGCTGCTTGGCGCCGGCCTATGGATCGGTGCGTGGATTCTCAATCCCGATACCGAGCCCGAGCCCCTGGCGCTTGCCGAGCTGGTCGCGTGGTCGGCGGCGCGGGGCAGAGGGATGGTCGGCAGCCGGATCGTTGTCCCCTCGAGGCGCGACGTCGTTCACACGCGTGGATTGCAATGGCGGCCAGTCCAGGCTGCAACCAGAGCTGTCGATCACCTCACGGCTGCCAAAATCGAACCCGATCCCGATGAACTCGAGGGTCGTCTCGACGCGGTTTCCGGCTCATCGATGTTTGTAACGCGCGATTGCCTCGAGAGCATCGGGCTACTGGACGAACGTTATTTTCTCTTTTTCGAGGATCTCGACTGGGGAGTCCGCGCAAAGCGCGACGGCGGGATCGGATACGCCCACAATTCTGTTGTGCCTCATCGCGGTGGCACAACGATCGGCTCGGGCCGCAGCCGTTCTGCGGCTTCGCCGTTTTCGGTCTACCTCGATTTCCGCAATCGGCTTCTTTTTGTCCGGCAGCATTATCCGGCATGGATCGCGTGGACAGTCCTCGTGCTGTTCGGGCACTCACTCGAGTACGGTATTGTTGGCGCCTCCGGCAACCTGCGTGCTGCGCTCGCCGGTCTTAGAGCAGGGATCGCAGGTGAGACAGGAAGGCCAGATCGCTTTTTTGAGTTTGGCGTCGGGCCGCCGTGCGTGCGAAGCACTGGGGCGCTTTTTGTGAGCTTGGCCGCTGTCAAGCGAAAAACCAAGGTCGTGATCAGCCTTGGCTTTCACCTTGTCACCCTTGCAGGACGTCTTCTCCGTCTAGTGACTGGCCGCCCTCCCCGCGACCGGTTGGTGATCCTCTACTACCACTCCGTACCGCCCACCTTGCGCGCTAACTTCGCACACCAACTCGATGTTCTCTCCAGCCGCGCCACAGTCGTGCCAGTGGACTATCGCGGCTCGGCCGCTCGCGGACGGTACAATGTCGCCATTACCTTCGATGACGCGTTTACGAGCGTACTGGACAATGCCCTCCCTGAACTCCGTACGCGCCGAATGCCGGCCATGGTTTTTGTCCCCTTGAATTGGTTGGGCCGGCTACCCGGCTGGGAAATGGAAACCGACTGCGTGGACGGCCGTGCCGTTGTCGCCACCGCCGATGCCCTGCGCGCAAAGGTATCGGAACTCATCGAGCTCGGCGCTCATAGTTTGACGCATCCCTACCTGACGCGCCTTCGGGCGGAAGATGCTCGCGCGGAGATTGCCGGTTGTCGCGAGCAAATGGAGAGCATCTTCAGCACCAAGATCCGCCACTTCGCTTTTCCTTATGGCGATTACAACGAGGCGGTGATCGAATTTTGTCGCGAGGCCGGCTACGAGCATGCCTTTAGCACTGTCCCGAAAATCACTCATCCTTCGTCCAATGAGTTCGTCCGCGGCCGCGTTTTGGTGGAACCTTCCGATGGACCGCTCGAGTTCCGTCTAAAGATGGCTGGCGGCTACGCATGGATGGCTTACGCATCCGCTCTTAAGCAGTGGCTCAGAGGCTGGATGCATCATCTGCGATAGTCAGGATACCGAGGCATCGATGATTATGGCGACGGGCCGATGCTGCCCAGTAAAACCGCCCAGTTTGGGAATCCCGACAAGACTTTCTGCCCTACCATCGCGGCCGCCGCACGCGACAATTTAGAGAGAAAAGAAACTTTCTCCAGATCGAAGAAGGTATTAGGTCATCATCTTAACTGCTCGAGCTAGTTGCCAATCATCTTGTGAACCTGATACGTATAACTGGAACCTGGCCAAAATGTGAGCCAATTGTCGTCGCTGCCACCAATGGGCGCTAATTGACTATACATGGGAGACGACCCGATGAAACCAACTTTGCCGCTGTTTTGCTGCCTCTTATTTTGGTCAGCGCAAATCCAAGCCGGGATGACGCCTTCTCGTCTCGCGGAGGACAGGCTCGCGCATTGGAGCTTCGCCGTCGGCCAGACGACCACACCGTTCGTGTGGCCGGGCCCCGCTGCGGCGGGCTCCGGCACCCATAAGATAGCTGCGAATGAACACGATCCGCTGGAAATGACCTGGGCGATGACGCAAGGCCGTTCTGGTTTGGCGGCCGCCGGATCGGCGTCGAGGGGCTCTTGTCCGCAGGGTTCGGCCTATCCGGATGGATGCCGGGGCGCGCAGACCGCGGGCAGCGTCTTGATCCCGAATTTCTTTAACGGCTATACCGGGACGAATTACGACGTCAACCGGCCGCCGTGGAATGTTGCTGGAGTTGATTATCCAGTCGGGCATAGCGGCACCCTCCAAGATCCGGCCGCACCCGGTAGCCTGCCCCAGTGCGCCAGTTATTCCTCAAGTGTGGTTTCTATTAACGCCGACGCGCAACCTTGCACGCTCAGCCATATCGACTTTTCGTTGCACAATGGGATTTGCGTGCGGGTTTACGGCGGCGACGGCCACACTGTAATCTTCGACAACGACAAATTCGCTTCGTGCAATTCTTTCAGCGGTTTTATCGCCGTCGAGACGGACAGCCGGCTCGATCTGATCGTACAGTACAGCGAATTTGCCGATAATTATCGATGCACCAAATGCCAGGGCGCAATCGGCTGGAACGGCATTGGGACCGTCACGGTGCAGTATTCCAGCCTAATCGGCATCAACTGCCGCATCATCAATGTGGGTGCCGCTGGCCGCGGTACGTTCATCCGCCAATTTAACTATCTCGAAGGCATGGGCGGCCTCACCGGATGTCACGGCGAGACGGTCGAATACAACACCTCGCTGCCGATCGCGCAAGACACAGAGGCCTTCAACAACTATTACGTGCCCGGGTCGAGCTGCGGCGGCAGCACAAGCTGCGACACTGCTCTCAGCTACGTGACCTCCGGGGCCCCTAGTGTCGGGACGATCTCAAATTCCGCCGTGAACAACAACGTGATGATCACGCGGCTGACCCCAAACGGAAAAGTCACAGTTTCATCACCGATCTGGATTGATACCAATTTCTCGAACACAATCGCCTCGTTGACGGTGAGGCAAAATTATATCGATCCCGCAGGCTCTTATCGTGCGATCCTTGTTTATCCACCCAACGGGACAGGATCCATCGGAAGCGCGGCGTGCTCGGGAAACAAGCTGCTGAAGACCGGCGCCCCGATCACCGGAACATTCGGCAGCCTCGCCTCGCTCGTCATTTGCCGATGATGGCGGCGAAAGCGGTGTGCCGGACCCATGCGGCCACCGAACGCCGGGTGCGCGAAATCGCCCTTGCGAAGTAACGGGGCTCGCGGGAGATCTTCGTGATATTGTGACTGTCGCATATCACTAGCAGACCTCGGGGGTACAGCGAATAATCAAGACGATCGCGGTTCTCGTCCGACGTCTGTATCGATGTGGCATCGGCGAGACATGCCGATCGCCGTACTCCGTTGTCCAGAGTCATTGGCTAGGTGATGATTTTGATTGCCGGCACGGCACCGATACCGCCGAGATTGTTCTGCTCTGGCGGTTTCCGGCGCACTTGCCGAACCTTGCGTTCGCAGTCCGGTATCAGCCGGTCGACGAGCTTTGCGTGACGGAGCCGCTGCAGATGCTCGGTCGCGATTGGCGGCGTTTTACCTTCATCGACCTTGGAGCCGGCAAAGGGCGAGCTCTCATCGCGTCGGCCCCCTTTGGCTTCAAAAGCCTGGTCGGTGTGGAATTCGTTCCGACGCTGGTAGAGACCGCCAGGAAGAATCTTGCGAAGGTCGGCCTCTCGAACTCGGTGATGATCTGTGACGATGCGAACGCCTATCGATTTCCTCCCTGCAATTTGGTCGTATTCTTCTACAATCCTTTTGCGGCCGAACTGATGCGAACTGTCGTCGACAATTTGCGCGCAGACGCACGCGGCGAGCTGTGTGGGATCTACGTCAGGCCCATGAACGTTGCCGTTCTGCGCGTGTGTGGCTTCCTTGAGCCGGTGTTTTCTTGCCCTAATCTCACCGTGTGGAAATCGAAGGCGGCGGCCGGGCAAACCCAAGCCCTTGCTATGGCGTCTGCGGCGCGCGCGCTACGGGGATCTCGTAGAGATGAACGCCATAGCCCGGAAAGCTGTCCTCGAATGTGCCGTCGACGATTGTGACTACTCGATCCTCGCCGAGCACCGTCGCCACCGGCCCCCGATCGCCACGCAGGCTGAAGGACACGTTGGACGGGTCGTTTGTCATGACGATCGCAAACAGGTAGAGCCTGCCGTTGTGGAACTTGACCATTGTGTCGACTGGTAGGGATGAAGATGTCACGACGCGGCCGTGGACGTCGGGGGCGTTCAGAACCGGCGCGAGAACTCGGATCATTTGATTGAGGCGGGTGACTTCGGCAACGATTTCCGGGTAGCGAAAGATTGCATCTTCACGGAAACCCGAGGTCCACTCGGTGACAAAGTAGCAGAGGCCTTTGGCGCCGTGAATCAACGCCATCCATGCCTCGGCGCGGAGCTGCGCTGGCGTGACCCGATGCCGCGACTGGATCGTAGTGGTCTCGAGTGCAGTCCAGACGCTCTGCCCGGCTGTCGCCCACTTGAAAAGGTTGGTGACGCCGCGCGCCACATATTCGAGCTTGCCGGAGACATCGGGCCGACCCTCGGAATTGGCGACCGGATAGATATCGAAAGACACGATATCGGCTCCCGCTGCGGCGATGGCATAATATCCGAGATCACCTGTGCACGACCCGCGACCCGGCCATAGTTCGTCCGCTACCCCGCGGCCGAAATTGATTACGACCGGGCGGGTAGGATCGCGGACCTTGATCTCGTGAGATCGGCGGGCGACTTCCGCAGCCGGAATGCACGGGCCGTGCATCCAAGGTCCGATCGGCTGCGCGTTGTCGGGCTCGTCCTGCTGCAGCCAAGCTTTGATGACATGACGATTGGGGGAATTGAGCGCACTGTCATTTTGCGCCGCCACGACGAACGTGCCGTTTGCCGCAAGCTCGGCGAGTTGCGCCTCAGTCGGCCCTTCCCGCAGGCCGACATAGGTATTGACACCAATCGATTGGAATTTCCCGGCGTTGTCCGGTGACTGCTGCCAGACCCCGATCGGGAAAAACCCGTCATCCGCCGGAAATCCGTTGAGGTAGGCGCCGCAGGCGAAGTCGCCTTCACCAACGAGGATTAATGGTAGTATCGTCGGTAATACTATGGCCAACAGTCGAGACAACGGCACAATATAACCATCCACGGTTGGTATTGCTCAATCATAAATGGGGTGCTGTGGCCTGTCAAATTTCAGTTAAGTTCGACGATTTCTTGCGCGCGTGCACTGCAATCGAATCGCCTCGCCCGGACCGGTTGAGCTGGCGCGCTCTCTCGGGGGCCCATGCAATCAGATCCTCCGGTAGAACCAGGGCGAAATCAGTGTTACCGGTCTCACGATCAATTACGGGCTGGCCCCGCCGGATTTTTTCACTACCGAGAAGAGAATATGAAAACGAATCATCTGCTATCGTTATGACGTGGAGGCCGGCAGTTTCCAAAAGCCGTACTATGCTAGCGCGAGAATGAAGATAAAAATGGCGTGGTGCATCGAGCTGGACCCATTCTATTCCGTATTCCTCCCAGGCCCAGCTATCGATAGTCGGGATTCGAATAATGCAATACCCGCCAGGTACCAGAAGGCGTACAATATTGTTCACAACGGCCCGTTGGTCCCGGACGTGCTCAAGGCTGTGGTGCATCATCACCACGTCGAACTCGCCTTCGATTTCTCCGGCCTCGCATTTAAGGACCCGCACGCCATTCCGATGAATTATCTCGCTGCTGATATACGGGTCGGCGCCAATGACGTTACGAAATCCGATATCCCGCAAGCTGGCGATCAGTCCACCGCTACCGCACCCCAGATCAAGAATGCGGGCCGATCGTGAGATACCAGCCTCGCGTAATGACCTACGATCACCGGCTGCCCACCAGTCGCATCGCTCGAAAAACTGACGCGGACCGTAATGTGATAAGAACGCTCGCACTTTGGTTTTCAGCCATTGCAATGCTCCAGTTGCGGGTAGAGAGTATGAATAATAATTCTCAGGGTAGTATCGATCCATTTCACTGGGCATCTCGACGATCTGCAAACAGCCGCAGTTAAAGCATCGGTGATAACCGAACTCTTCGCCTGTGCGAAACATTGTCTCAGGTACGAGGATGGGTGCGTCGATATTCGTCGAACCGCAGATCCGACAGACTGTTCCGGCAGTAGATTTCGGCATCATCCTATGCATCGCGGCAGAAATGACCTCTAACTAAAGATTATTCGATTTAAATATTCCCTCAACCGGCGCTGCGTCCCGTGAAAAACAGCGAGACCATGGAGTAGCTGCGATACCCGCGGATCATAATCAGCCCCTGCAGCCCTTTAAATCTGGCGCGGGCTCCCGGCAGGCGTGGACTGCGTAGCACCCGCAGCCAGTGCACGCAGGGCGAGGCGGCAACGAGCGCAGCATGGAGCAGCCATCGTCGTCGCCACCCTCGCTGCTCGCGAGCCAACAGCAGCTCCTCGCGCTGCATTCTGTCGTGCTTGCGCTTCAGCTCGGACCAATTGCAGCGCGCGGCGTGTCGCACGATCGCTTTCTCCGCATAGCCGAGCCGATAGCCGGCCGCGTTGGCACGCCAACACCATTCCATGTCCTCAGCCACGCCGGCGCGAAACCCGCCGACGCGCTCGAAAACCGCTTTCGGCACAAACAAATTGCCAGAGCCGGAATAGTGCTGCTTTTCGATGTATTTTTTGAAGTCGAACGCAAACACCGCCTCATAAGCTTCTGCGGCCGTTATCCGAGCGGGATCGCCGATTGCGATGATGACGCGGCCGCCGACATAGTCGTAGCGGGCCAACGCCTTGATCCCTTCCGTGAGCCAATTCTCGTCGGCAAGGCAGTCAGAATCGATAAAGGCGAGCACTTCTCCGCTTGCGACAGCCGCCGCCGTATTGCGCGCCGGCCCTGCGCCTTGTTCGACAGCCGGCACGACCCGCGCATCGGGGGCAATTCGTTGCACCGCGGCGACGCCACCGCTGGAGTTGTTGTCGGCGATCACGATTTCGAAATCGGAAGGCCAGGTTTGGCGCCGCAGGCATGCGAGACAGTGCGTTAGATTCGCGTCTTCTTTGTAATGGGGGATTGCCACCGAGACAAACATGACAACCTGTTCCGACATGCGCAATTTGACCGATTAGACCGCAAATTCCAGCCGCTCCGTCAGTTCGCGATAATCGGAGCGAGCGCCAAAAGACCACAAAATCCAACCGAGCTCATAACTCCTGCATTCCTTCCGCAAAACGAGACCGCGATGCCGCTCGGGGCTGTCCATGCGGCCGAAGACCGCATTCGCGACGCTGCGCGCTACGCGCCGCCCTGAGGAATGCATTTCACCTTCGCGCACCTGCGAACGATAGAACATCCGCTCGACCGGGCGGAGCATCGAGACGCCCATCTCGTTTTCGCCAAACAACCAACCGAAGCCTTTGATAAGAGCGTCGCGTGCAGACGGCACGCCATGCTCGACGGCATGATGCAGGAAAGCCGGCGCCATGCCGTGCTGGTGTACGGAATAAATCTCGTAAAAGTCGACGATCCGGCCGCCGGGAACGTAATAAAACCACGCCCATTCCCCGCGCCGACCCTGTCGCGCGATCATTGCCGCCGCGGCATTGTTGGCGACGTCAATGGCCCAATCTGCTCCAAAGGCCTCCCCGTATTGATATAGCGCCAGCATTGAATATACCTGGCTGGCAAATGATGAGTAGAGACGCCTCGGACCTTCGGCTTGATTATAAAACATGTTGGTTGGCGCATGGTAGTAATTATCGCGAAGCCGAGCGACAAGGACATTGGCCGGGGCCCGCCAGGACTTGTCGTCGACTTTGGTCAGTGCGGTGATGCCGCAGGCCAACATCCCAATGTCCTGAGCAGTCAGGCCACTGAGGGCACGCCCGCTCTTCAATATCGCTCTGACGCGATCAAGCATAGGCGCCGGCGGCGCGATGCCAAGTCTGGCCCCGGCCCAAAGCGCCATTCCATAGGCATAGGTTTTGAGCTTCGGATTCCCAGCCTCTCGGCAGCACCGATCGTAAATCGCCTTTATATCGCAGCACTCCCGGTGGCCGACCTCCATCACTCGCGAAAGCCCCAGTAGGACATTGAGGGTATAGAAGGCATCGGCTTCGCTGACCGACTCGTTGTGGGGCGACGCAGCGTCAAAGTGATAGCGATAGGAATATCGACTGTGCTCCGACATCCAACAGCGCCGCAGCCCTACCAGCGCATAGCGCACAAGAGGTGACAGAGCCGTAGCCGCGCAGCGCGTCGTCGGGTCCAAGGGCATCACGTCATTTTGCATCGGCTGGAAAGGATATCTCACTCTGAGCTGTTATGGTCGGCAACTGATTGCCGAAGGAATACCCAGTCGGTTGTAAACTCGACAGTAAATTGAAAGACGACACTTCGGGCGCCGACGCCAGCCGGTTCTCCTCGAGAAACATCATCCGCTTTACCGGCGTCCAGTCGGGTCCGCCATATTCTTTCGGGCAGCTATAAACGACCCAGCTGGACTGGTTGAAAATACGCTGCCATCTAACGGTATCGTCCCTGGTCGGCGCATAGCCGAGACGCATCCGTTCTCGGAGTCGTCTGAGAGGTGATCGCGGAAGGAGGCGCGCAGTCCGTCGCGGAACCCCAATTTCTCCGGCGTGTAGCGCAGGTCCATCGCTCGGTCTCCTAACGTGCCGCCGCAACAAGCGCTTC
>Ga0126383_10001784_pt1 | contig 13573 bp, 13 predicted proteins | sample PanSoiMetPlot_35_FD_96882 | JGI IMG/M metagenome (GOLD analysis project Ga0126383, IMG submission 96882) | Tropical forest soil microbial communities from Panama - MetaG Plot_35 | ecosystem: Environmental > Terrestrial > Soil > Tropical forest > Bulk soil | place: Panama | collected 2016-02-17
ATCCTGATACGACGGCTCTCATTGTCTATGACATGCAGGTCGGTATCTTGCGCCAGCTAGGCGAGGCGCCGCCGGTGCTCGCAAGTGTGCTAAGACTGCTCGAAATTGCACGCACAGCGCAGGTGCGCATATTTTTCATGCGCCACTTGTCACTGCCCAAACGCCATTCCGGTGTCTTTCAGCTTCGTCAGATGATGGCGTGGCAAAGAAAAAATCAAATCGAAGACGTGCACCCATGGTTTCTGAGGGACAGTCCCAGCTTCATGCTCGCGCCTGAACTCAATGTCCGCGAAGATGAAGCGATATTTGACAAGATCACAATGTCCGCCTTCGAGGGTACGCCGCTCGCTATCGCGCTCCGTGATTGCGGGCTTAAAAGTTTCATTCTTTGTGGCGTGGCGACTGAGATAGGAATTGAGCCGACCGTTCGCCACGGCGCCGATCTTGGCTTCATTCCGATCCTGGTAGAAGATGCTTGCAGCGGCGGGCATGCCGAAGCGGCTGAGCGATCCCTCGCCAATATCCGGTTTATGGGCGACGCCATGATTTGCAAGACCGCCGATCTGGCGGCCGTGTGGAAGTGACCGCCAGACGAGTATTTTCGCCTTCGTTGTCGAAGCTAGATCGATTGGCTATATAGCCCTTATGGTTTTCAGAGCTCAGCGGATCATGCTAGTCGATCGCACGCGATTGCCGTGGCGATTTTCGGTCGGCTGACAGCGGTGTAAGCGGGACTTTAATCGGCAACGCCTAAGGTCTGCAGCCGCTTTCGCCTTCACTCTGAGCAAAGTCATTAAGTCATGAAACCGCGTACGCTTTACGACAAGATCTGGGACGATCATCTGGTCGATGAGCAGCCGGATGGTACCTGCCTGATCTACATTGATCGCCACCTTGTGCATGAGGTCACCTCCCCGCAGGCTTTTGAAGGTTTGCGCGCCGCAGGGCGCAACGTGCGCGCACCAGACAAAACTCTCGCCGTTGTTGACCACAACGTCCCGACCACCGATCGCACTAAGCCTAATCCCGATCCGGAAAGCGCCGAGCAGATCGCCGCGCTGTCGAAAAATGCCAAGGATTTTGGGATCGAATACTTCAACGAGTTCGACAAGCGTCAGGGCATTGTTCACATCATCGGGCCCGAGCAAGGTTTCACGCTGCCCGGCACCACGATCGTATGCGGTGACAGCCACACAGCGACGCACGGCGCATTCGGTGCGCTCGCCTACGGCATTGGCACATCGGAAGTAGAGCACGTACTGGCGACGCAAACGCTGATCCAGAAGAAGTCAAAGAACATGCGTGCCGTCGTCGATGGCAAATTGCCTTCCCGCGTGACGGCCAAGGATATCATCCTCGCCATCATCGGCGAGATCGGCACTGCCGGCGGTACCGGCTATGCGCTCGAATATGCGGGTGAGGCGATCCGTTCGATCTCGATCGAAGGCCGCATGACGATTTGCAACATGTCGGTTGAAGGTGGCGCCAAGGCCGGCATCATTGCACCGGACGAGAAAGCCTACACCTATCTCAAGGGCAAACCGAAAGCGCCCAAGGGCCAGAGTTGGGATGAGGCCATGCGTTATTGGGAAACATTGCACTCCGACGATGGCGCGCATTTCGATAGGGAGATACAGCTCGATGCGGCGAAGCTGCCGCCGCTGGTCACCTGGGGCACCAGCCCCGAGCAAGTCACTTCAATAACCGGCAGGGTGCCGGTGCCGTCCGAAATTCAGGATGAAAAGAAGCGTGCCGCAGCTGAGCGCTCACTCGACTATATGGGTCTCAAGGGCGGCGAGAGAATCACCGATATCAAACTTGACCGCGTGTTTATCGGCTCATGTACCAATGCGCGCATTGAGGATCTGCGCGAAGTCGCACGCGTCGTTGATGGCAAGCGGGTCAATGAAACCGTCAATGCAATGATCGTGCCGGGCTCTGGCTTGGTGAAAATCCAGGCGGAAGCGGAAGGGCTCGACAAGATTTTCAAAGCCGCCGGCTTTGAGTGGCGAGAGCCGGGTTGCTCGATGTGCCTCGCGATGAATCCCGATAAACTCGCGCCCCGCGAGCGTTGCGCGTCGACGTCGAACCGGAATTTCGAGGGCCGGCAAGGCTACAAGGGTCGGACTCACCTTGTATCGCCCGCGATGGCCGCCGCCGCCGCGATCGCCGGACATTTCGTCGACGTACGCGACTGGAAATAATGCACGTGCCAATTTGATCTAGCCGCGGCTATTCCCACCAACAGTACATTTGCGGGACGATAACCGGGCCGCTGACGCGATATTCCCTCACCAGCCACGAGCGGCATTGCCGTACGGCATTGGGCCCTGGATACACGCGGCGACGATAGATGGTGACGCGTGGACGTCTACTCTGCGCCGCAAATTCCCGGGTTTGCGGCGACTCCGGACCGCCGCATGCGGCGTCGGAATGTATCCGCTGGTTACTGCAGCTGAAAGAATCGGCCGATGCCGGTGTCACCGCGCCGACGATGAGGATGGAAATCAAGCCGAGAGGGGCCAAAGCGATCGCAATCTTCGGCATGGTCGAGCCAAACCTTGTGTCAAGGATCAACCGTTGCGCATCCGGGGCCGCGCCGTCAACCGCTTGGTTAGCGTGAAAACCTCCCCTACAACCTTGTCATGATAGCCCAATTCAACTGGCGGGGCCTGGCGGCACCGTCCCTGGCCGACATTGAAGGACTGGCGGAGGAGGCCTATGCACGCCTTCCCGAGAGCTTTCGGAAACTGTGCGAAGGCCTTGTGATTCGGGTCGAGGATTTTCCTGCCGAGGAAATCGTGGATTCCATGCGGCTCGAGAGCGACTTCGACCTGCTTGGACTGTTCCAGGGTGTCGGCTTGCCGTTTAAGTCGGAGACCGCGCCAGAGCTGATGCCCAATATGATCTGGCTCTACCGCCGCCCGATCCTTGATTACTGGGCCGAACATGAGGACACGCTAGGCGAGATTGTCACCCATGTTCTCGTACACGAGATCGGCCATCATTTCGGCCTCTCGGATAAAGACATGGAGGCGATCGAAGCCGGCGTGGAATAGATCCCGATCTTGCAAACCGATGGTCGCTATTCAAAAACGGAATTGGTCGACGACCGCCAAGTGCGCCAACATACGCCTCAAGGAGACTCGAGATGATCGTCACCGTTTTTCGATCCCGCCTTATGCCTAATGTGCGCGAGGAGTATGTGATCCTGGTTGACCGCATGATCGAACTCGCCCAAACAATGCCCGGGTACATCTCGCACAAAGGTTTTTTTGCCGACGATGGCGAGCGGGTGACCGTAGTCGAGTTTGAGCATGAGGAAGGCATGCGGGCCTGGCGCATGCATCCGGAGCACCGTGCTGCCCAGAAAAAGGCGCGTGAAATTTATTATTCCGAATACAGCGTGCAGGTCTGCAATGTCGTGCGCGAATCCAGGTTTAAGCGTGACGAGCGTGTGTCCGCTTAAGCCCGGTTGTCCTGGGCGGTGGCAGCTATTGCCGCGGCGGTTATGGGCCAAAGGAGACCGCTGTGACCTTTGAAATATGCATCTGATCTCCGGTCTCTAACGCCAGCTATTGACCCGAACAGCGGACGATTTATGAAGCAGGACTATTTCTGGACCACCCTGTAGGTGAAGCCGAAGAACCTATGAAAAAATTCACTACCCTCGAAGGCGTAGCCGCGCCGCTGAAGATCATCAATGTCGACACCGACATGGTGATTCCCAAGCAATACCTGAAGACCATCAAGCGTAGCGGTCTCGGCAAGGGCTTGTTCTCAGAACAGCGCTACAAGGACGACGGCAGCGAGAATCCGGATTTCGTTCTGAACAAGCCGGCCTATCGCAGGGCCAAGATCTTGGTCGCCGGTGACAATTTCGGCTGCGGTTCATCGCGCGAACACGCCCCCTGGGCGCTGATGGATTTCGGCATCCGCTGTGTGATCTCAACTTCGTTCGGCGATATTTTCTACAACAACTGCTTCAAGAACGGCTTGCTGCCGATCCGTGTGTCGCCGGAAGATCTGGAAAAGCTGTTTGATGATGCTGATCGCGGCGCCAACGCAACGCTGACAGTCGACCTCGAGAAGCAAGAAATTCGCGGCCCGGATGGCGGCGTAGTTCATTTCGAGATCGACCCGCACCGCAAGGATTGCCTGCTCAATGGCCTCGACGATATCGAGCTCACCAAGCAGAAGCAGGCCAAGATCGCGAGCTACGAGGATAAGGCCAAGGCCGCGAGGCCGTGGGCATAGCGATCAGCGGTCTGAAACGGCAGATTGCAACTAGATCGCCGATATATGCTGCGCGTATAGGTCGAGACCAAGCTTGGCAACGAGATCGAGCTGGGTTTCGAGGAATTCGATGCGGTGCTCCTCATCTGACATCAGGTTCTCGAACCAGGTCTCGCGTTACTCAGTCCTTCACGGCGTGGCAATGTGTTGCGGCTTCCTGATAGAGCGCGCGGGCGGACATTTCCGCCAACAGATCGCAATCCAACACTTGCGTATCGCTGGCTTTTTCGCGAACGCATCGAAAACGTTCAGGCCGACTTTGCGATCGCGTCCGCGATCGCAACCGTTCGCCGCGCCATGTCGGCATGCATGCGCTCGACCATCCGGCCATCAATCGATACCACGCCCTTGCCCTTGTTCTCCGGCAGGTCGAAAGTCGTGATCATCTTGCGCGCCTGTTCAACGTCGGCCTGCGACGGTGAAAATGCTTTGTTACACGGCTCAATCTGGCTGGGGTGGATCAGCGTCTTGCCGTCAAAACCGAGTTCAACGCCTTGAGCGCATTCTTTGGCAAAGCCATCGGCATTTCCGATCTCATTGTAGACGCCATCGAGAATATCAATGCCATAAATGCGTGCAGCTGCTACACACGTGGAGAGCCACGTCAACATTGGCGCCCTCCCGGGCACCAGACGCGCACGGGTATCCTTGGCCAGATCGTTGGTGCCCATCACGAAGCCGGAGAGTCGAGTCTCGGAGTCACTTGCCGCCTGCGCGATCGACAGGATGTTGAAGATTGCGAGGGGAGTTTCGATCATGGCCCAAACCCGCGTCCTGTGGTCAGCTGCCATATCAAGCAGCCGGCGGCCGATCAGCTCCAGCGTGTCTGCGCTCGACACTTTTGGAATCAGAATCGCGTCGGGCGCGGCATGGGCAGCTGCGGCAAGATCGTCGGCATGCCAGGCCGTATTGACACCGTTGACGCGAATAAAGACTTCGCACGCGCCAAAGCTACCCGCTTTCACCGCATCCACCACCTGTTTGCGCGCAGCCTCTTTGGCTTCAGGCGCGACCGAATCTTCGAGGTCGAGGATCACGCCATCGGCGGACAGTGCTTTCGCCTTTTCGAGCGCGCGGGGATTGGAGCCCGGCATATAGAGGACACTGCGGCGCGGGCGAATATTCATGTCGGGGTGGTCTCCGTGCCTTCGAGACCAGCCTATCGTCGATGTAATTTGCATGCCACTCCCGCGTGCCAGGTGGGTTACGAATAACGATCCGACTCATGATAATTCATGAAATGGCAATTTATGCGATTTCCGCAGCAATCGATCGACGGCTACGCGCCTTTCTCATTGCCGACTCCGCCACGAACAGGAACGCTATCGCGGCCTCGCCGAAAGCGGACATTGGCCGCAAATCATGGTAATCGGCTGCTGTGATTCACGGGTTTCACCTGAAGTCATCTTCGATGCGTGCCGGGGTGAGCTTTTCGTCGTTCGCAATGTCGCGAATGTTACTGCCACCCTACGCCCGATGGGCGCGCTCACGGTGTTTCGGCTGCGCTCGAATACGGAGTCGGAACACTCAGGGCTAAATACATCGTCGTGCTCGGCCACGCACAGTGGGGCGGGGTCAAGGCTATTGATGAGGACGCTGAGCTGCTTCGCCGGCGCGACGTCATTCACAACTGGATAAGACTGAATGGCACCGGCGGCAGAAAGGTCGGTCCGCGCGGCGCACTATCGCACGAAGACCATTTAATGCGGCTAACAGCCTCGGTCACCTAATGACGTTTCCACGCGCGCAGCCTGGTCGAACAGGGGCAGGTCGCGTTGCACGGAGTCTATTTTGGCATAGCCGCTCGCCGCTCTCACGCGCAGTTTACCGCGAGCAAAGTGACCTTCCTCGCCTCAGCGGCACATTCTCGCACCAATTTGCAAGCCGGGCGGACTATGCCGCCCTGCGCTTCGCCTGAATTAGCTTGCGGTTCACTAGGCATTCCGCAATCTGGACCGCGTTGAGCGCGGCACCCTTGCGCAGGTTATCCGACACGACCCATATCTGTAATCCATTTTCGATCGTCGCATCTTCTCGAATTCGGCTGATGTAGGTCGCATCCTCGCCAACGCATTCATAGGGGGTGACGTAGCCCCCGGGCTCACGTTTGTCGACGACCAGGCAACCCGGGGCGTTGCGCAGAATCTCGCGCGCTTCGTTAGCTGTAATGGGCCGCTCAAACTCGATATTGACCGCTTCGGAGTGGCCGACGAACACCGGCACACGAACGCAAGTGGCGGTGAGTTTGATCTTTGGGTCCAGAATCTTCTTTGTCTCGACCACCAGTTTCCACTCTTCCTTGGTGTATCCGTCTTCCATGAAAACGTCGATGTGCGGGATCACATTGAATGCGATCCGCTTGGAAAACTTCTTCGCCTCCACTTCATCAAGCGTGAACACCGCCTTGCTCTGCGAGAACAGTTCATCCATCGCTTCCTTGCCGGCGCCCGAAACAGACTGATATGTCGCGACCACAACGCGTTTGATCTTCGCCTTGTCGTGCAGCGGCTTGAGCGCGACCACGAGCTGTGCGGCCGAGCAATTTGGATTGGCGATAATGTTTTTCCTGGTGAATCCGGAGATGGCGTCGGCGTTCACCTCCGGCACGATCAGTGGCACATCCGGATCCATGCGCCAGGCCGAGGAATTGTCGATAACGACCGCGCCTTGCGCAGCGATCTTCGGCGACCATTCCTTTGACACCGCACCGCCCGCCGACATCAGGCAGATGTCAATATCGGAGAAATCGAAATGGTTGAGCGCCTTCACCTTCAGCGTCTTGTCGCCGAATGAACATTCGACGCCTTGGCTTCGTCGCGAAGCAACGGCGACAACCTCGTCAGCCGGGAAATTGCGCTCTGCCAGGACGTCGAGCATCTCGCGCCCGACATTGCCGGTAGCACCGACCACCGCGACCTTGTAACCCATTGTTAACGCTCCGGAATAAATTACCCCTGATGTCCGGCAAAGCACAACCGGATGGTGGCGCTTCTAAGCGAGAACAGCCTTCAACACAATGGACTTGCCGACGACAATTGAATGCATCAGGCCTTGCGCTCATGGCGTGACGACCTGCCATGCAGCCTTTTAGCGCTTTGCCGCATATTTATAGCTGCTTCGCATGTTTCTCAATCGCCGAAAGTGATGGGTGCCATCACGCCGGTGCATCAACCGCAATGGATCAATGTTGGGCGCCCGTCCGCTTTCACGCTAGCGATCCCCGAGGCGGCAAGCGTGCCGGCGAGCTGCGCAATCTGGTGTCAAGCTGAAGGCAGCGGTCCAAAGAATATCGTACCTTAGGCGAAGCCGACAGCGCGTCGCCCTATTCTGCAGGTCCGAGATCTACCGCTTCGGATCCTTGCCGCGGGCGCCGAGCCAAAGGTTGGCGCGCTGTTTGTTCAGGCCGAACTCAATCGCAGTTATTGTGGCCAACGCGATCTAATGCCGAAATATCATCTGCTCTGGAAAGCGCTGGCAAAGCGGCCAGAGCTGCGGCGCGTTGCGCGAAAGGGCATCGCAAAGCCACGTCATGGATCTCAAAAGTGTTTCATGAGATTGCGTGCGCACCGCAGCAATGATTTTCCGCCCCGCGGCACGACGAGAATTGACCGGCTGGACAAATCGTTGGATTATATTCCAATAAGAATATTTGAAGCGGCCGGTAATAATCGCACGCTTTGAAGAAAAACCTCTGGGGAGAGGAAACAAATGATTACACGACGTCACCTGCTAGGAACAGCGGGCGCCGCGGTTGCGATGTCCCGTTACAGATTCGCCGAGGCCGCCGGAGTCGAGTTGACACCGGGCATCCCCGAAGGGGTCGGCACGGTCGCTACCATGGAGGCGCTGCCAGGCAAGAAGCCGCTCATCAAGCTCGCCTATCGTCCGCCAAATTACGAATCGCCGCTCGAGACATTCCGCAATCCAATCACGCCGAATGATGAGTTCTACGTTCGCTATCATCTGGCGGACATTCCGGAGGTCGACGCCAGGACTTACAAGATCAAGGTCGGTGGTGATGGTGTAGAAACGCCGGTTGAGCTGACGCTCGACGATTTGAAGAAATTGCCTGCCTTCGAAGTGGTCGCAGTCAATCAGTGCTCTGGAAATCGACGCGGCCTTTCAAAACCTCACGTCGTCGGCGTCGAATGGGGATACGGCGCCATGGGCTGTGCGCGCTGGAAGGGGGCACGCCTCAAGGACGTGCTCGAAAAGGCAGGCCTGAAGAAAGACGCGATCGAAGTCGCATTCGACGGTGCAGACGGTCCAACAGTCGACAAGACGCCTGACTTCATCAAGAGCATTCCGACATGGAAGGCCATCGATGAATCAACACTCGTCGCCTACGAAATGAACGGACAACCGCTACCGCATTGGAACGGCTTCCCGGCTCGCATCATCGTGCCGGGCTGGACCGGCACCTACTGGATGAAGCACCTGATTACGATCAACGCACTGACCAAGCCGCAAGGCGGATTCTGGATGAATACTGCTTATCGCGTTCCAGTGGGCAAATTTCCGCTCAGAGATCGCTTCCTCAGTCAGGAGACCGCGACCACCACGCCAATCACCGAAATGGTGGTGAACTCGCTGATCACGAGCCATCGCGACGGGGCCAAGGTGAAGGCCGGCAGGATCGTTGTCAGCGGCATTGCATGGGATGGCGGCTATGGAATCAGTTCGGTGCAGGTTTCCACCGATGGTGGCAAGACATGGGCCGCAGTTAAGCTCGGACAGGATCTCGGCCGCTTTGCGTTCCGTCCGTGGAGTTTCGACGTCACCGCCAGGAAGGGCAAGAACACTGTGATGGTGAACGCCACCAATAAGCTTGGGCAGAGTCAGACGGCTGAACTCATCTTTAATCCGGCCGGCTACCACAACAACGTGATGCAAAGCATCACGCTGAACGCATAAGGGGGGTCATGCGGACACTCATCATCGCCGCGGCAGCCGCGTTGATTGCGCTTCCTGTACGCGCCGACGAAAAGCCGGTTCAGTTGAAAAAAGCGCCGGGTCTCGAGCAGGTCGAGGCCAATTGCCAGGCCTGTCATAGTCTCGACTACATCCCGATGAACTCTCCATTTCCGAACGCGGCGCTGTGGGACGCCGAGATCACAAAAATGATCAAGGCTTTCGGTGCGCCAATCGACGACGCTGATGCCAAGGCAATCGCCGACTACCTGAAGAAGAATTACGGCACGTGACCTGGGCTGGCCGTGGATACGGCCAAAAGCATAGCCCCGCCCTTTGTGGCGGGGCTATTTACTGAAAATACAGAAGATTCGGGTCTGTTACCTGAAACAGAACCCGGTTACACTGCGTTGCGAATACTGGGAAAGGTCAAGCCCATGAAGTTGAGAGCTGTCGGCGCGGCGTTTGTTCTGGTCGGAGCCTTGGCCCTGCCAACTGGGTCGTCTGACGCCCAGACGAACCAGACAAGGCAGACGTCCGTGGTCTACAATCGCGATCGCACGATTCAGATAAGCCGCGGCGAAGACGGGCGCACACGCACCCGCATCATCATTCAGAAGCGTTCCTACCTCGATCCCGGCACCGAAACTTTTCCGGGCGAGCGTGTTCGCAATACTGGCTATATCGAAAATCCGAATCAGCGCGCGTCTAGCGTGATCAATAATACATCGGCCGGGCTCCTTAATACGCAATCGGCGCTTCCGGGACCGTGGACCTTGCCGAGCAAGAACAACCCCTGGCTCGGATACTGAAAAGAAACGCGACCAGAAACGAAAGCGCGGCCAGAAGCCGCGTTTTGCTTTGGCGTTGTGCAGTTGCTGGGCTATGCGGCGAGTCTTTCCAATTCAGCCAAAATCGCCGACCCCATTCCCGAGGTTGAAACAACTTCTGTGCCTTCCGACTTGATATCAGCGGTGCGCAGGCCTTTGGCGAGAGTTGAGGAGATCGCCTGGTCAATCCAGTCCGCCTGTTTTCCGAGATTGAGCGAATAGCGTAACGCCATACCGAACGAACCGATCATCGCAATCGGGTTGGCGATGCCTCTGCCTGCGATGTCGGGCGCCGAGCCGTGCACTGGCTCGTAGAGCGCCTTGCGCCTGCGACTATTGGGATCGACTTCGCCCAATGATGCAGACGGCAACATACCAAGCGAGCCGGTCAGGGTCGCGGCAATGTCTGAAAGCACATCGCCAAAAAGATTGTCGGTAACAATGACGTCGAATTGTTTGGGCCAGCGCACCAGCTGCATGCCACCGGCATCGGCCAGCATGTGCTCAAGCTGCACGTCCTTGAACTCGCGCGCGTGCAATTGCGTAATCACTTCGTTCCACAGCACGCCAGTTTTCATTACATTGCGTTTTTCCATCGACGTGACCTTGTTCCGCCGCTTGCGCGCAAGCTCGCAAGCAACGCGGCCGATTCGCTCGATTTCGTAGGTATCGTAAACTTGCGTATCGATGGCGCGCTTCTGACCATTGCCTAGATCGGTGATGGTCTTCGGCTCACCGAAATAGACCCCGCCCGTCAGTTCGCGCAAAATAATGATATCAAGGCCTTCGACGACCTCGCGCTTGAGCGGCGACGAGTCTGCCAGTGCGGGATAAACGATGGCCGGACGGATATTGGCGAATAGTGCGAGATCCTTGCGCAGGCGAAGCAGGCCGGCCTCGGGGCGTACATCATAGGGCACCTTATCCCATTTCGGTCCCCCAACCGCGCCGAAGATCACCGCGTCCGCGGCCTTGGCTCTTTCCATGGTGGCATCAGTGATCGCGACCCCGTGTGTGTCGTAGCAGCAACCCCCGACCAGCGCCTCTTCGGTGCTGAACCTGTCGGGGCCTTTTTTGTTGAGGAGATCGATGACGCGTTTCACCTCGGCCAACACTTCGGGGCCGATGCCGTCGCCGGGGAGAAGAAGAAGATTATGGGTAGCCATAAACCTTACCTCGCAGAAACTTGTTGCGCGGATTGCTAAAGCCTCGCCGCAGGCTTGGCAACCAGCCATACATGGGCCGACACTAAGCATGGGCACCAACGAGGAGGAACCGGTCTTGGCCAACGCTAGAGTTGTAATCATTGGAGCCGGCTTTGGTGGTCTGGAGGCAGCCAAGACACTTAAGCGTGCGGCAGCCGATGTCATTGTGATCGATCGGCACAATCATCATTGTTTCCAGCCCTTGCTCTATCAGGTGGCGACCGCGGCCTTATCACCCGCGGATATCGCCTGGCCGATCCGTCACATCCTGCGTCCGCAACGCAACGCCACCGTGCTGATGGAGGAAGTGCACGGCATTAATCTGCAAAAAAAATGTCTTCATACGCAGTACGGCGATGTGCACTATGACTACCTGGTGATCGCAACCGGTGCGAGCCATTCCTATTTCGGTCACGACGAATGGTCGGAGTACGCGCCGGGCCTGAAGCGGATCGAGGATGCCACCCGCATCCGTCGCAGCATCCTGATCGCCTTCGAGCGAGCGGAGGTAATGCAGAATCAAGACCAACACCGGCGCCTGCTTACGTTCGTGATAGTCGGCGGCGGCGCCACCGGCGTCGAGATGGCCGGCGCGATCGCGGATGTTGCACGGCAGACGCTGGCCGCCGACTTTCGTCGCATCGATCCGCGCTCTGCGCGCATCATATTGGTCGAAGCGGGACCGCGATTGCTGCCAACGTTCCCGTCCAGCCTGTCAAGTTATGCGCTGCGCACGCTGACGCGAAGCGGGGTCGAGGTGCAGACGGGGACTCTCGTCACCAAGTGCGATGCAAACGGTGTCGACCTCAAAGATGGACGTATCGATGCTGGCACCGTGATCTGGGCCGCGGGGGTGACAGCCTCGCCGGCGGCGCGCTGGCTCAATGCAGAGGCCGACCGTGCCGGCCGTGTTAAGGTCGGATCTGATCTGTCGCTGCCCGGCTACCCGGAGATTTTCGTTATCGGCGATACGGCCGCGGTTGCTGACAGCGAGGGCCAGCCCGTCCCGGGAATTGCGCCCGCCGCAAAACAAATGGGCAAGTATGTGGGCAAGTTGATCGCTGCGCGCATCGCGGGCCGCGCATGGCAAAAGCCATTTCAATACATGCATCTTGGTGAGCTGGCGACGATCGGCCGTCGCGCCGCGGTGGTGAAATTCGGAGCACTCGAATTGAGAGGCTTCGTGGGTTGGCTGTTCTGGAGCCTGGCGCACATCTATTTTTTGATCGGCCTGCGCAACCGTTTCGTCGTCGCCTTCAATTGGTTCTGGGACTACCTCACTTTCCAGCGGGGTGCCCGGCTTATCACCGACGTTTCCGACGGCAAAGGGTCGGGCTGAAAATCTAGACGTGCAATTACCGCTAGGCGGCGGCTACAAACCGCTGAACCAGTTGTAGCCTTTGTCTTCCCAGTAACCGCCTTTGTCGTTGTTGGTGACTTCCATCGCCACCACGTATTTCGGATTTTTGAAACCCAATTTGGTGGGCATCCGAATTTTCATCGGAAAGCCGTAGGCGCGCGGTAAAATCTGGTTGGCAAATTTGAATGTCATTTGCGTCTGCGGGTGCAGCGCAGTCGGCATATCAATGGTATTGCTATAGCCCTCAGCACATTGGAACCAGACGTATTTTGCTCGGGTGTCGGCACCGATGCGCTTGAGGAATTCCGCCAGGGATGTGCCTTGCCAAGACCCGATTGCACTCCAGCCCTCCACGCAGATATGGCGGGTAATTTGTGAGACCTCAGGCAGCGCGTATAATTCGTCGAGTGTCCAGGACTTTTTGTTCTCGACCAAACCGGCGACTTCTAATTTGTACGTCTTCCCATCAACTACGGGCGCCTCGTCCTCGTCGTAATAGGCGTTGAATGGAAACGGCTTGGTGATGGCGCTTTCGGGATAGGTCGGCGCGAGCTTGGTGCGACTGAACAGCGCCGCCTGCGCGCCGTCATTGAACTCCGAAATCTTGCGCAAAATGCCTTCGGCTGTGTCGCCATCAATAATGTCGCAGCCGGTCAAATATGTGAGTGCGCCAAGACTTACTGCTCCACGAAGGAAGCCCCGCCGGCTTGGGTCCGGCATCAGTTTTGCGGCATCCTTTATCAAAAGTTTCGGATCGACGCCGGGAATGATTTTGCGTTGGCGCATTTGCTCTCCTTAACGCCCGATAATCATTGCGCGCAAGCTCTTTGGCACGATCAGCGCCAGCGCTACATGCACGACAAGAAAACCGACGATCGCAGCCATCGCGAAAAAATGCACATATCTTGCCGCGTCATAACCGCCAAACACAGCTGTCAGTTCCTGAAACTGGACCGGTTTCCAAATCGAAA
>Ga0126383_10001785_pt1 | contig 13569 bp, 12 predicted proteins | sample PanSoiMetPlot_35_FD_96882 | JGI IMG/M metagenome (GOLD analysis project Ga0126383, IMG submission 96882) | Tropical forest soil microbial communities from Panama - MetaG Plot_35 | ecosystem: Environmental > Terrestrial > Soil > Tropical forest > Bulk soil | place: Panama | collected 2016-02-17
AACGGCTTCATGCGAAGACTTCCTCGAGTTTTTCGGCCAGCTGCGGCTTTTGATTTCTAAACGCGCGTTCGCTTGAAATTTTTTCCTGCAGTTTGATCAGCCCAGCGAGCAACGCTTCCGGACGCGGCGGGCAGCCGGAGATATATACGTCAACTGGCAGAAGCTGATCAATGCCTTGCAGCACGGCGTAGGAGCGATACATGCCGCCGGTGGATGCGCACGCGCCCATGGCGATGACCCATTTTGGCTCCGGCATCTGCTCATAAATTCGTCTCACCGCCAGCGCCATTTTGTAGGTGACAGTGCCTGCAACGATCATCACGTCGCATTGCCGGGGCGAAAAACGCATCACTTCCGCGCCAAACCGCGAAATATCGAATCGCGACGCAGCTGTGGCCATCAACTCGATCGCGCAGCAGGCCAGCCCCATCGGCATCGGCCAAAGAGAGTTCTTGCGCACCCAGTTCAACGCCGCGTCGAACCGCGTAAAAATCACATTCCCTTCGATTTTCGAGTCGTACGCTGTCGCGCGTGTTTCGGGCATGACCAACGTTAGAACGACCGCACACGCGCGCAACCCCGGGGCTTTGTCTGGGGCTTGCGCTGCCTGACGAAGGCGTCTCGTGTTTACTCGACGTTGCGGCAGCAGGCTCTCGATAGTATAGAAGCCGCTCTTTATGACTAATATCGATACTGCACATTCTCACGGCCACCTCATTGCGCCGCATGGTGGCGAACTGGTCGATCTTGTACTCGACCCGGAAAACGCGGCCCAACTGAAAGCGCGCTCCAGAGATTTTCCATCCTGGGACTTAACGAGTCGGCAAATCCGCGATCTCGAGCTTCTCATGAGCGGCGGCTTCTCACCATTGCGGGGTTTTATGAATCGCGACGATCACGAGCGGGTCTGTCATGAAATGAGATTGAGCAACGGCACGCTCTGGCCGATCCCAATTACGCTCGATGTGCCGGAGGCGTTTGCGAAATCGCTCAAGCCTGGGAGCAGCAAGGTCGCGCTACGGGATTCAGAAGGCGTGATGCTCGCTGTATTGTATGTCGAAGGTGTCTGGCAGCCTGATCGCAAAGCCGAAGCACAAGCTGTTTTGGGAACCACCAGTACAGTGCATCCAGGTGTCGACTATCTTCTGAACAGGGGACATAGCTGGTACGTGGGCGGTCGTGTTGAAGGTTTGCAACTGCCAACCCATTACGATTTCCGGACCCTTCGGCTCACACCGTCGGACCTGCGTGCGGAGTTCGTCCGCCTGGGTTGGCGCCGTATCGTCGGATTCCAGACGCGCAATCCGATGCATCGCGCGCACGTGGAATTGACGTTTCGCGCCGCGAGCCAAGTCGAAGCCAGCCTCCTGATTCATCCTTCTGTAGGCATGACCCGGCCCGGCGATGTGGACTACTTCACGCGTGTTCGTTGCTATCAGTTGCTTGCATCCAAATATCCACTCGGCACGGCCAAGCTGTCCTTGTTGCCGCTAGCCATGCGCATGGGCGGTCCGCGCGAGGCGATCTGGCACGCGATCATTCGCAAGAATCATGGCTGCTCGCATTTTATTGTCGGCCGCGATCACGCGGGCCCAGGCAACGATGCCGATGGCAAGCCATTCTACGGACACTACGAGGCGCAGGAATTGTTCCGTAAACATGAAGCCGAGATCGGTGTGGAGATGGTGCCCTTCCAGATGATGGTCTATGTAGAAGATCGCGATAAATATTTCCCCGAAAATGAAGTGCCGCCGGGGTCGCGGGTACTCAATCTCTCGGGCACACAATTGCGGCGACGGCTGAACGACGGTCGCGAGATTCCGGCCTGGTTCACCTTTCCCGAAATCTCGCGCGAACTGCGACGTACGTTCCCGCCGCGGAACAAGCAAGGAATGACTGTGTTTTTTACCGGCCTTTCCGGTGCGGGCAAATCGACGATCGCGAACGTCCTCATGATTAAGTTTCTCGAAATGGGCGGCCGGCCAGTGACACTGCTCGACGGCGATCTCGTGCGGAAACATTTATCTTCAGAGCTCGGTTTTTCGAAAGAACACCGCGACATCAACATTCGCCGAATTGGCTACGTTGCCTCTGAAATCACGAAAAACGGCGGTATTGCCATCTGCGCGCCGATTGCACCATACGATTCCACGCGCAAGGACGTGCGGGCTATGATTGAGCCCTGTGGCGGCTTCATCCTGGTGCACCTTTCCACGCCGGTAGAAGTTTGCGAACAGCGCGACCGAAAAGGCCTTTACGCGAAAGCCCGTGCAGGAATCTTGAAGGAGTTTACCGGAATTTCCGATCCCTACGAAGCGCCGACCGACGCCGAAGTCACAGTGGACACAGGGGAGCTGTCACCCGAGGAAGCGGCCCAAGAGGTCATTTTGCATTTGGAACGCGAGGGCTTCATCGGAATCAACGGCGCCAGCGGCTACTCGATATCCACATAGCCGATGCCGGATCAATCTTAAGAGATCCAGATCGTTTTCGTGTTTGTGAATTCCCGGATGCCCGCTGCGCCGAGCTCGCGACCGAAACCGGAGCGTTTTACGCCGCCGAACGGCAGACGCGGATCGGAGGCGACCATCGCGTTGATAAAAACCATTCCACTGTCCAACTCCGATGCGAAAAGTTTTTGCTCCTCTCGATCTTTGGTCCACACACTCGAGCCCAGACCAAATGTCGTATCATTCGCAAGTTCGACGGCTGCGTCGGCATCGCCTACGCGGAAAACCGCTGCAACCGGGCCGAAGACTTCTTCGCGGTACGCTGGTGACTCTTTCGGCACATCAACGAGAACCGTGGGCTCGTAGAAAAATCCCGGACCGTGAATCCGGTTGCCGCCGGTCAATAATTTTGCGCCTGCGGCGATCGTTTTCTGGACCTGATCGTGCACGCCTTGCAGGATTTGTTCCGTTGCAAGTGGACCGAGCGCGGTCCCCGGATCCATCGGATCGCCAACCTTAAGCGCGCGCATGCGGTCGACAAATTCGTCGAGAAACGGCTCGTAAATCTCATTGCCGATAATGAATCGTTTCGCTGCGATACAGGATTGGCCAGTGTTGATGGTTCGCGCTGTCACGGCCGTGCTCACTGCGCGCTCGAAGTCTGCGCTCGGCATGACGATGAAGGCATCGCTACCTCCGAGCTCGAGCACACTTTTCTTGATCTCACGCGCGGCGGCGCTCGCGACTGCTGCTCCTGCTTTTTCGCTGCCGGTCACGGTCACCGCTTTGACTCGCGAATCGGCGATCAGTTTTTCCACCTGTTCGGGCTCAATCAACAGTGTTTGAAAAACGCCATCTTCGAATCCGGCGCGGCAAAAGATTTCTTCGATCGCGAGCGCGCATTGCGGAACATTCGAGGCATGCTTTAGCAAGCCGACATTTCCAGCGGTTAGCGCAGGCGCGGCAAATCGAAAAACCTGCCAGAAAGGAAAATTCCACGGCATGATCGCAAGCACGGGTCCGAGCGGCTGATACTCGACATAGCTTTCAGCAGCATCAGTCTGCGCCGGTTCTTCCTCTAAGAATCGCGCACCGTTCTCCGCGTAAAACCGGCAACCACGCGCGCACTTCTCAATTTCTGCGACTGAATCGCGGAAGAGTTTCCCCATCTCGAGCGTAATGATCTCCGCAAATGTTTGCTTTTCCTGAAACAGCAACTCCGATACGGCGTACAACAGCTCCGAGCGCTCTGTAAACGTCGTGCGGCGATATGTTCTGAATGCTTTCTCCGCGCGGCTCAACCGTTTCTCGATTTCCCCATCATCGAACGGAGAGAACTCCTTCAGTTTTTCGCTGGTAGCCGGATTGAAAGAAGCGATTGGCATGTTTTCTAACTAAGCGCGGCTACGGGAATGAGCAAAGGGTGGAACGCGTTGTCCCACTGGCGCGCCGTAGCCGCGCGAAGGCGGCTCAACGCGTTGCCAAACGGATGCGGCTTTGCCAGATTAATCTGCGCTTTCGGCGATCATCTAAACATCGTCTTCGGAGAAGCCGATCCACCTATAAACGTAATCCTTTTGGAATCAAAACACGATCGAGCAGATCGAAAGACCATTGCACGAGCAGCGCGAGCACAGCAGCGGGAATCGCACCCTCGAGAATGGTCACGTGATCGTTCAAGTTAAGGCCGCTTATGATCGGTTCGCCTAAACCGCCAGCGCCGATTAACGCGGCGAGCGTGGCAGTTCCAATATTAATCACGGCGCTGGTTTTGATTCCGGAAAGGATGGATCGCGATGCCATCGGCAGATAAATCTCCCATAAGCGGGTGATCGGGCTGAGTCCCAACGCAACCGCGGAGTCGCGTAATGCTCGTGGAATGTCCTGCAATCCAGTCGCGGTGTTTCGCACAATCGGCAGCAAACCGTAGAGAAAAAGCGCCGCTATGGCAGTGCGAACGCTGATACCAAAAAAGGGGAGAGGAACGAGTAATGCGAGCAGCGCGAGTGACGGTATAGTTTGTACAACGCCGGCAAAGCCAAGAATAACCTGGCCAAACGCACCGCCGCGACTCGCGATAATCCCAAGCGGAATCCCGAAGATGATTGAAAACAGCAACGAAAATCCAGCCAATTGGAGATGTCGCAGCGTCCAGAGCGCGAGCTTCTGACGAAAAGATTCGCCCACGGTAGCCGCTGATTTCGAGCCATGCTCGAAATATAAGTCTGCCGCTCGTGTGTAATTCTTTGTGCGCTCCGCTTCCGCGTTCAGCCGAATCATGCGCGTCTCATCCAGCGTGCCTTCCAGGTGCCGCAATGCTGCGATTGCGTCGGCGCGCATGGACGATCGGAACAAGAAAACTGCCTCATATTTCGGAAAGAAGTGAAGGTCGTCTTCGAGAACGACCAGATCATTCTGCTCTATTTTTGCATCCGTCGAGTAGGCATCCTTTACAGCAATCGATCCGTTCGCAAGCGCGCTGTAACCGAGCGCGTGATCAATGCCGATGACATTGTGCTGAGGTAGCGGATAGCGTTCGCGCAGCGGCCGCCAGCCGTCTTGTCGTTCGAGAAATTCGTGCGTGAGTCCGAATTTAAGCTCTGGATATTTTCGCAAGTCGCTGATCGAACGGATACCAAGCCGTTGCGCTTCGCTGCGTCGCATCACAAGCGCATAAGTATTGTTAAACCCGAGCGGGTTCGTCATTCCCACATCAAATTTCGCGAGCGAGTTGCGAATTTGATCGAGCGATAATGGTTGGTCGCTCTTTAGAATCTCCGTCGCGATCGTCCCCGTATATTCCGGGTAGGCGTTGATCTTTCCGCCCCGCAGCGCTTCCCAAACAATAATCGTCCCGCCCATACCCTGGCGATGTTCCGCTGAAATTCCTGTATCGTTTAAGCTGCGCTTCGCGATTTCGCCAAGCACGTACGATTCGGTGAACTTCTTCGAACCGATGACTACATTTTCTGCAGCAGCAGAGGAGTAAATCAGGAAAACAGGAACGCAGGAAAAGATCAGGAGAAAATCTGGAAGCCAGGAGACAAGGAACAATGGACTTCTTGAATGCCGCTCCATGATTCCCCGATTTCCAGACTTAATTGTTTCCTGTTTTGAAAGCCTGGCCATTGCTTCGGATTCGTTGCAGCCTGCCTTCCTGATTCGATTCATACACTCGCGATACCGCGCTGCGCGTTGATGAACTCCCTAACGAAAGGATCGGCAGGTTTTTCACGCAGATCGGTAATCGTCCCCTTTTGCACGATCCGGCCTTCGTTCATCAGCGCGATCTCGTTGCCGAAATAAATCGCTTCAGCTAAGTCGTGAGTGACGAAGATCACCGTTTGACCAAGCCGCGCGAAAATTTCCTTGAGATCTGTTTGCAATGACGCGCGTACGAGGGGATCGAGTGCGCCGAGCGGTTCATCGAGCAATAACAACTCCGGCGAGAGCATTAGAGCCCGCATCAAACTCACGCGCTGTCGTTGGCCGCCTGAAAGTTCTCCAGGATAACGCGGGAGCAGGTTTTCCGAAAATCTGGTGAGCTCGCATAATTGCAGGAGCCGGTTGTGCATTTCGTCCTGAGATTTTCCAAGGTGGCGTGCCATCAACACAACATTGGCACGTGCCGTCAGATGCGGAAACAAGCCACCCTCCTGGATCACGTAACCAATCCGACGGCGCAGAGTATTGATGTTCTCTACAGTAATCAGCTCGCCGTTGAACTGGATCGAGCCGCAATCCGGCTCGATTAAACGAATGATCAATCGTAGCAGTGTAGATTTACCGCAGCCGCTCGGCCCAATGAGGACAATGGTTTTACCGCGCTCGATGGACAGATTGGTCGGATGCAACGCGTACGTGTTCGCGTAGCGCTTACTCACATCTATCAGTCGAAGCAGCGCGCTCATTACTGAAATTTTCAGGCAGGGGCGGTTCACCTGAACCGCCGGGGCATGCGATTGCCGAGCGGGATTGAGGTCAATCGTCTCTACCTAGGCTCGTTTGATGGGATTGTGAGATAGAAAATGCCAAACAAACGCGCGTCGTCAGTCCACATTCGGATAAACTCGAATCCGGCTTTGGCGGCGAGCGCTGCGAACTCGTCCGGAGCGTATTTGTACGAAAATTCAGTGATGATTTTGTCGCCACGCCGGAAATGGAACTTGTGCTCGTCGAGATGCACAAACTGGTCGATCTCGCTGGTCAGATACATTTCTATCCGGCCCGCGTTGGAATTGTAGATCGCGCGATGCCACCATTGATCAAGATCGAAATCTGCGCCCAGTTCACGGTTCACGCGCTCGAGCAAATTCAAATTGAATTGCGCAGTCACGCCGGCGCCGTCGTTGTAAGCAGCTTCGAGCACTTGATGCTCCTTCTTCAAATCAACGCCGATGAGCAGCCCGCCGCCTCCGCGGCAAACATTCGCGATCCGACGCAAAAACTCGACGGCTTGATTCGGCTCGAAGTTGCCAATCGTAGATCCTGGAAAATAAACGATGTTCCGCGCAGGTTTGTGACGGGGCGAAGGCAGTACCACAGGCTGCAGGTAATCGGCGCAGACGGGTAGAATCTCCAACTCTGGGAAAATTTTTCGGAAAAGAGCAGTCGATTCGCGGAGTTGCTTTTCCGAGATATCGACCGGGATATAAACAGCAGGTTTCTCGAGTGCGTCGATTAGAATGCGCGTCTTTGTGCCGGCGCCTGTGCCGAGTCCGATAAGCTGAATATCCGGTCCGAGCTGTGACGCGATCTCGTTGCGATTTCGATCCAGGATATCGATTTCGGTGCGCGTGACGTAATATTCCGGTAGCTCGCAAATTTTCTGGAACAACGCCGCGCCGCGCTCGTCATAGAAATATTTGCAGGGAAGTGTGCGCGGATTCGACGACAGACCAGCAATTACGTCCGCAAGGAAATCTGGCGATTCTGGCGGGGCAACTGGTTGCGGAGCGGTTAAGGGATCTCCGGCCATTGTGATACTAAAGCAGCGCGGTCGCTACGGCAATTGCGCACTACTGATTCACTGTGGATCGCGTGCGAGTCTGATTCCCGTGAACTGCCAGCGTTTTTCCGGTTGGAAGAAATTGCGGTAAGTGGGGCGGATGTGAGTGCGCGAAGTGGCGCAGGAACCGCCGCGCAAAACGTATTGGTTGCACATGAATTTGCCGTTGTATTCGCCGAGCGCGCCGGGAGCGGCGCGGTAGCCGGGGTAGGGAGAATAGGCGCTGCGCGTCCATTCCCATACGTCGCCGTACATTTGCTGAAGAGGTCGATCTAGTTCCGGTTTGTCCGCTGAGACAGCGGACGCTACAGCAAAGGGGGCGGGATGAAACAATTCGGTTTCGACCAAATTTCCTTCGATCGGACAATCCGTCGCTGCGCGCTCCCATTCGAACTCTGTGGGGAGACGCGCACCCGCCCAGTTGGCATATGCGTCGGCTTCGAAGTAACTGATGTGCGTGATAGGCTCCGATTCATCGACGAGACGAAAACCTGAGAGTGTAAAGTGCCACCAGGTGCCATCGCGTTTCGTCCAATAGAGAGGCGCATTCCAGCGCTGTTCATTCACTGTCATCCATCCGAGCGACAGCCAGAATTCCGGCCGATTGTAGCCGTTGTCCTCGATGAATGCGATATATTCACCATTCGTTACCGGGCGTGATGCGAGTAAAAACGTAGAAACGAGAACTTGATGGCGCGGACCCTCGTTATCGTATGCGAATCCGCGGCCATTGTGACCGATTTCGGCGATGGTCTGCTCGAACTCGATGAATTGACACGGACGCGGCGTTGGGGCGTCCGAACCGCGCAGCGCCCTGTCCTCAGCTTGGAAAACCGGATAGAGCGGGTTTTGCGCGAAGACGTGTTTGATGTCGGTGATGAGCAATTCCTGGTGTTGCTGTTCATGATGCATGCCGAGAACAAGCAATGGCTCGATCTCATCGAGCAGCTTGTCGTCCGCATCGGAGAGCAGATCGCCGATGTGCGAATCAACTGATGCTCGGTAGCGCTGCGCTTCCCTGACGGTCGGCCGCGAAATCAATCCGCGCAGATCGCGCCGGTGCATGTCACCAGCAGCGTTGTAGTAGGAATTAAAGAGATACGCGTACTCAGGAATCTCGGCGTGATATTCGGAGACGAATTTTTTCAGGATGAACGTCTCGAAAAACCATGTGGTGTGGGCGAGATGCCACTTCGTCGGGCTGACGTCGGGCATTGATTGCACGACGCAATCTTCCGGTTCAAGACCCGCGCACAACGAATTGGTGAAATTTCTGATTTGGTGAAAGCAATCGCGTAACCGTCCAACGCGAGCTGGGCTCGTGTGCGAAATCGAATGTTCCGCCGCCGCCGTGCCGGCGGCGGTCTCGGCCGCTGCGGGGCTCAAAGGATTTCTCCCTCTTGCTCGATTTCTTCCCGGCGCGCTTCGAGCATCTGATCGTGAGTTGCTTCCTCTATGCCTTCAATCACGAGATGCTCGCCAACGCTTTCCTCTTCCTCGGTGCCGGGACGCGGAATGCGGTGACCCTTGGAACTAGCGATCACGTTCCATTCTTCGGTCATATCGGCGTTGTCCGGAGTTTCCTCTGGGGGCACGTTGTTTTCCTCGCCCATGAGCTCGTGTCGTGCCTGCGTCCAATCCGCCTCCGTAAAGTCATCAGGGTTGCGCTCATCGATCATGGCAATTTCTCTGGCACGTCGTTCCACCTCCTCTGGTGATGGTGCGCCGATTCCATTGCCATGTTCGGAGATCTTTCCTGGGGGAGGTTGCGAGTAATCCTTCATAACAAAGCTCCGAAAAGCACAGTTGTATTTTCCCACTACACTTTGGACTACAGATTGGAGCCTTGCAATACAAGTGAGAAAAGAGCCGGACAGCGTTAAGAGCTCATCTCGTGGTGATGGATTTGTCATGTTGAGCGAATCGAGTCATCTCTGGTCTATTTTTGCTCGGGGGGCGGGTGCAAAATTGACCTGACATTCTTCGCTTCGCTCAGAATGACATGTGAGATGGGATGGAGATGAGTAGAGAAGAGATCGTTCAACTCGATAATGGCGGCGTCGTTGCTATTCAGGAATACGGCGACCCAACTGGAACGCCGGTGATATTCTGTCATGGCTGGCCCAGCTCACGCACCATGGCGCAACTCGCAGATGAACCAGCACGCACTCTTGGCATTCGCATCATTTCACCGGATCGGCCGGGCATTAGCGGTTCGAGCATCGAACTCGATCGGAAGCTGCGGGACTGGCCTCGGCTTGTCGAACGACTCGTTGATCATCTGGACATTGGCGAATTCCGAATAATCGCGATCTCCGGCGGCGCGCCGTACGCTTATGTGACTGCAGTGGCACTACCGGAGCGGGTGCGTGCAATCGCAGTAGTGGGCGGCGTGATTCCGTTTGCCGAGCTTCAGGATCTCAAAGGATTACTGCCGCTTTACCGCTGGATGCTGGCATTTTATCGAAACCGCCCGCAACTGATGCGCAGGTTTTTTCATCTGGCGCAGCCGTTTCTATCATTTCGCGCACCAGTCCGGCTTCGTCCGCTACTGTTGAAGATGCTGCTGTTGCGGCCGTGCGACGCGGCAAGCTTGCGCGACGACGCAGCGTTTGAAGCGATCTTCGAAAGTCAACGGCGCGCCTGGCGCGGCTCGGCCGAAGGCGTCATGACCGATGCGCAGATTTACGCGCAGCCGTGGGGGTTCGCGGTCGAAGATGTGCGCGTGCCGGTGCGACTCTGGCACGGAAAGGAAGATCGCGCTTTCGCGGTTCGCCTTGCGGAAGAAGTCGCAAGCCGTTTGCCAAATTGCAAAGCGCGCTTCATTGAGAACGAAGGTCATTATTCGCTGCCGATCCGTCGTATGTATGAGATTCTTCAGGATTTGATTTCCGTTTAGGCGAAACTTGCATTCACATGGAAGCATCCCCAGAAGAAGCAATTGATCACGCGTCAGGGAGAGCAGCGAGAGGGCGTTGGAGCGTCGGTCCGCCATTTGATGCGCGAGTCAAAAAACTCGTTCGGGATTGGGGCACGCAAAAATCTCCGGCGTTAATCGAGGAAATGATCGCCACCGCGCTGAACATCGGGCGCGACGAAACGAGCGTAGCGGATCTGAAGCTGATCAACCGCTCTGTAAAAGAGATGCGTTCCGTAACAACATTTTTCGCGCCCTTCAAGCATTTACAGAAAGTCGTCGTATTTGGATCGGCGCGAACTCCGCCCGAATCGCCCGATTACAAAGTGGCAACAGATTTCGCATGCGAGATGGTCCGGCGAGGGTTCATGCTGATCACCGGCGGCAGCGACGGAATAATGGGTGCGGTGCAGCGAGGCGCAGGGCGGGCACATAGTTTTGCGCTCAATATTCGTTTGCCGTCGGAGCAGCGAGCAAATGAATTGATCGAGGGCGATCCGAAGTTAATTACGCTGAATTACTTGTTCACCCGGAAATTGAGTTTCGTGAAAGAGGCGCACGCGCTCGCGCTGTTCCCCGGCGGCTTTGGAACCATGGATGAAGCGTTCGAGGTGCTCACGCTGATGCAGACCGGCAAAGCGCGCATTGCACCGGTCGTGCTGTTGGACCGGCCACGCGGAAAGTATTGGGAGACCTGGATGCAATTTCTTACCGAGTGCCTGTTCGAGTTCGGCTTCATTTCGGAAGAAGACTTCGCGTTTTTCAGAATCAAGCACAGCGCGCAGGAAGCAGCCGCGGAAATCACGCAATTCTACAAAATCTTTCATTCGGCTCGCTGGGTAGGGGAGAGCTTCGTTATTCGCCTCACAGATTCCTTGTCGAACAAGGCGATTGCCGATCTGAACACTCAGTTCGCGGATATCGTACGCACGGGCGAAATCGTCCAGCGCGCCGCGCTTTCGGAAGAAAAGAATGAGGTCGAGATCTTGAACTTGCCCCGGCTGATCTTCACGCCATTTCGCGGTCGATTCGGACGTTTCCGGCAATTGATCGACGCGATCAATTCTTCTCCAACGGCGTGACATCCTGCTGGGCAAGCGAGCCGGACTGGCGCCGAGCGCCCTTCATAAGAACAGCAAAATCAGCGCGCAACTTTGCTTCCATCATCTTCTCGAATGAAAAGTTTTCGGTCGCGTAGCGGAGCCCGTTCGCTGCGCAGTGCGCCGCCAGTTCGGGATTGGAAATGAATTCCATGATCGCAGCCGCAAGCGCCTGAGTGTCGCCCGGTTCAATGAGGAGACCGTTCTCGCGGTGCTGAACAATCTCAGGAATATCGCCCACTTTGGTAGCGATTACAGGTCGACCACTGGCGAAAGCTTCGCGCAAAACAATCGGCGAGGCTTCGGTGCGCAGCGACGCGATCACGATCATGTCGCATGCGGCGTAAACAACGGGCGTGTCCCAGCGATAGCCGGCCATAATGATTTTGTCAGCCAAGCCGGCGCGCTCAATGGCTTTCCTTACATTGATACCGCGTTTCAGAATTCCGGTCCCTTGGCCAACGATAACGAAGCGAGCATCGGGACGTTTCTCAAACACCACCGGGGCCGCTTTAACCAGCTCGAGTTGGCCTTTGTCTGGACGAATCATTCCGACATTTCCAATTAGCGGCGCATCCTCGCCGACGCCAATTTCGCGGCGGAATCTTGTTCGGTCGCGCGGAGGCCTGAATTTCTCCAAATCGACAGCTGAACCGATGACTTCAATCTTGGCCGGATCGACTCCGTGTTGTTCCACCAACTGGCGTTTGATCACCGATGCATCGGCAACGACTTGCGAGCACCCATGCTTGAAAACAAAAGCGCGACTTCGGCTGCCGATTGGGTCGGTGATGCAGCGGGCGCGGCTCAATGGAATTCCACGAAAATAGAGCGGCAGACAGATCCAGTGGTCTTTCGAGCTATACGCTTTCAGCAGATCAATCCGGTTTTCCCGGCAAAATTTCCACAGCCGGAGTGAACAGACCGGGTCAACCCGGCTCCGCAGCGGCATTGTGACTAGCCGCGTGCCGAGTTCAGAAGCCTTCGAGTGGACCTGGCTGTCTGGATTGCAGGTCAACCATGCCTGATGCCCATGCGCGTTGAGCCAGTTTATCTCCAAACAAGTGCGATATTCTTGGCCGCCCCAGCTTCGGCTACTCTCCACGTAGAGAATATTCACGTCGAATTGTGACCGCGCTCGCGCCGCGGGCAAATCCTAGGCAGCGGCTGCGCGTTTTTCGAGAATGTAATCGTGAATCGTGTTTACAGTCCGAAGTGCTTTTCCGGCTACGTCAGAGTTGGGAACACCGATTCCAAATGTTTTCTCCATGCTCACGACGAGTTCTAACGCGTCGATGGAATCCAAGCCGAGTCCATCCGGGCCGAACAGCGGGAGATCGTCGCCGATCTGCTCAGGAGTAACTTGCAGCATCAAATTTTTTACCAGCATCTCCTTGATTTGGGCGCGCAAATCCGGCTCAGACATAAACGAGCGGGGATTTTGCCGTAAATTGCGTGTTCGGTCAAACCCGCGATAACGCAAGATCTAATTCGGAGTGCGCGGAGACGCCCGCGCCTTCAAGGCGGCGACATGTCGGCGCACCCCAAAGTCTTGCGGAGCCCGTACGCTGCTCATTGCTTTTTCGGAAAGCTAAACCTGATCGGTTTTCTCGCCGGGCGTGACTGCGGTACTTTGCTGCTGCGGCGTAATGCTCGAAACGCTCTGGTTCTCTGTGTGCGCGACAGTTGATTGAGCCGGTTTCACATCGGGTTTGGCAACTTCCGTTTCAGATTTTCCGGCCTTGTGCAGTTCATCGTTGAACTCATCCTTCGCTTTTTGAAACTCCTTTACCGCTTGGCCCATTCCGCGCGCGAGTTCGGGCAATTTCTTTGCTCCGAACAGAACCAGAATGATCAAAAGGATGACGATCAAGTCCGGCCCGGCCAAGTTCATGAAGCTGGCGAGGAGACTCATAGCAATGCCAACATCAGACTGTTTCTCCGAGTTGCAAGGAATTTCGGCGGAGCGAGCGAGCCAGTGCCTGGGGCTGCCTAGGGTTGACAGCGAAGGCGCTATGGGAAAGCGTTCCCTTATATGCGTCCCATCTGGAAAGGCAGCATCAGCTTCGGACTGGTTTACATTCCCGTGGCGGT
>Ga0126383_10001786_pt1 | contig 13564 bp, 10 predicted proteins | sample PanSoiMetPlot_35_FD_96882 | JGI IMG/M metagenome (GOLD analysis project Ga0126383, IMG submission 96882) | Tropical forest soil microbial communities from Panama - MetaG Plot_35 | ecosystem: Environmental > Terrestrial > Soil > Tropical forest > Bulk soil | place: Panama | collected 2016-02-17
GGCCCGAGCGGGTTCCAGTTGGTCGCCTTGCGGTACTCGATGATCGGCCCCGAGACGGCGTGGTAGTCCTCGTCCCACCGGATCCCGGCGCGCATGTCGAGCAGGCGGCGCACGCTCGCGCCGCGGTAGGCCGTGCGCGCCAGCTCCGGCACGATCTGCGTCACGTCGCGCTCGAGGTCGAGCACCCCTTTATCCGCCAGCACGCCCGCCAGCAGCCCGAGCATCGACTTCGACACCGACATCAGGATATGCGGCGTGTTCGCGCTCATGCCGTTCGCGTAGCGCTCGTACACCAACTTTCCCCGGTGTAGCACCACGATCGCGTCGGTATCGGTCGCGGCGAGCTCCTCATCCACGCCGAGCGAAACCGGCTGGGACGGCAGCGACAGCGCCTTCGCCGGATCGCAGGCGATGTCGGCCGACGGCACCAGCTCGCGCACGTGCTGGAACGCCCAGCGGCTAAACGGCGGCGTGCGCCAGTTGGCGAGCGTGACCTGCGAACCAGCCGCGGGCGGAAAGCCCTGCATCAGCTTCGTCATTGGAATCAGATCCTATCTTGACGCGACGTCGGCTTGTAGGACGGTCAGCGACGCTCTCCCCAAGTTATTGGATGTCTGGCCTCCGGCGGTCCATGGCGAAAGCGCGGGTCGCCGCGCTAATCTCGCGGCTTATGGGAGTTGTAGGGCTGGGGACGATCGGGGGCCCGACGGCAACGGAAGCGGGTGCCGCCTGGCTCCGGTCGGTAGGTAACTTTTACCGGCACACACGCTGCTTCATGTCGACAGGATGTCGCCGACTGCAGCGACGGCGCCGAGGATAGTCGCGCGCGTTGGAGATCTGACACCGAAAGAAGACCGCGGCGCCCTGCGATACCACGGATCGCCGCCAAATCGCGTCACGTGAATAGGAGACATCTTGCGGCAGGGGTTGCGCCCGGGGCCTGACGTGTCTAGGTTATGCACTCGTCATTCCGGAAGGCGCGGCGGTGAAACGGGAGGACTGGAGCGAATTCGCGCGGAAGCTCGATTGGGAGCTCTCGTACGTCTCGGAGAAGGACGCCTTCCCCGAGGTCCAGAGCGGCCGGCCATGGCTCCCGGGAACGGCATGGACGAACTGGGACGAGCCCTTCCGGACGAACTACGGCGAATACGTCGCGCAACAACACGCGAAGGAGGCATCGGTCGAGGCCGTGCGCGCGGCGGTGGGCCGGCTCGAAGCCTACCAGCGGCTCCCCACGTCGTGGCTCGACGGTCTCAAGTTGCATGCAGCGATGCTGCCGCTCGCGGAGTTCGCGGCTGTCGTGGGAAACCTGCGCGCGGCGCGCTTCGGCCGAGACAGCGCCTGGCGTTCGACCGCCGTTTTCGCCGCACTCGACGAGATGCGGCACACACAGATTCCGCTCCTCCTCATGCACGAGCTGGTCCGCTGGGATCCGCAGTTCGACTGGACACACAAGCTGTTTCACACCAACAACTGGGTCGCGATCGCCGCGCGACACCTGTGCGACGAGCTGCTGCTTGCCTCCGACGCCATCGAGTTCGCCATCGCCACGAACTTCGTGTTCGAGACGGGCTTCACGAACGTGCAGTTCGTGGGCCTTTCGTCGCTTGCCCACGACGTGGGCGACCAGATGTTCGAGAAGATGGTGAACAGCATCCAGAGCGACGAGGCCCGCCACTCTCAGATGGGAGCACCGGTGCTTGCGAAGATCGTCGAGCACGATCGGCGCTACGCACAGTATCTGCTCGACAAATGGTTCTGGCGGAGCTGGCTGCTGTTCGCCGTGGTGACCGGCTTCAGCATGGACTACCTGACGCCACTCGAGCACCGGACATCGTCGTTCAAAGAGTTCATGCAGGAGTGGGTGATCGATCAGTACCTACGGACGCTGTCGGACTTCGGCCTCGAACGGCCGTGGTACTGGGAGACCTTCCTCGAGGGGCTCGATCACTACCACCACATGGTCTACGCGAGCGCCTACAGCTACCGGGCCTCGGTCTGGTTCAACTTCGTCGTCCCGGGGCCTGAGGACAGGGCCTGGCTGCGCGAGAAATATCCGTCGTCATGGGGCAAGTTCGATCCGGTCTGGGAGCGAATCACCCGCCGCTGGCAGGCCTCGGATCCGGGCAACGACTTCGCCGTGCACGGCACCGCCATCGTTTCGTTCTGTGATCTCTGCCAGCTCGTCTTGTCGAACGGCACGCCCGACTGGAACAGCGCCAACGTCCTCGATCGTCAAGGCCGGCGTTACATCTTTTGCTCCCGACCCTGCCGCTGGATCTTCGAGCAGGAGCCGGAACGGTACGCGGCGCACAAGAACGTCGTCAATCGGGTGCTCACGGGTGAGGCGCCCGCCAACCTGGTCGCCCTTGTGCAGCGTTACTTCGGACTCGAGTACGAGACGTGGGGGAAGGACGCTTTCGCCGGCGACTACCCTTGGATGGAGCGCACCCGGCGATGATGCCGGTGTACGGATTCCTCGAGGGGGACACGATCGGTCTCCTGGTCCTGGCCGACGAAAACGAGACGGTGTCCCAGCTCGCGCGGAAGCTCCAGAGCGCGGCGCGCCTGCGGGCCGAGGTGGCAGAACCATTCGTGGTGCTCCACAACGACAAAGTGCTGCGCCCGGACGTCACCGTTGCCGCGGCGGGGATCGGAGCCCTCGACCGCGTGGACGTTCGGCGGGAGAAGACATGACCGGGCAGAGCGGCGCCGCCCCCCCGTCGGTCGATCGGTCGGATTGGGTCGGCCCCGTCCTGCAGGCCAGCGCGATCTCGCACGCCATCATCGCGGCGATCCGGCAACTCAATCCAGTCGTGGAGGTCGTCGATCGAGGAGCTTACTTGCGCGTTTTGGTGCCGGGCCGCTGCCAGGTCACGCGTGCCCTCATCGAGCGACACGGCGGCTTCGCCTTCCGCCTGCCGGGCGATCTCGAGCTCGTCATGTCATCTTTCAAGGGGCGCTTCTCCGTTTCCGACGACGAAGCAAGCTGGGAGTTGGGGACCGGACATGACGGCTGACGGCCGGCCGCGACCGCCTGCGAAAACCTACTCGCACTTCGCTGGCGGCGAGAGAACGCCCACCGACTACGAGATCGCCACATCCAGGCTTCACTACTATCTCGGACGCGGATTCGAGCTCGCCCTGCCGCTGGCGGACTGGTATCGCCGCCATCAGGTGGAGTCGCCCCTCAGGTGCGACGACTGGGATCGGTTCCGCGACCCTCGTCAGACCACCTATGCGGCGTACACCACCCTCCAGCACGCGAGCGAGGAACAAATTGATCGAATTCCTGACTCGCCCCACGATGCCGGCTGGCTCGATCTGCTCGACGGGCTCCTTCCGCCCGCCCGCTACCTGTTCCATGGCTTCCAGATGCTGGCCGCGTACGTGGGGCAGATGGCACCGAGCAGCCGCATCACCGTTGTCTGCGCTCTCCAGGCGGCCGACGAAGTCCGGCGGGTCACCCGTCTGGCGCGACGGATGGCCACGGCAAGGGCTGTCCGCCCGATGTTCGGCGAAGATGCCAAGGCACGCTGGGAGCGAGAGCCGGCCTGGCAGGCGGCGCGCAAGCTCGTCGAAACAATGATGGTCACGTACGACTGGGCCGAAGCCTTCACGGCCTTCAACCTCTGCGCCAAACCGCCGATCGACGCGTTCTTCTGGAGGGAGATCCCACGGCTCGCCCGGGCGAAGGGCGACGTTGGCTTGGCCGACACTCTCGACTCGCTCGCCGCGGACGGCGACTGGCACCGGGCCTGGTCGGGCGCGCTCGTCGGGCTGGCGCTCGAAGCGCATGCGGGAAACGGCGCGGTGTTCAGGGCCTGGATCGAGAAGTGGAGACCTGCGGCGGAAGCAGCCGTGCTCGACTTGTCGCCGCTCGCGGGCAGCGGCGGCGCGACTGCATCGGCGGGCGCGATACAGACCGGACGGGCGTGGCTTAGTCGGATCGGGATGGCGCCTTGAGCTCCCAAGAAGGTCACGGCGCGGCTCGGTCGCTCGAGCAGCAGCTTCGAGAGACCGAGATGCGCTTCCGGATCATGGCCGACGTGGCCCCGGTGCTGCTCTGGATGTCGCGCGAGGACGGTCTGTGCACCTTCTTCAACCAAACATGGCTGGACTTCACCGGGCGGACGCTCGACGACGAATGGGGCGTCGGTTGGGCGGAAGGCGTGCACTTCGAGGACCTGCAGCGGTGCATGGACACTTACAGCGACGCCTTCAACGCGCGCGAGATGTTCGAGATGGAGTACCGCCTCAGGCGCCGGGACGGCGTGTACCGGTGGGTCCTCGATCGGGGTACGCCGCGCTATACGCCCGACGGCACGTTCACCGGCTACATCGGCTCGTGCATCGACATCACCGACCGCAAGCAACTGGAAGCGGAGCTTCGCCAAGCGGTGCGCGTTCGCGACGACTTTCTCTCGATCGCGTCGCACGAGCTTCGCACGCCGCTCGGGGCGCTCAACCTCCGGGCGGAGATCATGCGCCGAACGGTTCAGCAAGCGTCATTGGATGGCTCGGTCGGAGCGCGCCTGAAAGCTGAGGCGGCGGCGACTGTCAACCATGTTCAGCGCCTGGTGAATATGGTCGACGTCCTGCTCGACGCGTCGCGCCTCGCGGAGGGCCCGCTCGCACTCGACCGAGAGGAGGTGGAAGTCGGAACCCTCGTCGCTTCGGTGGCGGACAGGATGCGCGAGTCGGCCGCGACCGCCGGTTCGGCGCTGCACGTGGAAGTGGGAGCGCCGATCTCGGGCCGATGGGATCGCTTCCGGATCGAGCAGGTGGTCGGCAACCTCATCGGCAACGCGATCAAGTACGGCGCAGGCAGACCGATCGACGTTTCAGCAAGTCCGTCGGCAGGCAAGGCTGTGATCGCGGTCAGTGATCAGGGCGTTGGGATTTCGCCCGAAGATCAACGCCGCGTGTTCGAGCGCTTCGCGCGTTTGACCCCCGGGCGCGACTACGGCGGCTTTGGTCTCGGGTTGTGGATCTCCCGGACGATCGTCGAGGCACACGGCGGAACGATCGCGGTGAGCAGTCAGCTCGGCAATGGCGCCTCGTTCGTCGTCCAGTTGCCGCTCAGGTGACATTTTGAACCCGACCGTTGGAGCGCGGATCACCCCGCAGGTCCGGGTGCGACAGCAGCGTAGGCACCACCCGACAACCCGTGGGGCCGGACAAGGGACAGGGCGGCAAATTCCTGGTAATGCGCCATGAATTCACGCACGGCGCGCCGCGGTGAACTGCCGGTGCCAGCGAAGCAGTCCGTCAGGCGAGACGATCGGATCGAGCTCAAAGAGCTTCTTACGGCCCACCGCCTTCGCGTGCCGAGCAAGGAGTCGGCGTTCAGCGTCAGTGAAGATGATTCGCCGACGCTTTGAGCATCCGAGTCTCGGCCTTGAGGTATTCGACGAACCCTTCCTGCCGCCGAGCGAACCACGCAGCGAATGCGACGATCAGAAACTGGGCCAGCGGCGATGCTTGAACCATGGCGCCAGCCTACCCGAGCTCGCCGCATCATGGCTGTTCGACTTCGATTCAGTATTTGGATACTACGCGATGTCGGTGAATCGCACGACCTCCACGAGCGTTGCTCAAAGCCCGCAACCGCGTTAGCCTGTCTCGGCCTCGGCTCGGCTGGCGCAGATCTGGCAACTAACACCTGGTTCATCGAGTGTCGTGGCAGGGAGGCGAGATGCGCATGCCAAGAATCGCCGCGATGGTGCTGTTGCACATACCGCTCGCCGCCGTGGCTCAGTACCAGACGATCGACGACATCCGATGGCCCGACGAGGGCAACTTTCCCGCCTACCCCAGGGAGCCCGACGAGCGCCCCCTGAAGTTCTCGGTATCGGGCGGCGTGTACTACGACAGCAACGTGTTCCGGCTGTCGGACAGTGTGAACCCGCAAACTGTCCTCGGCACTAGCCAGAGGTCCGATACTGTTGGCCGCCTAGGCGTCGGTGTCAAGGGCGACGTGCCGATTGACCGACAGCGCATCCTGTTCGACGCCGCACTCGACGCCTACAACTATAAGCGCTTCGGCCTCCTCGACAACGACTCGTATCGGGCAGGCATCGCATGGTTATGGCAGGCGGGCGACGAGTGGAGCGGGGACATCGGTTACCGAAGAACGCATTACCTCGCCCCGCTCGCCTTTCTGAACGCGCCCATCAAGGACATGATTACGACCGACCGGTTCTTCGGCAGCGCGGGTTACCAGTTGACTCCCCGCTGGAGGGTTCGTGGCGCAGCCGACTGGATTCAGTACGCCAACAGCAATCCGACGCAGCAGACGCTCGACAACACAACCAGTTCCGGCACTGCGGGCCTCGACTACGTCACCCCGGCCAGTAACTCGGTAGGCGGGCAGGTGAAGTACAGCCACGGTTCCTATCCGAATCCGCAGTTCGTCGTCGGGCCAAACGTGTTCGTCAGCAACACCTACGACGAGATCGAGGCGAGCGGCGTGGTGCACTGGGTCGCTACCGGCGTCTCCACGCTCGACGCCCGACTCGGGTACACGAGCCGCAGGTATGAGCAGGTCTCGCAGCGGAACTTCGACGGCGTCACCGGACGCTTGGGCTGGGACTGGACGCCCGCCGGGAAGACGCTGATCAACCTCGCGGTGTGGCGGCAGCTCCAGGGCATCACCGAGCTGAACGCCAGCTATGTCTTGAGCCGTGGAATCAGCCTCGGGCCAAGCTGGGCGCCGACCGTGAAGCTCGTGTTCCAGGCGAGGCTCCTCTACGTGAACAACGACTACCTAGGCGATCCGGGATTCTCGGTCCTGCCGGGGCCGACGCGCAAGGACACGTTCCGCGGCGGGATGCTCGCGGTCGGCTACAGCCCGCTGCGCAACCTTCAGTTCTCCCTCGGCGTGGAAGGCGGCAGCAACGACTCGAATATCCCCGTCCGCAGCTACGATTACTACCAAGTCATGGCGAACGCTAGGTTCTCCTTCTAGCGTGGCGTCACTGCGGGGAGAACCTTCCGCGGCCCCGGGGGCGGCATCCTCACACGCGTCCAAACCCACTGATTCGCGCGAAGCGCGGGAACAACCCCACGTCAGGGTGGCGACCACGCGACCGGCGGGCCGTGCCGCGGCGCAAGGTCAACCGAATCGATGACCTGCCCAAGACCGCCATCGGATCGATCATTCCACCAGCCGATGCTTGTAGGCATAACGCATCAGCTCGGCGTTGCTTTTCATCTTCATCTTTCGCAGGATCCGGGTGCGGCAGCTGCTGACCGTGTTCGGGCTCAAGAACAGCTCCTGCGCGATCTGGCGGCTCGCCCTTCCGGAGGCGATCATCCACAAGATCCGGTACTCGCGATCCGAAAGTGCCTCGTGCGGCAGCGCACTGCGCTTCTCCTCCAGCTCTTGGGCCAGCTTCTCGCCCAGCGAGGTGGTAACGTACCGCCCTCCTCCTGCTACCTTCCTCACGGCGCGGATGAGCTCTTCCGGGGCGGACTCCTTCGTCAGATAGCCCGCCGCACCGGCCCTCAATGCGCGCACTGCGTAGCGGTCCTCTGGATACATGCTCAGAATGAGCATTGGACGACCGGGGTACCGTCGCTGCAGCTCGTTCAGTAGCTCCAGTCCGGTCTTGCCGGGCATGTTGTAGTCCAGCACGGCGACGTCCCACGCAACACGCTTGGCCAGATCGAGCAGCTCCCGCCCGTCGCGCGCCTCCGCGACAACGGTGAGGTCCGGTTCCTCGGCAAACATCTGCCGCAAGCCGCGCCGCACGATCGGATGATCATCCGCGATGAGGATCCTCATGCGCGCCTTCAGATCGGGAGCGACATGGTGACCCTGGTCCCCTGACCCGGGGCGCCGCTGATGTTGACTTCTCCGCCCACGAGCAGCGCACGTTCGCGCATCCCGAGCAGACCAAGAGATTTTTTTCCGTCCACCTCGCCCTCGGAGATGCCGACGCCGTTGTCGGCGACCTCGAGGGTGAGGCGGTCCTTCGAGACTCCTAAGCAAATGTCGACCCTCGTCGCGCGGGCGTGCCGCGCGACGTTGGTCAGGATTTCCTGGAAGATTCGGAAGGCAGTCGTGGACGCGTTCAAATCCAGCTTCACGGTCTCCGGGGGCAACTCCACCCGACAGCGGATTCCGGTGCGCATCTGGAATTCCTTCGCCTGCCAGCCGACTGCTGCGACCAGGCCCATGTTGTCAAGCACCTCGGGACGGAGGCCGGTAGCGATCCTGCGTACCGTCACGAACGCGGCGTCGATCAGTCGGGACATCGAGTCGGTTTTCTCGAGGAGAAGTCTCTGGTCGTCGTTCAGCCGCCTGGCGAGCCACGTCACGTCCATCTTCAGTCCGGTCAACACCTGACCGAGTTCGTCGTGGATCTCGCGCGCGATATGCCTTCGCTCCTCCTCGCGCACCGAGATGAGATGACCCGCGAGCCTGCGCAACTGTTCCTCGGACCGCCGCAGGTGTTCCTCGGCGCCCGCATACCGCAAAGCTTCGTCGCCGGATTGCGCCGGCAGGACACCCTGCTCCGGTGTCTCCAGGATCCCTTGCAGCGCGTGCCTGCTCGTCGGTTCGTCGCCGACCAGAAAGATGTCGAGCTTTGAAGCGTCGTTCATCGACGACTCCGCTGGCCCTTCCACGGTCCGCTCAAGGGACCTCCGCCCTCGGCGCCGACACCCAGGCAAGCCGCGCGCGATGATGAGACGCGCGCCAAGACCGCCGCGTGTTCAGATCGGTTGACTGAATCCTTCACAGCCCCGATGGCGACCTCTTCCGCTTGTCGTTCCGTTTAGCACAGCTCCGGTAACGCAAATGCGGTCACGACATAGCCCAAAGGACGCATGGCTGCTGCCCTTCGTGGTGCATCACAGGTAAATAACCCCGTGAGAATCCAAGCTTTTATGGCTCCGAACGCCGCTGACGTACAGAGGCTGCCGGGATCGGCACCACTCGGCCGAACTCGCTGTGGAAAGGCAACGCAACTGAAACCTGCAGGCGCTCCGCGGGAGTCAGGCGCTCGGCCATCCGCCCTGATTGGGTGAGAACACAGCCTGGCTTGCCGAGAAGAACGGCTCATACGATCACACGCCGGGGAAACGTGGCTGGCGGCAGCGGCGCTTCAGAGTCGTCCAAGAGCACGATCGCGGGGCGGCCGGGTCGGAATCACGCCACGAGATGCTGTCGGATGGCGTAGCGCACGAGCTCCGCAGTGCTGCCGAGCCCGAGCTTCCTGAAGATGCGCGCACGATAAGTGCTCACCGTCGTCGGGCGCAGTTGCATCTCAGTCGCGATCTCGTTGATCTGCTTGCCGGTGGCGAGCAGCCACATGACGCGATACTCGCGATCCGACAACCTCTCGTGCGGCTGTCGCACATCGCTCGACAGTTCAAATGCGAGAATCTCGGCCAGCGACGCACTGACATACCTGCCGCCGCTGGCCACCTTCCTGATGGCTTTGGTCAACTCCTGCGGCGCGGTCTCCTTGCTGACGTAGCCGGCGCCTCCAGCCCTCAACACGCGGGAGGCATGTAGGCTTTCGGCGTGCATGCTCAGGATGAGCACGGGCCGATCCGGGAACTCCCGTTTCAGGTCGCCGAGCAGATCGAACCCGTTTCGACCCGGCATGGAGAAGTCGACGATGGCGAGATCCCACTCGAGCCTCCGGGCCAGCTCGAGCGCCTCGTCCCCGGTCGTTGCCTCACCGACAACCGCCGCCTCTAGATCGGAGGAAAGGATCTGCTTCAAGCCCTGCCGCACCACCGGATGGTCGTCAGCGATGAGAATCCTCATGGCGAGCTACCCATGAATCCACCTTCTGGTCGCCTGGCGAGGCGAAACGCAGAACACACGGGATCAGGTCACGATCCCTGAGCCCCCCCCCGGAAATCCTCCTGCTAACAAGTTTAGGCTCTCCGGTGTCAAGGGTCATCCGAATTTCTACGGGTCGCCGTCGAACAGGCGTTGTCATCGAAAATTCCGCACCGGGTCAGATGACGGATTCGGACTCAATGGGTGCCCGATCTTCGCGAAGCGCCCTCGCAGCTGAACGATGGCTCACCACTGTCGATGCGCCTCGGGTGGCTCTCCTGGGCGAAGACCGAGCAGATGAGTGCATCCGGCAGCTCTAACTGATTGCTTTCAGGACATTGGCCACCGCGGCCTCGAACCCCTCCTGGGCTAGGTCCTCCCAGGTTGGCGGCAAATCGCCGTAAAAGAGCGGGGAAGAGCGTTCTAGCAGCACACGCTTGACGGCGGTTCCGCCAAGGTCTTTGGCATTGAGTGAACCGCTGAAACGACCCTTAACGAGAACTCGCCGTCAGCAGACCAGCGGCAGGCTGTAAGAATCTTCGACTCGCGCAGTCGAATGTCTACGCGGCCGGCTTGTATTGCTTGGCCCTTGCATCGTTCGATGGTTGGCGGCGCGAGGGGATCTCATCAACCCGTCTTGGCCCGCTCCAGGCTCCTGTCTCCCTTCAACGACAGAGGCCGCGTGCCGACGATCCCTGGAACGACCTGGCGTATGGCATAGGTAAGCGGCATCTGCTCAGGAAACAACGCTTTGCTGCACTAATTGCTTGAAGAGGGCTCGTTCCCACGATTGCCGCACTCCGGATGCGCCACTTCGAAGCGAGACAGTGTCCAAAGGCGGTCGCGAACCAGACTGCGAAAAATTTGTGCTGACGAGGTACGCGCGGTTTGACGCCCGGCGACCTCATGCTAATGTCATAGCCAAGCGGCCCAGGCCGCCATTGACTGCCAAGAACAATTCACCAAGGCCCGTCGCGGTATGCGACCTAGGCCTTCCGGCTTGACAACGCTGCGCATTCGAGGTGAGGGAGTTCAAATAATGCGTCTTGGCGCTTTTTTGCCTGCTGCCCGTAGTTCGTGCTCGGCATCATTCGCAACCGTTGACTCAGGGGGAATCGCTCGCGGTTTCTCGCGCTCCGGCAAGCGCACGAACGTCGCCCGGAGGATTGCCTTCGGCGCGCTTTTACTGGCCGCGGGCTTGCCGTTTGCATCCCAAGCGGCGACATGCGTGAAGGGCACGGCGCCGGACTGGATGGTGACGAGCGACGCACTTGCGGCGCCTGTGCGGCCCGCCGACTGCGCGCGGGTCGAACAAAGCCCGCCCGATTTCAGCTGGCCCGACCTGAGCTCCGACGCCCAGTACCTCGTCACCCTCACCTACCCGGGTGGACAGGCAAAGACGCGCGTCCTCGACCAGAACTGGATGAACTGGAACGAGGTGTTGCCGCCCGGCAACTACACATGGCGGGTGCAGGTCACCAATGCAAACGGGACACAGACCAGCCGGACACGCCGATTCACTGTGGATCCAGACGCCAACCCATTCCTCGTTCCGGACGGAAACACGCTCTACAGCCGGGCGGCGGCCAAGCCACGCCCGCGCGGACTGCCCGACCCCGCGACCCTGGCGACGATGTTCGCCCAGCGGCCGGCCGGGCTGGCGTCGCTGCTCGCGCAGGTGAATGGCAAGCTCAATGCGCCTCTCAGGCCCCAACCGATCGACCCCTCGAAGGACGCGATCACGACGGAAGCGATCAACGAGAGCGAGCAGACGCTGAACTCGCTGCTCGCCTACGTCGCCACGCAACGGGAACCTTACTTCGCCGATGCGCTGCGCCGCGCGCTTAATCTCGCCGCCTGGGACCCGCGCGGCACCACGTCCTACGCGAACGTCGACGAGGCCTCGAGCGTCATCGCCTGGACGCTTGCGCTCGCATACGACTGGCTTTCGCCGCGGCTCGATTCGACGCAGAAGAACCAGTTGCTCGCTTCGCTGTGGCTCCGTGCGGGCGACATGTACAACGATGTCGTCGGCCAGCGCTGGCGCGTGGGCGTGCACCCCTTCGACCCGCAAGGCAACCATACGCTCACGTTGCTCGCAGCCATCTCGACGCTGCTCGCCGGCGACCTAGGCGATGCGCAGAAGTGGGTGAAATACGCGGTGCCGCTTGCGGCAAGCTGGACCAGCCCCTGGGGCGGCGAGGACGGCGGCTTTGCCAACGGCACGGCCGAAAGCTTTTGGGACATCGGCGACTCGCTCGTCGCTTGGAACATCCTGCGCTGGACGGTCGGGGTCGACCTCGCGCAAAAGGCCTGGGTACGCAACTGGGCACGATACATCGCCTACTTCGTCCCGCCGGGCACCCCGCTCGGCAACTTCGGCGATGGCGGCGAAACGGCACCCCGCGAGGAGTGGGCGCGCGTCGGCAAGGCCTACACATACTTCGCGCCGACACCGCTCGGCCGCTGGTACGCCTCGCAGCTCAAGGGCGAGGACCAATCGCGGCCGGAGTTCCTGCTCGCGCCACCGGCCGACTTCACCTCGGGCTCGTATCCCGCGGGGACGCCGAACGCCGCGATCTTCCGCTCGATCGGCTGGATGGCGATGCACAGCGATCTGGGAGATCCGAGCCGTACCTCGGTGTATTTCAAGAGCAGCCCCTTCGGCTCCTTCGACCACAGCCACGCCGACCAGAACAGCTTCGTTATCAACGCCGGGGGCAAGGCGCTGGCGATCGACTCGGGCTATTACGACGGCTACAAGACGCCGCATTGGTGGAATTGGTACAAGCAGACCAGAGCACACAACGCGATCACCTACGACGGCGGCAAGGGCCAAGTGATCTACGAGCAAGGGGGGCAGATCGGCCGCGGCACGATCACCGATTACGTGTCGACGCCCGGTTACGACATCGCGTACGGCGACGCGACGGCCGCCTACGGCGGCGCGCTCACGCGCGCCAAGCGCTCGCTCACCTACCTCCGTCCCAACCTGGTCGTGGTGCACGACACGCTCGCCTCGGACATTCCCCGGCAATGGGAATGGAACATTCATTCCAAGAACATCATGAACGTCACCGCAGCGAGCAAGATATCGATTAACAGCGACGGACAGCGGCTGTGCGTCGATGTCCTCGCCGGGCCACCGAGACAGTTCAGGCAGACCGACCGGTTCAGCGCCGACCCCTCCGACCCGAACCTGCCGAGGCAGTGGCACGGCATGTTCTATTCCACGGAAGCGTTGGCCGCCACGGATTTCATCGTGCTGCTCAACGTGGGCTGCACAGCCGCTACAGCGAGCGCAATCAAGACAAACTCCGGCTGGATCGTGAACGTCAACGACAAGACCCTCACGATCGCCAACGGCGGTGGCATCAGCGTCGCGTCGAACGCCCTCGCGCGGACGCCGGGTCAAGCGCCGACGCCGACCCAAACGCCAACGTCGACATCCACCCCCGCGTCAATGCCGACGGCCACTCCCGCGCCAACGCCGGCGGCCACTCCCGCGCCGACGTTGGCTCAAACGCCAACGTCCACGCCGACTCAAACGCCAACGTCGACATCCACTCCCGTGCCAGCGCCGACGGCCACTCCCGCACCAACGCCGGCGGCCACGCCCGCACCAACGCTGACTCAAACGCCGACGTCGACATCCACCCCCGCGCCAGTGCCGACGGCCACTCCCGCGCCGACGCCGACTCAAACGCCGACGCCGACTCAAACGCCGACGCCGACTCAAACGCCGACGCCGACCCAAACGCC
>Ga0126383_10001787_pt1 | contig 13558 bp, 10 predicted proteins | sample PanSoiMetPlot_35_FD_96882 | JGI IMG/M metagenome (GOLD analysis project Ga0126383, IMG submission 96882) | Tropical forest soil microbial communities from Panama - MetaG Plot_35 | ecosystem: Environmental > Terrestrial > Soil > Tropical forest > Bulk soil | place: Panama | collected 2016-02-17
ATGCCGAAACGATCCACATGGACGCATAGTCGGCAACTCGTCGAAGTTATCTTTTCTCGGCCACTGTAGCGACGCTTGGGATCGCGGGCAATGCCTCTCTAGTCCGGCCGTCGCGCCGGCCAGCAGGTTACTTCAGCCCATTTTGGTCGCGAGTAACGGGGTAGTGTTGACCGCACTGGCTCAAGTCACACCGTCGGCTATTCGGAAGCTAGTGCAGTCCCCTTGGGACTTCTGTGACGCTCGCAAGAAACTCTCAACTGATACGTCTTTCGCGTCACCATCCCACCATGCCTCAGGAGGCAAATCCTTGATCTGTGCACTCCGGTGGCGGCCTCAATCTCGCGTTCTGAAAAGTCCGCATTTAACCGCCGCAGCGTCTCGCCGAGATGGATCTCACAGGAATTTACGCAACGAAGCGGCGAGGTTCGTCGTTTCGCTCGAATGAGCTAGCGTTTCTACGCCTTTCCGACTGCCGTCTAGCACCTCGCCGGATCTCATTCTCCTCGCCTGAGAGGTGCATGCAAGCCCTTCGACTGGCGAAGCATCGCCAAGCGTAGCGCGCACGTCTCGGGTGTTCAAAAAACCCGATCCGAGCCCTGCCCGTAAGTGCTTGATTCTACGTAGCCGATGGATGGCAAGAAACGCCGTTCAACAACCAAATGGTTTTTGAACACGGTTGCGAGTACAAAATCGTCACTCCAGGAGGCTTCGTCGATTAGTAGCTAGTTTCAGACAAGTGGACGCACTTCATATTCTCGTCAACGACAGTGCATTTGGTGCCGGCTGGCAGAATCTGCAACGATTTCAGGAACTCGATCACCGAGTCCTGATCGTAGGCACCTAGACTTTGGAACGCCATTCTCGATCCCAGCGCCTCACCAGCATGCGCCAGAGTCGCCTCCCGCATGGTTGTGTACAGTCCGTGATGTCCGAAAGAATGCTGGTTGGCAATCCCCCACAGCTTGCGGGTAATGAACTGACAATTGCCCGCAAAGAATCCCATGGAACCCGCGGATCGGTTCATGTTTAGCGGCTCACAGTTGGGATCACCTGGGCCACTGGTGATGTCGTGCACCTTCAAATCGGTGAAGGCGGGAATCTGGATGACTCCGTCCTCGTGGGGGCGGAGACGCGGACTCGGCAGACTAGGATCGGTCAGGTCTACAAAGAGAGTCTGCGTTTGTCCCACTTGGAGGTTGCCCGCAGGGTTGTAAGGATTCGGCTCCGAATAGATCCAACCCTGCTTGTCCAGCGGCAGGTTGGGAAGGTGGCAATGGGTGCAACCAATCTCATCGAATTTCTTTGCTCCGTTCCTGATCGCATTGCGGATTTGCGGATCGCTCGGGATCACGCGGCCTGGTACAGGCAACGTGACTTGAAAGATGGTCGCGGCGGTTATATCGGCACGTGTCAATTCATTCACAAATCCGTCGCCGTCCGGATCCGCACCTACTCCGAAACGCTCTTCAGACTGGATGCCGTGGTGGTGGTTGAATGCATTGTTGGTGAATTGACGAACGGATATGACGTTGCTGGCCTGATGGTAGGGACGGATGACGAGATCCGGCGGTGTCGTACCGGAAGTAGCGGTTGCAGGAGGTGGTAAACCCACGACTTTTGAAGTGTCCCACGTGCCGTCGAGATTGTGCTTGATCATCCCAAAGGACACGCCCTTGGCCACTAGGGCTTGGGCGGCCCCTGGAGGCGTACTGTTCCGGATAGATTGAAGGTCCGCAGTCATCTGTCGGGCAACCATCTCCAAATAGCCGGAACCGAACATGCCAATGGTCTTTCTCGAATCAGCGATCGTTTGCAGAGAGACAGGTTTTCCCACCTCGTCGACTCCGCCACGAGTGGGCACCGGATCGAACGAATCGAAAGTGGCGAAGTCAAAACGCTGCCCTAAGACGAAAACATTTCCTACAATGTCACCGCCTCCGCCAATGTCGGGCTTGTTGTGGCAGCCTGAGCAGGAGTTCGTGTCGGGTCCCGAGATACGATTGAAGTTGCGCGGGAAGAGCAGTGGACTTGTGAGATCGGAAATGGGATTTCCCGTGCCTTTCGTCATGGGACGACCTGCGCCTTCCTGGCTAGTCCACATGGCGGTGAATAGAGTTTTTCCGAACGCCGCCAACTGAGCCGCAGTCAACTGAAACTCCTGACCATCCTGCAAATGGACCGGAACGGCTACCTCCTGTCCGATATTGCCGGCAGCGACGGCGTATGAGGCGACAGCTACAGCGGCAATCGCTGCAACTACCAATATGACCAATTTACGGCGAACCATATTCTGTCCTCTCTCCCAGCGACTCGTTTAATCAACTGCCCGAGGCAAATTGCTGTCCGGACAACTCGTCTCTCTCAGAGCGGATTCGACGAATGTTGCTGCGGAAGCGGACAATGTCACTTTGTTCTCTTACCGTGTCTACCGTCCGATCAGCTCGCCTGTTTGCGGTCTTTCGTTGATAGCGCCACCCGGAAAACCGAGCTGCTCCGTCGGATCATTTGGAGCAGCCCGGCTAGTTTCTTGTGGCCTATCATCCTCTCTACGGGATGACGAATACCGCAACGGCCACCGGCCTTCCCTTCAGCCCATCGGAGGAAGTGCCCAGGCCAGGTGCACCCAAAGATGGGTCTTGCGGCGTCAGAACCTGCCGAGCACGGATGTGACCGTCCGAGCTCAGACTTCCATGGGCAAAAATGGGCAGGTGAATTTCTGATCCGCTCGAGGGCACCATTCCAACGTGTCCCGAAAATATCCCTCGCCACTGTGTGGCAATGATCGAATCATAACGACCGAGAACACCTTCTGGGTCTGCGAGTGGGGTTGTGGTGTCCGCAGGGGTGCAGTGCCCGGGATTCAAGCAATTCATCGGATTGTCAAAATAGACAAACCAGACAGTGTACGGATTCCCCGGCGTGAGGTTCTCGGCCATAATATGTGTACGGACGCCGCCAGCTGAGATGCAGAGCTTGGCATTTCCCGTGACCCCCGAGTTGTTCACTGTGACAAGTTTCGCACTCAGAACTATACCTCCGTCACAGCCGTTATCGTCATCAGCGCGTGACAGGCTTGGATGCAAAAGCAACAAGCCCAAAACCGCGGTTGTGATCAGCAGATAGTTAGCATTCTTCATTGGACTTTCCTCCTAAGTGTTATTCCGCCGAGAAACGACAGGAAGGGTGGCGATGGATCCTGAAGTCGCAAACGGAATCACGATCGGCGATCCCTTTCCCAGCCTGCATACGCAGTTTTCTCCGCTCATTAAATGAAGCCGGGAGCCAGCGACAAGGCTCGAGCAACCACCGAGTACCTCCGCGCGATAGGCTAGTCCGCTGCGCTCCCACGTCTTAGCGCTAAGTGAGGTTGCTGCCCAACCGCCATTCAGCCTTAGGTCTCGCTGGCCGGTCAATGAAGAGCGCCTGAATACAGTCTCAATTTTGTATAGAGCCGTAAGTCACGAGCTCATTGATGGTTATTACCTAGGCGCCCCTGTTGTTGCGATATAATGCGGCTTCTGAAATCGGGTCTGAATGCTCAATGAACGACACGCGACCGACGATTTGGAGCTCGACCTCTCGCGCTACCAGCTTCGGCGCGACGGGCGAGTTGTCCGGATTGAAAAAATCCCCATGGAGCTATTCATCTTCCTGGTCGAAAACAAGGACAATCTGGTCAGCCGGGAGGCCATTGTTGAGCGGCTGTGGGGCCAGGACGTTTTCCTCGATACTGAGCAGGGGATAAACACCGCCGTGCGGAAGGTGCGGCAGGCGCTGCACGACGATCCCGAGCGGCCCCGATTCTTACAGACTGTGGTTGGCAAGGGTTATCGCTTTGTCGGTCCCATCAGGGTTATCGGTAATGGGAATTCGGCCGCGGCTGCTCCCGAACCAATCCTCCCTCCGGTTGTTGCGCCGCTACCCCCGGAAGAGAGCCGTGACGAAATCCCATCCTGGTGGAAATCGAAAACCCTGCTGGGATCTTTGCTGGCACTGTCGTTGGTCGTACTGGGAATTGGGTACTTGTTAGAAGTGCGTTCCCGATCCCCGCGGCCAGCGATTCATTCAATCGCCGTCCTTCCGCTGCAAAACCTGTCAGGCGATCCGGGACAGGAATACTTTGCCGACGGGACGACCGAAGAATTGATCACCATGCTCGCCAAGGAAACTGACCTGAGGGTGATCTCACGAACCTCGGCGATGCGGATGAAAGGAGTGCAAAAACCTGTTCAGGAAATTGGGAATGATCTCGGCGTGGATGCGCTCGTCGAGGGCTCGGTCGCTCGTTCAGACCGGACAATTCGAATTACCGCTCAGTTGATTGATGTTCGCTCGGACCGGCATCTATGGGCAGAGGAATATGATGGTCCACCCGACGAGGTATTCCAGTTGCAACAGAAAGTGGCGCGCGACATCGCCACGAAGGTATCGGCGAAGATCGCTCCGCGGCAGGAAGCCCACCCTCGACGCCCCAATCCCGTCAACCCGGAAGCACACGACCGCTACCTAAAAGCCCGATTCTACGCTGCACAGGGAACTCCTGAAAGCTTGACGAAAAGCATTGAGCTCTACCAGCAAGCTATTGGACTTCAGGCTGATTACCCGGCCGCCTACTCCGGGCTGGCGAGTTCATATTGCAATCTAGCAAGTGGGTGGGACGATCCTCATGTATATTTTCCCCGCGCCCGGGAAGCGGCCCTGAGGGCCCTGAGTTTGGACACCTCCGCACCAGGAGCTCGAACCGAGCTTGCCTGGGTCAAGCACGCTTACGACTGGGACACTAGTGGAGCAGAGGCGGAATTTCAGACAGCACTAAAGCTCAATGGATTCGATGCCAAGACCCACTCTGCTTATGCAAATTTCCTTGCCGACACAGGCCGCTACGACGAAAGCTTGGCGGAGGCCCGGCTGGCCGAAGATTTGGATCCGCTGTCGCTGAATTCGAGCTTATCGGTTGAAAGGGCTCTGATGAGAGGACGACGATTCGAAGAATTTCTTAAGCAGGCCGAGCGAAGCAGGAAACTGGATCCAAACTCGGTACCTACAACTTACCATTCTGTCATCGTCTACGAGAACTTGGGCCGGTTCGAGGATGCGATCCATGAGCTTGAAACCCATGACAATTGGGAAGATCCGCCGGGGTTAGCCATCATTAACGCCAATCAGCTGCGAACTGGGCTGCGAGAAGCAGGACCTAAGGGTTATTGGCGCGCGGCACTACGGATTTTGTTGAAGGAATTCTCCGACGATCATCGCAATATAGCTCATTATTACTTCATGTTAGGTGACAAGGAAGCCGGTTTACGCGAGTTGGATTTGTCGGTCCAGCAGCACGATCCAGGCATACGTTTTGATATTAAGAACAGTCCTTGGTGGGACCCGGTACGAAACGATCCCCGCTTCCAGGATCTATTGCGGAAGGTGGGTTATTAAGACATGAGCAAGAAACGCCGGGTCCACGAGAAGGGGCAAAAGAGGAACCATTCTCCCTTTGCCGGAATGCAGAGATGCTACTCTGAGATTCAGTCTATTTCCCTTGCTAGCCAAGCGCAGGCTTCGACTTGGCGGGTGGGAACTCACGTTTCCTTTGCTTGACCCGCCGTCCCAACGAACGTCGACAAGACAGTTTCCAGTATCAAGTCTAGAGTAACAACAACCCAAGATCCTTAGACTCGGACTGGGAATATAGATCCTGTCCCTGCTTGATTTAATACCGACGCTGGCTCGATCCGGAACGTGTTTCGCTCGGGGTCCCAAGTTCTCGAAAACACCAATCACATAAGTAATCCCGGCCGCGGAGACGCCACAGAAACCACATGGCTGAGAAGTCGGCTTCTCGTTGATGTGACGCCGGCAGAGCCGCGTTACCGGAGTCTCATGGAATTGCGCCCGAGTCACGGGCTTAAACCAAAAGTTGTTCCGGGCAGGACTCGGGTTGGGAAAGCTAGCTCTGTCTTTGTGCACGAAAACGGCGCTAGCGAATCCTGACAGCTGACACTTCCTGACGGCGTTTCGACAAAGTCTCTTACGCGAGAACTCTTCGAGGACTTTTCTGCTTAAGACTGTCAGATCCGTCAGCCGGGGGCCGAATCTGCGCGCCCTACCCCTGTTCGACGATCCCGAACGACTGTAACCCCCTTTGTAACCCCCTCTCGTTCTTCCGTATCGCTACGGATTGCTTCGTATTCGCGTGCGCTTCCGCTAAGTGCTTGATTGTATTAATAAGGAGAAAATCGTATCAATGTAGAGAACTGCGTAATTTTTATCGGTTTCTAACTCTTAATCAGAACGTTGAAGGTTCAATTCCTTCCGCGCTCACCATCTTTAAAATCAATAATTTAGATAAAAACCCCGCCAACTCAGCATGCTTCCCTTCACTGATCAATACCAACCTTTTTCTAGTATTTTCAATGCATTACATCCATAGTTGGAACAACTGATGCGTAGTCAGTCGTGCGATTCAGATAAGGGGATGAGTTGCTTGTTATTCAACAAGATGCGGTTCCGCCCGAAGCTCTGTGGCTAAAATGGGGCTGTGTTTCGCTCTTATATCCTTCTTTATGCTTTGCGCATGGCCCGGTTGAGGCTGACGAAACCTACGTGCGTTTGATGGCATTACATCCCGCTGGAGTCGTTCACGTTCGCGAAGAGCGCCAGGCTTCGCCGGCGCTCATTGATCACGGGGGGAACAACGTAAGCTCTCCGAGATCCGGCGTGGTCAAGGGGCATTGTTAAGACATGGGCGCGCAAGCAACCTTAGTCGCCTTTGATTGTTAGGCACGTCGAGCTGGTTTTGCGGACGGAAGGATGACAATGGGGACAAACGCTAGTAGGCATCTCCGGGCACGATTTGAAGCACCCAAGGCACTAGGGTGCAATAGACTTTGGGCCGGTACCAACCAAACGGTGTAGCAGATCGTTCGGATGGCGCTATTTGGTAGGCGCTTCAGCCGCCGTGGCTTCGGGCAGCGGCCAGATCACCGACACGATCCACGCCGCGATGATGCCTACGATGCATCCGGCAAGCACTTCCCACATTCGGTCCTCGCCTGCAATCAAGCCCTTGTGTCGGGTGTGATGTTCCAGACCAGCAGAGATGACGAAGGCGGCGCTGATGGGCGCCTGCCGCCACATCGTCTGGATGCGGATCACGTGTGACCACAACATAACGGTGATGGCCATCGCGATCGGCATCGTTTCCTCGGACTTTGAATCCGTTGATCTCAGTTCCACGCGGATGCGGAATTTAAGATCGTGCCCCACTGCGGCGTGGACGAGATCACCAACTATGTCAGCCAAATCTTGAAGTTGATTTGGCTTGAGTTCTGCTTCAGCAACGTGCATACCTGGAGGAGGCGGCGTTGCCTGCGTCGCAGGACGCTGCGTCCCCACGGGAACACGAACCTTAACCGATTGCGCTGCGCTCAGCGGACAGGGCCATGTCCCTGAGTCAAGCGTCAGCTCTAGATAGCTGGCTCTGATCGAGCCGTCGATGGCGTCGCGAACCACCGCCCAAGGCAGTGGTCTGCCGTACTTTTGAGAAAGCGCCGCAGCGATTGCCACTGCGGTCGTTTCCTCTACCCCCCATGCTGCGGATGAGAGAGATCGCTGAAACAAAGACTTCATAGCGCTCTGCCGGACTAATCAAAAGTGCGCCTCAGCTCGCGGAAGTATCGACTGCGTTCCTGTCGCGTTCCAGCGTAGTTGGCGCGAAAGACTCTCGCGAACCGTTCCAGCTCGTTCCAGTTCTCGAGCCGAGGCGGGATGCGACCCGTTCACGCTGGCTAAGATCGCAGGACATTCGTCCATCACGATGACTCAACGTTATTGTCACCCGCAAGCAGAAGCAATCGAGCGCGCGTTTCAGAAGGTGACAACGGCTGAGCTACCAGCTCCACGCACCTGAACATATCTCCTGACCTGACGTCCAATCAAGAGCTGGGGCTAATAGGTATCCATACGTATCAAGCCGCACGAAGCGCTGACAGTTGTAACTGTCAGGTCGAGTCCGTCTGTCAGTGAACTGTCAGGCCTTTACACATCAGTTGCAATCTTCCAGGGTTCAGTACCCAAGCGTGCCAGAGGGGGTTACAAAGAGGGTTACAGTCTTCGATTCGCCGACGATGCGCCTTTAAAGCAGTTACCCGCAACCACAACGCCGGAAAGAGGTTAGATGGTGAGCGCGGAAGGAATCGAACCTTCAACCTACTGATTAAGAGTCATCCACGGTCAGTGGGTCTGAACTTTGCAACTCATGTCTAGCAAACAACTTACAGAAGTCTTGCGCGCACAGAGGACCACTCGTAAATGCTAGAAACGTGCCGGTGTGGAGCAATATACAGCCACAGTTACAGCCACACCCCCTTAGAGTGAACCCTTCTGATGAAACAGTTTTCAATGACACACGTCTACGGATAAGTCGTTTCCCGTCAACTTGATGCCGAGCAGTTCAACTTCCGGGTTGCTCGTCATCCCGCAACAACCGATAGTTATCGCTTCCTGCATGGCGGATTCGGGGGAACCGCCGTTCGGTAGTCATAATGAACGACCGTTCAGACAGATTAGTTGTGTAATCACCGCGTGACCGCTGCTATCCTGAACCACCTAGGCCTCAAATCCTCGACTAGATCAGCGTCAACCGAAAATTGTCGAGCCGAAAATGTCACCTGACGATCAGGTCAGTAGCAGACTTGCAATTGCATAACAGTCGAGGTTACTCTGTCCGGCAATTTCCAAGGGAAATGTGTCGCCGCGTAAAGAAAGTGCAATGGCGCGTACAGTGCGCCTGCATAGGGCCTCTCAACGAACAATCCGCGGGGTAAACATGAATCAAGAATGGGTGATATTAGTAGGTTCCATTGTGGCGTTGGCCGTAATGGCGACGATCTTGTCGCTGAGACGCTCGAAACCTCAGCGCACAAGACACAGGACAGTCGCACCGGGGCGACTGCATCGCTATGTCAATTTGCTGCTGCCAGTTCGAGGGCTGATATGCGGCATCGCTCTCGCCCAGGCCCCGCCAGCGTCTGGCGACTACACCGCCGCGCTGCCTTCCGTCGAGAAGGTCAAAGCGCAACTTAAGGGCACCGATGCCACCGATACCATCGCGCGCCAAGTCGCCGTCTTCACCTACCTTCAGACCTACATCGCGCGCATTAGGGACGCTCGAAAGTACAATGGCCCCTTCACGCCCGGAGAGCAGAAGCTGATGGGTGACTATGCTCTTGCCGCTTACCAGCTCTCGCAGGACTTCTCTAAAACCCACTCACCGGCAGAGGTCAAGGCTTTCCAGCAGCTCGAAGGCAGATACGAGATTATGAACGCCCTTCAGTGGATCAAACAGCTTGAAGGCCAGCAGGCAGCCGACACGTACCGCGGCACTGAAGCGGACCTCGCCCAGAGCTATAAGCAGCACGAAGACCAGCTCCAGCACCAGATGAAGCAGGACCAGGGCAGCGGCCGCTCATCCATCGCAGGCGATGCCGTCCTGGATCCCATGGGCATATTCGCAGGTGCAGAGGCGAACCGGGAGAAGGATCCGGAACTGCGGCGCTGTCTGGAACTCGGCGGAATGCTGGACGCGTGCGAAGGTTTGGGCGCTCTGGAAGGTATGGCAAGCATCCTGATACCCTTCGCAGGAAAGCCGGACCCCAATGCCCCTTCACCGGTTGCCGGGGTCGTCCTTGTCGGCAACTATCACAGCAGATCACAGCTTCCTAGCCTCAGCCTCGGCAACGGCTCTGCAACCATACAGGACTGCGGCTCACTCGTTCCCGACAATCACGACTACACGCTGCGAAAGTCCGGTAATACTGTGCAGCTCGTCGTGGCCAACGAGCCCGAACCCATCGTAGTCACGTTGCAACCTGACGGCACTCTCTCCGGCCCCGGATCTGTCCTCGTCAAAGGACGTATTATCACGGGCTACACCACGGAGACCAAGACAGTCATGGTGAATGGCGCTCCCGCTGCCGCGCAGGGATACTACTGCAACGGTCCGTGCAGCACCAGCACGTCGATTCCCAACTACGCACCGAAGATCGAACGCTGCACCATCGGTTCCATGGCGTTCATACCTCCAAAGCCCGTTACTCCGCCTAAAACCGGCATTGGCTTTGTCGATGCACTGAGCACGAGTCCGCCACTCGCGACGGGTTTCCGTATGACGGGCCGTTATGCTGGCAGCTCTGGACTAACGTTGGAGTTCGACAATGATGCGGTCATCCTCGACTGCGGTCAAGCTCACGCAAAGTCGCCGTACATGGTCGACAACACGCCAAGCGGCTTTGTCATCCACGTGCAGAACGTTGGCGGGGCTTTCCTGCTCGGCGTCGCACCCGACAACACTCTCCGCGGCTCCAGCTCCACCACCGTCAACGGCAAACTCGTCTCTTCTATTCGTGGCGAAAACGTTAGCTTCACTCCCCATTCCGAGAGCTGCAGCGTCGGCACGTTCGCTTCCCGAAGCAAGCGGAACACTATGCGCGCCTCGAGCGGTCCGAGCTCAGCCGCGCCACCAACGTATTCAACACCCACGCCGGTCGCCGCCTCATCAGTCGCGCCGGCAGCACCGTCCATTTCGACCGAGACCTCAGCCGGCTCCGCGGGTCAACGCGGTGATTTTCGAGTCCTGCTGGACTCCTCCTTCTCCGGAACCAATCCGCTTGCCGGCCAGACGGTATTCGTCATGCGCAAGCCGATCGGCGATGTCCTCCGCGAGCTGGGCCTTGCCGTACCTGCTAACGCAACCGCCGCCCAGGCGATGAAAACCCTCCAAACCCAATGCCATTCGACACAGGGCTGCTCTTCGATCATTCAGGGCATGAGCCGCTCTTATGTAGCCACCACAAAACTGGACGCCTCCGGGAAAGCCAAGCTCTCTGCTAGAAACTCCGCTGGCACCTACTTCTTCTTCGCCATCGTACCCAACTCGGGCGGTTCACTTGTCTGGGATATCGCCACCAGCCTTGTCCCGGGCGAGAACACTGTCACGTTCAGCACAAAGAATGCAGAAGAGGTCCGGTGATGCCCCCAGTGAATCGAATCTGGCGCTGCTGTTAAAGGATCTAGGCAGTTGAAGAAAGCCCGCGATCTGCTGCGAAACGCGGATCGTTAGACCGTCGCTGACGTGGGAGGACAATCCCACGGTGTAGCAATGCCACTCTGAGGGGACGGGTGGCCGGCTACTCGGAAAGCTATTGTCATTTGATCTTAAATCGCCAATTCACTCCTGATTCGAAAGATTCATTGGTTGCTTGGTGGTCGGTCGGCAAACAGAAGCTGGCGAGGCGTTCCGATGACTTCCTGACTGCCCGTGAGCCATTTTTTCCATGAGTGATTGCGCCCTTTGCCATCTGATCGATAACGCGTGATCAGCGGACTTCGGTGGTTACGGGTGAGTCCTGCGAAGTGTGAACTACATCGCGATCAAGCAGCGTCATCAAGCATTTCAGGTCTTTGAACTGCTCACTTGAGACGGAGTAGAGGTCGCGGTCCCACACAGCAATGTCGGCTCTCTTGCCTGCCTCTAGCGTATCGATCTTGTCGCCGAGAAACATCTGGCGCAAACCCCAGGCGGGGTAGCTTCGGAGGGCGGTATGGATGTCTACAGCTTCTGCGGTCCCGAAGGGCTGCAGTCCATATCTGGCTTTGGCAGTTTGACGCGCTCTGGAGGCCCAGAGTCCGTAGCGGGCCTCGACCTGAGTCTCGTAGTAATCTGAGCCGCCGGACCAGACAATACCTCGGGATTGCAAGGTCCTAAGGGGCTCCAGGCGTTGGCCGCGTAGATGTCGCCGATCCACCACAAGAGCTCGGGCTGCATTTCGGGATACGCAAGTGTGCGTTCCAAGCTTCGCCTCACTGGCACCGTTTTCAGCAAAATGTGATCTTAAGTTGTTAAACAAATTTCGGAGGTTCGAGACCTTCGCCAGTTGTGGTGGACACCGGCACGGCCATTTGAAAGGGTTTCACGTCGATGGCTCAAAGGGACCCGCATGCCAAGTGAAATATCCAGACTTCTACGTGAGCTTTATGATCGACCAATCGCCCGATGCTTGCTGGTCATTGAGGCTCATCTCGCGGGCGGCGTATGAGGCTTCGGCAGCGGCCAACACGCGCTGGAGTTCTTAAACGAGATTCACCTTACCCAGAAAGTCACGATAGCGCGGGTCGGAGCGAAAGCCTTCAAAGTACGGCTCCGAATCCATGGGCGTAAGGTAAGGATCACGTTCGGCCAAAGCGGCTTCCAGGAACTCAAACGCGCTATCGGTCTTTCCGTGAGCCGCCTCGTACACCGCAAAGCAGAAAGGCGACACATAATGTTCAGAGCTCCTCTGCCGGAGTTGCTCCATTAGTTTTCTCGCGTATCCCTGGTCACCCGACCGTGCGTACGAAGCGGCGAGAAAGGCTGTCGCCACACTGAAGGACGGGGAAAGCTACACGGCCTTCTCCAAGCTCGCAATCGACTGCTGCAGCAAACCCTTCTGAGACTGTGCCAGCCCCATCCCGAAATGCACCAGCCAATAGTCAGGATAGAGCTCCACGGCTCTCGCCGCATGTTCGATCGCGTCATCGTATCGGCGACCGCAATAGAGAGCATGAGCCAGGCCAAAGTGGACCATCATCGACAGCGGGTCGGTTTCCAGCGCCCGCCGATACTGCATTACCGCCTCTTCGAAGCGGCGCATGGGTGTGAGGAAATAGAGCGCGAAACGGACGCGCACCAGCGGGGGGACAGGATCGACAGCCATCGCCGCCTGAAAATGATGCTCGGCTGTCTTCCAATCATATTCGACTGCACCTGTGATCAACCCCAGCACGCTATGCGCCTCGCTCAGAGAGGGATCGATAGCCAGCGCTTTTTGCGCAGCCGACTTTGCTAAGGGCGCCATCTCGGTCATTCGCTTAATTCTGAGGGCACCGAGTCCGTAATAAAACACTGCTAATCCAGCATACGCAGGAGCGTAGCTCGGATCGTGCGCCAGCGTCTGCTCGAAGAATTCCTTGGCTTTCGCCAGGCTCTCCTGGTTATAGCGTTGATACCAATACAGTCCCTTTAGGTGATTCTGGTACGCTTCGATGTTTCCGGCGTGATGCCGAGGCGCCGTCAACTTGATCTTCAGTGCATTGGCAATCGCCATTGAGATGTCATCCTGAATGGCAAAAATATCTGTCATTTCACGGTCGTACCGTTCTGACCACAGGTGCGACTCATCGGCTACGTGAATCAGTTGGGCTGTGACCCGGATGCGATTGCCTGCCCGGCGGACGCTGCCTTCGAGAATCGTTCCAACTCTGAGTCTGTCACCAATAGTGCGCAGATCCTGTTCTTTGCCGCGAAAGGCAAACGCCGATGTGCGGGCGATTACCCGTAACTCGGGCACCTTGGCAAGCACGTTGATAATTTCTTCCGCCAGGCCGTCGCTGAAATATTCGTTCTCCTTGTCTATACCGACACAAGCGAGGATCTGAGTCCATCGAATGCCGCGGCCGACCCTTCTATGTACAACATATCTCCAGACTACTTCCGCGCGTCCGGGACATCTTTATTGGCGGGCAG
>Ga0126383_10001788_pt1 | contig 13558 bp, 11 predicted proteins | sample PanSoiMetPlot_35_FD_96882 | JGI IMG/M metagenome (GOLD analysis project Ga0126383, IMG submission 96882) | Tropical forest soil microbial communities from Panama - MetaG Plot_35 | ecosystem: Environmental > Terrestrial > Soil > Tropical forest > Bulk soil | place: Panama | collected 2016-02-17
GACCACCGGGGCGATCGGTCCGGCGACGTGCAGGCGCAGGACGTGGTCGTCGACGACAACTTTTGTCACTCCGACGATCCGTCTGAAGTCCTCCGCGGGGACGGGCCCCGTGAAGCGCAGCTCCACCTCGTGCACCGCAAGGTCGCGCAGAGCGTCGACCCGGTCGACCTTCACGAGCTGGCCTTCGCGGATGATGGCCACGCGGTCGCACGTCTTCTCGGCTTCCGAGAGGACATGGCTCGAGAGAAAGACCGTGCGTTCCTCGTCCACGGCCTCGCGCAGGACCTCGAAGAACGTCTGCTGGACGAGCGGGTCAAGACCTGCGGTCGGCTCGTCGAGGATGAGGAGCTCTGGTCGATGCTGCAAGGCGACGATGAGGCCGACCTTCTGCTTGTTGCCTTTTGAGTACTCGCGGAACCGCCGCGAGGGGTCGAGGTCGAAGCGCTCGATCAGCGAGCGCTGGTAGGCTCGATCGACGCCGCCGCGTAGGTTCGCGAAGTACTCAAGGGTCTGTCCCCCGGTGAGCCGGTCATACAGCGCGAACTCACCGGGCAGGTAGCCGACCCGCCGGTGGATCGCCACGGCGTCACGGGTCGTGTCGAGGCCGAACACCCTCGCCCGCCCGCGCGTGGGGCGGATTAGGTCGAGCAGCAGGCGGATCGTCGTCGTCTTGCCGGCCCCATTGGGCCCCAGAAATCCGAAGACCTCCCGCTGCTGGACCGCCAGGTTGACTTCGATGATCCCCCGGTGCATGCCGTACGACTTGGTCAGTCGCTCGGTTTCGATGATCGCTGTCATGGAAGCTCCTCTTGTCACACGAACCACTCGCGCAGGGTCCCGCTGTACTCGACCGGCCAGGAGCCGGGTGCGAGCCCGAGGATGCGCTCGAACGCCGCGACGTAGGCAGCCAGGGTGCGCTCCACGTTCTCGATTGAGGTGTCGCCGGCCTGGAAGGCGACGAAGAGCCGGCTGGCCGTCTCGTTGGCGCCAAGTACGAGCGACATGAAGACGGCCGCCACGTGCTCGGCCGAGCCGGTGCGGAACACACCCTCGGCGTTGCCCTGCCGCACGATCCTGGCCAGGATGGGCGTGAGGCGGATCGTGGTGAGCTGCCGAGACTTCTCGCGCATGATCGCGTTCTCGTCCGAGAGCCAGACCCGCATGAGCGCCAGCAGCAGCTCCTTCCGCTCGGCCTTCCACCGGGCGAGGCCGCCGAAGACCCCCTCCAGCTTCTGGAGAGCGGAGCGATCGGGATCGTCCGCGACCGGCGCGAGCTCCGCGGTCGCGACCTCGACTATGCGCTCCACGACAGCCTCCAGCAGCGCGGCCTTCGAATCGAAGTAGTGGTAGAAGGCGCCCCTGGAAGTGTCGAGCGCGGCCAGGACGTCCTGGATGCTCATCTGCTCGTAGCCCTTGGTCTGGATGAGCCGCGCCGCGGCGTCCACGAATGCGTCGCGTCGGAGTGCGTGGGCGACAGGGTCCAGCGTTCGCGGCATCACTCCTCCATTAACCAACCGACTGTCGGTCTATTTTAAGGGTCACAGGCAAAGGCCGTCAACTCTCAGGGTCGGTTTGTGGGTGAGCCGGTCGGACTTGGGCGGCGACTCAGGCGGACACGGCCGCGGCGTCCTCGAGAGCGCCGTCGACGTACGTGACTGTGTTCGCCCCGAGCGCCGGCTCACGGGCTCCCGGCAGCACGATGCCCACCAGATTCAAAGGGTCGGCGGCCGAGATGGTGATGGTCTCGCCGGCGCGTTGCTCTTTCCGAACCGCCCGGAGCGCGTCCACAGCCTCGGGGAGGGCGTACTGCTCGCCGCTGAATCCGCTGACAAACCTCCCTCCCCGAATGGTTCCTCGGGCTTCCATGCGTCTGAGCGCCCACAGGACGTCGCGCCAGGGCACGCTGAACGTCTCGCGAGCCACCAGGCCCCGGAACAGCACGCCCCACCGGGCCAGGAGCTGCTCCGCCACGGCTTCGGCCAGCTCTTCCGCGTCGTCGGTGGCCGGCGCCGCCGGGACGAGGGACCAGCGCCCGGCGGCCCTGGCCGCCGTCCGCGTCCCGGCCCTCCTGAGGCGGGGACGGTGCGGCGCCCAGGCCAGGGTTCGCTGGTCGAGCAGGGTCCGGATCGCATCGAATCCGTCGGAGGTGACAAGACCTCGAGCGACGGCGTCCCACAGGCCCTCGGCAACGTCTACCGGAAGTCGCCCCGTGACCTTGATGAGATCGGAGGCGAACAGCGCCCCATGTCTTCCCAGCGCCTCCACCACATCCGCGGTCCGGCCCGGTCCGGGCTGCGCCGGACCTCGATTTCCGCGCGCCGCCTGGAGCAGCCAGGGCAGGTCCTCCCGGATCGCCAGCGTGATCGGGGTGGCCCGGGACGGCGTCATCCCACCGCGGTCGGGACAGCCGTCCGCGGCGCTGTCCCGGATCGAGATACGCCCCCACGTGACCGCGCCCGACAGGCACAGGTCGTCGAGCGACTCGGCCCGGTACCCATCGACTCGAGCGGCCAGGACGCCCCGTTCCCAGGCCCCGGCCGCCAGCTCGAAGCCCTGCAGCTGCTCGACCACCGCGAGCAGGCCGACACGGCCCTCTCGCCGTGTTCCCGGCGCGACGTGCTGCCAGCGAAAGAGGAACCTCATGAAGTCTCGTGCGGTGACCGGCTCGATCTCTCTGCGGAGCCGCGCCCTCGTGTATTGATGGATTCGGGCCAGAAGCCGCCGGGCGCAGAACTCCTCGGGGCCATCGCTCGACGTGAAGTGGCCGCGGAAGGCGAAGCCATCGCCCTCGAGCCGTGCCATCGCGATGGTCACGTCGCTGGCGGACAGCCCCGTCGCCTCAGTCAGGTCAGCGACCGTCGAGGGTCCCCGGTACTCGAGCTGTCCCCGCACCATCTCGGCGGCCGCCGCGTCCCGGTCGAGAGGAGCGGGCGCTGCGGGCGAACGGTGGTCCGGCTCGATCCACGCCCCAGGGAACAGCAGCTCCAGGGCGGGGCGTCGCTCGACCGTCGACCACAGCTCTAGATCCGGTGCACGTCGCACCGTGACCGCCCGCCGGTCCTCCACCAGCTCGTCGAACCAGGGCCGCCACGCGTCATTCGGCCGCAGGCCGGTGACGGTCATCAGCACGTCATGTAGCTCGTCTGGGTCGCGGGGCTCTGGCAGCACCTCCTCGCGGACCCGCTGGATGGCGGCAGGATCGAGCCGGCCCAGATCGCAAGGCTCCACCGGTAGGCCTCTGCGGACCTGCACCGCCCGGCTCCGGCGCTCCTCCAGGGGCGCGTCGTCCAGGTAGGTGAAAGGTCGCCCGTTCAGGATCTCGTGAGCCAGCACAGACGGCTCCACCGTGTCCCGGCTGACCACTTCGACCCGGCCGGCTTCGATCGCCGCCAGCAGCTCCCGCAGGCCGTCCACGTCCATTGCCTCGTGCAAGCAGTCGTCCAGGGTCTGACGGACCAGCGGATGGTCCGGGATCTCCAGAGGCCCGGGCGCCACGTTCTCCTGGCACGCGGCCAGAGTCGGGAACACGGCGGCCATAAGGTCGTCGGACTCCATCCGCTGGATCGCCGGCGGGTTCCTGCGTCCGCCCCGCATGCGGAGCACGGCCAGCGCCCGGTTGAGATTCCACCGCCACCGCGCAGCGAACATCGGCGAGGTCAGCACGGCCTGCCGCAGCACGTCCTCCACCGTCTTGGAGGCGAGGAATTTTGGCACTTGCTCCAGCGGGAAGCTGTGCTGGGGGCCCAGCGACAGCAGGATGGCGTCGTCACTGGCCGCAGCCTGCAGCTCGAAGTCGAAGGTAACGCAGAATCGCTTGCGGAGGGCGAGCCCGAGTCCGCGGTTCAGCCTGACCCCAAAGGGCGAGTGCCCCACGAGCTGCATCCCGCCCGCGTCGTCAAAGAACCGCTCGAGGACGATTCTTCCGGTGGTGGGAAGGACTCCAAGCGCGCTCAGGCCTGCACCGAGGTAGCTGACGATGGTGTCCGATGCGGCCCGGTCGATCCCGCACTCCGCCTCGAGCCAGACCCGAGCACCGTCCCGGTCATCGCGTTCCAGCCACTCGCCGACCTCAGCCCGAAGTCGGGATACTTCTGTGGAGAGCTCCTCCGTGCGGCCTGGGGCCTCGCCGAGCCAGAAAGGCACCGACGGCGGCGCTCCGTGCGCGTCGACCACTCTGACGGTCCCCGGCTCGACACGGCGGATCCGCCACGACGTTGTTCCCAGCAGGAAGACGTCGCCGGCCATGCTCTCAATGGCCCAATCCTCGTTCACCGTCCCGATGAACGTGTCGTCGGGCTCGGCCACCACGCGGTAGTCGCCCAGCTCGGGGATGGCGCCACCCGAAGTCAGAGCGGCGAGGCGGGCACCACGCCGTCCCTTCACACGCCCGTTGACACGATCGCGGTGCAGGTATGCGGCTCGCCGGCCGCGCCCGGTGGCGATGCCTTCGGTGACCAGCTCGACCACGTCGTCGAAGTCTCTGCGGGACAGCTCGGCGAAGGGGGCCGCCCGCCGCACAAGGTCGAAAAGGTCGTCTTCGGACCACTCCTCCGCGGCGCATTCGGCAACGATTTGCTGGGCCGCGATGTCGAGCGGCGCGACGGGCTGGACGATCGCGTCCAGCCGGCCGGCCCGCGTGCCGCGCAGCAGCGCCGCGCACTCGACGAGCTCGTCGCGACTGGTGGGGTACAGCACACCCCTCGGAGTTCCAAAGCGCGTGTGGTTCGACCGGCCCACCCGTTGGACGAACGTGGCGAAACTCCGCGGCGACCCGATCTGGCAAACCAGTTCGACGGGTCCGATGTCAATCCCCAACTCCAGAGATGCTGTCGCGACAAGTGCCCGGAGGTCCCCCGCCCGCAGCCGCGCCTCCACTCGCTGGCGGCGCTCCTTCGAGAGACTGCCGTGGTGGGCCGCCACCTGGTCCTCGCCTACCAGCTCCCCCAGCGCGTGGGCCATCCTCTCGGCCATCCGGCGGGTGTTCACGAAGACGAGCGTCGTGCGGTGCGCTCTCACGTGCCTCGAGACACGGTGGAGGATCTCGGCCATCTGCTCGGCCGACGCAACCGCTCCCAGCTCGTCGTCCGGGAGCTCGAGGGCCAGGTCGAGGGCGCGTCTGTGACCGACATCGACGATGGAGCAGGACGGAGACCCATCGGGATGCGAACGCGCAGGGCCGGCCCCGACCAGCAGCCGCGCGATGGCCTCGATCGGCCGCTGGGTGGCCGACAGGCCTATTCGCTGTGGAGGCGTGGCTGCGACGTGTTCAAGGCGCTCCAGGCTGAGCGCAAGGTGCGATCCGCGTTTGTTTCCAGCAGAGGCGTGGATCTCGTCGAGGATCACCGTCTGGACGCCCGCGAGAATTCCCCGCGAGCGCTCCGCGGTGAGCATCAGGTACAGGGACTCGGGGGTCGTGACCAGGAGGTTCGGTGACCGCCGGACCATGGCCGTACGCTCGGACGCGGTGGTGTCGCCTGTTCTCACCGCCACGCGAATGTGGGGGGCGGTCAGGCCAAGCTCCGCGGCCACCTGTGCGATCTCCCGTAGGGGCGCTTCCAGGTTCTGGTGGATGTCGACGGCGAGGGCCTTCAGGGGGGAGACGTAGACGACCTGTGGCCCCTCGGTGCAGAGCTCGCCTTCATCGTGGCAGCGGTACAGGCGGTCGATGCAGACCAGGAAGGCAGCCAGGGTCTTGCCGGATCCGGTCGGAGCCGCGATCAGCGTGTCCCGGCCGGCAGCGATCTCAGTCCAGCCGCCGGTCTGCGGCCGGGTGGGCCCCTCCGGAAACCGCCTCCGGAACCAGGTCTGGACAGCCGGATGGAAGGTACCGATCACTCCGGGCAACTGTACAGTCACCCAAGGCCGGACAGTGAAGCGGGCGGCCCCGGGAGTTGCACCCCGGGACCGTCCCATGTCCGCTTACGCTGCCGTGAAGAAGCTCCGCAGGGCTTGCGCCACCGGTTGCGGGTTGCCACCCCGGTCGGCGTTCCACGAAGCCGCATGGTCCGCTCCGTGAAGCTCGCAGCGACGCACGTGTGGCAGTACCGTCTCCAGGAGGTCGAGGGCAGCCCCGAGGTATGCCGGGCTTTTGCTGCCACCCAGCAGAAGCACGTCAGCCTCGAGGGACTTGAAGGAGTCCAGCCTTTCGCTCATTTCGACAACGATCTGAAAGTCGAAGTGCAGGTTCGGTGCCATCGACCTGAGGGGCACATACCCCTCGGCCGGCTTCCTGTCCTCGCTTCTCATCGCAATGCCCACGAGCGGCGCGAGCAGCCAGCCAGGCATTGCGTTGAAGATCGCCGGGCCCAGCTGCGCTCCCTTCATTGCAGTGATGAGCGCCGCGGCCGGCTTGCCTCGCTTCATCTGACCGTCGAATCGCGAGAGGATGGCGCTCGCTGCCTCGCGGGAGAAGGAGAGCGGTGGTTCAAAGAGGGCGGCCTTGCGGATGGCGGCGTTGGATAGTGCCGTCCTGAGTGTGATGATCGCCCCCGAGCTGACCCCGAAGACGCTACTGGCGCCGGTCCTGGCGAGCACCGCGTCCAGGTCTTCGACTTCTTGCTCGATGACGCTGCCCTCGCGGTAAGGTCCACTCAGACCGCGGCCGCGACGGTCCGGCACGATGACGGTGAACGCGTCGGCGAGCTCGTGCGCGAGCTGCATGTGGTTGTGGGATGACGACATCGATCCGTGCAGCAGGACCACGGCCGGGCCTCGTCCGAGCTGGTGGTAGCCGATGGTGGTCCCATCGGTGGAAGTCACGTGGTCAGTTGGGTGCGTCGCGTCTGAGACGAGGCTGCTCATATGACCCGGCCCGGGTCCTCGACCGTCGTCCAGCGACCCTCGCGGTAGGCCCTCCGAATATCGCCGATCGAGGTGATCCCAGCATCGCGGAAAGCCCGGCGCAGGTCAGCGAGGTACTCACGGGTGAGCATCGCCGAGACGATCGCGACACCGCCTCGATGCACCCGGACCTCTGCCTTGCGCATCTCACCAGTCAGGTGGATCGTGCGCCCGCCCGGTACCCCCGTGCCGGTCCAGTCTTTGACCTTGCCCGAGACGACTCGGCGGAGGTCGTCATGGTCGAGGATCGCCCCCTCGGGCACCAGCAGCTTCACCATCGCGTGGTCGATGTCGAGATGGATCTCGAGGTCGCCGTCCTCGATTCGGTTCGAGCGCAGGTCGAGCAGCACGGAGCCGCGAGAGGCCCTCACGTCGAAGCGCCGGGCTCTGGTCCAGTGCCCCAGTTTCTTGATGGCGCTGTAGTGAGCCCGGATCGGCACAATCTGCCCTCCGATGTACGGGGCCGCGGCTGCGGCGGTGTTGGTCGGGGTGGTCACGTCGTCGGTCCTCATGAAGTTCATGAAGCCATAGTAATGCACAAACTAGTCTATATACAACTAGAGCGCCGCCAACTAGAGGCGGCTACACTAGACTGCGTGGCGTTGGAAGAAGGAGTCCGGCGATCGCCGCTCGCTCTCACCGTGCTCGGGATGCTCGGCGGAGGGCCGCTGCATCCCTACGCGATTCAGCGCCGCATCAAGGCCTGGGGCAAGGATCAGGTCGTCAACGTCGGACAGCGCGCCAACCTGTACAAGACGATCGACCGGCTGCACCAGGCCGGGCTGATCACCGTCCGCCAGACGGAACGAGATCCGGGGTTTCCCGAACGCACCGTGTACGAGCTGACCGCTGAAGGCCTCCGACTGGGACGGGAGTGGCTGGCCGGCATGCTTTCGACGCCTCGCAACGAGTTCCCGGAGTTCCCTGCCGCCCTTTCCTTCGTGTTCGGACTGACCTCCGAGGAAGCGCTGGCGGCGCTCGAACGGCGCGCCAGCCTACTCCGCGAAAAGCTGGCCGGCCTGGATCGCGAGCTGGCGGCCGAGTCGGGGCCCCCGCGGTTGTTCCTGCTCGAGACGGAGTATCTGCGCGCCGTCACCGCGGCCGAACTGGGCTGGGTAGGCGGGGTAGTCGCGGACCTCCGGGCGGGCGCTTTGACCTGGAGCTACGAAGAGCTCGCCGAGATCGCGAAGCGCTTCCAGCCGGACTGATCCTGGACGACGCGACTCGGGGCATACTGGCCCAGCCGAGCGTGCCTCGACCCTGGCTGGCCGATCGACTGGTCACCCGCTGCCTCGACGTTCGTCAGCCGCCCTGCGTTCGCGCTCCGTTGGCCGCAACCCAGGTCTCCACTTCCTGGATCTGCTCCGGCGGCACGCCCCACTCGCCAAGTACCTGCATGACCAGGGCGCCCCTCAAGGGAAGGAGCGGCACCCCATACCGCCTGGCGGCTGCTTCGAGCTCGGTGGTCCGCCCGGGGTCCGGCCTACCGGCGCCGTCTGGCTCCTGGAGCCGGCCCACGGTGCGGCGCCACCATTTCGTGAGCCAGGTGTCCATGACACCCGGCACCGGTGCGCTCCGCGCCCAGTCCGTAAACAGGCACCGAACCGCGGCTCGCTCGGCTCGAAAGCCCTCGCGGCCGTGAATGGCGACCGTACCCCAGGCCGAGATCAAGCCGAGCACGTGCCACGGCGGCTCGTACTGAGTACGGGCACGAGCCAGGCAGCGGAGAGGACTCCATAGGGCCCAGAGCCCGCACTGACAGCCCCTGCCCGGGGCGGTGTCACAGCCGCGGCGGTTAGGCGCCAGGCACCTCGCCCGATTCTCTCCCGGCTCCCAGAAGTAGTCGAGCGCCCACGACTTCAGGCTGCCATCGGCCAGCCGCCAGAGCCTCCAACCCAGGACCGGTTCGGCGGGTCGTCTCAGTGCGTCGCTCCGACAGGATCCGGTTCCTCGCTGGGCACGGTAGCCGGTATCTGCAGCGGCTCCGGCTCGGGAATCTGGATGCGCTCTGTCTCTGGAGTCTGAAGCCCCATAGAGGTCTCCTTGCAACTGGGCGCCGCGTCCTCACCGCCGCTATCGCGCCCGTATTGATTTGTTCGACTCCCCTTTAGCTCGACAGTAGTCCTCCTTCGCCCAGCTCGCAAGAATCGAACTGGTGTTTGTTGCCAGGCTACTCTTGGTAGCCGCCGGCCCAGTCGATCAAGCGTGGGGCGCAGCGCCCGGTGGCCCCTCGGGTTCCGGCTGCCAATGCATCGACAGCTGCCAGATGACGAGCACGTCCAGGAGGATCACAAGCAGCGACCAGAGCGGGTAAGCGGTGAAGAACGCAATCTGGGCCACAGCGCTCAACGCCGCGATGCCGATTGCCGTCCACCGGGCCCATCCCTGGACGGCAAAAAGCCCGAAGCTGACCGCGATCTGGACTATGCCGATCGCGAGAAGGATCCAGCCCCAGGTGCTGTAGTCCCAGACGATCACGCCCTGACCTGTCACCGCGATCGCCCGTGGCCTGAAGAGGGCGACCAGGCCGTAGATCGCATTGAATATGCCGACGATGAGAAGGATGGTGCCGGCGAAAACGGCCCACCCCGTGGGTATCGGCTGGCGTGTCACCATTGGTTGTCTGTCTCCAATCCACCGTCATCAACGCGGATGCGCTGACCTACACCGACGAATGTTGTCGAGATTTCGTGCGGCGTCATCTGACGTAGGTGGGAGAACTTAGACAATTGCCTCTACGTCTGGCGCAGGTTTCGCCCTGCGCGGCGGCGCGGCTAGCCGGCCGCTTAGATGTGTCCCGCTGTCGGGCGTTAGGCGGGCGGGCCGGACATCAGGCTCACGGTGGCCGTGTGGCGCCCGTTCTGGTCGACCCAGGTGACCTGGATCTGCTGTCCCGGCTTGTGGACGTGGATGGCCAGTCCGAGGTCGTTTGTCGAGGTCACGGCGCGGCCGTTTATCGCGGTGATCACGGCGTGCCGGCCGATTCCAGCCTGGGCAGCCGGAGACCCGGACACGACGCTCTGAACGAGTGCGCCCACGCTGACTGTCAGGCCCAGGCCCGACGCCGTCACCGGGTCAAGGTCCGTAGCTGAGACTCCGAGGTAGCCCGTCGGCCCGATGATGATCGTCGAGGTCTCTTTGCCGCTCCGAATCTGGTTGACGATGTCCAGTGCGGCGTTGGAAGGTATGGCGAAGCCGACCCGGGACGAGGCCTGGCGGAACCTCCCAACCGAGCCCGCCGTGATCATCCCGACGACCTGTCCGGCGCTGTTGACCAGCGGCCCCCCTGAGTCACCGGGGCTGATGGAGGCGTCGCTCTGGATGAGCCCAGTCAGCTGCTCCGAGCTGCCGTTGCCGTCGCTTGCTGTGATGGATTGGTTCAGTGCGGTGACAGTGCCCTGCGTCACGTTCGGCGCGCCACCCTGCCCGAGCGCGTTGCCGATGGCGACGACAGCCTGACCGACGGTCAGCGCCGACGAGTCGGCAAGGGTCACGGTCGGCAGTCCTGAGACACCGTGAATCTGGAGCAGGGCTACGTCTGCTGCCAGGTCCTCGCCGACCACCGTAGCCGTGTACGGGTTCGACCTTCCCTGGACCGTCACCTGGATGCTGGAGGCCCCCTGGACCACGTGGCGATTGGTGAGGACCTCACCGGATGAAGTCACCAGGATACCGGTGCCGGCCGCCTGGGCTTGCTGACCGCCGGACCCGATGACCGTATTGATGTCGACGACTGCCGGTATGACCTTGTTCGCGACTGCCTGCACGTCGAAGGACTGGCTGGCCTGACCTGTCGACGAGCTGTCCTGGGGAACGGCGTGGATCGGGCTCTGCGCGGAGGGGCGAGGGGCGAAGATGCTGCCGGTGCGCGTCACGTTGCAGGCGCTGATCACCAGCAGCCCGACCATCGTCAGCGCTGCCAGCAGCGACCAGCCGCGACGAGACGCGCCTCCCGCAGGGCTCATATCTTTGCCACCGTTCCCATCATCCATATGGTGGATGGTGCACTCCGCATCTAAGTGGAGAGTAAGAGAAGCCTTATCGTTTGTTGAGAACTCCCTCTGCTCAGGCTCTGAGTGCGGCGAGGAGGCGGTCAAGGTCCTCTTCGTCGTTGTAGCCGTGGAAGGACAGCCGCAGGCGGCCCTCCCGAACAGCGGTGACGACCCCAGCCTCCTGGAGCGTCTCTTGCAGTCGATCGGCCTCGACCCCGTCGTGCTCCAGCGAGAGGATGCTCGAGCGCTCACGGTCTCGACGTGAGCTGACCACGCGAAAGCCGCTCTCGGCCAGTCCAGCGGCCGCGGCGGCCACCAGATTCAGCGTCCAGCTCTCGATTGCCTTCGGGTCCAGCCCCAGCAGCAGGTCGAGAGACGCGCCCATGCCCACGATCGAGGCCAGATCCGGAATGCTGGGCTCGAAGCGTTGGGCGCCCTCGACGAACTCTATCCGTTCGTAGTCGGTCACCGACGCGCCGGCGTCCTGGCGCGTCTTCCAGCCCGGCTCGGGGACGCGCAGCCGCGTCCGCAGTTCGCGATCGACGTAGCAGGGAGCAGTGCCGTAGCCGGAAACCAGGAACTTGTAGCCATGCGCGACCAGCAGGTTGCAGCCGAGCCGGCGGACGTCGACGTCGAGCACACCCGCGGCCTGGGTGGCGTCGACCAGCAGCCAGACGCCATGCCGGCGGCACACCTCTGCGATCCCCTCAACGGGCGCCCTGAGGCCGTTTCCGTAGTTGACGAGCCCGAGGCAGACCACCCGCGTCCGCTCGCCGACGAGGTCCGCGACATCGTCCGTGTCGAACCGGTGGCGGCCATGGTCGCGTACGAATCTGACGCGTACTCCGAGGTGAGTCAGGTTGAGCCAGGGCAGAACCGCCGCCGGGAAGTCTCGCTCGTAGACGACGACCTCGTCGCCGCGTCGCCAGTCGAGCCCGAGCGCGACGAGGCCCAGCGCTTCGGCAGAGCTCTTCAAGAGGGCGACGTCGTCGATCGTGCAGTTGTAGAGGCGCGCCGCAAGGCTCCTAACGCGGTCCACCTCGGCTGCCCACGGCACCGGCACACGCGTTCCCTCCGAAAGCTCACGCACGCAGCGGGCAACGGCTTCGGCGCTGGCTCGCGGCGGGGGGCCGAACGTGCTGTTGTCGAGGTAGGCATAACGACGCGTGATCGGAAACTGCGCCGTGCGCAGCTCGCCGACGTCGTACAGGGCGCGCTCTATATTCGTGTGACTACCCGCCATCTGGCCGCGTCAATGACCGTGTGCTCCTCACCGCGGAACCCCACACATCCTGAAGCATCGAGGCCCGGTGGCTCTAGCCTTTTCCCGTGCTCGTAGAGCTGGCGCTGGCGTTCCTCAAGCTCGGAGTGATCGGCTTCGGCGGCCCGGCGGCCCACGTTGCGCTGATGCGAAGGGAGCTCGTCACGAGGCGGAGCTGGCTGGATGTCGAAGAGTTCAACCGAATGTTCGCCGCCTGCAACCTGATCCCGGGCCCCAGCTCCACCGAGCTCGCCATATTCATCGGCCGGCGGCGGGCCGGTTGGCGCGGCATGGTGATCGCGGGCGGGGGCTTCATCCTGCCTGCCGCGCTGCTCATGCTGGCGATCGCGTGGGCATACGTCCGATGGGGACGGCTTCCGGCCGCGGCGCACGTACTGGCCGGTGTAAGACCGATCGTGGTTGGCATCGTCGCCTGGGCGGCGGTCGACCTCGGCCGCGCCATGGTCAGAGACTGGCCGCGCGCAGCGATCGCCATCCTGGCGGCTGCAATGCTGATTCTTGGCTTCGGCCCCGCACTGACCGTCGTCCTGGGGGGTGCGGTCCTGCTCCTGCGGCATGGCCGGCCGCGCGCTTTCATCATGGCCCCAGTTGGCGGCGTGTTGGTGCCGGCGTCCTTACTGCCTGCTCTTTTCCTGGCCTTCCTGAAGGTCGGCGCGCTGTCGTTCGGTAGCGGCTACGTGCTCATTGCCTTTCTTCGGGCGGACCTGGTGCAGACAATGCAATGGCTGACCGACCGGCAGCTGGTCGACGCCATCGCGATTGCCCAGGCCACGCCCGGCCCCGTCTACAGCGTGGCCGCGTTCATCGGTTATCTGATCGGAGGGGTGCCCGGAAGCGTGGCCGCAACTGCCGGCATCTTCCTGCCAGGCTTCGCACTGATTCCCTTCGTCGGTCGCCTTCTCCGGCTGGTCGAGCATCATCCGGCCGCACGGGCGTTCGTTGACGGTGCCAACGCCGCCGCACTGGGTCTCATCGCCGGGGTCACCCTACAGCTGGCGGGCGTCGCGCTGAGTGGGCTCCTCGCGGTGGTGGCGGCCGTCGCAACGGCCGGTTTGATGCTGCGCTGGCCGTTCGCCTCCCCGGCTCTGGTGGTGGTGGGTGCCCTCGCCGGCCTGGCCGGCATCATCGGCTCCTAGGAAGCCGTCGCTGAAAGTCAGTGCCGGCAACCAGGGCAACCATCAGGGCCCCGCCTGCGGCCAGAGCGAGGAAGGAGGCCGGCGGCCAGCCTGTGGCGTCCCACGCGGTCCCCCCGGCAAGCGGTCCGGCGAACGAAGAGCCGTAGATGATCAGGAACATGCCGGCGCTGAAGCGAGTCACGTCTTCGCTTCCCACAAGCAGAATTGGCAGCGCAAGAGTAAGGACCAGTGCCAGCGCCGACGCAAAGCCGATGACGCCTGCCCAGACAACCAGCCAGATGCCCGGCGTCAGGACGATGGCGACCGCC
>Ga0126383_10001789_pt1 | contig 13557 bp, 6 predicted proteins | sample PanSoiMetPlot_35_FD_96882 | JGI IMG/M metagenome (GOLD analysis project Ga0126383, IMG submission 96882) | Tropical forest soil microbial communities from Panama - MetaG Plot_35 | ecosystem: Environmental > Terrestrial > Soil > Tropical forest > Bulk soil | place: Panama | collected 2016-02-17
AGCTAAGCAGGCGGAATACGATTGGCACCGCGATCCGCAAACACCCATCTATTATCCCGAGCAGGCTACGGTGCCGAGTTCAAGTTCGTGAAGACTTGAGATCAGAGTCAGGAAACTGCCTGTGATTCAAGTTGTGTATCTGCGGTTGTTTCCCTGCGATTCGTCTGCCCGGTAGTCAGACGAGCTATCAGCAGAAGACTCCCGGCGTATGCCAGGGTGTCAAAAAAATAATTCATCTGCGCGACGTCCCTCGGGGTGGCAATCAACAATGGCAAGTAGACCAGAATGATAATCCCGAGGGCGGTGGCTCCGATCAGGCCCGCGGCCACCCGCGGACGCACCTTGAACAGCATGCAGGCGCCGGCGACCAGCTCTGCACAGCCCACCACATAATTGACCGGCGCATGCAGCGGAAACCATGAAGGCAACTGTTGTGGCAGCGGAATGACCGGCACAAACTCGGGGTGCCGGAAATGCTGCACTGCAAAAAAGATTAGCGCGATGGCCACCACCGCGCGGAGCGCTGCGGCCAGATATCCCCAGGCGCCTGCGACGCTTTGGCGGCGACTGATCGCCAGCGCAAAAGCCGCTGAACTGAATGAGAGATCCCGGAGCAAAAGCGCCCATCCGAACCGGTTGCCCGGATTGGCGGCCACGCCCGGTACAGATATCAGGAGCACGAACGACAGCAGCATGGCGCCGAGGAGCGCGGACGAAAGCGTCGCGAGTCTATCGGCGGCGATAGAAAGCGCCGCGGCGATGAGCGCCGCCCCGCAGAAATAGACCCAGAACAGATGGACGGGGATCCACTTGGGGACCAGCGGCGCGACAACTTGCGGAAAGAGAAAATGGAACGCGCCAAAGACGGCCATCGGGATGGCGAAGAGCAACGGGCCGAACTCTATGATCGCATCGAGTCCGCGCACCCTGAGGCCGCGCCGGAAGATTGTCAGTAAGCCGGCCACCAGGACGATGCCGGCCGCCGTGTACATCCATGCTGCTTTCATCTCAATTTGAACTGCTCAGACGCGGCCAAGTGTGCCCTCCACGCCTCAGCATCCTCACTTCCTTGGCCGTTGCTATTGTCCGCGACGCTCGCGGGTAACTCTCACTGGAGCGGCGGTCGGTAGCTGATCCTTGCAAAGCTCGAGTATCTCAATGGTCGTGAGCCCGGTTTGCACAGCGCCATTAGTGTTAATTTCCACGGCTTCCTCGGCCGGATTCAACACCTCGGGACCGGTCAGCGCCTTCGGGTTCGCATAACCGCCGTCTCGTCTCAGCAAACCCTCGATGGCTTTTTGCGCGAAGACCGGATTTTTCGTATGCGCGTAAGCATAGGCCGCCAGTCGCGGGCCGCTTTGCTCCGCGAGTATGTAACGGCCGTCAGCGCCCTCATTACCGGTCGTTCGATCTTTGATAAGTACCTCACCCGGCGCGCCGCCGATGCGGCAATATTGCAACCAGGCAGTCGCGAAGTCTTTACGCTCGAGCAACGGCACCAGTTCGAACATGACTTCGCCGCCACCCATGATCGTCGCGAGGTTGTAGCTGGCCGGCAATTGAGTTTTCGTAAGCGGATCGCGGATGGCCGTCAACTTTCCGGTCGCCATGTCGTATCCGACAATCTGAGCGCCGCCGCCGCCGCGCAACGGTCCTATACCGCCACCGGGCAAATCAGGATTCGGTCCATTCTGTTGTCCGGTCTGGAGCCAGAAAGGCATCGCCATGATCGAGTCGACGCCGGCCAGGATGCGATCGCGCCACCGCTTATCTTCGGTGCGCTCCCACTCGGTCATCCAGTTACCAGCGAGCGCAAACCAGTCGGGACCAATGCGCATGCGCGCGGCGAACTGCGGCTCACCCGGAACCTGTGGCGAGGCGATGCGCATCGGATCGAAGTTTTTAATTGCCTCGTCCGTATGGACCGTGAGGCGCATGATGTCGCCGATCCGTTCATCGGTGGTGAGATAATAAAACGGGCGCCAGTGAGCCGCCTGGCTAATGCGAGCTTCCTTCGAACCGCAACCCCATTTGATCACATTGTGACGCGAGCCCAGGCCGGCCATTGGCCCAATCGAGTAGATATTTGTTTCGCTGGTGTTGCGCGTGTGCGCCTCGGCCAGGCGGAAGAGATTGGCGCGGCCGCTCCGTAAGAAGCTGTACCAGAGCCACAGCGGCACGCCCAGTTCGGTGTTGTCCCAGGCGTGACCGCCCCAATCGTAGTGCCACACGTGGCGGGCGCCTGAGTACGAATGCATGAAGTCGCCGAACTGCCAGAAGCCATACCAGCGGCGCGAGTCGACCTGCTTTTCGTAATAATTGAGCACGGCGTCGAGACCTTCCTCGATGCTCTGCTTGAAGGCAGTCGAGCGATCGGGCAGGCTCCAAACTCCAAATACATCCGTCGAGTGAATGTATTCCGGCGTCGCCGTCAGCAAGGGTAAAACTATTCCCGCCTGGGCCTGCGCAACTGCCTGGGCTCGCGGGGGCAGGGAAGCGGCGCTGGGATAAAGCATGAGCTCACTGGTGCGTGAAACGCCGTAAGCGGTGCTCATTCCCGGCTGCACATCTTCGTATGAAGCCGCCAGGCCATGCGCGACCAGATCGTAATGACGCATGTCCATCTGTGGGCCATCCGGTGACCAAAGCCAGGCAGTCATTTCCGCCGCGGGTTTGCCGGCGTGACGGATTTCCAGCGCTGACGGAAATGATTGCCAGAAGTTTTTCACACTGACTGCCAGTCCGCCGGTGAGATCTCCCACGAAGGCGAAGCCGGCAGCTCGCTTTCCGGCCGCCGAGAAAAGCCAGGTGCTCTTCGGGTTTGTCCGTTTGGTAATGGTGAAGCCGTCCGGGTTGGGTTGCGCCAATTTAAAGTCGTCCCAAACTGCGTTTTGGGCAAACTCGCCGCGGCCGGTGAATGGCTGGCCCGTTTCCTGGGCCACACTGCCTCCGCCCGGTTGCAGCGGTTCCGACCAGACGCCGCCGTCGCTTCCCACAAACCGCACGGTGCGGTTTCTCGGCTCCTCGCGCAAAGGCACTTGAATTCGCACGCCGAGTCCGCGCACGAAGTCCTTCTCCTGATCGCCATCGAAGGTGATCGTATGGACCATGCGCACATCTTTTTGGCCGGCGTAAAAATAGAGGCGCACAATAAAGGGCAGCCACTCGCGGCCCGACTCCGTGCCTTTATGAAATCCTTCGAACTTGACGACTGCGCGCACCGGGCCCGACTGCTCAGCCGTTACTTTCTTGATACCGCTAAGAAACTGTTCACGCGCAGGTGAATCTTCCGGTTCGGTTTGCGGGCCATTTTGCAAAATACAGACCAGGCGGCCGGGGCCCGCAACTGCGCGACCGTCGACCGTGATGGATTCGAAGAGGTTGGCGCCGGCGGCGGTCGAGATGACGCATTTCATGGGACCGGTATCAACGCTCATCGAATTGCCGTCACGGGTTATCTTCAAAGCGCCTGCGGCCCGAGATGGCCCTTGCGACAAAGTGAAGGGCGCGTTCATTCCTGCCGGCACCACGGTGGCAAAGCCGCTCCACTTGAGTGAGCCGTCCGGCCAGTAGGCGAGCGGCCAGGTTTGCAGCGGTAACTCTTTGGATCCAGCGGTCAAGTTAAAAGCCGCATCGCGCTTGATGGCTCCTTTCGGCCACGGCACGCCAAAGCTCACCCCGGCATCGAAATGCAAGGGTTCTCCATCGAGCAATCTGAGAGTCACCAAACCGGGGGCAGCCGATGAGGCGTCCGGTTGGTTGGAAGAAGCCATGCCCGCCGCGACTGTCGGAAGTAGTTTTTCCAGAGTTAGACCAGCGCCCGCGGCGAGCGTCGATGTCTTCAAGAACCGACGCCGGGAAAATGGTTTCTTCATTTTTGCGTCTCCCAAGTGAAAGGCCGGGCCAAGAGCGGAGTAAAGCTATCTCATTTCAGAAGTTTTGTGCAGGTCGGAGGAAGGTTGCGCCCTAACTTGCTCGTGGATAACTTGCTCGTGGATAACTTGCTCGTGGATAACTTGCCACTAGCGCTAACTTGCCACTAGCTTCAGCTAGTGGACAGCAGAAATTGAAATGAGAGGCTTTAGCCGAACTCCCAGAGGAATAATTCTCCCGATAGCTTTAGCTAAAGCTGAAATGAGAAGTCTGTTCGGCTAAAGCCGGATTTCGAAGAGCCCCCTGCCCACTAGCTGAAGCTAGTGGCAAGTTAAAAGAAATCAGTTGCCGCTATGTAGCCTGCCACTAGATAACCTTGCCACTAGATAACTTGCCACTAGATAACCTTGCCACTAGATAACCTTGCCACTAGCTAACTTGCCACTGATAACTTGCCACTAGCGCTAACTTGCCACTAGCTTCAGCTAGTGGACAGCAGAAATTGAAATGAGAGGCTTTAGCCGAACTTCCAGAGGAATAATTCTGCTGATAGCTTTAGCTAAAGCTGAAATGAGAAGTCTGTTCGGCTAAAGCCGGATTTCGAAGACCCACCTCACCCACTAGCTGAAGCTAGTGGCAAGTTAGCTGAAGCTAGTGGCAAGTTAGCTGAAGCTAGTGGCAAGTTAGCTGAAGCTAGTGGCAAGTTAGCTGAAGCTAGTGGCAAGTTAGCTGAAGCTAGTGGGCAGCGGATTACTTTTCTGACTCGCGGTACAACTCCGGAAACTCTTTGCGGAGGTTCTCAAGCTTGGGCAGATCGTTGTAGACGATATAGGGCTCGTCTTTGTGGTTGGCCAGATAGTTCTGATGATAGGCCTCGGCTTCCCGGAAAGTGTCGAGCGCTGAGAGTTCGGTCGCCAGCTTTGCGGAAAACACCCTCGCCTTATTAAGTTGTTCGATATAGGCCTGCGCGATCCGCTTCTGCTCATCAGTGGAGAAAAAAATCGCCGAACGATATTGCGTGCCCGAATCAGGACCCTGACGGTTTACTTCGGTCGGATCGTGGGCCACGGCAAAGAACACCTTGAGCAGTTTTCCGTAGGTTATCTTTGACGGATCATAAGTAATCTGGACCGATTCAGCGTAGCCGGTGTTGCCGGTGCTGACCTCTTCATAACTGACCGGACCTTTTCCTCCGGCAAAACCCGATTTGACATCGGTAACACCTTTGACGTGTTTGAAGACCGCGTCAACACCCCAGAAACAACCTCCAGCCAGGACGATTGTTTGCTTCGCAGGCGTGGTCCGGAGCGTCTCATCCACTGCCGGGTCCGGAATTGCAACCACCGAGGCGGCGGCCTTATTGCAAGCCAAGGTGGTAGCGCTGAGCAAAAGAGCAGAACTCATCAGAAGTGTTTTAAGCATTTCGTCCTCCTGAACCTATATACGCAGCCGACTGCCAAAGGGGATTCTTTTGAGATTCTAAGACTCCTGACTGTCAGCGACAACTTCGCCGATGGCAATGAATGATTGTCCAGATGAGAGTCAACCAGGATCTGCGATGGCATCTGGATTATTCATCGTCGCCGAGTGGCGAGATGTCTATAGCTATCAATTGCCATCAATTGCCACTAGCTTTAGCTAGTGGGCAGCAGCAAAAACAAAAGGCTTTAGCCGAACTTCTAAGAGAAATAATTCTAATGGCTTTAGCTAAAGCTGAGGTAAGAAGTCTTTTATGACTATCCTCGGCTAAAGCCGCTTTTCAATGGGATTCCTGCTCCACTAGCTAACTTGCCACTAGCTTTAGCTAGTGGGCAGCAGCAGAAGAATGAAAGGCTTTAGCCGAACTTCTGAGGAGTTGTGCTAATGGCTTTAGCCAAAGGCGAAATGAGAAGTCTGTTCGGCTAAAGCCATGGTTTCCAATGAGGTCCTCTCCACTAGCTGAAGCTAGTGGCAAGTTAACTGAAGCTAGTGGCAAGTTAGCTGAAGCTAGTGGCAAGTTAACTGAAGCTAGTGGCAAGTTAAGCCCAGGTTAGCTGAATCAATTCCCCTGACTGACTTTGAAGCTTGACTGAAGAGTAGCGGTCGAGTCACCTCCGGCCCAGACATCAAAGCTTTCGGCTTCCTGGATCCAGTTTCTGGTCGCGGCGTTCCAATAGCGGAGCTCGTCCGGTCCCAGCTTGAAACGAACGGTCTTTGTCTCACCCGGCGCCAGACTGATACGTTCAAATCCTTTCAGCTCGCGCGCCGGACGCGAGGCGCTGCCCGCTCGTTGATGAATATAGAGCTGAACGACTTCTTCGCCGGCCCGCGCGCCCGCATTCCTGACCTCAACTGATACTTCGACCGACCCGCCGATTTTGATTTCCGGCTGACTGACTTTCAGATTTGCATAAGCAAAATTCGTATAGCTCAAACCGTAACCGAACGGATAGAGCGGACCTGTTTTCCCCTCCCAGTAGCGTTGATTCTGCTTTTCCGGCTCCTGTGAAAGAGTATGGGAGTAATAGAGCGGAATCTGCGCGGAACTTGGCACCCAGTCAAACGGCAACTTCCCGCCAGGCGCAGCATCGCCGAACAAAAGATTGGCGATTGCATTTCCGCCTTCAGTGCCGGGATACCAGGCTTCGAGAATCGCCGGGACGTTTTGATTCGCCCAGGAAACATCGAGCGGTCTGGCATTCATGAGCACGAGCACGACGGGCTTGCCGGTGGCGGCAACTGCTTTGAGCAGCTCCAGCTGGCGTCCGGGTAGATCGAGGGTCATGCGCGATGCCGATTCGCCGCTCATGTCCTGGTTCTCGCCCAGGACCAGCACGGCGACATCAGAACTCTTCGCCAGGTTGACGGCCTTCTGAAATTCGTCGGCGCCTTCCGATTCCGTCCACGGCGCCGCCGGTTTTTGTCCCAGGAACACGTCAAAGGGCGACGCCAACCCCCTGCTGATCTGCACACCCGGCGCGTATTCGACGCTTATACCCGCGCCCAGCTTCCGCTTCACACCGCTGAGAATTGTCGAGGTCTGGTCGACATCCATCGCAAAGGCCCACGAACCGAGCGTATTTCGCTTCGAATCGGCGAGCGGACCAATGACAGCGATTTTCTTATACGCGGTCTTATGCAACGGGAGCAGATTATTCTGGTTTTTCAACAGTACGGCAGAGCGTTCCGCGGCCACTCGGGCCATCTCGCGAGCCGCCGGATTTTCAAATACCTCTTTGACTTTCGCTTCGTTAACGTAAGGATTCTCAAACAGGCCGAGTTTGATCTTAGCCTCGAGCAGCGGGCGCACCAGGTCGTCGATCTGTTTGACCGAAACCTGGTTCTCTTTCACGGCGTTGGCTAAATTCTTACGATAAGTTTCGGCAAAGAGACTCATCTCCAGATTGACACCGGCATTCGCTGCCTTCACCGCGGCGTCATATGGGTCGCGGGCATAGCCATGAGTCTGCAAACTTTTGACGGCGTCGGCATCGCTCACGACGAAGCCTTTGAAATTCCATTCCTTTCTCAGCACCTCCGTAAGCAGCCAGCGGTTGCCGGTCGCCGGAATGTCGTTCAGATCCATGTAAGCAGACATGACGCTGCCCGCTCCCGCATCGATCGCGGCCTTGTAAGGCGGAAGGTAAACGTTATAGAGCTGCGCGTCGGCAATATTGGCCGCTTCGTAATCGCGCCCGCCTTCAGCGGCGCCATATCCCGCGAAATGCTTGACGCAGGCCAGCAGATGCTCCGGGGCGCCGATGTGGTCGCCCTGAAAGCCGCGCACCTGGGCCGCGGCCATGGCCGATCCCAGAAACGGATCTTCGCCGGCGCCCTCCGCGATGCGTCCCCAGCGCGGGTCGCGCGCAATATCCACCATCGGCGCGAACGCCCAGTTGATCCCGACCGAACGTGCTTCACGGGCGGCAATAGTCTGCACCCGTTCGACCATTTTCGGATCCCACGAGGCCGCCATTCCGATGGGCACGGGAAAAATTGTATGGAAACCGTGGATCACGTCGAAACCAAATATCAAAGGGATCTTCAAACGCGATTCCGTGACCGCAATTTTCTGAAAGCGATTGATCATTGCCGGATTGGTCACAAACAAGAGCGAGCCAATTTCACCTTTGCGAATGCTGTCGTCCTTCTCCTCCGGCTTTTGAAACTCGAAATTGAAAAGCTGATTCATCTGACCGATTTTTTCAGTCAGCGTCATTTGCGCGAGCAGCGCATCCGCCCGCTGCCGGGTCTGCTGATCGTCGGAAACGGCTTTACCGGGTTGCGTAGTTAACGAGTGCGTACTTTGTTGTTGAGCCTGAAGACCAGCAAGCGAAGAAAAAATCATTGCCAGTAAAAGGGTCGCGGTAACCACCCGGTGTTTTCCAATCAATAGTGGATTAATCATATTGGTTTAATTTTTCAATTAAGAGTGTCGTAGCCACTTGATGTCGTCAGAACCGCCTGCGGTAGCGGGCGGGCCAGAACTGTTCCCATCCGGCTTTACCCGAAAAGTTAACACACAATCGCCGCGATCTCGGTTTATTACAACCGGTTGTCATCGCGAGGGTGCAAACCCTATCCCCCGAAATCCTCGCTCAGGACCTGCGCTGCGACGCGTCGCGGGACACAATCTGATCGTTCCATGTGCCCGAGGTGAAAATTTGCGCAATGGCGAGCCCAGTTTCCTTTGTTAGAATGCTGCAATCTGTAAAGGAGACTGAAGTCGTGCAAACTGTCTATGAAGCTGCGGGCGGTCTCGACGGGCTGCTGCGCCTGGCTCACGCGTGGCACACTCGGGTGTTGGAGGACGAGGTGGTCAGTCATGCATTCAGCCACGGATACCATCCCCAACACACTGATCGTCTGGCTGCGTACTGGGCGGAGGCGCTCGGTGGGCCCACAACCTACTCCGACCGCTACGGTGATGAAACGTACGTCGTTCGGATTCATAGCGGTAACGGCCTGCACGATGAGATGGACCAGCGGGCGATCGCTTGTTTCGATCAGGCATTGCAGGATACCGGATTGGACCACGACGAACGGCTCCGGCGCGTGCTGCACGATTACTTCGCGTGGGCGACCACGAACACGATGGCCCGCTATCACCACTCAGCGGACGACGTGCCGAATGGTTTGTCTATACCCAGGTGGTCCTGGAACGGACTCGCCACTGAGGCCGAAAACTAGCGACATCAGCGGAAACTGGCGAAAAACAATCCGAGCCGCTTCGTCCCTTCCTAATTCGTGGGGGGCACCCAGAAGCATCGCTTTGAAGATGAGAATCCTGGGGTCAAGTCTTTAGTTGACTTGCCACCAGCTTTAGCTGACTTGCCACTAGCCTTAGCTGATTTGCCACTAGCTTTAGCTGACTTGCCACCAGCTTTAGCTGACTTGCCACTAGCTTTAACTGACTTGCCACTAGCTTTAGCTAACTTGCCACTAGCTTTAGCTGACTTGCCACTAGCTTTAGCTGATTTGCCACTAGCTTTAGCTGACTTGCCACTAGCTTTAGCTGACTTGCCACTAGCTTTAGCTGACTTGCCACCAGCTTTAGCTGACTTGCCACCAGCTTTAGCTGACTTGCCACTAGCTTTAGCTGACTTGCCACCAGCTTTAGCTAACTTGCCACTAGCTTTAGCTAACTTGCCACTAGCTTTAGCTGATTTGCCACTAGCTTTAGCTGACTTGCCACTAGCTTTAGCTAACTTGCCACTAGCTTTAGCTAGTGGACATCAGCAAACAAACAAGAGGGCTTAAGCCGAACCTCCAGAAGTGATTCTGGTAGCTTTAGCTAAAGCTGAGGGTGGAAAGCCTGTTCTTATTCAAGTTCGGCTAAAGCCGCTCAATGAGATTCCTCTTCCACTAGCTGAAACTAGCGCCAAGTTAGCCGGAGCTAGTGGCAAGTTAGCTGAAACTGGTGGCAAGTTAGCCGGAGCTAGCGCCAAGTTAGCTGAAGCTAGTGGCAAGTTAGCCGGAGCTAGTGGCAAGTTAGCCGGAGCTAGTGGCAAGTTAGCCGGAGCTAGTGGCAAGTTAGCTGAAGCTAGTGGCAAGTTAGCCGGAGCTAGTGGCAAGTTAGCCGGAGCTGGTCGCAAAAAATGAGTTGAATGCGGGTTCCGATCAGCGCTATCCAATTGCCGCCGTTACTGCCAGACGAGTTCCTTAGAGCCCTGCCAGTTTCTCCTGCACTCTTGGAATCCACACGTCCTGTGCGGTTGGCTCCATCGTCCGAACTATCGCGAGTGCCTTCTCAAATGTGATTCGGGCTTCGGTCTTCTGCTGCATCGCCATCTGCGCGTTTCCCAGAGACATCAGGGCCTGAAGATAGTCGGGCGCAAGGCTAATTGCAGCTTGCGCTTCCGCCAGAGCTTGTTCGGGTTGACCCTGCGTCAATAAATCGTCGGATTTCACCGCGTGATCGAAGGCTGCTGCATATGGCACCTCAAAGCTCCCGTCGTAGACGAATACGCCGTTTTCGATCACATCTGTGGGTTTGAGTTTCTCGAATTCACGATAAGGGCTGAGCAGTCTCGATCCGGATTCGTAGAAAGTCAGGGGAATGTGGCTGATGAATACCGGCCCCTGGATAACGGGAGGCGTTTCCAGCCTCGAGCCGAACCACATCGTGTCCATCGTGGGCAGCGGCTGGCAAGGGATGCCGTAAGCTTTGAACGGAATCGCCGGTTCCACCGTGTAAGCGAACCAGCATTGCTTGATGCCGCGCTCATCAACATAACGCTTGACCGCCTTCAGCTGCTGGCCCCAGTCCGTGGTCGAGTCGGTCAGATATTTATGAACGTTCGTCGGTCCTCCCCAGAGTTCATTGGCATACGCGATGTACGAGGTCGGGAAGGCCCGCAACGAGGAAACAACGTGAAACAGAATGAGCACGGCGACGACCCACGCCCAGCGCCGGTTGGAGCGGATCAGTTTCCAGGCCGTCCCTCCTGCCAGGACCAGGAGGAAGATAAAGACCAGCAAGATGTGGCGAACACCGATGTTCAGACTCGAGGTCATCGAAATCCCAAAGTAGAGCAGCGGCGGCAAACTCAGAAAGAGGATTTCGCGCGCGCCATGTAACTTCCGCGTGACGATGGCATATAGGATCAGCGGCAGGAAAATCAGCGTGGTCAGGGTCGCCTTGATCACAAAGGCCAACGGGAAATAGAACCACACACCGTGGGCGTAGATCTTTCCGAACATGTAACTGGGCCACACATTCGCCACCGAGCGGACGTCGGCCAGTCCGTACAGCCACGATTCCGGCAGCAGTTTCGCGTGCGCCATCATCGTGACAGCTTTCCTTTCGATCGGACTCAAGTTACTCAGTGTGCTCTCCAGCGGCGGAGTCATGTGCTCAGTCGCGGGACGAGCCGAATAGCGAAATCCGTAGCCGCTCCAGATGATGGCGATCGCGATAACTCCGGCAACCGCGAGGCCGGCGGCGAGTCGGATGAGCTGACGCAGGCGAGTTTCATCGCCGGCCACGCGGCGGCGTAAGAGCTCGGTGACGGCCAGCAGGATCAGCATCGGTGCGAGAAGCACGGCGGAATGTTTGGTGATAAAGAAAATCCCGGCGCTGAGACCTAGTACTGCCACCCGGCCCCACGAAGGAGATTTCACGTATCGGTAGAACGCATAAATGCTGGCTAGCAGGCAGCAGGCCGCGCCGGTGTCGGTGGTGACCAGCGCCCCGTGCGCCAGCAGATTCGGCTCAAAGACAATCAGCAGTAAGGCCAGAAATCCCGCGCCGGTTCCGAACATTTCGCGGGCAGTCAGAAAGGCGAGCAACGCCGTCATCAGGGCAAAGATGGAAGCCGCGGTTCGGGCGCGGAAGATGATCGCGTCAAAGTCATTCTGGAAGATAAAATCGCGTCCGCTCAGGTAGGCCTCGGTCTTGAAGTAGCGGTTCTGAAGTTGCGGTTCACGAGCATTCATACCCAGAAGGGGAAGCGCTGCGATCATCTTCACCAGCGGCGGGTGCTCGGGATTCAGGCCAAAGTCTTTATGCTTGAGCGACATGTATCCGGCGAAGATGTGATCGCCTTCATCCCAGGTAAGCGATTCCTGGCGGACGGAATACAGCAGCTGGCCTTCCAGCACCAGCAGCAACAGAATGACTCCCGTAACGGTAACCCAGGGGCGATTGAAGAATGATCTAAGGCGCGAGATTCCCGGGGTTTGTGGATCTGGATGAACAGGTTTGGTCATAAGGTTTCTGCGAATTCCGATGACAGCAGGACTGCGCGACGAAGCTGCGGTCACAGTTTAGCCCAATACGAGCCTATGAGCTTTGGTTAAGACGTCGATCTAAGGAGCCGCGACTCTAACTTGCCACAAGCTAACTTGCCACAAGCTAACTTGCCACAAGCTAACCTTGCCACAAGCTAACTTGCCACTAGCTAACTTGCCACTAGCTAACTTGCCACTAGCTTTAGCTAGTGGGGCAGCAGAAAAAACAAGTTGGCTTTAGCCGAACTGCAAGACAGGTGATTCGGCTAAAGCCGTTTTGGGGGGAGATTCCTTTTCCACTAGCTGAAGCCAGTGGCAAGTGAGAAGCCAGTGGCAAGTCAGAAGCCAGTGGCAAGTGAGAAGCCCGTGGCAAGTGAGAAGCCCGTGGCAAGTCAGAAGCTAGTGGCAAGTCAGAAGCTAATGGCAAGTGAGAAGCCAGTGGCAAGTCAGAAGCCAGTGGCAAATGAGAAGCTAATGGCAAGTCAGAAGCTAGTGACAAGTGAGAAGCCGAACGGAGACCACCGGGCACTGCGAGAAAAATCATCCGGCCAGGCTTGGGCCGCATCAGCGCATCTGGCTCGGCGGCGATTTGAGTTTGACGTTGAGCGTGATTGAATTCGTCTTCTCTACGTTGCCGGCTACATCTATTGAGCGAAATTGAATCGTGTGCAGTCCGCCGCTATTAAAAACCAGAGACGTCCCCTTGATCCACGGCGAGCCGTCCAACTTATATTCGGTCCGGGCGACACCAGACACATTGTCGGTCGCTGCGAAGGTAACCTGCTGATCTAATACGACGTAGTGCGCTGTCGTCACCGGGGCGGTCGAGTCGATCTTCACCGTAATTGATTTTGGTGTCTCCATGCCGCCTGCCAGATCGGTAGAGCTATAGAAGACTGTGTGAACACCGTCGTTGTTCAGCGGGATGCCATCACATGCCAGGGGCTTCCATGTTGTTTGATTGTCCCGACTCACCTCAGTGCCAAAAACACCCGAGAGATCATCTAAGGCGCTGAAGTTAAGCACCGTCGGACCTGAATACCAGCCATTCAGACCTGTCGGCGAGGGCAGAATCGGCGTAGTCACGGGAGGTGTAGTGTCGGTGGTCGGAAGTGTTCCGTCGGCAATTCCGGCAAAGTCACGCTTCACATTCTCGAGCATTTGCTGCAGCGTCATGTAACCGAGAACCGGACTCGGGTCGGAAAGGCACTGATGTGTGTTCGCGTAGTGGACGTCGGCCTCCGGGACTTCGAGATAATGTATGGGCGTGCCGCCGGCGTTTCCCGTTGCGGAAATGGCCGGCATTGTCCCTTTGAAATAACTACCCGCCGGGGTGTTATTGAAGAAGACCGCGAGCACGTTGTATGCGGCCTCTTCAACCGACAGATCCTTACACGGTTTCTTATCAGGATAAGTCGGACATCCGGTTCTTAGTTTCTGATGGCCGGAGACCGCGTGATCGAATTCGGCCCC
>Ga0126383_10001790_pt1 | contig 13556 bp, 14 predicted proteins | sample PanSoiMetPlot_35_FD_96882 | JGI IMG/M metagenome (GOLD analysis project Ga0126383, IMG submission 96882) | Tropical forest soil microbial communities from Panama - MetaG Plot_35 | ecosystem: Environmental > Terrestrial > Soil > Tropical forest > Bulk soil | place: Panama | collected 2016-02-17
CCGCCAGTCGCGGTACTGCCAGCCAGAGGTACCGACCCGAACAGGCATCGCCGAGACCCGGCCTCCTTTCCACCGCACCGCACCGCGGCGCGTCACGGATCGCGGGCCGCGCTGCCCCAGACGTGTGGCGAGGACGGCGACGGGACCTGCGTCACCGGGAACCGGAACGCCTCGGCCCTGGTCACGGTGAACCCGGACCCGGCGATCGCGCTGAGCGTGTCCCGGCTGACGTGGCACCCGCCACCGAAGAACGGCCACACGGTGGCGTCCAGCACGCGCTGGACCCGGCACAGGCCGGACGTGTCGGCCCCGACATGTTCGATGAAGCGCAGCTCGCCGCCCGGGCGCACCACCCGGTGCACCTCGCGGAGCGCCGCCCGCTGATCGGCCACCGAACACAGGACCAGGGTCACCACGGCCGCGTCGAACGCCGCGTCGGCCGCGGGCAGCCGTTCGGCGACTCCGTCCCGGACCTCGATGGCTGCCCCGTCCCTGGCCTGCGCGGCTTTCTGGCTCGCGACGCTGCGCAGGTAGGGCGCGGGCTCGACCGCCAGGACCGTGGTGACCTCCGGCGGGTAGTGCCTGAAGTTCAGGCCGTTGCCCGCGCCGACCTCGATCACCGAGCCGGCCAGGCCTGCCAGCGCCCGCCGCCGGTAATCTGCCATCCCGCCGGCGTCCGCGCCCGGGCTGACCTTCGCGTACCACCAGGCGAACACCGGATGGCGCTTGCCTCCTTGCGGCACGGCTTCCTCCCATCGCTGTGGGCGCGTGTGCTCGGCGGTTCGTGCGCTGCTCAGGCTACGGGCTCCTGCCACGCGAAGGCCATGAGCTGATCGTCCAGCGGCGCCCGGACCATCCGGTTGGCCAGGGTGGACATCGTGTAGGTGCCGATGCCGAGAACGACCTCCAGCGCGTTCTGCGCCGTGTAGCCGTGGCTAAGGAACGCCGCCAGCGATTCCGGGCTGACCGCCCCCGTGGTCGCGACGACGTCGAGGGCGAACGCCTGGAGCGCCGCCAGCCGCTCATCGGGCAGCGGGCGCCGTTCCCGCAGCGCGGCGATCAGGTCCGGGCTGGCGCCCAGCGCCCCCAGCTTCTCCGTGTGCATGGCGACGCAGATATGGCAGCGGTTGCGGGTCGCGATCGTGAGGATGACCACCTCCCTCGCGACCGGGTCCAGGCTCGTGGTCTCGAACAGCCCGCTGGCCTTGAGGAACCCGTTGAGCAGCTGCGGCGAGGACGCCAGCCGGGCGACCGCGGCGGGCACGTGACCCTGCTGCCTGGCCATGGCCGCCAGGACGGGGCGGGCGCCGGCCGGGGCCGAGTCCGCGGTGTGGTCGGGAAACGGGAAGCTCGTCATGGGGTTCCTCCGGATGCGGGGACCGGGCATGCGCCGGCCGGGCTACGATAGACAACATGGTTGTCTATACCGTAAACCAGGTTGTCTAAATTGGCAACGCCGCCCGGGCCGGACGAGCCGGACCCCCCGGGGTTCGAGCTGCCACTGCTGCTGTTCGGCGGGTTCCGGGCGCTCATCGACGCGCTGCACGCCGAGCTGGCGGCCCGTGGCCACCCGGGGATGCGCCCGGCCCACGGGTTCGCGATGCAGGCGATCGGCCTGGACGGCGCCACGGCCAGCGAGGTGGGCCGCCTGCTGGGGATCTCCAAACAGGCGGCCGGGAAGACGATCGACCGGCTCGAGCAGCTCGGCTACGCCGAACGCGTCACCGACGCCCGCGATGCCCGCCGCAAGCTGGTCCGGCTCACCCCGCTCGGCATCGACGCGCTGGCCAGGTCCGCGGCGATCTTCGAGGACCTGCGCGCGCAGTGGGCCAGCCGCCTGGGTCCAGAACGGCTGCGCCAACTCGAGGCCGACCTGCGCACGATGGCCCCGCACGGCAGGTTCCGCCTCGACGTCCCCGGCTGGTTCGGGGCCTAGGCCGGCCGGGCACCACGGGAACGGCCCGGTACCCGGGCCGCCCGGCACCCGCGCCACCGCGGTCCGCCGGGCCGGATTTGCCACCGTGCTCGCGGCAGCGGACCGGACTGATAGAGGATGGACGGGTGACCACGGACACGGGCAGCGCGGCCCCGGAGCCGCAGGCAGTGATCGCACCACTGACCGGTGCGGCGATCTTCCTGGTCGTCGTGCTCGACCCCGGCGAAGACAGCGCCGACACGCTGCGCGGCCTGTGCGCGGACCTGGCCGGCCTGGTCCGGGCGGTCGGGTTCCGGGATCTGGAGGGCCACCTCAGCTGCGTCACCGGTTTCGGTGCGGCGGTGTGGGACCGGATCGCCGGGCCGGACAAGCCAGCTGGGCTGCATCCGTTCAGGGAAATAAAAGCGGGGCCGCGGCACGCGGTCGCCACCCCCGGGGACGTGCTCTTCCACATCCGTGCCACGCGGATGGACCTGTGCTTCGAGCTGGCCACCCAGATCATCACCCGGCTGGGCGGCGCGGTGACGGTCGTGGAGGAGGTGCACGGGTTCCGGTACTTCGACGACCGGGACCTCATCGGCTTCGTCGACGGCACGGAGAACCCCACCGGGGCGGCGGCCGCACGAGCGGCGATCATCGGCGACGAGGACCCCGCGTTCGCCGGCGGCAGCTACGTGATCGTGCAGCAGTACCTGCACGACACGGCGGCCTGGAACGCGCTGCCGGTCGAGGAGCAGGAGAAGATCATCGGTCGGATGAAGCTTTCCGACATCGAACTATCCGATGACGTCAAGCCCAGCAGCGCGCATAACGCGCTGACCGTCATCACCGGGGACGACGGCGAGCAGGTGGAGATCGTCCGGGACAACATGCCGTTCGGCTCGGTCGGCGACGGGCGCTACGGCACGTACTTCATCGGCTATGCCCGCTCACCGGCCACGACCGAGCAGATGCTCGTCAACATGTTCGTCGGCTCCCCGGAGGGGAACTACGACCGGCTGCTGGATTTCAGCACGGCGGTGACCGGGGGCTTGTACTTCGTGCCCGCGGTGCCGGTCCTGGAGAACCTCGGCGCCCCGGCCACGCCGGCCCGCGAGCCCGAGTCGGAGCCGGCGGTCAGCCCCCCGGTGACGCCGGGCCAGCCCGGACCGCACGGATCCCTCAACATCGGCAGCCTGAAAGGGGCACCTGGCGATGGATAACCTGCACCGCGAACTCGCACCGGTCTCCGAGGCTGCCTGGGCGCAGATCGAAGAGGAGGCCGCGCGCACGTTCAAGCGCCACCTCGCCGGGCGGCGGGTGGTGGACGTGCACGGCCCCGGGGGCTACGAGCTGTCCGCGGTAGGCACCGGCCGGGTGCGCGACATCGACGCACCCGCGGCCGGCGTGCTCGCCCGCCAGCGCCTGGCCGCGTCGCTGGTCGAACTGCGCGCCGCGTTCACCCTGGACCGCGAGGAGATCGACGACGTGGAGCGCGGGGCGCAGGACTCCAACTGGCAGCCGGTCAAGGATGCCGCCCGCCAGATCGCCTTCGCCGAGGACCGCGCGATCTTCGACGGCTATCCGGCCGCCGGCATCAACGGCATCCGGCCGGGCTCCAGCAACCCGCCGGTGAGCCTGCCAGAGGACGTGCGCGAGTACCCGGCGGCCGTCGCCCGCGCGCTCGGCCAGCTCCGCGAGAGCGGCGTCGACGGCCCGTACTGCGTGCTGCTCAGCGCCGACGCCTACGTCGCCGTCAGCGAGACCAGCGACCACGGCTACCCGGTGCTCGAGCACATCCGCCGGCTCGTCAGCGGCGAGATCATCTGGGCTCCCGCCATCTCCGGCGCGGTCGCGCTGACCACCCGGGGCGGCGACTTCAGCCTCCGGCTCGGGCAGGAAGCCTCGATCGGCTACCTGTCACACACCGCCACCGAGGTCCAGCTCTACCTGCAGGAGACGCTGACGTTCCTGACCTTCACCGCCGAAGCCTCGGTGAGCCTGCCCGCGACCGCCTAGGGGCGCGGCGCTAGGGGTAGGCCGACGGGCGGCCGAACGCCTTTCCCACGGTCAGCGGGTCGGTCACGATGATGTTCCCGCGCGCCTTGATTGCCTTCACGATCTGCTGCCAGTCGTTGTAGCAGTAGCGCTCGTTGTCGTTGGTCCAGTGCCGATCCGGGTTGGCGGAGGTGCAGTTCCACCGGGTCCCGTTGTGCTGGTACAGCGGGTTCTTCCCGGTGACCAGGACAAACGCTTGCAGGGTCAGCCACTGGCCCGGCCTGAGCGCGTTGACGAGGGCGATGAACTCGCTCGGTTCCTGGTAGTGGCCCTCGAGCCCGCCGACGCGGGGCGCACCGCCGCGCCGGCGCCAAGCGCTCCCATCGTGCCGGCTGCCACGCAGGTGGCGGAGGCCAGCGCGAGCAGCGGCCGGCTGCGGCGGCGTACCAAAGACGTCATTCGCTTCTCCTACTGAGCGGGTAACAGGCCAACAAGCGGACCGCCATCCCCTGCATGCCTACGTCAGATTCCCCTTGATCACCGGAGTTTCTCCTACAATTACGCTCAACTTCATGGGCCACGGCGCCCGGCAGCGACCGAAAGTGCCGACGGGGCACGCTGCACCAATGCCGCCGTCAGGCTGGAGGCGCCTGCGGGCAGGCGCGGGAATCTTGCCGGCTTGCGCAGGATCGATGTCGAGACCGGCGCCCCAGCTTCGTCCTACGGCCAGAGCGCCACCCGGGCGCGGCAAACCGAAGGGACTCATGTCATGGACTGGAAGCTGGAAGTTGTGGTGGTCCCGGTCACCGACATCGACCGGGCGAAGGACTTCTACACCGGCACGCTGGGATTCCGCCTCGACGCCGACACCCAGCCGACCGAGACGATGCGGGTGGTGCACATGACCCCGCCCGGGTCGGCGTGCTCGGTGGTGGTCGGCCCCAAGGTGGTGGCGCCCGGCGCCGACCTGGGATCCTCGGCCAGCCTGCAATTGGTCGTCCCGGACCTCGAGGCGGCCCGCGCGCAACTGGCCGAACGGGGCGTCGATGTTACCCCGGTGCAGATACTGGACCCCACCAGGGACGGCGGGAAGTACGTCTTCTTCGACGATCCCGACGGCAACAACTGGGCCGTCCAGGAAGTCCGGAAGTACGTCGGCGCGGAACTGGGTTCGTGACCGGAACCGGGTCCCGGGCCCGGCCCGTTCCCGGGACCGGGGTTTCCGGTAACCGGCGCAGGGCCACGCCGCAGTAGAGCCACCGCGAGCCATCGCTGTCGGCGAGGTCCGCGTCCTCGGCCTCCCAGTCGCCCACGTAACACAGGTGACCGGGAACCTCCGGACCGCGCGGCGTCACCAGTTGCACGCCGTCAAAGAGCCGTTCCACGTCGGGCCGGGTGCGAAAGTGCACCTGCTCGGTGGCGCGGGCGAAGACGCGGCGGAATTCGCGGACCGCACGGGGTGGTTTGTGGTCGCTGGTGAGGTGGGACAGGGCGACGTAGCTGCCCGGTGCCAGCACATCCAGATACTTGGCCATCAGGCCCCACGGGTCGCTTTCGTCCGCCACGAAATGCATCACCGCGGTCATCAGCAGGCCGGCCGGCTGGGTGAAGTCGATCAGGGCCAGCAGCTCGGGGTCGGCCAGCAGGTGCTCGGGGCCACGCAGGTCGCGCTGGATCACCGTGACCCCGCTTGTTCCGTTTAGCAACTGCCCGGACTGCGCCCGCACCATCGGATCGATGTCCACGTACACGACACGGCAGTTCGCGTCGACCGACCGGACCACGTCGTGGGTGTTGCCCACCGTCGGCAGGCCGGAGCCTATGTCGACGAACTGACGGACCCCGCGCCCGGCGATCCACCTGGCCGCCCGCTGATGGAACCCGCGGTTGGCCCAAGCGCAGTCCCTGACCTCCGGCACCAGGGCCATGATGCGCTCGGCGGCGTCGCGGTCGGACTGGAAGTTGTTGACCCCGCTCAGTAGGTAGTCGTAGATCCGGGCCGGCGCGGGCCTGGCCGGATCGACCCCCGGCGGCATCCGGGCATCCTCGTTCATCGCACTCCCCCCCGCCCGCACCGCGTGGTGCAGGAAGGCTTGACTAGTGCAGGTGGGACTCCCAGTCGGCGGGCACCCGGCCCGCCGGGCCGGGTACCGGCTGGTCGATGGGGTGATGCTCGGGCGGCGCCAGCGCCGGGCCGCTGCCGTACATCTGGTTCTCGGCGTAGCTCCAGAACCACGACTCGCCCGGCTCGAAACTCCGGATGAGCGGGTGCCCGCTCGCGGCGGCATGGGCGCTCGCGTGCTGGGACGGTGAGGAGTCACAGCAGCCGATGTGCCCGCACCGGGCACAGCGGCGCAGGTGGAACCACCAGCCACCGCTCTCCTCGCACTCGGCGCAGCCCGTCCCGCTGGGCGGGACCGTAGCGTCGATTGGTTCCGCGGTCACCTGCACACCCCATTTCCCGTCCCCGGGCTTCCCGATGCGGCTTGCCGCTTCTGGTATAGCCAGCGGAACGCATCCCCGCAAACCGCATCCGGCGCGGCTAGCGCCGGGTAAGGCCGCCGTTGTCGAGGATGTCGGCCGCACCGCGGACGACGCAGCGCAACGGGTCGTCCACGACCAGGGCCGGGATGCCCGCGACGGTCTCTACCCTGCCCGCCAGTCCCAGCAGCAGCGCTCCGCCCCCCGCCAGGCAGATCTTGCCAAGCACCACGTCCTCGGCGAGGTCCGGGGGAAGGTCCAGCAAGATCTCCCGCACCCCTTCAACGATCGTGGAGACGCACGGCTCGAGCGCGTCCGCGACGAGTTCTCCCGGGATCCGCTCGGCCCGCGGGGTCCCGCGCATCACGTCCACGCCGACCGCCTCCGCCCATTCGGGCGTGCCAGCAGTGCCGCCCGTCAGCCCCAGGGCCATCTTCAGCCGCCGTGCCGCGTTCCGGCCGATGAGCAGGCCGAGTTCGGCCTTGACCGCGGCCACGATCGCCTCGTCCATGGCGTTGCCGCCCAGCCGCAGGGACTCGGCCCGCACCAGGTGTCCCCCCGTGACCACCGCGATCTCGGTGGTCCCGCCGCCCACATCCACGATGAAGGCGCCCGTTCCGCCGACCCGGTCGAACCCCGCGCCCGCGGCAGCGGCGACCGGCTCGTCGATAAGGTGCACCAGGCAGCGCGGACGGCCCGCCTCGGCGGCCGCGGCCAGCGCCCGGCGCTCCACCCAGGTGGCGCCGCTCGGCACGCAGACCACGGCGACAGGCCGCAGCAGCCCGCGGCGCAGCCGTGCCAGCCGCAGGAAGGCCTGGAGCATGGCCGTGGCCGCTTCCAGGTCCGCGATGACCCCGTCACGCAGGGGATGGATGACATCGAGGCCCTGCGCCGCCTTGCCGGCGAGCGCGTCCGCCGCCCGGCCGACCGCGGCGGGTTGCCCGGTCGCCCGGTCCACCGCGATCGCGGACGGCTCCTCCACGACAATCCCCCTGCCGCGGACGCTTACCAGGGTGTTGACAGTGCCGAGATCGATCGCCACGCCTGCCCGCAGCCGCATCCTGCCTGCCCATTCTTGAAAGTAATTGCTGCCCGGTGTCTGGGGTGTCCGCGTCACCCACGGTTACCCCCATACCCATAGCCGCAGATATCAATGACCGGAACTCATGGCCCACGTCACCCGGCCCGCCCCGCACGGGCACGCAGCCCGCGGCCGGGGTGCCGCGGCCCGGGGTCGGCTGGGACGAAAGCGGCACCCCGGGGGACCTTTGGCCCTCGGCCCGCGCCGGGCCCGCGCGGCAGCCTGATGGCAGGAACTACGCCCGAGGAGGTACCGACATGCGTGTCGTGATCGTTTACGAGTCGATGTTCGGGAACACGCACCTGATTGCCGACGCCATCGCCAAGGGCCTGGGGCCGGGAAATCGGGTCAGCGTGGTCCCGGTCGCCCAAGCGGACCGTGACGTGCTTGACGGTGCGGACCTGGTGGTGGCGGGCGGCCCCACGCACGTGCACGGAATGAGCCGTGCGCGCTCCCGCGCGAGTGCGGTGGAGATGGCACACAAAGACGGCAACCATCTCACCCTCGACCCCAGCGCGGACGGACCGGGACTGCGGGACTGGCTCGCCGGCCTAGGACAGATCCACGCACGGGGAGCCGCATTCGACACCCGGATCGACGGCATGGCCATGGTCACCGGGCGCGCGTCAAAGACCATCGCCAAGCTGCTGGAGCAACACGGGCTCGCTCTCCTCGCACCCGCCGAGAGCTTCCTGGTCACCAAGGACAACCAGTTGCGGCCCGGCGAGCAATACCGGGCCGAGCAATGGGGCGGGGAACTGGCGGCCATGCTGCCCGCAGCCCGGCCGGCCGGGTGAGGCCTGGCGGCCCTCCAGCTAGTGGATCACCACCACGGGGCTTTGCGCGTGGCTCACCACCTGGTTGGTCGCCGAGCCAAGCGCCAGCCTCGCGAACCCACCGCCGCCACGCGAGCCGACCACCAGGAGGTCCGCGTCCGCCGACGCCTTCACCAGCTCTTGCGCGGCCACGCCGCTGACCGCACGCACCGTGACCGACGCGGGCGCCGGCTCTCCCACCTGGCTCAGTGCCTTCTGCACGGCGTCCTCCGCCGCCTGGCGTACCTGCTCCGTTTCCGGCAGGTCCTCCGGGTACGACTCCGGGTTACCAGTCCAGTGATTGCTCGCAACCTGATGCACGGCCAGCACGGTCAGCGACGTGTGCCGCAGGCCAGCCTCGCGGACCGCCCATTCCAGCGCCTTCCGCGAGTGATCCGAGCCATCGATTCCTACGGTGATCCCAGGCATAACCAACTCCTTCTGCAAGGCCACCCCGACCCGGTGGCGTTCATTCCCCCGATCAAGTTTCACCCCAACGGCTATCGCGCACCAGAGATCAAATCAGGCCTAACAGGTACCATCCTCCTGCCGCAAATTCAACAGTGAGCGGAAGCCCGGTCACCGTCCGGGACCATGGACCCTGTACAGGGGCTGCCGTGGCCGGGTTCGATGGCTGCCGGGGAAGCTCGCGCGGCGCTGGCCAGCGGCCGGTGCCGCGCGCCAGGAGCAGGAAGGCGGTCGGCGATGAGCGGCGAAGGCAGCCGGGAACTTGTCGTGGTGGGCGTGGACGGCTCGGCGGAGTCGGTGCGGGCACTGGGCTGGGCGGCGCGGTACGCCGCGGCCACCGGCGCCCGGGTGCAAGCCCTACTGGCCTTGCACCACCCCGCCGCGGCCGGCCAGGCCCCGGCGGGGGTCGCGCCGGAACCCATCCGCCACCAGACCGAGACACAGGAACGGGCCATCCTGGACGAGGCGATTGCCAAGGCCTCTTCCGGCCGGCCGGCCGGCCCGGTGGAGGCCCGGATCGGCTACGGGCACCCCGCACAGGTACTGATCGAGGCGTCAAGGGAAGCCGACCTGCTGGTGGTGGGCAGCCACGGGCGCGGAGCGTTCACCGGGATGCAGGTCGGCTCGGTGAGCATCCACTGCGTCACCGGCGCGTTCTGCCCGGTGGTCGTGGTCCGCGGCAGCCATGGCGGTTGATCCCCACCCCGGGGTCATGATCACGAACGCGGGTGCGGGTTCGCCGGCTACCCGCCTGGATTAGGGAGGCCGGTGGCCTCCTCTTCGGCCGCGGCGTGCTGGCCGTTGGGGTGCTGGCCGTTGCCGCCCGGCGGTGGGGCGCCAGAGGCGTTGGCGCTGCTCGCCCCGTTCGCGGAGGCGACCGCCAGCTTGCCGTTCCGCCACGGCTGGGTGCGGAACAGCCAGTAGGTGCCACCGGTCAGCGCGACGGCGCACAGGACCCAGCCCAGCACGGAGGTCCCGACGCCGGCGTACTTGAGGCCGGACGCGAAGATCACGAAGGTGATGATCGGCCTGATGTACTTGTCCGGCGCCCGCGAGGAGAACATCGAGCCGATCAGCACCGCGGGCACGCTGCCCAGGACGATCGATGCGGTCACGCCGAACTCAACACTGCCGAAGATCAGGGCGCCCAGGGCGGCGGCGGCAGTGAGCGGGACCGCCTGCGTCAGGTCGGTGCCCACGAGCGCGTTAGCGCTGATCAGCGGGTAGAGGAAGAGCAGCAGCACGATCATCAGCGACCCGGAGCCGACCGAGGTCATGCCGACGATGAGCCCGCCGATCATGCCGATTCCGATGGTCGCCAGCGGGCGGACCTGGACGTCGTTGATGAGGCCGATCCGCCGCTGGCCGGACCTGCGGTCCAGGTAGTAGCGGAACACCATGGCCGCGGCCCCGATCAGCAGCGCGGCACCCAGGAACTTCTCCACGTTGCCCTGTGCGGCGGAACTGTTGCCGAGCTCGTGCAGCAGGTAGGCGCCGACGAACGCCATCGGCACCGAGCCGCACACCATCCAGCCGACCAGGCGCAGGTTCACCGTCTTCTTGTACAGGTGCACGGCCGCGCCGACCGGCCGCATCAGCACCGCGGCCACCAGGTCGCTGGAGATCGCCGAAGACGGCTTCACCCCGAACAGCAGGATCAGCATCGGCGTCATTAGCGCGCCTCCGCCAGCCCCGGTCAGCCCTACCAGCAGCCCGACAACCGCGCTGCCAAGGACGATGTAGGGGTCCAGGTGCATTGCGGGGCCTCTCCTTCCATTGCTGCCCGGTGACCCGCCATCCACGCGGCCCGGTGCTTCTCCTCGGCTGCCGCCGCCTTCGCCGCCACCCCGCGACGCGCTTTCGTCACCAGGGCCCGTGACCAGCGGTTTTAGACCGCCGGTGACCAGCGCCACGCGCTCAGCAGATTCTCTAGTCTTTCATTCCTAAATATAGAGATTAGCGGGCGGGACGCACGGCGGGTGGCAATTTCAGAGCATGTGAATATACCTAGTTTCTCGTGTCTAAAAATAGGTATTAGGTGAGGCTGTGGATAACCGGTTGCACAATTGGCAGTTGTGTGCGACAAACGCGGTGGGACGCTCCGCGGGTTAGCGCCGTTGTGCGGTTCCCGCGAACAAAGTGGGCCCGGCACGACGACCACGGCCCAGCGCGGCGTCGGAGCACCCGGGGCGCATGCCGCGCCAGGGCTCCGGCAGAGCCCCGGCTCGCGCGGTGCGGGGGCTCGCGCGAGCCGGGCTCGGGTGGGCCGGGTTCGGGGTGTGCCCGGACTCGGGTGTGGCCGGAGCTCAGGCGGGGTCAGGACCGGCCGCACGGCGGAGGCGGCGGCCGGTGATCCTGGTGGGCGTGATGCGGATCGCGTGCTCGCGCGGCCCGCCTGGCCACGGCTCGACGCCGGATTCCAGCACCGCGGCGCGCTCGGCGTCCGAGGCCACGTGGTGCGCCGGCCCCTGGATCAGCACGCTCCAGCCCTCCCGGGCGACCGGGTCGATGTCGTCGATCTCAAACGCCACCTGGAATTCCGCGTGCGCGACCCCGGTGCGCAGATCCTCGTCCGTCGGGCTGTCCTGCGCGGTCCGGAACACGATTGCGCCGTCGTGCAGCTTGTAGTTGACCGGAAGCACGGTCATTCCGTAGCGCCCGATGAAGGCGAGCCGGCCAATGCCGCCGGGCGAGATCAGCCGCAGGCATTCCGCCTCATCCAGCGGCTCCAGGGCCCGCCGGGAGTCGGCCGGCTCCTGCCCGGCCGGGCTCACCTGTGCGTCACCGTTCGTGCCATCAGACATTGCCGATCCTGTTCGTCCGCCATCATGGGAGGGCTCGCAGCGTGGTCCGCGACGCCTATTGTCTCTCCCCCGCCGCTAGCCGCGTGATCGGAACCGCTTGGTCCACTGCGGGCCGACGACCGCCCAGGCCAGCTCCCAGTCTGCAAGCCTGCGGCGATCCAGCAGTTTCCGCCCGGCCCATGCCAGGAAGGCGAGCACGGTCAGCAGGGCGATCGTGGCGACGGCCGCCACGGTGGCCGCGCGGGCCATCACGGTGCGGTGGGTAACCGGGGCATTGGTAGGCCGGCCTACGGCATCGACCCAGATCCACACGGTACGGCCGGCCGCCGTGCCCACCTCGACCGGGATGTGTCCGAAGCGGACCCGCCCGTCGGGCGCGACCCACCGGGCCGGCGCCCAGGAGTAGCCGAACAGGCCCGTAGCGAACGAGTCGGGCACCGTCGCGGAGCTCAGCAGCACCGCGGGAACATCGCTCCAGGAGCGCTCCGCCCGTTGCTCGGCGGCGCCGGCGCGGGCCACCCAGCCGAACGCCGCCATGCCGAGCAGCGGAGCCCCGACCAGGCAGACGAGGAGCAACTGGGCCGCGAGGCACGTGGCGATCTTGTCGGTCCGCCGCCGCAACGGGTTGGCGTCCAGTCCCAGCCGGCATGCTAGGCGCTTGGCCCGTTTCTTGATGCCACTCATGCCGCTCGTTCCGTTCCTGTCCGGGCATATCGCCGCTGCAATCGACGATACTGCCGGGTTCCGCTCGCCGGGATCCATCCGCGGTGTTTACTCTCCACGGCAACCGAACCGCCTGGTGCCGGCGTCATCGTCCGCTCTCCTCCCATGGCCCACCATCAGCGAAGCTTTCTCAGGAAGGGGTCCCGTGGCTGGGCCGGGGTGACCCGGATCCGTGCGTCCGCGGCCTGGGCGCCGCCCGCCGTTGCGATGACCGGGTTCAGGTCGAGTTCGGCCACCTCCGGCAGGTCGTCGGCCAGCCGGGACACCCGCAGCAGCACGTCGGCCAGCGCGGCGGTGTCCACTGGCGCGGTGCCGCGGTGGCCGAGCAGCAACGGGGCCGCGTGCACGCCGTGGATCAGGTCGTCCGCGTCGGCGTCGGTGAGCGGGGTAAGCCGGGCCGCGTGGTCGCCGAGGACCTCGGTGGCCACGCCGCCCAGCCCGAACACCACCAGCGGGCCGAATACGGGCTCCTGGATGACGCCGACCAGCACCTCGACGCCACCGGACAGCATCGGCTCGACCAGTGCACCGGTGAGGCGGGCGCCGAACGTGCCGGCCAGTTCCTGGTACGCCGCCCGGACCTCAGCCTCCCCGTGCAGGCCGAGCTTGACCGCGCCGGCCTCGGTCTTGTGGACCAGGCCGGCCGCCTCGGCCTTGAGCACCACCGGGCCGCCGAACCCGGCCGCGGCCTGGACGGCTTCCTCTTCGCCGACGGCCAGCCTGGCGGGCACGAGCGGTATCTGGTAGCAGCCGAGCAGTTCGCGGGTGGCCTGCTGGGGCAGCCATCCCCCGTCCGGGTTCGCCCGGAGGAACGCCGTGACCTGCGCCTTGGCGTCCGCCGTACGCAGCCCGGCGAACTCGGGCACCTGGCCCTGCGGCCGGCCGCGCCAGGCGTGGTACCGCGCGGCATGCCCCAGCGCCCGGGCCGCGCTCTCCGGGAACGCGTAGGCGGGAACGGCCGCCGGGACGGCCAGGCGGCCGCCCTGGTGCTTGTCGCGAGGGAGCAGCCGCACCGTTTCCCGCTGGTCCAACGCCGCGGTGGCCAGCGGCTTGGCGACCCGGGCGGCCCGGACCGCCCGGGTCAGGTCGGCGACGGCGGTCGGCACGGTCACCGCGAGCACGGCATCGATCCCGTCGTCTGCCGCGACCTCCTCCAGGCAGGCGCGGAACGTGTCCTGCGTCACGGCGGCGGTGGTGTCCACGGGGTTTGTCACCGCCCCACCGGACGGCAGGAGGCTGGCCAGTCGCCGCCGGGTGGCCGTGGCCAGGAC
>Ga0126383_10001791_pt1 | contig 13556 bp, 18 predicted proteins | sample PanSoiMetPlot_35_FD_96882 | JGI IMG/M metagenome (GOLD analysis project Ga0126383, IMG submission 96882) | Tropical forest soil microbial communities from Panama - MetaG Plot_35 | ecosystem: Environmental > Terrestrial > Soil > Tropical forest > Bulk soil | place: Panama | collected 2016-02-17
AAAATCCGCCCCTTTCGCGGTCAGATCATCATCCGGGGGGCGAAGTGAAAGATCCCGATTGTAGTCTCGACTTGTTGGAGCCGCGCCGCCGCATCCGCCCCCTTCGCGGCCAAATCATCATCCGGGAGGAAATCCCCAAGCGTACCGGCCTCTGGACTCCCGACCCGAACCCGCGTGAAGTCCACACCCACACCGGACGCGTCCTCGCGATGGGCCCCCCGGCCCGCACGCCGACCGGTGCCGAGGTCGCTCCGGGCTTCGCCCCGGGTGACCTCGTGCAATACCACTTCACGCACAACCAAGAGAACGCGACGAACACCTGGGAGGACGGCAAGCCCGCGCATTGGGTGCCGCAGGAGAACGTGGACGGGGTGTGGCATGAATAAGCTTCTTGTGGCGCTCCTGTTCTTCGCCGGGTGCGCCCCGCCGCCTCCGGCCTTCGCTCGGGATCGTCGTCCTCCCGATGCGGGGGCCGGAGGCGGGTCCGAGACCACCACCGATCCCGGTACCGGTGGCGCGCCCGAGACCGCGACCCCCAGCGACGGCGGAGGCGGTGCCGAACCCGCGACCGCCAGCGCATGCGTCAGCCCCGGCGCGTGCGAGTGGCCGCTTGGCCAAAGCGATTGCGACGCGCTCGGGTGGATCTTCGAGCCCGACTCCGTTTGCCCGTCGCAAGGCCTCGTGGGTTGCTGCGGCGATCTCGTCCAGTACGGTGGCGCGTGGGCTTGCTACTACGATACGGCACCGGTCACCGCGGCCGCGGCCAAAAGCTACTGCGCCTTGTGGCAGGAGGGACTTCCGTGAGCGAGCAAGATGTAAAGAACTACGCGCGTCGACTCGCCGAGCTTCCGTCGGCGTGGCAATGGTGGCGCCTTCAACAAATCAAGGCGGTTTCGATCGACGTCTATCCGGACAAGGAAGCCCGGATGATTGTGATCGATGACTTCCTCCTCGACCTCTGGGGTCGCGTCCAGCCGGGGGCGCGGTGATCGCGCAAGCGGTTTGCGCCCGCTGCGGCGGGCCCTTCCGCTACGAGCGCGGCAAGGGCCCGCCCCGTCGCTACCACGCCGAATGCGCCTACCTCCAACGGCTCGACATCGGAGCCGCCATCAAGCGCCGCAACCGAAAGGAAGACCGACCCGTGATCACCTGTCGCTACTGCGGTAAACCCGTTCCCGATCCCGGTCGCCGTGGCGGTCGCCCGCCAAAGCAGCACTTCGAGTGTGGGTTGCGCGCGAAGCAAGCGCGCGATCGGGAGCGGTACGAGAAGAAGAAGGCCTCCCGATGATCCACGTCGTCAGCACGACCTACGCCGCACCGGAGAAGGCTCGCTCTCGGTGCCTCGATAGCGTGGCCGTCCAAGACTACCCGCACGTCCACCACTACATCGACGCGCTCGAACAGACGCCGCCGCGCAGCCACTTCGAGAACCTGATCGCCACGATCGCCGACATCGCCGATGATGACATCGTGGCAAGCGTCGACGGAGATGATTGGCTCGCCCGCACCGACGCGCTCGAGATCATCGCCCGAGCTCACGACCAAGGCGCGCTCGTCACCTACGGAAGTTTCCGCTACGCGGACGGGCGGGCAGGGTTCGCGCGCCGGCTCCAGGGTCCGCCGCGCGAGCAGCCGTGGGTCACGACGCACCTGAAAACCTTCCGCGCGGGGCTCTTCAAGAAGATCGATCACGAACACCTCAAGTACCGCGGCAAGTGGCTGGAGCACGCGCGCGACCTCGCTTTGATGTACCCGCTCCTGGAGATGGCCGGGCCTCAAGCGGTTTTCATCCCCGAGGTCTTGTACGTCTACAACTACGGCAATTCGACGGAGTTCAACGGCAACGCCACGACGCTTGCCCAGGAGCGGGAGCAGGTGGCGTACGTGCGCAGCTTGCCGGAGTACCGATGCGCTACCTAATCGCGCATGCGCACTGGGCCCCCGGGCGCGCCCAAAGCCTCGCTCGGCTCCTGGAGCAGCTGCCGAGCGGCCGGACCGAGGTCTTCGTCTCGTACCATCCCGAGCACGCCTGCCAGTGGGCTCGGCGCATCTACCAGAGTGCGGCCGTGACTCGCGACGAGCCGGTGTGCATCCTGAACGACGACGTTCGCATCACGAGCGCCGAGGACATCGAAGCGTGCCACGAAGCCGCACCGGACGAGTGCTTGTCGCTGTGCTGCACGAACCCGAACATCCTCGACGCTACTCCTTATGGTTGGCGATACGACGAACACATCAACACGCTTCCCTGGACCCGCGCCTACCACTACAGCGGCCCCGGTGTCGTCCTACCCCCGGGCGCGGCCGAGAGCCTCTTGGCCTTCACCGCGACCCTGCCGTGGTCGTACGTCAGCCGTGTGAACGAAGACAACATCGCGAACGCTTGGGCGTGGGATCGTCAAAGGCCTTTCCTCTACCCCCTCCCGAGCCCGGTGGACCACGATCCCGCCGTCCCGAGCACGCTCGGCTACGACGACCACCCGAACCGCACGGCCATCGCGTTCGGTCCGGCCACCCGCCGCCCACCGAAGGATCCGCCTTTCGTAGAGCTCCAGTGGGACCCGACCCGGGCTTTGCTCTACAAGCGCAACGCCATCCGCTCGGGTCGCAAGCTCTGTACTTTCTGTCACGGTCGGGAGGGCAAGGTAGGCAACAAGACGGACATGTTGTGCGTCGAGTGCCTCTCTGGATTGACCGTCACCGCTTTGAGGAACACCAAATGACCCGACTCACGCTGCGATACGACCGAGAGGACGATGGTCGCTGGATTGCCAGCGTGGTCGAGCTTTCGGGAGTACACGCCTATGGTGCGACGAAAGACGAAGCGCGCCGTGGTGTTTTCGCTCTCGCTTTGCGCACGTTCGCGGACGAGATCGAATGCGGTGAACGTGACCCGATGTTTCTGTTTCAGATTGTGAGGAACACCAAATGAACATCCCCGGTTGGAATTGGGACATCACCCCGTGGCAAAAACAGTTCGCTCCGCGCATCCCGCCGGGCGGGACGTATCTCGAGGTGGGCGTGTTCTTGGGTGCGAGCCTCGCGACTATGGGCGAGCTCCGCGGCGACATCCAGCTGATCGCCGTCGACCCGTGGATCGACGCACCCGACCCGCCCGGTTGGTGTGGCGTGAGCGAATTTGCGGACGCCGTGAAGCCTCACGGGAGCCTCTTCCGCGCGTTCCTCCACTACATGACGAGCAACGCACCCGGCGTACTCGACCGAACGCGCATCATCCGTGGCACGGCCAAGACGGTAACCCTCCACAGCTCTGTGGATATGCTGTTCATCGATGGCGATCACAGCGAGCAGGCCGTCACGGACGACCTTATGGCCTTCGCTCCGCTCGTCAAGCCTGGGGGCATCATCGCAGGGCACGACTACCACGTGAACGCGCCAGGCGTCATCGCAGCGGTCGATGCTTACTTCGACATGAAGCCCAACACGCTCGAGTCCGTGTGGTGGTTCAAGGTATGAGCCTCTTGGTCGCTACCCCCGTCCGCGCCGCGGAGCTCCCTACCGCGCTCGTGTCCCTCGGTTACTGCGACTTCCGAGAGAAGCTCGTCCGCCACATGCCGGACTACAAGGTCCTCTCGGGATCGATCGTCTTCTCGCTCGACGTCGTTCGAGCTCGCAACCGCATCGTCGGGTTCGTGCTCACCCGGCCTGAATTCGAGGACGTGACCAATGTCCTGTGGGTCGATGACGACAACTTTCCGGAGGACGTACGGATCGTCGATGCGATGCTCGAACGCAAGGGCGACATCGTGGCGGTGAGCTACACGAACAAGAAGGAACCGCTGCGGTGGGTGCACAGCATCCAACCGGAGACGTGCGAGATCCTCGGGGTAGGCTTCGGTTTCACGATGACGGCGCGACACGTGCTCGAACGCCTGGCGAAGGATGCGACTTGGTACGTCGACTACTTCTCGGGTGGCAACATCGAAACGCCCAACGTCTTCGGTCAGCTCTACGATCGGTTTCCCGGAACCGAGCGCGACACGCTCCTCTCTGAGGACTACTCGTTTTGCAAGAGGGCGCGGGAAGCAGGTTTCAAAATCGAGCTCGTACCTGGGCTCATTCATCACGCGGGAGGTCACGTGTGGAACGCTGCAAGGTGAAGGATGTTGATGCAGGTCTGTCGTGTCAGCGTTCGAAGGGACACACCGGTGACCACCGAGCAAACGGTTTGGTGTGGTCGGCGCGTGACCACGATCCCGTCAACCACCCCCGCCACTACACGAGCTCCCCTAGCGGGATCGAGTGCATCGACGTCGTTCGCCACATGAACTTCAACCGCGGGAACGCCATCAAGTATACCTGGCGCGCCGGGGAGAAGGGTCCGCCGATCGAGGATCTCAAGAAGGCGATTTGGTACCTGCAAGACGAGATCAAGCGGCTAGACTCAGGCGAGTGACCATCGACGTCGACCCGTTCGGCAGCGCGCAAAATCCTTTTGCGAAGCTGAACCTTCTCCAGTTCATCCCCAAGCTGTCTCCTGAGTTTCGCGCGCCGTACCATCTCCAGAGGTGGCTAGACCAGTTCGCGAAGGCTGCCGCGGGTGAACCTGTGCGCGCGCTGTGTGCGCTCCCGATCCGCCACTACAAGACCGAGACCACGCTACATGGCATCGTCTGGCTCCTGACCCAGGATCCGACGATGCGGTACATGTTCCTGACGCACAGCTTCGATCGGTCGCGGTCGATCGGCAAGCGCGTACGTAAGCTCGCCGAAGCCGCGGGCGTTGGGCCGGTGCTCGGGTACAACACGATCGAGCACTGGCGTAACAAGTACGACGGCGGCATGGTCGTGATGTCCGCCGAGCAGTCGCGTCTCGGTGAGGACGTCCACGGCCTGTTCTTCGATGATCCGCTGGACGAACACGCCAGTATGGATCAGGCGCGCCGGGACGCCGTGGACGAGACGATCTCGCACTACACCGCGCGATGCATGCGCAAGGGCAAGCCCGGACCGGTCATGGGTGTCATGTCGCGTTGGCACCCCGACGATCCGATCGGCCGTCGGCTTCTCCGCGTCCAAGCCGCGTTGCCCTGGGAGTACATCCACTGCCCGGCGATCATCGATGACGGGCTCCCGAGCGAGCGCGCCTTCGCTCCTGAGGTCTGGAACCTCGAGAACCTCAAGAAGATGCGCGCGGAGCTCCAGGAGCAAGATCCCACCGAGCGGATTTGGTGGTCGCAGCTCATGGGTGACCCGCGCCCCTCGGGCTTCGCCAAGTTCCGCGGCGACCCCGAGCGTTGGACGACGCTATCCGATTGGTCTTTCCGTCTCGCGTACGGGCTCGACCTCGCATACACGAGCGGCGACGGAGCCGACTACTTCGCGCTGGTCGTGCTCAAGGTCATGGGGAACCGCGCGTACATCCTCGACGTCCAGAGGACGCGTCTCGACGCGCCCCTGATCGAGTCAACGTGTCGCTCCGCGCTCAACAAGTACGGTCACGGCCCGATGTTCTCGTACGTCTCCGGCCCTGAGATCGGCATGGTCAAGCTCATGCGCGAGCGCGGGATCCCGATGGCCCCCTTGCGCGCGCGTTACAACAAGCTCGTGCGCGCCGAAAGGACGATCAAGCGCTGGAACGACGGAAAGATCGTCGTCCCGCATGATGCGCCATGGCTCAAAGGCTTCCTCAAGCGCGTCGAGATGTTCCGCGGGGAAGAGAAGGCGCACGACGATGACGAGATCGACGCGATGGTCTCGGGCTGTGACGGTGTGCTCGGGGGCGTCATGGCCGGCGTTGTCAAGACTGTAGGGAAAAGCTACGCTGGCCTCTGACCCCTAACGCGGGGTCAGGAGGCACCCATGGCTGAGAAGCCCAAGACCGAGTTGCAACTCATGGCCGAAGCGATCGGCCAGGCGATCCGCGAGAACCGCGAGCCCAGCATCTTCAAGCGCAACGGCTACTCACCCGAGCGCGAACGGGAGTTGCTCGAACCGCCCATCCCGAAGCGTCACCGCAAGGTCGCGTGCAAGAGTCAGGAGACGGGCGCGGCGTTCATCGCGTGCGTGGTCGAGAGCAAGACCTTTCCCGCGGGCCGGATCGTGACGTTCGAAAACTACGTGCACCCGGCGGGGACGGCGACATACCAGGACGCGGGTGGGTTGGTCCCGGTCGGCCTCCAGATCCTCCGCGCCGGTCTCGGTGCTCCCGAGGAGGGACGCGTCCTGCCGAAGCACGACTACACGCCGCAGTACCTCCAGTGGCGCTGGACGGAGTTTTGGCAAAAGGATTTGCTCCGCTACGCCGGCAAGGAGCTCAAGCGCTTCCTTGTGGCCAGCGAAGAGGCGTGGAACACGCCGTGGCAGGAGGGTCGCGTCGGCCCCCTGACCGAGGACAACTAGCCCGTGGTCGAAGCCGATCCCGGCTACGGTCCGCCCCCGGGCTCCCCGTTGGGGCCCGCCCGGGGCGGCGGGACGTCCTTCGAGGAGCTCGCGCGGCGGTACTCGGCCGGGCTCGACGTCGACACGAAGGATCCGGCTTTCCGTCGCTCGGTGGATGCGACGGATGCGAACACCGCGGCGCGTGCGAAGCTCGTCTACCGCGACATCCCGATCGTCACGATCCAAAACACGTGGTCGATCGACCAGATCCGTGGCGCGCTCTTTGCTCACATGACCGGAGCGTTCTTCGCCTCAGGGCAGCTCTGTGACAGCATGCTTGGCGACGATCGGATCACCGCGACGCTCAACTCCCGCGCGGCCGGGTGGCTCGGTCGCGAGGTTCGTTTCGCAGCAGCCGATGACTCGAGCGCCGCGAAGGAATGTCGCGACGCCTGGGAAGCGTGGTGGCCCCGTCTCTCGGGCGATGCGGCGATCCGTGAGACGGCGGATTACTCGACCATGATGGGCTTCGCCCACGATCAGCTCGTATGGGATCTCGACCAGCCCAAGCTCGACTACGCACCGACGCTCCGCCCGTGGCATCCGATGTTCACGTACTACGATTGGACGTTGCGGTGTTTCATGGCCATCGGCCAAGACGCGATGATCCCGATCGTCCCAGGCAACGGCAAGTGGCTGGAGGTCGCGCCGTTCGGCTCGTACCGCGGGTGGATCCGCGGCGCGCTTCGCCCGTGCGCCGAACCCTGGACGCTCCGGCACTTCGGCTTTCGCGACATGGCGCGGTTCGGCGAAGTCCACGGCAACCCCACGCGTGTCGGCATGGTCCCGATGGTCGGTGATCCGACGATGCGATCGGACTTCGAAAAGTCTCTCGCTGGTCTCGGTGCAGACACTTCCCTGATGCTCCCTCGCGGCGTCGATACGAACGACGGGCTTGGGTACGACTACAAGCTCGTGGAGGCCACCTCGCGCGCGTGGGAAGTCCACCCGTGCCAGATCGATCGCTGCGACATGGCGATCGTGCTCGCCCTCCTCATGGTCAACCTCACGACCCAGGTCGAAGGCGGGAGCTACGGCGCCGCTAAGGCCCAAATGGACGTGCGGTCCGAAGGTTCGATGCTCGACAACCAAACCTGGAAGCGCGCGATCTACAACCAGATCGCGCGCCCCTTCGCGTACCTCAACTTCGGTGACGCGAACCTCGCGCCGTGGACATGGTGGGACGTCAAGGGCAAGCAGGAGTACGCCGACAACGCTCGGCAGTTCCAGGCGGTCGGGACCGGGCTCGAAACGATGTCCCGCGGCGGCGTGAAGTTCAAAGATGTCGCGCAAGTGCGTCGCTGGATCTCGGAGACCTTCGGACTCGCGAACTTCCCCGACTTCGACTTCGTGGATCCAGCTCCGAGCAGTGGAGGGTTCGGCGTATGAACGAACGTCGCGTCAAGCCGGGCGAAATGCTCGCGATGTCGAGCACGCGCCTGCATCAAGATCGCAAAGGCTTTTTCTGGATGATGGGCTCCGCGCCGTTGCCGAACGAGCGCAAGGGCGACACGATGATCGTCCACATCCGAGGCGAGCTTGAGCACCATCGCGAAGACTACGGCTGCGCGGAGTCGTACGAGGGGATCCTCGAAAAGATGACCTGGGCCTACGAAGGTCAGGTCGACGGCGATCAAGACACGGACGACGCTGGCGGACCGCCCAAACTGATCGTGATGTGCATCGACTCGCCCGGCGGCGTGGTCTCAGGCTTGAACGAATGCGTTGCGGAGCTCCAGCGCATGCGCAAGGCGCACCCCGAGATCAAGGTGTGCTGCTACGTGAACGAGATGGCGACGAGCGCGGCATATGCGCTCGCATGCTCCGCGGACGAGATCGTGTGCCCCCCGTCAGCGATCGTCGGCTCGATCGGCGTGATCTCCACGATGATCAGTCAAGCGGCCCGGGACAAGAAGGAGGGTTTCGACGTCCGCCTTCTGACCTCGGGCGCGCGCAAGGCCGACGGCCACCTTCACGCTCCGATCTCGGATGACGCGGTGCGCGTGGAGCAGGCGCGCGTCGACAAGCTCGCCAAAGCCTTTTACTCCCTGGCCGGCAAGGCACGGGGAATCTCCCCGGGCAAGCTGAAATCACTTGAGGCTGGCATCTTTCTCGGAAAGGATGCTATTCGTGTGGGGTTGGCTGACCGCTTGCAGGCGTTCAGCGACCTCCTCTCAGGTGCCCAGGCCAAACCCGAATCCTCCACCGCCTCGGGCGGTAATCAAACTGATCGCCGCTTGCAGGAGAAGAAGACCATGACCGTCAAGCAGCTCCGCGCCGCCATCGCCGTCGAAAGCGACCCCAAGAAGCTCGTCGCGCTCTCGGCTCAGCTCTCGAGTGCCCTCGAAGCGTACAAGAAGACCGAGAAGCACATCGAGCACACGAAGACCGAAGAGGGCGACGAAGACGAGGACGAGGAGGAAGACGAGGACGAAGAGGAGGAGGCCAAGGGCGCCGAGGACGAGAAGAAGGCCAAGAAGTCCGAGGAGGACGAAGAGGCCAAGGGCGCCGAGGACGAGAAGAAAGCCTCCGCGGCGAAGGCTGATGACGATGATGACGATGATGACGAAGGCGATGAGGACGACGAGAAGTCGGCCAAGAAGGCCCTCGCTCTCGTCCGCAAGCTCACCGGCATGACCGGCAAGAAGGCCCTCGGCGCTCTCCAGGCGATGGCGATGACGGTCGAGACGGCCGCGAAGGACGTCGCCCAGCTCAAGCGCGCGAGCATCGCGCGCGACAAGGCTGCTTTGATCGCCTCCGCGAAGGGCAAGTACCTCACGCCCAAGGAAGCCAACTGGCTCGCGACGCAGAAGATGAGCGTCGTCACGGGCTTCGTGGAAATGCGCCGCAAGTCGGGCGTCATCGTCAACACCGACGACAGCACGATCCTCCGGCCGCGCGAGGCCAAGCCGGGCACGGAAGAGAGCCTGCCGAAAGAGACGCTCGCGATCATCGATGCGGCCGTCGCTGCGGCGACGGGTGACAAGAAGAAGATCCGCGCCGAGCTCGTCGAGGCGCACCTGAAGTCGGCGTCGAACGGCGCCGGGAGGTACTGACATGACCGGCCTCGCACGCGATGCCAAAATCTTCCAGTACGGGAGCGGCGACGATGCACAGCCGCTCGCGTACCCCATCGGCGCGAGCCAGCAGCTCTATTCGGGCGCGGTCGCGCTCGTGTCGGGCTCGGGTTCGGTCACGACGGGCTACCTCAAGAACGCCGCAACGCCCGGGTCGTCCGATGTCGTGATCGGCATGGTCGGCGACGCGACCGGCGGCGCGTTTTCCACGGCGCCCGGGCTCCCGACGTCGACTACCGATGGCGGCGTCTGGGCTGAGGTTCGCACGGGCGCGTTCTTCTTCCAGTCGGGCACCGGTGCCGACCAGCTCAGCGCCGCGACCAACGGCCTCACCGTCTACTACGGCGGTGAGAACGCGAACGGACCGATCGCGATGGCGACGTCACAGTCGAACACGCTCCCCGTGCTCGGTGTCCAGGTACCGCAGGATCCGGGCATCGCGGGGGGCTTCACGCCGGGGGCTGGTTACTGGCCCGTCATCATCAACCCCGTGAAGGGAAGGCCCTGAGACATGATCACCCCCGCCGCATACGCTGCCTGGATCACGACCGTCGACACGCGGATCGGGCAGCTCTACTCCGAGATCGGACCGACCGAGACCCACAACCAGTGGGCCACGACGTTCACGATGCAGGGGTCGATCTACAACGCCGGTTGGACCGGGCGCATGCCGAAGGCGCGCCCCTGGTACGGCTCGCGCGTCGTGCACGAGCCCGCGCCGCAGACCTACCAGGTCGAGCCGATCCCCTACGAGCTCACCTACGCGATCGATCGCTTCAAGCTCGACGACAGCGACGTCAACACGACGTCGATCTTCTGGCGCGAGCTCCCGGACATGGTGCGCCAGTGGCGTCTCCAGCCCGAGTACGAGCTTCGCGATCTGCTCGAAGCCTCGGGCGTCCAGGGCACGACCCAGCGCCAGGCGGGCCTCGACGGGCTGTCGTTCTTCAACACCGCGCACCCGATCGATCTCTACTTGCCGACGTTCAACTTCGGCGGGCAGTTCACGGCCGGTACCTACTGCAACGACTTCACGTCGGGCGGTCAGAGCATCGGCGGCGTCCAGATCGGCGGCGCGCTTTCGCAGGCTGCGCTGTCCAGCATGATGGCGTACATGAAGATGATTCCGAGCGAGGACGGCGAAGTGTTGGGCGTCATGCCCAATTGCGTCATGGTGCCTTCCACGCTCGAATTCGAAGCGCGCATCATCATCCAGGCGGCGTTCTACGGCAACCCGACGTGGGGGCAGTTCGCGCCGTTGACCGGTCAGGTCGGGACCGCGGACAACATGATGCGCAAGATGGGCGTCGACGTCCTCGTCAACCCGTACCTCCGCAACACGAAGCGTTGGTACCTCATGGACACGATGCACGCGATGAAGCCGCTCCTCTGGATCTTGCGTGAGGCGCCGCGCATCGTGCCCCGCATGCAGGAGAACGATCCCATCGTGTTCGACCAACACCGGTACACGTGGGGCGGTTGGGACCGTGCGGCGGCCGCGTGGAACTTCTCGTTCCTCGCCGCGCGCTCGGGCCCCTGAGAGGTCGCGATGCCTGGCCCCGGTGGAGCACCGTACGTCGAGTACACCGACTTGCCGCAGTACCTCCCGACCCAGGTGTTGAACCTGGCGACGGTGGCGCAGCAACAGCAAGCGTGTCGCGACGCGACGGAGGAAGCGGACTCGTACATTCGAGGCCGCTTCCAACTGCCGTTGCTCGACTGGGGAAGCGACCTTCGCCGGTACACGGCCTACATCGCGATCTACCTCTTGATGTCGGGCCCGATCGGTTGGGGCGCTACGGGTGGCAATCCTGACCAGAACATCACCACCAATTATTACCGCGCCGTCGGGTGGCCCGACCGTCCCGGCACCGGGTGGTTTCCGGGCATCCAACGTCAGGCCATCCAACCTGACGTCACGCCCACCATCCCCGTCGGTCAGGACAGGACGCACGACGCACCCCAGGTGTCGAGCCAGGCGCCGCGCGGGTGGCAACAGACGCGGCGTGGTAAGCCTGTCGTGGGAGGTTTCTGATGTCGACGGTTCAAGCCTCTACGTACGACCGCGCGATCGCGGTCACGCCGTCCGACACGGTGGACGACCCCGCGGGGCCGTTCACGGGCCTCTACGTTTCTGCCGGCGGCACGCTCGTTTGCGACAACCTGAACGGCACGCACGCGTCGAATCCCCTCACGCTCACGGTCGTGGCCGGCGGATACGTCTGCTGGCCGATCAAGCGCATCCGTACGGGCACGACCGCCACCGTTTTCGGGCTGATCAGCCCGGTTGTGACGCAAGGCGCGGTGTGATGTTGACCGGCGACCTCGGCCAGCTCGATCGCCTCGCGGCTCGCTTGGGCGAGCTCGCCCAGGTGCCCTCGCGTGCTGCGCGCGATGCGAGCACCGAGATCGAAGGCCTCATCGATGAGGAATTCGACCGAGGCGCCGACCCGTACGAGGAGCCTTGGCAAGACCTTGCGCCCTCGACCGAAGCCAAGGGTCGCTCGGCTCCGCCCCTCACCGACACGACCGCGATGCGGAGCTCTGTCGCCGTGCGCCCGCTCGCTGGCGCGGGCGTGGGCGTCACCATCGATCACCCCGCGGGCGTGCATCAAACCGGCTGGAACGGGCCGCGGAGCTCGGGCCCGGCGCGTCCGGTGCTCCCTGCTCGCGGGGAGCTTCCCGAAGGCTGGATTGAAGCGCTGGAGAAGTCCGCCGAGCGAGCGTTCCGGGGGATCACCCGCAAATGATTGGAAGTTTCGTCGCGATTTTGAGCCTCAACCTGACGCTCACGCTCGTTCAGGATTACAACGTCATCTACAAGACGTTGCCGATCACGAACGTCAGCGCGACGACTCCGATCGTCGTGACGGCGGCCGGACACGGCATCGCTCTCGGTTCACGCATCCACGGCATCATCACCGGCGTCACCGGGACCGAGGGCGACGGCCTGTGGGTCCTCATGCCGCTCGACCCGGACACTTTCGCGCTCTCGACGTTCACTACGCAAGGCCTTCCGGTGCAGTCGGTCGGCACGGGCACCTACACGGGTGGAGGCCAAATCCAGTGGGCGTTCCCGGATGGCCAAATCCTTTTGGGCCGTCGGAACAAGCTGCTCGCCACGATGGTCGCCACGCCGCGCATCGTCATGATCCCGTCCGATGGGATGGCGTGGACCTTCGAGGCCTACGGCGGCGCGAATCCGAACATCACCGGGCTTCCCTTCGCGCCGACCGATCGCGGGAGCGATGAACAGCAAGCGATGGGTCTCGGGCCCCAGATGGCGACGCAACTCCTGACCTTCGAGGTCTACGTCAACGGGAGCGCGCCGAACTACGGCGCCAGCGCGCCAGACCCGGACTTCGCGGACTTCGATGCGACGCAAGCCATCGTCCACGCGTTCTATGCGAAGCTGTTCCACATGGTCGGTGGTCTCCCGCGCGCGAAGATTCTCCGCGAGCGTTGGCCGTCGCAGCTGGAAAGCCAAGGTGCTATGACCCAGCGCGGTCAGCAGTGGATGGGCATCCTCCAAGTCCAAATGCCCGTGCGTGAGGTACCCCTCCAGTTCGTCCCGATCGGCACGTCGGCGGACATCATCGTGCAACCCAAAAACCCGCTCGTTCCTGACGACCAGACGACGATCCACATCGCGTAGGAGATCACCCCCATGCCGCAGATTCCGTCCGTCGAAATCATCGTCGTGGACAATGGCGCGAGCGCGGCGATCTTCGTGCCCCAAGCGAACGTGCAGCTCAAGATCGGCTGCGCCGTCGGTGGCACGGTCAACCAGCCGTTTGCGACGACGAACCCCCAGACGCTCCAAGGTCAGTTCATCGGCGGTCCGCTCGTCGAAGCCGGCGGGCTCGTGTGCCAGGCTGGCAACGTGTGCGTCGCCGTCTCCACGCCCATCGTGACCAAGGGTGCTGCGGGCGCCGTGCAAGCCACGGTGCCGGGCGGGAGCACGTCGACGGTTTCGGTCACCGTCGACACGACCCCGGGCGCCTGGGACGCCTACTACGTCAAGGTCCGCTGTCTCACGGGTGGTACCGTCGGTTCGGCCGGCATCGTGCTCCAGGT
>Ga0126383_10001792_pt1 | contig 13541 bp, 14 predicted proteins | sample PanSoiMetPlot_35_FD_96882 | JGI IMG/M metagenome (GOLD analysis project Ga0126383, IMG submission 96882) | Tropical forest soil microbial communities from Panama - MetaG Plot_35 | ecosystem: Environmental > Terrestrial > Soil > Tropical forest > Bulk soil | place: Panama | collected 2016-02-17
AATTGGCGAAGGATTGCCGTTCCCTGGCACGGTTTACGCTGAAAGTGCCGCCGGCGCCGGCGGGTTTGCCGCGCATTGAAGTGAAATTCCTGATCGACGCGAACGGCATCCTGCAAGTCGGGGCGAAAGATTTGCGCACTGGGGAGCAACACTCGATTGAAGTGCTGCCGAGCTACGGCATCAGCGATACGGAGATCGAGCGCATGCTCGAAGAGTCCATCGAATATGCCGAGCAGGATTTTGCGGAACGCCAGTTGATTGAGGCGCGCACGGAAGCCGAATCGATTTTGACCGCGACCGCCAAGGCGCTGGCGAATCCGCAAGCGCAAGGCTTGCCCGCCGAAGAACGCGCGCGGATTGATGCCAGTGTGGTTGCGCTCAAGGAGTCTGTGGCGGGCAGCGACTACAAACTCATTCGCAAACGCATTGACGAGCTGAATCACGCGACCGAGCACTTGGCGGAACTGCTGATGAGCAGCGCGGTTTCGTCCGCGCTGGAAGGGCGCAAGCTGGCCGAGGTTTGAGTCTCGCCAGCAAGGTCGATCGTCCTTGGTGGCTCCTCGCGACGTTTGAGTTTTTGGGGGAATTATGGGCGGAACAAATCCATACATCGAAGAAGTCAAATACAAACCCGCCACGAAGAAATACAAGGTGACGTTTCTTCCCAGCGGCAAGACGATTGAAGTCGATCCGGAGAAAATCCCGTACGGGCACAACGGCCTGCCGGGGAGCATTTTGGACATTTCCGAAGGTTTTAAAATGGGATTGGATCATGCCTGTGGTGGGGTGTGCGCCTGCTCGACGTGTCACGTGGTCGTGCACCAGGGCCTAGAGTCGTGCAACGAAGCGACCGACGCGGAACTCGATGAGCTGGACGAGGCCCCTGGGATCACGCCGAAGTCGCGCCTTGGCTGCCAAGCGGTCCCTGACGGTACGACGGATATCGTCGTCGAGATTCCCGACTGGAACAAGAACTACGCGAAGGAAGCGGATCATTGAGTAGCGGTGACTGGTGACTCGTGAAACTCTGCGAACGGTGGGTAATGGCTACGTATCAGTCGCCGGAAGAGAGACCAAACGCAGAATCTTAGGACTCCAGGGCGACAAGTCTCGTGAGGAGAGGGCCATGCCGCAGACATTTGGCTGGGACAATTTTGAGGACATTGCGATTGCGCTGGCCGACAAGTATCCGGACACTGATCCGCTGACGGTTCGCTTCACCGACATGCACAAGTGGATCACGGAGCTGGCGGGCTTCAGCGGGGATCCGGCAGGGTCCAACGAAGCGAAGCTCGAAGCCATCCAAATGGCCTGGCACGAGGAATATCAGGACCGCCAAAGCTGATTCGCAGTCTTTGCTTCTTCGGAAACATTACGGCGTAAAGCGATCTCCCAGATGGCTATGACGGACTACAGAACGCAGCGCGACCAAGGCCTTCAAACTCACGTGGAGGAGCCGAGTTTTCCGCCCTTGACGGTAGTGAACCTGAAACGGGAAGCGGGTTCGGTCGAACAGGTCTACAAGAACTTCGTTCTCTTCAAGGTGAACAACCAAGTCATTCGGATGTCGGTAATGGAAGGGGAATTCCGCTGGCACAAACATCCGCACTCGGATGAGTGTTTTCTGGTTATGGAAGGGGAGCTGGAAATCGACATTGCAAAAGACAAGACGTATCACTTGAAGGTTGGGGACGCCTTCACAATTCCAGCGGGCGTCGTTCATCGGACACGGTCGCGATCCCGAGCTGTAAATTTGTGCTTTGAGGATCACGCTGCCTATACGGACGTGACCTTTGAAGAGCCGACCCTTTGAGCGGCAGAGAACCAATGTCCGGCCTGCCCGCTTGTTCGTGCGGAAGAATTCTCTTATTCTAGATAAGTGACACACCTGCAAAGCGTGGCGCTATGGTGCAACGGTTAGCACGCGGCCCTTTCAAGGCCGAAATACGGGTTCGATTCCCGTTAGCGCTACCAACAGCTCGTAAAGCCTGCCGAATTTGGTTTTGCACAAATGAAAGTCTGTTGTAGTAGTCCGGCCTCTATCTGTTACTGGGGCGTTGTAACGCTGGCGGCGTGGGCAGTTTTGGCAACGGTTGGTGTGCTTTGGCATCCACTCCACGCGACCTCGGCGGCAACCTGTTTGCTGGCCATGGCTGCTGGCTGCTTTGTGAATGCATTCAAAAACCATACGTATCATTGCGTTCTCACCGGACCATTATTCTTGATTGCCGCGATTCTTTTGCTTTTCTTAGACTCGTTGCACATCAACGCCGGCCTCGTCTGGGCGGGTGTTCTGGTTGGAACCGCCGTATCATTCTTGTTGGAGTGGCGCTATTCGAGAAAGCTATCTGCTCCTGCCTGCAATTAGGTGCGCTGGCAGGTCCTCATTTTCCCCCGTTTCAGCGACGCCAACGAGGTCGTACCTCGGGCAACGTAAACAGATAGAGACCATGGACTCAGGAAGTTGTGGCGCACGAACGGGAACTTAGCAGAGGATAGTTGGGGAACACCAGAAACTGCGCCAGTCCTCCTGAGGAGCGTCCTTGAGCTACGTTGAAAAGCACTTGATTCCGGGCGAGTCCGTTCAGTACGAGACTAAGCTGCACTGGATTGTCATGTTGGGGCACATCGCCATTGCCGCTGTGCTCGAGTTCCTTGCCATGGTGTTTCTCGTTGGCGCTTTTTCCAGTTGGAAAGGCGCCCCGGTGACGCCTCCGCGAGGGGCAATGTATGTTGCTACTCTTCTGTGTTTCGCAATGGGTGGAATACTCCTAGGCATCGGACTGCTTAGGCGCAGGGCGACAGAGATGGCGGTGACCAGCAAAAGAGTGATTGTGAAAACTGGGATTGCTGAGCGGCGGACGGTGGAGATTTTGCTGTCGAGGATTGAAAGCGTTGCGGTAGACGAGCCGGCGCTCGGAAGATTGCTGGGATACGGCACGGTGATTGTGCGCGGCACGGGAGGAACTCCCGAGACATTCGAAAAGATTTATCATCCGCTGGAATTCCGGGAGCAGGTACAGCGGCAGATCGCCGAAGGCAAAGCAAGCTAGTGTGCCGTTCCGCAAATACAGAGGAAATGTGCTGTAGGCGCTTGTATTGAATCTGCGTGCTTTAGCGAGCGCGGCTTAATGAATGTCTTTCCGGTATGAAAACGCGTCACGGCGAGGCCGCCAGGCCATTTTGGAGCGCAGTTGCAAGGGGCGTACACTAGGGGTTAACACGCACGGGAGGTACAAATGGCAAATCTGATGCGAACTTCCAATCCAGCGCTCAATGAGAAGGCCTTCCAAGGACGGGCGGCCTTGGGCGAGGCGATGACGCTTCAGGGCACTGTGAACAAGACGGGCGTACTGCTGCTTTGCGTCGTGGTGGCCGCCGCATGGACTTGGGGCTTGTCACATTCCGAAACGCCGCAAGCGGCAATTCCCTGGATGATTGGGGGGATTTTCGGTGGCTTCGTCGTGGCGCTGGTCACCGTTTTCAAAAAAGAGTGGTCTCCTGTGACTTCGCTGATTTACTCGCTTCTGCAAGGCCTGGCGCTCGGGGGCATTTCCGCGATGTTTGAACAAAGATACCCGGGCATTGCCATTCAGGCGGTGGGACTAACGTTTGGCACGCTGTTTGCGATGCTTCTTGCGTACAAAACCGGGGTCATCCGCGCGACGGAGAAATTCAAGATCGGGGTGTTCGCCGCAACGGGCGGCATCATGCTGCTCTATCTTGTGGACATCGTCTTGCGTTTTTTCAGTCGGCCGGTTTCTTTTATTCATGAAGGCACGCCCATTGGCATTGCGTTTAGCCTCTTCGTGGTGATTATTGCGGCGCTCAATCTTGTGCTCGATTTTGACTTGATTGAGACAGGCGTGAGCAATGGTGCGCCAAAATACATGGAGTGGTATGGCGCTTTTGGCTTGATGGTCACTTTGATTTGGCTCTATCTCGAAATCTTGCGATTGTTGGGGAAAGCGCGCCGCCGGTAAACGACGTCCTTGGATGGAGACCAACAGAGAAAGGGCCCCCGGTTGTCAGCCGCCGGTTCATCGACGCGCTGGGGTATGCGGCGCAAATTCGCAAACGAACCGAGCGCCCCTATATTGGCCACCTTCTTGGCGTGACTTCCATCGTCATCGAATACGGAGGCGACGAACAGACGGCAATCGCTGCACTGCTTCACGACGCGGTCGAAGACCAGGACGGTTTGCCGCGGTTGCGCGAGATTCGCCGGAAATTCGGAGAGCGGGTTGCGCGAATCGTTGACGGATGTACGGATTCTTATACCGACCCCAAGCCTCCCTGGCGCGAGCGCAAGCTGGCCTACATTCAGCGCGTCGCCGGAGAGGCGAACGATGTGCGGTTAGCTTCCGCCGCAGACAAGCTGGCGAATGTGCGCGAAACGATTCACGACTTTCGCGCCCATGGTGATTTCGTCTTCGAGAAATTCCAGGGAAAAAAGGAAGGGACGCTCTGGTATTACCGCGCGCTGGTGGACGTTTTTCGAAGAGCTGGCACCAATGCGTTGATTCAGGAGCTCGACCGGGCAGTTGGCGAACTTGAAGCGCTTGCTCGCCTGTCACGCTGAGCGACGCGATGGATTTGAGTGAACCAGCTGTTTCAGGTTCCGGCAGGGTGAGATTCTCCGCGCAAGCACCGAGAAGAAGTTCTTCGGTCATCCTCGTCCTTCGCTACGCGCAGGACAAGTCGGATGCCCGCAGAATGACGCCGTTTGGTGATATTGGCGGCCTTTCAAAGACTCTGATGCGATAAATGTCGGCTGGGCTAGAACGTCAAGCGCAGGCGGGCGGAGACACTGCGGGGCGGGGCGACGGCGGTACCGGAAAAAAGGCTGGCGAAATTGATGACGTTGACGCGGTCGCCGAGATTCGAAATTTGGATTTGAAACATGCCGCTGCGCTGCTCTTTCCTGTAGAGTTCCGCTCCACCGCCGACGTCCAGGGACAGGTTTGGACGCACGCGGCCGCGCGCCAAGTTCACCTGACTTAGAATCTCCGGCCCGTATTGGGCCAGCAGGAAATTTGGATCGGCGCTACCCGTATCTGCGGGCAGGCCGCTCCCGTATTGCGTGCCCAGCGCGAGCCAGACACGCGCGGGCGCCTGGAAACGAACGTAGGTGCGGAGCGTGTTGCGCTGGTCCTGCGTGACGGCAAATTTGCTTGTATCCGTTAGCTGGTTCGCCACTTCGCTTCCGAGAAAGAGGCCGCCAGTAATCGGACCCTGACCGATTCCGGCTTGATTGGCGTAGCTCAAGTAGCCGGAAAATCTTCCCCAATGCGGCACTTCGAGCCGCAGTTCCTCGCCACAGACCCGCGCCTTTGCGAAACTGATCGGGAAACTGATGCCGGTGTCGAGCAGCACCTCATCATCGGGATAGTCGTGAAAGTCGCGACGAAAAATGTTCGCGTCCAGCCGCAATTTGCCGAAAAGGGCCCTGGTGAAACCGCCTTCATAATAATTCGCGTGCGCGGGGCGAACCGGAAGGCGCACCACGATCGGAGCGATCGATTTGAGCTGCGGCGAACTGGCGAGGAGAAGATTTTCCATTGCCGGCGTTTGGAAGACGCGATCGTAGGAAGCGTGCAGCAGGAGATTCAGCGACGGTACGTAACGGGAAATGCCGATGCGCGGGCTCCAGCCTGATTGGCGCGCGACAAATCCATAATGATCGAAGCGCAGACCGGCTCCTACGTTCCAGTTGTTCCGGTGCCACTGGTCCTGCAGGTAGGCCGCCGGCTCGATATCCCAATGACGGTCCGCAAATTGAAAAGGCGTCTGCGTTCCCGGATCAAATTGGCTGGGATCCGTAATCGCGTATCGCAGGGCCTCGTGAACGGGACTAAGGAGGCTATCCACACCAGCTTTCCAGTCGTGATGGCCGCGATGGCCGGCGAGGTCGGCGCGAAGATAGCCTTCGCGGTAGTCGCGTTCTTGCGAAACAATCACCGGCGTCGCGGCGGTATTCGAACGCAAAGTAGCGTCGGCGTCGCGCACGCTTCCGGAGAGACTCAGAAACAGGTCCTGCGAGATGGGATCTTGAAAAAAGATCTGGCCGCTGGTTTCCGTGTCGGCGATGTCCTGTCGCTGACCCGCATTTTGTTGCACGAGTTCATTGGGAACGAGGAAACGGACGGCGTTGTGCGTCACGGTGATGCGCAGGCGGTCTCCACCGGAGAAATCCCGTTCGTAGGAGCCCGAGAAGCCGGCGGCGTTTCCACGATTGGTGAAGTTCTGCAAGAGCGGCGGATCGAGATAGCGATCGGTATGAAATCCGTCGGCGGTGGCGGAAAAGCGATTCTTGCCGTGAACCAAGGAGATTCCCGCGGCGCCATCCGCGGTGGAGAAACTTCCGCCGCTTGCGTCGAGCTGGCCGTGGAGGCCGAGGGGGACGTCTTTCTGAGTGGTGAGCTCGACAACGCCACCGAGTTTCCGGCCATACTCCGCCGGATAATTCGCGGTGATGACACGAAGCGATTCGACCTCGTCGGCGTCGAAGGAGGCAGCGAAAGCAGGCGAGCGATTTTGCGTCAACGGCAGACCGTCAACAACGTACTGCACGTCGTATTCCGAGCCGCGGGGATGAAGAACGCCGTTGGCTTCGAGCAGCCATCCTGGTTGATCGGCGACCAAGTCCAATAAATCGCGGCCCGGCTGAGCGGTGGCCTGTTCGCTGATGGTCTGACGGCCGACGGTGTAAAGCGTTCCCGTGCGAGACGGGTCCACGAGCGTTGCCGGGTCGCTGACCTGCACTTGCGCGGTCACCGGCGCAACGCCCATGATCACCGTGAGGTGGACTGGAACTTCGGAACGGATCTCCACCAGATCGCTCCATGGAGCGAAACCTTTGGAATGCAGGCTGAGACGATAAGTGCCGAAGAGCAAGTCCTGCGCCATGTAGTGCCCGTCCGCGCCAACCGCGAAGGTTCGCTGGAATTGATTGGCTTCGCTCGAGAGTTCTCCGGAGGGCGCGAGGGCGGCGCCTTGGGCGTCGTGCACTTCGAGGTGCAACTCGCCCCGCACGCGCTGAGCTGGTGTTCTTGGCGCGCAAAGAAAAAGGAACGCGAGGGCTCCACCGAACGTTAAGATATTTCTTGGGAGCATCCGTAAACTAAATCTGGCGAATAGTGGCCGACTATCACGGTAACACGGCGTCCTTCCTGCCGATCAACCCGGCAAGTCACAGGTGGCAAAGCGCCAACACCTTGTCTTTACACGACGCTAAGCGAGCCTTTCTGCTGTGGTTTGGGAGCAGACGTTTTGATGGTGAGGCGGCTTGGCAGTTCTCGCCCCCTGAGTGGAAAATAGGAATCTTGCTCTCGATGCGATGTCGTCAGCGAGGGAATGAAGGAAGGCCGATGGAAGTCCGAGGGGCTGGACGGAAGGAGAACGACTCGAGTGAGCAGGCGCACGCCTGCATTGTTTCATCGGGATTTCTGACAGGTTCGCGAACGGTTCCATCCGAGGAAGTGGACCGCGCGTTTGGCATGCCCGTGGGCAAGCTGCGCAACCGCGCGGGGATGGAGTCGCTGGCGTACGCGACGGATTGCGAAAGCGAATTGACGCTGGGAGCAAAGGCCGCGGAAGCGGCGCTGCGCGCCGCGTCTTGCGGAGCGCAGGAGCTGGATTGGATCATCGCCGCGAGCGAGACGTATCACGACTATCCGGCGCTTGCGGCGCAATTGCACTCGCGGCTGCTCGCGCGAGAAAACTGTGGCGCGCTGGATGTCGGCGGGGCGTGCCTCGGGTTGCTCAACGCGCTTGCGGTTGCGCAATCATTGATTGGTTCAGGCGCAGCGCGAACGGTTGCGGTGGTCACGGCGGACGTGCATACCCGGGTGCTGACACCGGAGCGCGTCGCCGGGGAATTTGGCGGATTGTTCGGGGACGGCGCCAGCGCATTTTTGTTGCGTCGCGAAGGGGAATCGTCGGCGGACACGAGCTACAGGCTTGGCGATTTTCTCTTTGGTTGCGCTGGTCAGTATGCAGCGGCGATTCAGGTTGCTGCAAGAATCGGCGGCGGCCTCGACGTGCAGTTTGACGGCGAAGCCCTTTCGCGCGCGGCGATTACGCGGCTCGAAAAGGTCATCGCGGCCGTGGAAAACCGCAGCGGGATTTCGCGTACTTCGGTCGGAGGCTTTGCGACGCACCAGCCGAATCCCCGGCTGTTGACGCTGCTCGCAAAGCAGTGCGGTGTTTCGGTTGATGTGTTTCCTCCGATTTGCCGGATCGCGGGCAATCTGGGGTCCTCGATGTGCGGAGCGGCGCTTCATGCTGCGCTGCAAAATGCGGCAAGAGTGGAAGCTGGCCAGCGCAAGCCCATCTTTCTGGCGTCGCTTGGACCTGGCTTGTTGTTTGGAGGAGGGTGGCTTACGCCTGCATGAGGCAAGGCGAATGCTTCGTTTCATTTCCGTCTTCGCCCTGCCAGGACACTAACTGGCTATTACGTTGACTTCCCGCGTTCTCCCGCGAATAATCCTGCGCATGGCTCGCCCGGATGCCGTTCGCCGCGTCAAGAGCTACTCCGCCGCCGACGGCTTCGTGTATCAGTATTACTTCTTTGAGGGGAACCGCGGGCAACGCGAGGGAAACCCGGGGGGCGAGTTTACTTACTTTGTCTCCATCGACCGGCAATCGGCGTTTCCTTTCAAAATTTTTGTCCACCAATCCGCGCTCGACGACTGGGCCGCACAAAACGGCCGCGTTCTATCCAGCTCAGAGGAATATGCCGTGGCCAAGATGCGCCTGTTCAACGCCTTCGATGAAGGCCTGGTCAAGGCCAGCCCGCAGGGCGAGCGGCCTCGCGAAGTCATGGTCAACGAAGCGAATCTTGAAGAACTCCTCGGCCAACTGGGTATTTAGCGCGCCTTGTACCAAGGTGACTCTGCCAGCTTGGGCCTTCGCAGTGAACCAAACCCGCCACCACGACGTCTGGTAGTTGTACGGGGGGATGAGGCCCCTTACTTCCTCCGGGCGGCCGGGTGTGGCGAGCATTTAGAAGGGATCCTATGCAGGAGCTGGTTCTGAACCAACCAGTTAGCACGGCAAGGAGCGAGTTGGTGCGCGAAGCTCAGGCGGACGCCCGGCGGGAATTCGAAGAGCGCCTTGCCGAATGCGGCCCGCTAGCTTTTCGTGTTGCGCGCGGGGTACTGCGCAACACTGCGGATGCCGAAGACGTTGCGCAAGAGGCGCTGCTCCGCGCTTACAAGGGTTTCGACCGGCTCCGCGACCACAATCGCTTCCGCGGCTGGCTGGTGCGTATCTCGTTTCGGCTCGCGCTCGACCGGTTGCGCTCCGCGAAACGACGTGAGCAGCGCGATCAGTTGTGGGCTAAACCGGTCCATCAGCAGCCTCCCATGAGCGCGGAGGATGTTGCTGCTTCGAACCAGTTTCAGGCTCACTTGGATCGAGCGCTCGAAGAGTTGCCCGAAAAATTGCGCCTGGTGCTTCTGCTCTCGGCGATGGACGGTTGCACGATGGAAGAAATCGCGGCCACGGTGGGCGTGCCTCTCGGAACCGTGAAGTCGCGGATTTTCGTCGCCCGAAAGAAATTAGCGGAGAAGTTGCGATGCCATGCGAACACTATAAAAATGCGCTGATCGATGCTGCTGTCACCGGCAGGGATTTGACGGGCGCCGCCGCTTTGACTGCGGAGCTGCGGGACTTGCGGGCACATCTCGCGGAATGTGTTGCCTGCCGCGCGGCTTTGGCCGAAGAACAGTCCTTACTTGCGGCAATGGATTCCGGCCTTCGCGTCGCAGCAAATGCCGAAGTCCCGCCTTCTCTTCTTCCTCGTGTTCGCGCCAGCCTTGACGAGGCCGCTACCGCACGTCCGCGCTGGAGTTCGCAGTGGCTCGCCTTGGCGGTTGCCTCAACTGCGGTCGCCATGTTGTTTTTGCCTGTGAAATTCCGCCGCAACAACGCCGACGCTCTGTCAATAAATTCGGTTTCGAATCTGCCCACTATTCCTGAAATGACTCCAACGACGCAAACCCCATCCCTTTCAAATCCGGGCGGGCGAGGAAAATTGCCACAGAAGCCCTTAGCGTCCACTGCAAGAAATGCTCCGCTGCGAGACGAGTCGGCAAGTCGGAGGCGCTCTCCAGAGATTCTTGTGTTTCGCGACCAGGAAGCCCTCCTGGCAAGCTACGCGAAGCAATGGAGTTCTCGTGTGCGCGCGCCCCTGGTGTCGAGCGAGCTTGTTGAAGCAAAGCTGGAACCTCTGAGAGTTCCACTGATCCAGATCGCGAACCTTGACGTCAAGCCTTTAGCGGAAGAAGGCTCTCAGTGATTTCCGCGAATGCTGATAAAGACAACACACAGTCAGATTCTTTGGAGGAACGGAATGAAAAAACTTATTTACCTCTGCTTGTTCGGTGTCCTGGGTCTGATGCTGCAGCCTTTGAGGGCGCAGGACAAGGCCCAGGAGAAGACCCGGTCCGAAGAGCGGGCCAAGGAACTCATCCCTGTTAAACTGCAAATCGTTTTTGCAGAATTTGACGGAGAAAAAAAGGTTTCCAGCATGCCCTATACCTTTATGATGCTCACCGATGAAAAATCGAGCGGTCACGGCGCCAGCCTCCGTACAGGTATTCGAATTCCAATCGAGGTTGACGGGAAGGATCAAAAGACTACCTACATCGATGTCGGATCAAACATGGACTGCAATGTCACGGGGCAAGACGACGGCCGCTTCTTGGTCCGTTTAATCTTTGATCGCTCGGCACTTTTTCCAAACAAGTCCTCGGAGGGGGAGAAGCTTGTGTCTCAGCCGAATGGGCAACCCATCGTCCACGCATTCAGAACCAACGAAAGCTTGCTTCTTAGAGATGGGCAAACGTTAGAAAGCACGGTGTCCACAGATCCACTCAACGGCCATACAATCCGTGTCACTCTTACTCTGAACGTTCTAAAGTAAAGAAGTTCTCGGGTTCTATTCCAACACGGACGTAAGGGCGGAATGCAGTTCTGGATGCAAAAACGAGTGGCCAAATTGCTGAAGCTTCTGTGGTTGGACGCGCTGGCTGGATAACAGCAGCGCGTCTGCCATTTCGCCTAGAGTCAGGCGCAAGGCGAAAGTAGGTGCTGGTAAGGGCGCGGCGCGGTGTAGTGCCTGTGCAAGTGCTTTTGTGAACTCTGCATTTTGCACGGGTTGCGGCGCAACAACGTTAACCGCTCCTCGCACGCCGTTGTTCCCGATTGCGAATCGAATCATCCCAACGACGTCCAGCAGCGTGACCCATGACATCCATTGCTTGCCCGAACCGAGCCTGCCTCCCGCCCCAAGCCTGAACGGCAAAAGCATCTTGGCCAGCGCGCCACCATGACGCGCCAGAATGATCCCGAAGCGCGCAAGCACCACGCGAATCCCCAACACTTCTGCTTTCAATGCTTCCGCTTCCCACTCTTGCGCCAAGCCCGCCAAAAAGTCGGTCCCCGGCTTGCTTTCTTCGGTCAGAACCTCATCACCCCGGTCACCATAAATTCCAATCGCCGATGCCGACACCAGGACTCTCGGCCGCACATTCATCTTCGCTAAGGCCCTTACCAGCGCTTGTGTGGTGTCAATCCGGCTCGTGCGCAGCAGGACCTTTCGGCCTTTCGTCCAACGCCCTCCTGCGATCGAAGCTCCCGCCAAGTTGACGACGGCATCCGGTCCAACGCCCGCGCCGCCCAATTCGCCCGTTGCGGGATTCCACACCACATTGAATCCGTCTTTGGCGCCAGACGTTGTTTTGCTCCCTGGCCTCATCAATCGACAGAGGGTGTGGCCATCGCTCGCCAGCGCCTTGACCAGAGCGGTTCCCACCAGGCCGGTCGAACCCGTTACCAAAATTTTCATCAGATCCTCCGCTGCCTATATCATAGGAAGTTAGCGAGGCGCGCTTACTCGCACCGTACGCAACCCGCGCTTTGCGGTCAAGTCATCGAACGTTTCGAAGAGTTCTTTTGCGCTGAAAGCTTCAAGCTTGCCGCACGGGGCCTTTATCACCGGTCTCATCACCAGCCAAAGCCGCCCGAAGCTCACCCTCCGAGGGGATCTAGCCCCGATGCCTCGCTCCACTTGGGATGACAGGTTGTGGACTTTTGGAAGCCCATAGCTGACTGTTCGGCTGGCTGCTTCCCGTCGCTCGCGCTACAATTCTCCTGTGCCTCCTGTTTCGCAAACGGTTCGCGTCAAGGTGCTGTTCTTCGGCGGCCTGAAGGACGTTGTCGGCCATTGCGAGGAGTCTCTTGACCTCAACGAGGCAGCCAGCATCGAGGAGCTCTTTGCGCTTTATTCGCAGCGTATTCCCGAATTGGCTAGGTACCGCTCTTCCGTCGTGGCGTCGCGTAATCAGGAATTTGCTGCCTGGGACACTCTTCTCCGTTCTGGCGACGAAATCGCTTTCCTCCCGCCCGTCAGCGGCGGCTAGGTTCTGACCTTGACTCCGCCACTCGTTCACGAAGACATTATCGAGCTTGTTCGCGAGCCGATTGATCCTCTTCCCCTGATCCATCATGTGCGCGCGCCCGAAGAAGGCGCGATTGTTACTTTCGACGGATTTGTGCGCAACCAATCCCACAACCGTCCCACGCTCTATCTCGACTATGAAGCCTACGAATCCATGGCGCTTGCCAAGATGCGTGAGATCGCGGCGGACCTCCACGATAAATACACTATTCATCGCATTGCGGTAGTCCACCGCTTGGGCCGTCTGGAGATCGGCGAAACCAGCGTGTTCATCGCTGTCAGTGCCCCGCACCGTGCGGCCGCGTTTGACGCCTGCCGCTTCGCCATTGACACGCTCAAGCGTATGGTGCCCATCTGGAAGAAAGAGTATTTCGAAGATGGCGCCGTCTGGGCCGACGGCGAACTGCCTCCCGCACCGGTGGCGACACCGCGAGCAAAACCTGCATCTTAATTCCCCATGCTCATGCCGACACCCCACGCGTGCCGCGTTGTCTTCCTGGCCGTTGCTGTTTTCCTGGCAAGTGGAATTGCCTTCACGCAGGACAATCCCAACCGTCCTCCCTGGGCACAGAAGTCAAAAGCCAAGGCTAATTCTTCGAGCACCACTTCTGGCACGAACACTTCTTCGCCGTCCTCCTCCCCAGTTGGCGAGCCTGGCAAGATCGTTCAGCCCACACCGCCGCCTCCCAAGGAAGAATCTTCGCAGCCAGCTGTCCAGGGCAACCGGATCAGGGTCAACGTCAATCTCGTTACTGTGCTAGTGAGCGTTCTTGACGAGCACCATCGTCCCGCGCCTGACCTGCCCCGCGAAGCGTTTCGGCTCTTCGATGAGGGCAACGAGCAGAAAATCGACATCTTCGAGCCGGAAACATCTCTGCCGCTCGATCTGGCGCTGATGATTGACGCGAGCATGAGCGCGCACAAAGAAATCACGTTTGAGCAAGAGGCGGCCGCTCATTTCATCCGGCAGGTTGTCCGGCCGGGCGATCGCTTGGCGGTCTTCTCCTTCGATGAGGATGTGACGCAGCGTCCGCCCGGGTTTTCCGACAACGTCGCCACTCTACAGGAGGCGGTC
>Ga0126383_10001793_pt1 | contig 13540 bp, 11 predicted proteins | sample PanSoiMetPlot_35_FD_96882 | JGI IMG/M metagenome (GOLD analysis project Ga0126383, IMG submission 96882) | Tropical forest soil microbial communities from Panama - MetaG Plot_35 | ecosystem: Environmental > Terrestrial > Soil > Tropical forest > Bulk soil | place: Panama | collected 2016-02-17
GAGGGCTGCGGTGAGGAGATCCACGCCATGAGCGCGCGTCCGTCGAACATGCGCACGCCGCTTGGCCGCGTGCGCGGTTACGGCTCGGCGAAATCGGGCACTGACGATTTCATCCGGCAGCGGCTGACCGCGATCGCCAACATTCCGCTCACCATTGTGGTAGTCCTGATCGTCATTTCCCTAGTTGGCCGCAATCACGCCGCGGTTGCCCAGATATTGGGTTCGACTCCAGTTGCGATCGTCATGGTGCTGTTCATCATCTCGGTCTTCTATCACATGAGAATCGGCATGCAGGTGATCATCGAGGATTATGTGCATGAAGAGCGCGCCAAGTACGCCCTCTTGATCCTCAACACCTTCTTTACGATCGCGACGGGATTCTCCGCGATTTACGCGATCCTTAAGCTGTCGTTTGGAGTTTGAGCCGATGTCCACCAACGGGTCAGGAAATGGCGCCCCTGCGGTCAACGGGCGGGTCTATCGGATCGAGGATCATACCTACGACGTCATTGTGGTCGGCGCCGGCGGCTCGGGCCTGCGCGCCGTGGTAGGGTGCAGCGAGGCGGGTCTGCGAACCGCCTGTATCAGCAAGGTATTCCCGACCCGCTCGCACACGGTCGCGGCGCAAGGCGGCATTGCCGCGGCACTGGGCAATATGGGCGAGGATGACTGGCGGTGGCACATGTACGACACCGTCAAGGGGTCGGATTGGCTCGGCGATCAAGACGCGATCGAATATCTCTGCCGCAATGCCCCCGCGGCGGTTTACGAACTTGAACACTGGGGCATACCATTCTCGCGCACTGAAGACGGCAAGATTTATCAGCGGCCGTTCGGCGGCATGACCACCCATTATGGGAAGGGCACCGCTCAACGGACTTGTGCGGCCGCCGACCGCACCGGCCATGCCATGCTGCATACGCTCTACGGTGCCTCGCTCAAGCATGCGGCCGAATTCTTCATCGAATACTTCGTGATCGACATCATCATGGACGAAGGCCGCTGCCGCGGCGTGGTGGCACTCAAGCTCGACGACGGCACCATCCACCGCTTCCGCGCCCACATGACTATCCTCGCGACCGGCGGATATGGCAGAGCCTATTTCTCCTGCACCTCAGCGCACACCTGCACGGGGGACGGGAACGCCATGGTGCTGCGAGCGGGGTTGCCGCTGCAGGACATGGAATTCGTGCAGTTCCATCCAACGGGAATCTACGGCGCCGGCTGCCTGATCACGGAAGGAGCGCGCGGCGAAGGTGGATATCTTACCAATTCTGAGGGCGAGCGCTTCATGGAGCGTTATGCGCCTTCGGCCAAGGATTTGGCTTCGCGCGACGTCGTGTCCCGCGCGATGACGATCGAAATCCGCGAGGGCCGCGGCGTCGGCAAGAATAAAGATCACATTTACCTGCACCTCGATCACCTCGATCCCGCAATACTCCACGAGCGCTTGCCCGGCATTTCGGAGAGCGCACGAATATTCGCGGGCGTCGATGTCACCCGCGAGCCGATCCCAATCCTTCCGACAGTGCACTACAACATGGGAGGCATAGCCACCAACTATCATGGCGAGGTGGTTACCAAGAAGGACGGAGATCCCGACGCGATGGTGCCCGGCTTGATGGCGCTCGGCGAAGCTGGTTGCGTCTCGGTTCATGGCGCCAACCGGCTCGGCTCGAACTCGCTAATCGATCTCGTGGTGTTCGGTCGCGCCGCGGCACTGCGTTGCGCGGAGCTGATAGAACCCGGCGAAAAGCATGCCGAGCTACCGAAGGATTCCGCTGAGCTGTCGCTGACGCGCCTCGACAAGTTTCGCCATGCCGACGGCTCGACGCCGACTGCCGAAATTCGCACGACCATGCAAAGGGTGATGCAGACGAATTGTGCGGTGTTCCGGACCGGCGAGGTCTTGGAGGAGGGCTCGAGGCTTATCCATCAGGTGCTGGGTGGCGTCAGCGATGCCAAAGTGTTCGACCGCTCGCTGATCTGGAACTCCGACCTCATCGAAACTCTGGAGTTCGATAACCTCATCGCCCAGGCAGTCGTCACCATGGATTCTGCGGTCAACCGCACGGAAAGCCGCGGCGCCCATGCGCGCGAAGACTTCCCCGACCGCGACGACAAGAACTGGATGAAGCATACGCTCGCCTGGCTCGACTTCACCACCCGTAAGGTGACAGTCGATTACCGGCCGGTGCACACCTACACGATGACCAACGACGTGCAGTACGTCGAGCCGAAGGCGCGGGTGTATTGACGGTAGATGGCCGACGAACCCGAGAACCTGACCACTGCGAATGCTTTGCCAAGTCGATAGTAAGCTCAACATACTCGTGGACGATTCTGTGATCTTACTGGCCGCATGGCATCGGTTGAAGACCAACTGGTCGGAATTGAGAACGGACCTCAGCCGACTCGAACGCCGCATTGATCGTTTTGACGAACCTCTCGTGGGAATCGAGCGGCGTCTCGGTCCCATCGGGGTATGAACACCCGGCACCGGGATGACACTGAGAGCGAGAAAGCGCAATGGTCGAATTCACGCTTCCAAAAAACTCCAAAGTTACCCATGGCAAGGCCTGGCCCGCGCCTCTGCATGCGCGTGAGCTGCGCGAATACCAGATCTACCGCTGGAACCCCGATGACGGGCAGAATCCGCGGCTCGACACCTATCACGTGGATCTCGAAGACTGCGGCCCGATGGTTCTCGACGGGCTGATCTGGATCAAGAACAAGATCGATCCGACCCTGACCTTCCGGCGCTCCTGCCGGGAAGGCGTGTGCGGCTCGTGCGCCATGAACATCGACGGCACCAATACGCTTGCCTGCACCAAGGACATGAGAGACATCAAGGGCGAGGTGAAGGTTTATCCGCTGCCGCATATGCCGGTGGTCAAGGACCTCGTGCCCGACCTGACGGAGTTCTACGCTCAGCAGGCGTCGATCAGGCCATGGTTGCAGACCGAAACAGTCACACCCGAAAAGGAGTGGAAACAGAGTCACGAGGACCGAATAAAGCTCGACGGGCTTTACGAATGCATCCTATGCGCCTGCTGCTCTACCTCGTGCCCGAGCTATTGGTGGAACAGCGATCGTTATCTCGGCCCCGCCGCGCTTTTGCAGGCCTATCGCTGGATCATCGACAGCCGTGACGAAGCAACGGGTGACCGCCTTAACGATCTCGAGGACCCGTTCCGTCTCTATCGCTGCCACACTATCATGAATTGTACTAAGGCCTGCCCCAAGGGGCTCAATCCAGCTCAGGCCATAGCGCAGATCAAGAAGCTGCTGGTCAAACGAAGGACCTGACACCTTCCGATGAAATCGAGGCAACCGTTCTTCACCTGGAGAGATCAGGCGAGTTGAGGCATGCGCTGGGACAACGGCGCCAAACTATCGCAAAGGATCTTCTACGCGCTTGAAGGAGACACTTCGCCGCAGAAGGGAGGCGATGGACGCAAATGGTCGACGAAACCTTGCCCTGGCTAGAGCGTATCGAACGCTGGTTGTACCTGATTGACGCAGCGCCGCCGCTCTGAAGGAATCATGCCGCGGAAACATCGCTGCGCTTGGGAGAAATCGTCCAGGAGCCCTACCTGGATACCGTGTTCCGGGACTTTCGCCGCAGTTTTGGCGTGTTGTGGTCGTTTCCAATTTGACCAGGCTGGCGCCTCAAATCGCGCGGGCGCGCAATCATCAACCTGCATCGACCGACTCGGTCCGACATCGATCCGTGTTACGATCACCCACAGGGCGAGGAACCAATGACACGCAATTCCCTTCTGTTTTGTACGGCAATGGTTTTTGCCGCGGCAAGTCCGCAAGCGACCCTCTCTGAATCGATAAAGGACGGAATTCGCGTCGCTCAAGCTCCAGTGCCCCAGGCAGACGACAAAGATAAGCGGCCGCCCGGCCAGCGCCCGGCTCAAGGTGCGCCGCATCCTGGGGCGCCTAGCCAGCAACAGCCTGGCCAGCAACACCCGCCAGCCGTCAACGCGCCACCCCCCCGACAGGCGCCGGCCACTGCGCAGCCCGCTCCGCAACAGCAGCGCCCCGGCGCGCCCCCACCTGCAACCGCCCAAACCCCGCCCGGTCAAGCACCTCATGTGGCGCCACCTGCCGCCCAAACCCTGCCGGAACGGCAGCAGCCGCGGCCCGGAGCGCCCGCCGTCCAGCAAAGCGCCCCGCCGCCTCCCGCCGCCCAGACCTTGCCGGGGCAGCCGTTGCGGCCCGGGGGGCCGGCCGTCCAGCAAGGCGCCCCGCCTGCCGCTGCCCAGACTGTGCCAGGGCAGCCGCTGCGGCCCGGAGCACCCGCTCAGGCGGTCGCCAATGCGCCGGTCGACCCTCACAGCTTGCCACAGCATCTCGATCAGTTGCGCAACGAGCGGCATGAGACCCGGGTAGGTAACCAGACCGTCATAGTAGAGCAGAATCGAACTATCATTCGTGAGGGCGGACACGACATCATCCGCCACGACGAGGCCGATCGCTTCCGGTTCAACGCTCGCGAGGTCAACGTCGAACGTCACGGCAATAACACCGTCACGGTGGTGGTGCGCCCCGACGGCGCGCGGATCTTCACCGAGGTCGACGAGAGTGGCCGGCTGATCCGCCGCGTACGCCGCGACGCGGCGGGCCGCGAGGTGATCCTGATCGATAACGGCTTCGAACCGCGCGGTGCGGGTTATGCGGGATTTTTTGTCAGCCTGCCGGCGCCGGTCATCCGCATTCCGCGTGAGGTCTACGTCCGCGAAGCGGCGCGGGCCACGGCGGACGACATCTACTTGACCTTGATGGCGCCGCCGGTCGATCGTATCGAACGCCGCTACGGGCTCGATGAGGTCCTCTACAGCGAGCCGCTGCGCGCGCGAATGCCGCGAGTCGACATCGATACGGTGAATTTCGCAACCGGCTCGTGGGAGATCACCCCCGACCAGGCCGATCGCCTTGCCTTCGTGGCGCAAGGGATCATGCGTGCCATCCAACGCAACCCACGCGAAATGTTCCTGGTGGAGGGTTACACCGATGCAGTCGGCAACGACGTTGACAACCTTTCATTGTCCGATCATCGCGCCGAATCGGTCGCCGTCATGTTGACCAATCAATTTGGCGTGCCGGCCGAAAATCTGACCACGCAGGGCTATGGCAAGCAATTCCTGAAAATTTCGACCGAGGGGCCGGAGCGCGCGAACCGTCGCGTTGCGGTGCGTCGTATCACGCCGCTGTTGAACGGCGGGCAAGGTTGATGACCCAGGGCGCCTAGGAAGCCTGGTGGGCAGGCTCGCTCCCGGGCCGCGTCGAGCCCGGGAGTGTCAAGGGGTGGTCGGCGCGTTGCGCCTTCCGGGCGCGAAAGGGTTGTCCGCCCCCCTGCACTCTTGCCAATGAGGATCGACTCGATGCGTTCGCTTCGTTTCCCGGAGGCCGTCTGACGGGCCTTGCAGCCCGGCGAGGTGGCATCCAAATCGCGGGTTTTTTTCACCTGAAAAAGACATCGACCGCCGGGACAAAGCCGGGCCACGAATGCCGGAGAAAAGGGTTCGATATTGCTGAAACGCGGTTCATTTGACGGCGGCGCGTGAAAACCAGAATCGCGTTGTCCGCGCGGTGGGGGAGGCCGGTCTTGGCATCGGTTCTAAAGGTTGCTCCGCGTCAGGACCGGGGTCATCGGGTGCATGCGACGGCAATCCATCGGGCTGGCTTGTAGGCCCCAATGACGGGCTCAGTGTCGTCTCCATTGCTAGCGGAGCGGCGGCCTTGGGCGAGGGTGCAGGGCTTGACTGCAGCCGGCGCGGCGGCAACGTTTGCTCGACGGTCGAGCCACGCGGCGTGAGGTCCGCAATTGGAACCCGCCATTGGAAAGCGTCGAGCCGGCCGGTCACCGGCGACACCGGCATCCAGGTCTCGGCAATGACGCTGTCAGCGGTCCAAACCGGATCGTGGGCAGCATGAACCGCGCGGGCCATCCATTCACGTGCGAGGCCGGTGTCGCCGTGCTCGGCTGCCTCGATGCGCGCCATCAAGGTTGCTATGCGCCGGGTCGGCGTTGCGGTGAGTGGCGCGAGGGTTGCGCGGGCCTCGGCAAACTCATGGGCTTCGAGCGCGGCATTCGCCAGCGCCAAAGCGCCCTCCGGGTGAGAGTCGGCAAGCCGGGCCAGCAGTCGCATGCGCAGCAGGCGGTCGCGTGCAGACGCGCCCGGAACCAAGTCCGCGTATGCGCCAGCGATGTCCGGATGCGGACTTTTGCGCCACCCCGCTTCGAGAATGCGCGCCGCCTTGCGCTGCTCGCCGGCTTCCGCCAGCATCCGGCCTGCAAGAGCTGCGGCTGGAACGAAGCCGGGGCACAGCCCGGCGGCCTCCTGGGCCAGTTGGCCGGCCGCGTCCCGATCCTGATCCTTGAGCGACAACGCCTGTGCGGTGAGCAGTACGGCGCGCTGGCGCTGAAACACCACGATATCGACTAGCCCGCCTTTGCGATTGCGTTCCAGGGCTTCAAGCGCACCTGGCCAATCGCTGTCATGGCAGCGGAACTCGAGCGCGGCCTGGCCGGCCCAAGCAAGCGAGGGCGACGCTTTTGCCGCATCCTCGGCGTACTGGCGCGCAGCGGCGAGGTTGTTGCGGCGCTGGGCCTCGATGAACAATCCATGCAAACCGAACAGCTTGGTGTCGCCGCGGCCTGCCATAGTTCGAAAGATTGCCATGGCGCCTTCGGACTCCCCGGACAATTGCGCTGATTGGGCTTGCAGCATCAGCAGCAAAGGCTCTTCAGGCACGAGCCGGCTGGCTCTGGCCGCGAATCGGCGGGCCACGCCAACATCGCCAGCGCCGATCGCCATGAGGCCGCGCACGATCGCCCGCTGTCCGCTGGCGGCGCGGCGATCCGCGATGGTCGAGGCAATCCGGCGGGGCGCGCGCAGCAGCCAGAGGGCAAGCTCCCAAACCAGCACCGCAGCGCAGGCAACCGCCGCGATGAGGATACCGATTGGAACCTCCGCGTCATAGCCGAGCCAGGTGACGGGGACCGTGCCGGGGAGATCGGCGAGCCAGATTGCCACATAATTCACAAACGCAGCCGTCAGAACAAGAAAGACGACGACGCGGATCATTGGGGCGAGCGTCCGCGCACCGCAAGTTCGCCGAGCTTAGCCAACGACGTGGTGGCGATAATCCGCGCAGATTCGAGGGCCTGTTGCCGCGCCAGCGCCTTCGTCCGCCACGGCTGCGCGAACTCCGTTACCGGTGGCGGCAGTTTATCCAGCTCGGCCACCATTGCGTCGATGTCCTGCTGCCGCATCTTGAACTCGATGCGGCTCATGACTGTCGCCGGATCGTCGCCCGGTTCATCACGCACGGGGCGGATATGCAGCATCTTGACGGCGCTCGCCTGCAGGCGGCCAAAATAGCCGAGGTCCTGGCTGGGTGGCACCGTCAAGCGCCGCAACTCCGGCAGAAGGTCCGACAAGCCACGGAACAATTCGTCTCGCGTCGGCAAGCCGGTGGCCGCAAAGGGCTCCAGTGAAGCCAGGGCTTTTTCGTCAAGGCCGAGCGACCGCGCCGCGGCGAGCTCGACCACGAAGGGGGTGCCGCGCTCAACCGCGCTGCGCAGGGCCACGGCCACTGTCGCGAGCCGGGCCGCCTCATCGGGCCCAGTCATCACCTCGGCGAGGCGATCCAATCCTTCCTGTTTCTGTTTGAGCGCGGTTTGCTGGGATTCGAGGGTTGCGACGCGATTGGCCAGATCCTCAAGGGCACCGTGGTCATGCAGTTGCGACAGATTTTGCTCGTCGCCGCTCCTTTTCGTCCCCTCGAACACGCTGGCGATCTTGTCCGAACGCTCCTCGGCGGCACGCGCGGCCGCAACAGCGTCGCGGACGGCGCGCTCTAGCGCGGCGATGCGATTTTCCAACGCGCCCTCCCCCCCTAGCGGGGCAGGGTAAGGAGGGGACGGTGCCTGCGAGGGCAGGGCGTCGAGACTGGTCTCGGGTTTGGCGATGGGCTCGACCACCGCACCGGGCACGGCCGCCTCGCGGTGAGCCACACTGCGCGGTGAATAAATCGAGAGCGCGCCCGCGATGATCCCGGTGATCACGCAGGCTGAACCAATAATCGCCAACGTCACCGGCGCCCGGAACGCCAAAATTCGCGGCGGCCATCGCGTCGGGCCGGGTGGACTGGCGTCCGCACCTGTGCGGGTGGCTGTAGCGCCCGCCCCGTCCAGCGGAATTTCAACCGCCTTCACATCGATTGTCGGTGGCGGCCGGCGTGGAGGCCCACCCGGCGAGATGCCCTCGGGTCGCTTCCTGTCCTCCGGGTCTGCCATGGATATCTCCGCGTCCCTCACGCGCCGGCATACTGTATGCGGCGCGACAGCAATGCAAACCCCTGCCTACGCCTGACCGATCAGCGCGAGCAGCACCTGCTCGGTCGGCTCGCGTGCAACTTCGACCGCCCTAGCGCCGGCCGCCGCGAGCGGTGCCGCAGCCGCCGTTGATAAGCATAAGTGCCGGGTTTGAATCGATAAATCTCTAATTCCGGCCGTCGTCGCGGCGGCCACAAAGGCGGCCGCGGTGCGGGCGGAGTAATGCAGGATTGCGTCGATCGCCCGGGACGCCAGTGCGGCGCGCACATCGGGCGCCAGCTCGGTTACCATGACGGCACGGTAGACAAGCGTTGTTTCTACACGCATACCGTGCGCATGCAAGGCACCCTCCAGGTCGCCGGCGCGATCCTCGCCGGCGCAATAGAGCAGGGGGAGGGTTATCGGCGCCAAGTGAAGCTGCGGCAGCGCCGTCAGCAATCCCTCCTTCACGCCAGGAAGGGAGTGCCCGACTGGTGGCGTGGACGCAATCAACCGAACCAGGGCATCCACGTCGCCATCGGCCGACATGACCACGGCAAACCCGGCCGCAGTCGCGGCGGCTTGGGTGCGCCGCCCCACCGTATAGGCGGGCAGACCCGCAAGCTCACCAAAACGACGGTGCGCCGCAACGGCCCGGACCGCATTGGCGCTGGTGAAAACCACTGCCGCCCATGGGCTGGCGCCAAGCTCGGCGTCCGCAATGGGCTCAATCCGTAGCAGCGGCATGACCCATACCTCGTGTCCCCGCTCGCGCAACAATGCCGCGGTCCGATCGCATTCCGGTTCTGGTCTAGTGACGAGGAGACGCACGGGCTCATCCGGCGGCGAAGAAACCCGGACCGGCCCGACCCTTCAATTCGCGCGCAGCGTCGGCTCCGAGCGCGGCGCCATCCTGGATGGCTCCCCGGCGCGCGGTCTCGTGCATCTCGCTGCCATCGGGGCGCAGGATCATGCCGCGAAACCATATGCTGTCGTCCTCTATCCGTGCATGACCGGCGATCGGAGTACGACAGGAGCCGTCCAGCACGGCGAGGAATGCCCGTTCGGTATGCAGCGCCGTAAGTGTTTCCGCATGGTTAATCTTCGCCAGCAGGTCGCAGGTGCGGGTATCGGCCGCGCGCGCCTCGATGCCGATCGCGCCCTGGCCGACCGCCGGCAGGAAAGAGTCGACTTCCAGCACCGCTGTCGCGGCGGCTTCGCGTCCGAGCCGCTTCAGGCCGGCAAGCGCCAGAAGCGTTGCATCCACCACGCCGTCATCGAGCTTCTTGAGCCGCGTATCAACATTTCCGCGGAACGATACTACCGAGACGTCCGGTCGCAGACGCTTGACCATCGCCTGACGGCGCAACGATGCTGTGCCGAGTACGGCTCCAGGCGGAAGACCTCCAAGTGAAGTGGATTTGCGGCTGACAAAAGCGTCCCGCACGTCTTCACGGGGCAGACATGCTGCAAGCTCCAGCCCGGCTGCCAACGCGGTGGGCATGTCCTTGCTGGAGTGCACCGCGAGATCGATTGCGCCATCCGCCAGCGCCTGCTCGATCTCCTTGGTAAACAAACCCTTTCCGCCTGCCTCCGATAGCGGCCGGTCCTGGATGATATCGCCCGTCGTGCGGATCGTTTCGATCGCGATAGCGTCGGGCTCCACGCCGTGGGCGGACGCCAAGTGCGCACGCACCTCCCTCGCCTGCCATAGCGCAAGCGGACTACCGCGCGTGCCAATGCGCAGAAACGGTATCAAGGATTGCGCCACGGGACCCCACAATGCTACCCCGGTTGCAACCGGGCTCGGCATGAGGTCTTAAGCGGGCCTCGCAAAAAAGCAAATACTTAGCTGGCCTACCGGAATCGCGATGCTTGTACTCGGCATAGAAACGACCTGCGACGAAACGGCCGCTGCCGTAGTGGAGCGCCGCGACGACGGCCAAGCCACGATTCTCGCCAACGTCGTGCTGTCCCAGATCGCCGAACACGCGGCGTTCGGCGGGGTGGTGCCGGAGATCGCTGCGCGGGCCCACGTGGAGGCGCTCGATCTCATCATCGCGACCGCCATGGCGGAGGCCGGTCGAGACTTTGGCGCTCTCGATGGTGTAGCAGCGGCAGCCGGGCCGGGCCTGATCGGTGGGGTCATCGTCGGCCTGATCACCGCCAAGGTGATCGCACTCGTCCACAAAAAGCCGCTGATGGCGGTGAACCACCTGGAGGCGCACGCTCTTACCGTCAGGCTCACCGATGGGGCGGCGTTTCCCTACTGCCTGTTTCTCGCCTCGGGGGGTCACACCCAGATCGTCGCAGTGCGTGGCGTTGGCGATTACGTGCGGCTTGGGACGACGCGCGACGACGCCATTGGGGAAGCCTTCGACAAGACCGCCAAACTGCTGGGGCTTGGTTATCCGGGCGGCCAGCGCGTCGAACGGGAAGCGGCGCGCGGCGAGCCCTCCCGCTTCAACCTGCCGCGCCCGATGCTCGGCCGGCAGGACGCTGACTTTTCCCTATCCGGTCTCAAGACTGCGCTGCGCCTCGAAGCCGAAAAGATCGCGCCCCTGACGCACCAGGACGTGGCCGATCTGTGCGCGGCGTTCCAGCTTGCGGTGGTCGAGATGGTGGTCGACCGGTTGCGCCACGGCCTGCGGATCTTCCGCGAGCGATTCGGTGTTCCATGCGCGCTGGTTGCGGCCGGCGGGGTTGCCGCAAACGAGGCGATTCGCGAGGCCCTTCTGAACCTCGCCGCTCAAGAGCATGTTGCACTTATGGTGCCGCCGCCGTCGCTTTGTACCGACAATGCCGCAATGATTGCCTGGGCCGGCGCGGAACGACTTGCCCAGGGCCTTTGTGATGGACTCGACAGTTCGCCGCGGGCGCGCTGGCCGCTTGATCAAGTCGGTGCCCCCCTTCCTGGCCCACGCCCGCATGCTACGGTGACTGCGGATGGCGCAGCGCTTTCTTCTCACTCCTCCCTTGTGGGGGACCGTCGGGGTGGAGAGCCGAGGGATTGTGGCCCGAAAGCGCCCCATACCTCGATCTCCACCATCGATCCCTTCCGACCAGCGGGTGAGGAGGATGGGGTCTCTTCGAATACCGTGCCTTCGGCGGTCGCGTGAGCGGGATTGCGGACCGCATCGTCGTCGTGGGCGCGGGCGCCTGGGGCACAGCGCTCGCTAACATCATCGCCCGCGCTGGCCGCACGGTGACATTGTTTGCGCGCGATGCCGTAGTGGCGCGCGCGATGGCGGCGGCGCGCGAAAGCCGGCGTTTGCCCGGCGTACCGATCGACAAGCGTGTTGCCATCGCGGCGCTGACGGAACGCCAGCCGAACGGCGACGCCATCCTGATCGCGGTGCCCGCACAGGCGCTGCGCGCCACGGTATCTGGTTTGGCGGGAGCGATCATCCCGGGCACACCCGTTGTTACCGGCGCCAAGGGTATCGAACGAACGACGCGCCGGTTCATGACCGAAATCATTGCGGAGTGCCTCCCCGAGGCGGTTCCGGCGATTCTCTCCGGTCCGAGTTTTGCGGCCGATGTCGCGCGCGGACTGCCGACCGCCGTGACGCTGGCGGCCGCCAATGAAACCGTGGCGCAGTTGCTCACCCGTTCGCTGGGGTCGGCGGCGTTCCGGCCATACCATTCAACCGACGTGCGAGGGGTCGAAATCGGGGGTGCTGCCAAGAACGTGCTTGCCATCGCAGCCGGAATCGTGGCCGGCCGCAGGCTCGGGGCGAGTGCGGTGGCGGCCCTCACAACGCGGGGCTTCGCGGAACTGATGCGGTTCGGCAGGGCCTACGGGGCACAACCTGAAACCTTGACGGGCTTGTCGGGATTGGGCGATCTGATCCTCACCTGCACGAGCCCCCAGTCGCGCAATTTCTCGCTCGGCCTTAAGCTTGGCCAAGGGTACGATCTCGACGAGGCGCGTCAAACCGAGCAGCTTGCCGAGGGCGCATTCACCGCGGCTGTGCTGGTCGACATGGCGTGCGCCCGCGCCGTCGAGATGCCGATTGCAGCCGCAGTTGCGGCGGTGCTCGACGGCACATTGACGATCGATGCCGCGATCGAGGCACTGCTGGCGCGGCCGTTGCGCGCAGAAGGGTAGCAACCATGAACTATTGGCTGATCAAGTCGGAACCCGGCACGTGGTCATGGGACATGCAAGTCAAGAAAGGCGCCAAGGGCGAGGCCTGGACGGGCGTGCGCAATCACACCGCCAAGCAGAATTTGATGAGGATGACGAAGGGCGATCTCGCCTTCTTTTACCATTCCGGCGAGAGCAAGGAGATTGTCGGAATTGCGGAGGTCGTGCGTGAGAGCTACCCGGATCCGACCGCCAAGTCCGGCGAGCCGTGGGTCGTGGTCGATGTCAAGGCCACGACGCCATTCAAGACGCCTGTGACGCTTGCAGCGATCCGGGGAGAGCCGAGGCTGAAGGACATGGCGCTGGTGAAGCTGTCGCGCTTGTCGGTGCAGCCGGTGACGGCGGCGGAGTGGAAAATTGTCTGCCAGATGGGTGGCGTGACGCCGTAGTGTAGCGAAGGGTCGCGGGCGAGGTTCCTACCGACCAGCAAGGCGGTAACCACGACAAAACGATATACGATGAAGATCGGGGTGATGATAACGATGACAAACCCGATCAGAATGTGAAAGACCGGAACTAATGCCTGTTCCGGTCATGTGGGAAAGCACCTGCACCCAACGCCGAGGGTTGATGGGCACGGCGGGCGTGAGAGCCTCCTTGCTCACCTCACAATGATATTATTCCATTCGACTCGGATGATCCACAATTGGCGTTTACGCTTGCCTACTCCGATGGAAGCGGTTTGTCAGGACGAAAGCAAGACGACTTATCATGGGCGTTCTGGCCCTTGCAGCGATTGGCGCGCGGTTAAGCGAGGCCCTGCTCAGGTCATTTCGCGGCTTAATTAAACGGATTTCGCTAAGGGCATGGTGCTTTGTTACACGGCCGCGATGCGGTGAGCTCGCGAACGATGGGCGTATGTGGTCCAGTTGGGCACGTAGTTGTCGCCCGCCTGATTGCCCCACGTCGCCCAACCGTTGCGGCCTCCGCGGGCGAACATTTCCACGTAGGGGCCACGTGAGCAAGCCTCGATGATCTCATACAGCTCATCGGGCTTGCGGCTATGCTCGCGCTTGCGGGTGGCGAGGAGGTTTACCTGACGTCGGCCAGGCGCA
>Ga0126383_10001796_pt1 | contig 13532 bp, 12 predicted proteins | sample PanSoiMetPlot_35_FD_96882 | JGI IMG/M metagenome (GOLD analysis project Ga0126383, IMG submission 96882) | Tropical forest soil microbial communities from Panama - MetaG Plot_35 | ecosystem: Environmental > Terrestrial > Soil > Tropical forest > Bulk soil | place: Panama | collected 2016-02-17
GCAAAGAGAAATTCCGCCTCTTTTTCAAAGTCACTTCAGGCGCGAGAGCAACATCTGCCGCTGCAGGAGCAGCGTCTCCGGCATCGTCCGCCCGAACTGGTTGAAGAACTCCTCCTGCGACTCAAGCTCTGCGGGTTCGGTCTTGGCGGTGAGAGCCTTCGGTGCGCACCCGACTGCGCTTGCCAGGCACAGCGCCAAGTGCAAGCGCGGCGCACCGCGCTTCCGCTCATGCATCGGCAGACTCCGCAAAGAGAAATTCCGCCTCTTTTTCAAAGTCACTTCAGGCGCGAGAGCAACATCTGCCGCTGCAGGAGCAGCGTCTCCGGCATCGTCCGGCCGAACTGGTTGAAGAACTCCTCCTGCGACTCAAGCTCCGTTTTCCACTGCTGCAGGTTGATCGACGTCGCCTCGTTCACTGCCTCGTGCTGAATGTCGAGCCCGGAGAGGTCCAGATCGCCCGCCTTCGGCACCCAGCCGAGCAGCGTTTCCTGCCCGCCCACGTGCCCCTGAGCGCGATCGATGATCCACTTGAGCACCCGCATGTTCTCGCCGTAGCCGGGCCAGAGGAACTTTCCATCCGTGCCCTTTCGGAACCAGTTCACCTGGAAGATTTTCGGCGGGTTGTCGATCTTCCGTTGCATGTCCAGCCAATGCTGGAAGTAATCGCCCATGTTGTAGCCGCAGAACGGGAGCATGGCCATCGGGTCGCGGCGCACCACGCCGACCTTTCCCGTCGCCGCCGCGGTGGTCTCCGACCCGAGCGTCGCTCCAAGGAATACGCCGTGCGCCCAGTTGAAGGATTGGAGCACCAGGGGCACGGTGTCGCTGCGCCGGCCGCCGAAGATGATCGCCGAAATCGGAACGCCTTCGGGATCGTTGACGTGCTTGGAGACGACCGGGTTGTTCTTCATCGGGGAGGTGAAGCGGCTGTTGGGATGAGCCGCCTTCTCCGGCGACCCCTTCTTCCAGGGGCGCCCCTTCCAGTCGATCAGCTCCTCGGGCGCATCCTCGTCCTTGCCTTCCCACCACGCGTTCCCGTCCGGGGTGAGCGCCACGTTGGTGAAGATGGTGTCGCGGCTGATCGTCTTCATCGCGTTGGGATTGGATTTGAAGTTCGTCCCCGGCGCGACGCCGAAGTAGCCCGCTTCCGGATTGATCGCCCACAGGCGTCCATCGGGACCTACGTGCATCCAAGCGATGTCGTCGCCCACCGTCCAAACCCGCCAGCCGGCGAAGCGCTTCGGCGGAATCATCATCGCGAAATTCGTTTTCCCGCAGGCGCTGGGAAAGGCTGCCGCGACGTAGGTCATCTTCCCGTCCGGGCTTTCGACGCCGAGGACCAGCATGTGCTCGGCCAGCCAACCCTCCTTTCGGCCGAGGTAAGAGCCGATCCGCAGCGCGAGGCACTTCTTTCCGAGTAGGGCGTTGCCGCCGTAGCCCGAGCCGATCGACCAGATGGTGTTGTCCTCTGGAAAATGGCAGATGAAGCGGCGATCCGGGCTCAAATCGCCTACGCTGTGCAGCCCGCGGTTGAAGTCGTTGGAGTCGCCCAACATCTCCAAGGCAACGTTTCCCATCCGAGTCATGATCCGCATGTTGAGGGCGACGTAGATGCTGTCGGTGAGCTCGATGCCAACCTTTGCGTAGGGCGAGCCCACGGGGCCCATGATGTACGGGACAACGTACATCGTGCGGCCCTTCATCGAGCCGTCGAACAACTTCCTGAGCTTGCTGTACGCCTCGTCCGGCGCCATCCAGTTGTTGGTCGGCCCAGCGCCCTCCTTCGTTCGCGAACAGATGAACGTCAGGTGCTCCACCCGAGCGACATCGTTGGGATTCGATCGATGCAGGTAGCAGCCCGGAAGCTTTTGCGGATTGAGCGGGATGAGCGTGCCCGTGCCGACCGCTTGCTCCGTCAGGCGATGCCGTTCTTGCTCGGATCCGTCGCACCAGACCACCGCCGCTGGCTTGGTCAGCTTGGCAACCTCGGCGACCCAGCTGTTGAGGTGAGCATTTTTCGTTCCGGTGCTGCTCGCGCTGTTTCGCACGCCTTCCGCCGTCCGCGTTGGCTCGATCATCGATGTCACTCCTTCGCTCGTTTCATAGTTCCTACGCTCGCCGCACATTGCTAGCGCGAAACTGCGCGCCGCAATCAGCCCCAACGCTGTTCGCTCGTTTGGAACCTAATCGGATCTATGACGCGCGGGCTAGAATGGAATCAGCCACGCCAAAATCGAGCGACGCTTCGCGCCAACGTTCGCTTGGCGACTGTCGGTCACCGCGAGGTATTGATCGCGTCCAGCAGCGATGAATCGACGGCGTTGGCAGTATCCGAATCTGGCAAATAGCCCAAGTCTTCCAGGTGCTTGGCGATGATCGCGAGCTTTTCGGGGAAGGGGGCGAGGACGGGCTCGAGGCGGGAGAACGCGTCGCGGAGAACTGCGGGCGCGAGCGGGTGCGCGGTGAGCGCGCCGAAGGCTTCATTGACCTGCTCTTCAAAGCGCTCCGGATCGCGAATCCAGCGCTGGGTCAGCTCGACGTGGGCGCGAACGAATGCCTCTATCTCCCCGCGGCGATGCTGCAGAGCGGCGGTGGTCGCGACCAGAAGGGTGGTGGGGAAGCGGCGGTCGTCCCAGAGGTCTCGCTCGTCGACGAGGATGCTTCCGCCGCCCTCCGATATGAGCCGCGCTCCCCACGGCTCGGGAACCCACGCCGCATCCAAGCGACCGCGTCGAAACAGAGCCAGGATGTCGGGGTTCGGAAGGGGGAAGAGGTTGACGTCCGCGCCTACGCGGTCAAACGACAGGTGGTTCTCCCGAAGCCACGTTCGAAGAGTGACGTCTTGGCTGTTCCCAAGCTGAGGAGCAGCGATTCGCTTACCTCGAAGCATCGACGGGCTCGATGCTCCTTTGACGATGAGCTCTGAGCCGCCCGACACCGCGCCCGCGACGACGCGAATGCCGCCGTTCGAACGGACGTAGGCGATCAGCGCGGGGCTCGTTCCGACGTAGCTCACGTCCAGCGCTCCAGCCAGGAGCGCCTCCATCGCCGCTGGGCCTGCATTGAAGACTTTGGTGTGGACTGGCGTGGGCGCTAGCGCGCGGACGAAAGTGCCGTCGATCCACCCGACCAGAGCCTGGGCATGGGTAATGTTGGGATAGTGCCCGAGGCGCAGAGGGTCGCCCGGCTTGGGCGCCGGCCTGGAGCACGAAGCGGCGCCAATCAGGAGCATCGCAAGAGCGGCCGCACGCGGCAGCCCTCGCGCACCGCTCAACCAGTGCCACGCCGGCGCCTTTGGATCAGCTCGCAGGCAGCAATCCCCAGCGGCGGCGGACCCGCATTTCGATGGTCTGGAAAAGAAGGCGATCCATCGCCATTCCCAAGGCGATGATCGCGATCATCACCGCCACGACCTGGGCGACGTCGAGCAGCTCGCGCCCCGCGGTCAAAAGCTGCCCCAGTCCACCCGACACGAAGAGCAGCTCGCCTGCCATCAGCGCTCGCCAAGCGAAGCTCCAACCGAGCTTCAACCCAGTGACGATTCCGGGAAGCGCGGCCGGAACGAGAACGCCGCCGTAGAAGCGCAGGCCTCGGATGCCCAGCGTCCCCGCGGCGAGAATGAGCTGCGGTTGGATCGAGTTGACGCCGTCCTCGGTGGAGATGGAGATCGCGAGCAGCGAGCCCATCACCACTACGAACAGGATCGCCGCGTCGGAGAGGCCGAACCACAAAATTGCCAGGGGAAGCCAGCAGATGGATGGCAGCGCCTGCAAGCCCATCACCAGCGGCTTGAGCGTCATGCGCAGGAACGAGGATCGCGCGATGCCAATCCCCAGCGGTACGCCGATCGACACGGAGATCAAGTACCCCTGCATCAAGCGAAGCATGGAGCGGACGGCCGCGTTCCCGAGCCGTCCATCGGAGATCATCCGGCCGAAGCTCAACGCCACTGAGAACGGATCCGGAAAGAGATAGGAAGGCCAGGTGCCGAGCTTAGCGACGAGCTCCCACAGGGCCAGTAACCCCGCCAGGAACAGAGCTTGCTGTAGCAGGTGCCTCGGTTTCCACATCGTTTTCTCCCGCGCTGTCCTCGCCGCCAAGAGTGGGCTCCGTTTTTGCGGCCCGGCCCGAAAGCTCCGCGCGCCTGAGCTCATCGCGGATTTGTCGTGACATTTGCACCAGCTTCTCGTCGTCCGGGTCGCGCGGACGCGGCAAGCGCACCTCCAGGTCTTGAAGGATTCGACCGGGGCGATTGGCCATCACCACCACCCGGTCGCCGAGCACCAGAGCCTCGCGGACGTTGTGCGTCACGAAGACGACGGTTTTGCGCGACTTCATCCAGATCGATTGGAGCAGCTGGTGCATGTGGGCACGCGTCTGCGCGTCCAGCGAAGCGAATGGCTCGTCCATCAGCAGAACCGAGGGGTCCATGGCGAGCGCCCGCGCCAGGCTGGCGCGCATCCTCATTCCCCCTGAGAGCTGGTGCGGCAGCGCGTCGCCGAATCCCTCGAGGTGAACCAGGGTGATGTATTCGCGCGCCACCCGCTCGCACTCGCTTCGCGAAAGGCCCTTGGCTCGAAGCGCGAATTTGAGGTTCTGCTTGACGGTCAGCCATGGGAAGAGCGCCGGCTCCTGGAACATCAGGAGCCGCTGCGGGCTGGGGCCGTCGATGGCGCGCCCGTCGATCGCGATGTGCCCGCCGCTGGGGGCGAAATGCCCGGCCAGGGCGTAGAGCAAAGTGGATTTGCCGCACCCCGATGGACCGAGCAGGCAAACGAATTGGCCGGCGTGAATGTCGATGTTGACGTTCTTCAGCGCCTCGACGTTCGCGTAGCGGTGCCCCAGCTGCGAGATGGCGATCTTGGCGAGGCCCGAACGACCCTGAAAGGGGACGAGCAGACGGCGGCCGGAGAAACGCCCCAGCACCTTTTGAAAAGCCCGACGCAAAGCGGCAAGAATGATAGCACCTGAAGGCGTCCGGGGCAGAAGGCAAGCGCGATCGGTTATTTGCCTCGGCGGCGGTCAAGCCTGTGGGCGACCGAGAGCGGTGCGCTCAGTGAATCGCCGCGCGAATGCCGACTGCGGCGACGATTTCGGCTTCGCGGTCGACGAGCTCCGCGGCGCGCCGGGCGGCCACGCCCGGCTCGGATGCGGACGCGGCGAGCTGAAAGAAGAGCGCCTGATGCCCGTGCTCCGACTGCGCGAGCTCGGCGTAGAGCGGCTGCAACACCTCATCCGACAGGCCGCGGCTGAGCAGCTCCAGGCGCTCACAGCTTCGCGCCTCGATTATCGCGGAAACGAGCAATCGATCGAGGCGGCGAAGCGCGAACGGCTTGCGAATGCAATCTTGGAGCTTTTGCACGTAGGGGTCGCCGGCGTCCCTGCCCAGTGAAAGCCCGCGGCTTTCCATCGCCCTGAGCACGCGCGCCAAATGCCCGCTCTCCTCGCGCGCCAGCTGCGCCATCTGAAGCGCGAGGCCGGGCAGCTCGGGATACGCCTGTAGCAGGGACAAGGCTTGCGCGGCCGCCTTCTTTTCGCAGTGCGCGTGATCGATCATCACCTCATCGAAGCGTTCGAGCGCAGCGGGAAGCCACCGCGCGTCGGTCGCCGTTCTGAGGACGATCGGTCCCTCCTTTCGCTGAGTGGTGGCTCGGAATCGCATCTAAGTGAAGACGAGCAGTTGCTCCGTGTGACCGTTCACGTAGCCCACCTTTCGGGCGACCGCCAGCAGTGAATCGGCGGAGTCGGCGATTCGCATCGCGAGGCGCGGAATCGACGACAACAGGTGGCGCGACAGTTGTCCGAGGGCGAGGGTGGCGAAGCCGAGGAAGCGATCGTCGCGAAGGGTAAAGAGGCCCTGAAGCTCGGCGCCGAACCGCGATCGCGCCACCACGTCGACTTTCAACACGAGCCGACCGTCGTGCTCGAGCACCCAGGTGCGTTGTCCGCGGATGCGCTCCAACACCTCGGCGCGGAGTGGGCCGCCGTGCTCAAGCTGCGGGTCGCGCTCGAAGACTTCCTCCTCCTCGGCGGCGGCCATCGAGGCCAGCTGAGGAAAATCGCGCTCGTTCGCGAGGCGAAGCGCCGGAGTGACGAACGGGCCCAGGTTATCGGCTGACGCGGTGAGGAGCCGGTGCGGCATCGACAGGTGTGGTCTCGACGGGCAGAGCGCAGAAACCAGGGCTTCGACCGCCGCTTTGTCGCCGAAGCAGGACCTCAGGGCGATTTTTCCGGCGATAGCGATTCCCAGGGCATGGGCGTCCGCGGCTGTGCAACTGCCCGGAACCACCAACCCGAGCGAAGGCCGGACGAAGGCCGCCGCCAAAAGCTGATGCGAGCGAAAGCATCCGTAGAAGCTCGACGAGGGACTGGGTGAAATGCCCACCTCCTCCAGCAGGGCCAGCGGATGAAGGTTGCGGATGGGCTCGCTGGACAGGAGCGCGAGCAGCGAGCTTTCGTGCTCGGATCCGAGCTGCTTCACTTCGGTGGACATGCCAGGCAACGCTACCTCAAGTCGCCTCCATACACCCCGAGCGCAAGGCGAGCGAAGGCGAGCCTGAAGTCGAGGGGCGCTCGAGGGGCTGGGTAGCTCGCGACACGCGCCTCCATGCCTCGAGCTGCTCCATCATGCTCAGGGCGCGCGTAAGGCGAGCGCAGGCGAGCCGGAAGTCGAAGGGCCTGTCGCGAGCGCAGGGAAGTCTGTCGAGGGGCTCGTCCCGTCCGAACACCGGTTCTTGGCGAAGTGTGTGGGAATTTCCGTCCACGGGGCAGGAAATTCCCAGGCACTTCATAAAAATCTGGCTGAGTCAGGCCGTCGCATCGAGCTGCCGCTTGACCGTATCTTCATCCACCACGATGGGAGAGCGCGGGACCTTGTCCAGGGTGAACCGAGTCACCCAGTCGCGCGTCGGCGCCTCCTCACTGCCCAGGCCACTCCACGAGGCGAGCAGGGCGAGCACGCGCTCCGGTGGAATCTTCGCAGCGCGCAGCTCGGCCACCGCGAATACTCCCTCGCGCTTCGCCAGGCGATTTCCGCTTGGCTCGATCAGCAGCGGCACGTGCGCGAACGCCGGCGCCTTCAAACCGAGCGCCTGGTACAGCTGCAGTTGGCGCGGCGTCGACGCGAGCAGATCGTCGCCGCGAAGCACGTCCGTGATTCCGCTGTGCGCGTCATCCACCGCCACCGCGAGCTGGTAGCTCGCGACGCCGTCGTTGCGGCGCACGACGAAATCGCCCACCGCCGCGCTCACGTTCTGCTGGTAGAGCCCGCTGAATCGATCCGTGAACTCGATCCTGCCGTCGAAGCTGCGGAACCGGAGCGCGGGCGCACGTCGCCGCCGGCGGTCCGCGGCGACTCGCGGCTCCAGAGCGGAGCAGGTGCCCGGGTAGCGAGGCCCGTCGTCCGCAGCACCGTGCGGAGCGGAGGCCGCGCGCTCTATCTCGGACCGCGAGCAAAAGCACTCGTAGATTCGGCCCAGCTGGCGCAGGCGATCGAGAGCTGCTTCGTACGCCTCGCCGCGCCGGCTCTGGAAGATGGGCTCCTCGTCCCAGGTGAGGCCGAGGTACTCGAGGTCGCGAAAGATATCGTCGAGATGGTTGGCCCGGCAGCGCGCGCGGTCCAGATCCTCGATGCGAAGCAGAAAGCGGCCGCCCGCGGCTCGGACCTGGAGCCAAGCCAGGAAAGCGGTTCGCGCATTGCCCAGGTGAAGCCGGCCGGTGGGACTGGGAGCGAATCTTCCTCGCATCGTTCAGAAGACTACTTCGTCAGAACACGCCATCGTTTGGTCGCTGCATTCCGGACGGGACTTTTTCAGGCGGAATGGTGGATCATGGCTTAAATCTTAAGCCGCGATCGCTCGCGGCCGTGGAGAGTCCCGCTCTTCCTGATGATGCGTTTTCTACACTGCTCGGACGTGCATATCACCGAGGACTACTCCAAGGTGCCTCTGCTCAAGCTGGGTTGGAGGCGGTGGATGGCGCTCGCCGAGCTGAGGTTGGGGCGCGCCGCCGCCTTTGCGAACGCAGACGCGTCGCTCGCCAAGATCGCCCGGCTGGCCGAGCTGGAACGGGTGGACCACCTGATTGTCACAGGGGACATCACCGCCTACTCATTGGAAGCCGAGTTTGCGCGCGCGCGGGGAGCGCTGGGCCGAATCGCCGATGACCGGCGGCGATGTACGGTCATTCCGGGAAATCACGACAGGTACACCCCCGGTGCGCTCGCCACCCGTCGGTTTGAAAAATACTTTGGGCATTTGCTCGAGAGCGACCTGCCGGAGTACTGCCGCGAAGGCGCGTTCCCCGTGGTGCGGCTGCTGGGCGAGGAGGCCGCGGTGATAGGCCTGTGCTCAGCCAGAGTTCCTCCAATTCCCGGCCTGTCGATGGGCATCATCGGGAAAAAGCAGCTCGGAGGGCTTCGCGACGTGATTGGCGATCGCCGTCTGGCAGGCCGCGCCATCCTCGTCGCGGTGCACCACGCTCCGTTCACCCACAAGGGACGGAAGGACAAGCTCACCCACGGACTGCTCGACGCCAATGCATTGCTCGCCGCGCTGCCCGGGCCGCGCTTTGCGGTGCTCCACGGCCACATCCATCGCCGGTACCACCACCCTGCGTCCGCAGAGCGGCCGCACATCTTCGGCGCGGGCTCGTCCACGCAGCGGGGCAACCAGGGCTACTGGATGATCGAAGTCGCTGACGGCGTGGTGGTCGGCGCCGCGCAGCACTCGATGGACGAGCAGCCCGCGGCTGCGCTCGCTGCGTCCGGGTAGTCGGTCGTCGGCCACGTCGCGACAGATTGCTTGACGAGCGCTCGCGATCGGCGCGCGCGACCGTTCGACGACGCGCCGATGAGCCGTTCGGCAACGGTCGCGACCTCTCGACTCGACTCGCGATGGGTCCTTCGACTGCACTTGCGACCGCTCGAATGCGCGCGATGAGCCGTTCGCCCGCGCCCAGGACACGCCGCTGGACGAAGTCGCGGCGGACCCTTCACGTGTGCTTGCGGCGTACTAAGCTCCTCGACCTCGCCTAGACGCCTTCGCTGCGCTCAAGGTGTACGGGGGTCGCTCAGCACCTCAGCGGCCCGAGCGCATAGCGTCGGATGAAGTGGACCCAGCGGCGGCCATCGATCGCCACTTGCCACTCGCTGTTCGGCACCAGAGGCAGGCGCGAGCCGAGGAAGGCTTCCAGGTGATCGGCGGCGCGCATCGGCGTGAGCCCGGGCGCTGAAAAACCGATTCGGAGAAATACGTCCAGCGACGGAGTGACCTCTACCGCAGCACAGATGCGCAGCTTTCCTACCTGAGACTGATAGGCGGCATTGTGCCGCGGTCCTGAGCTCGGCTCGTCTTGTACCGTCTCCAAAGCGACCCAGTTCACCGGGTCGAGAATGAAGCTCAACAGCTCCGAACTCGCGTCCTGCACCGTGGGGTGCTCGTGAATGGAAAGCATCGCCGGCCTCCGTTCGGCCACAACATTTGCTAAACGGGGGCCTTCGCGCAAGTCCCCTGATGCGATGCCCCCTGGCCGGACGCCATAAATGCCGCGGGCCCACTTGACCATTCGACCGCCTCGTGTCCTGGGCATGGAGCTGCGTTTACCCGCAGTCTTTTTGACTCCTGGCAGTCCCGGGAGTCGCACCGGTGGGGCGCGCGCCGATCACGCATCGAGTGTGAAATAAAAATCGGAAACCGAGCTAAATTTCACACTCGATGCTCCGAACCAGCGGCGAATCAATACGTGCCCTCGGGTTCGTTGAACCGTCGCGCGAGTGAAGCGTAGGGAGGAGCGAGCTGTGGCGACTGTCCTCGCGGCGGTGCGGCACGCACTTGGGGCGAGCGGTTGGGCCCGTTCACAGATTCGGGCTTACGCTACGGATAGAGGAGCGCCGAGCTCCAGCGACTGTTGTCGCGACGGTAGAGCACGCGCTCGTGGAGGCGGTTGGGCCGGCTCTTCCAGAATTCGATGCTGTCGGGAACGAGGAGAAATCCCGACCAGAATGCCGGCCTGGGAATCGCACGACCCTCATATTGGCGCTCCAGCTCGAGCGCGCCCTGCTCCAGCTCCTGGCGCGACGCCAGCGGGTCGCTCTGGCGCGATGCCCAGGCGCCAATCTGGCTTCCCCGCGGCCGAGTGGCGAAGTACACATCCGCTTCTTCATCGGACACCCGCTCCACGGGTCCCTCCACGCGCACCTGCTGATCGAGCCACGGCCAATAGAAGCAAAGCGCAGCGAACGGTCGCGCCTTCAAGTCGCGCCCTTTTCGGCTCTCCAGGTTGGTGTAGAAGACGAACCCGCGCTGATCGACCGACTTGACCAGCACCACGCGCGCCGACGGGCGTCCGTCCTCTCCGACGGTCGCCAGCGTGGCCGCGGTGGGCTCCTTGGGAGCTGTCTTTTGGGCCAAAGCATACAGCGCATTGAATTGCTGAATCGGATCCTCGGTGGGCACGTCGCGAGGATAACCAAAAACAAACGTCGCCGCTTTTTCTGCTTGCTCCCGCGGGCCAGGCACCGATATCGCAGCAGCGGGCGACGCCCTCATTGCTGAATGAAGATCCTTTTTGCCTCTTCGGAAGTGGAGCCCTTTTCGAAGACGGGAGGGCTGGCGGACGTATCACACGCGCTTCCTGCCGAGCTGGCGTCGCGCGGGCACTCGCTGATGGTGGTCACGCCGCAGTACGCCTCGGTCAACGCGTCGAAGTTGAAAAAACTGGCCCAGATCCGCTTGCGTTTCCCCTATGGAGAAGAAACGGCGGTCCTGCGGGGCATGGACTGGAGCGAGCGCCACCGGGTCGTCTTTCTCGATCACCCCGGCTTCTACCGGCGCAAAGGGCTCTATCAGGAGGAAGCGGAGTACCCCGACAACCACCGCCGCTTCGCGTTCCTTGCCATCGGCGCGCTCTCGGCGGCGCAAAACCTGGAGTTCGATGCCGAGATCGTTCACCTCAACGATTGGCAAACGGCGCTCGCGGCGGTGGCGCTGGCGCGCGGCTACCGCGGCACCTCGATCGGCCGAGCGAAGTCGGTGCTCACCATTCACAACCTCGCCTACCAGGGAATCTTTCCCAAGGTGGCGATGGATGAGCTTGGGCTGCCCTGGGAGCTCTTCACGCCCGACGGCGTGGAGTTCTACGATCGAGTGAACTTTCTCAAGGCGGGCATCGTTTTTTCCGACGCGCTGACCACCGTGTCGAAGAAGTACGCCCGGGAGATCCAGACGCCCGAGCTGGGATTCGGCCTGGATGCAATCCTCAGCCTGCGCAGCGCGGACCTGCACGGCATTCTCAACGGCGTCAACTACCGCGAGTGGGACCCGAAATCGGACCAGCTCATCCCGCAGCACTTCAGCGCCACCGACCTGTCCGGCAAGGAGCGGTCCAAGCAGGAGCTCTTGCGCCGGTTCGGCCTCGAGTCCCCGCCCGAATCGGCGCGAGTGCCGGTGTTCGGGATGGTGAGCCGACTCGTGGCGCAGAAGGGGGTGGACTTGGTGGTGGAATCGTTGCCCTGGATGCTTGAGAGCGACCTGTACTTCGTGGCGCTCGGAACCGGCGAGCCCCGATTCGAGCAGGCGCTGCGCCAACTGCAAAAGCGATGGCCGGCGAAGGTGGCGGTGAAGGTCGAGTTTCAGCGTGCGCTTTCCCATCTGGTGGAAGCGGGCAGCGATTTTTTCCTGATGCCTTCGCGGTACGAGCCGTGCGGGCTGAATCAGATGTACTCGCTTCGCTATGGGACCGTTCCCATCGTCCGGGCGACCGGCGGCCTGGACGACACGGTGGTGGACATCGTTTCGGCGAACGGAAATGGAATCAAGTTCGGTCCGTATTCTGCGCCGGCGCTCGCCGCGGCTCTCCATCGCGCCTTGGAGCTATACGCCCACCCGGCGCGCCTCGATGCCGTCCGGCGGCGAGGGATGAAGGCAGATCATTCCTGGGCCGCGTCCGCGGAGCAGTATGAAGCGCTTTACCGTTCTTTGATCACGAACGCGGCGCTGGCCATAGCGCAGCCGCGGTAACGGCCGGGATAGACCCAAGCACGGGTATCGAAACTCTAGGATTCAAGCATGTACAAGGTTCACCCAGGGCGGCTCGCGAGTTTTATAAGCTGATACAGCGGCCTTGAGTGGGACATCCCTGGGACAGACCTGAGACATGTCCCAGGTTGGGACATCAACCTGCGATCGTCTTGCAGCCCACGTATCAATGCGCTTTTGCGTCGAGCTTCAAGCCGATGGGGCATCGCTCAAGCCAAAGCTTCAAGTACAACCGGTCTAGGCGCTGTTTGCTAAGCCCGTAAGTTAATTCGGCGCACTCACTCGGCACGGTCATTGCTGGAGTCCGGATTTCTCAATTCTGGAGCCCTCGATGCGCGTCATTGGATTTGCCGCCGCTGCGCTGGTCATCGCATTCATGTCTGTTTGTAGCCGTGTACCTCCAAGCGGGGACAAACCAGTCGTTGACTTGGGGAAAACACAAAGTGCTGTCCTTGGTCCGCGCCTTTGGAGCCAGAGATTTGGTAACCCCGACTACCAGTTTGGCCGTGCAATCGCCGTCGACTCGGACGGAAACGTACTTGTCGCTGGAGAATTCTACGGCACAGTCAACTTTGGATGCGGTGATCTCAACAGTCCGGGTGGTTCCATTTTCCCCGATATCTATGTCGCGAAGCTAACCTCTTCAGGCGCGTGTCTTTGGAGTTTGCAATTCAACGACTCCGCCGCCGGGTACGCACACGGCGTGGCAGTAGATTCAGGTAAGAACGTCTACGTGGTGGGAGACTTTTTCGGAACGGTCAGCCTCCCCGACGCTTGTGGCCAGATGACGAGCGGGGGAAACACGGACATTGTGCTCTCGAAATTCGGCGAAGGCGGCAATTGCATTTGGGCGAAACACTTTGGAGATGGGTCGAGCTCATTCGGAGATAGCATTGCGGTGGACTCCTCCGATGCCGTGATTATTGGAGGAGACTTTTCCGGATTGCTCAACTTCGGCGGCGGAGATTCGCTGCACAGCCGGGGCGGCCAAGACGTCTACCTCGCCAAATTTGACACCGACGGCAACTATCAGTGGGCAAGGAGCTTTGGAGTCAATGCGAACCAATTCTGCGGAGGCGTCGCCGTTGACGCGAGTGGAAACATTGTCGTCACCGGCTCTTTCAACGGCAGGGTGAATTTCGGCGATCTCGACCTCACCAGCTCACCGACTGGCCTTGACATTTTCCTCGCGAAATTCGGCCCGGGCGGCGACCATCTGCACAGCCGTCGCTTCGGAGACGGCCAGGACAAATTCGCCAAAGCTGTTGCTTTCGACGGAGACGGCAACGTTTTTCTGGCGGGTCATTTTCGCGGGTCCCTTTACTTTGGTGGCTACGACACCCTCGAGGCCGCGATAGCAGGGTATGACATCTTCCTCGCCAAGTTTGACCGAGACCTGGCCAATATTTGGGCGAAACAATTCGGCGACCCCGCTGATCAGTTCGCCGCCGCCGTGGCGACAGACGCCTGGGGGAATAGCTATGTCACTGGCCACTA
>Ga0126383_10001797_pt1 | contig 13532 bp, 13 predicted proteins | sample PanSoiMetPlot_35_FD_96882 | JGI IMG/M metagenome (GOLD analysis project Ga0126383, IMG submission 96882) | Tropical forest soil microbial communities from Panama - MetaG Plot_35 | ecosystem: Environmental > Terrestrial > Soil > Tropical forest > Bulk soil | place: Panama | collected 2016-02-17
CTGGAACACGCGGGGCTCATCTCCCGCAGCCGGCGGGCGACGGCCCGGCTCAGCCATCTGGAGGCCGAGCCGCTGCGCGAGGTGACCACGTGGCTGGCTCGTTATCAGCGGTTCTGGGACGAAGCTGATGCGCAGCGTCCTGGCCTTTCAATCGGTTGAGGACCGCGACGCAATGGTCGCCTCCGGCATGGAACGGGGAACCCGCGACTCCGGTGACCGCCGTCTCGACGAGCTGCTCGCCAAGCTGGCAGTGGGCTGACCCCGTTACCGGGAAGTAATACACCAATGATACGCGCGGGCCCGGCACGAGTCACTGAAATCCATGGCACACCGATAGTCATGGAACCCTTTGGCGCCCCGTTCGGGCGGACGTTTGTGTTCCAGGACCCGGACGGCTACGCCGTCGCCATCCACGGCTCCCGCGGCTGCCCCGAGTTCGCTCCCCAAGCACCGTGACGGCCGCTGGGCCGCCAGCCGGGCGACCGGCGCGTTGAAAGTACGACCGCGTCGGGCGGGAAAGCCGTCCGGGCAGGTCAGCCCGGGGCTGAGCAGTTCGGCACGCGATCTTGGCCCCCCTCCGTCCAGGATCGCTGCACAGATATCGTCCGCAGTGGCATATCAACAGCTCGCACGCTAATGACCTGCCCGTTCTTATTGAACGGTGATTTCACCTCCTCGTGCACAGAACCCCGTTTTCAGCACGGCGAGATCTTCCGTGCTGGCCCCTCGCGGTGGATATTCTAAAAGTCGCTAAACAATTCGCGCGACACCGTTCATGCACATGGTTCAAACATTCAATGTGCGCGATGCACACCTGGCCGCCCACGTCGAACTCTTGTGGTGCGAGATGTGCCGCGATTGCCGTTCTGCTTGATGAGCTTTTTAAAGATCACGGCGGGTGAACAAGACACCGGCGGTGACCAGGATGGCGGCGGGCCAGGCGATGAGGACCAGCAGGGACACCCCGGGCGAGAACAAGCCTGCCTGGGGGTGCCGGGCCACGACCTGATAGGCGGCGAACGGCAGCGTGAACCTGCCGACCCGGACGTTCCACGGGGACGGCAGGACCAGGCACAACACGGCCACCAGGTAGATCACCCCGATCGTCGCCGCTATCGCGCCCGCCGTGTGCCGGATGATCGCGCCGAGCCCGAGGCCCACCAGGACGCAGACGCACAGGAGGAAGCCCGCGGCCAGGACGGCTGCCGGCGCCCCGGGGCTGGCCAGGGATATGCCGCGGTGGCTGCCGGACAGGATCGCCTGGGTGAGGAAGAACAACGCGAAGGCGAGCACCTCGCCGACGGCGAGGGCGGCCGTCCCGGTGACCGTTGCCTTGGCGGCGAGCACCACCCAGCGCCGGGGCACCGCGGTGGCCGTCGTGCGGATAAGGCCGGTGCTGTACTCGGAGGTGAACACCAGAACGCTCAGGACGCTGACCGGGATCACGGTGTACTCGGCGTAACCGAGGAAGCTCTCGGTGAGCGGGGTCACCGGCCCGCCCGGCGGCGGGCCCGGCGTGGCCGCGAAGCTGTGCGCGATGATGGCCGTAATTCCGGTGGTCACCACGGCAGCGATGAGCACGGTCCAGCCGTTCGAGCGGACCGAGCGGAGCTTGATCCACTCGAAGCTCAGCACGTCCCGGGCGCGGGCGGCCAGTGCGGGCACGGCCGGGCGGGCGAGGCGGATCTCGCGGGCGGTGTGGAGCTGCGGGGTGGTCATCGGCGTCGTGTCCCGTCCCCGGCCGGCGGGCCGGCCCGGTAGTCGGTGCTGTCGGCGGTCAGGTCCAGGTAGGCCTGCTCGAGGGAGGGATGCCGCGGGGTGAGCTCATGCACTCCGATCGCGCGGCCGGCGGCCAGGTCCGCGATCGTGGGCGCGTCCGTTCCGGTCACCGCGAGCCCGCCGTCGTCCTGCACCGCGACGGTGGCACCGTGGGCGGTCAGCAACCCGGCCAGGTCGCTGGCCCGCGGGGAGCGCACCAGCACATCCGTGCGCGCGTTGGACTCGACGAACTGGGCGGTGGAGGTGTCGGCGAGCAGCCGGCCGCGGCCGATGATGATCAGGTGGTCGGCGGTCAGCGCCATCTCGCTCATCAGGTGGCTGGACACGAAGACGGTGCGGCCCTCGGCGGCCAGCGCCTTGAGCAGCTCGCGGATCCAGTGGACGCCCTCGGGATCCAGGCCGTTGACCGGCTCGTCGAACATCAGCACCGGAGGATCGCCCAGCAGCGCCACGGCGATGCCGAGCCGCTGCTTCATTCCCAGCGAGAAGCCACGGGTGCGCCTGCCCGCCACCGCGTCCAGCCCGGTCAGCTGCAGCACCTGGGTGACCCGGCGGCGCCCGATTCCGTTGCTTCGCGCGATCGACAGCAGGTGGGACCAGGCGGTCCGCGCGCCGTGCAGGGCACCGGCGTCCAACAGCGAGCCCACCTCGTGCAGCGGGCGGATGATTCCGGAGTACCGGCGGCCCCCGACGAGCGCCGTGCCCGCGGTCGGGATGTCCAGGCCCAGGATGACCCGCATCGTGGTGGTCTTGCCGGCGCCGTTCGGCCCGAGAAACCCGGTCACGTGCCCGGGGCGCACCGCGAAGCTCAGATCATCCACCGCGGTGACCGGGCCGAACCGTTTGACCAGCCGGTCCACCTCGATCACGTCCGCGGTTATTGCTCTCATATTTACGAACGATAGCAGTTTTGAGAGAGGTGGCTAGTCTTTTGTCATGGCAAGCGCGGATCTGCTGCTGCACCCGGTGCGGCTTCGCATAGTCAAGGCGTTCCTCGGTGACCGGGCGCTCACCACGAGCCAGCTCGCCGCCGAGCTCGACGACGTGCCAGCCGGCAGCCTGTACCGCCACGTCGCCCTGCTCACCAAGGCCGGGGTGCTGCAGGTGGTGGCCGAGCGCCGGGTCCGTGGCGCGGTCGAGCGTACCTATACACTGCGGCTGCTCGCCGCGCAGATCCAGCCGGGCGAGGCCGCGGCCATGACCGCCGAAGAGCACATGCAGGCCTTCATGGCCTACGTCGCCGGGATGCTCGCCGACGCCGACCGCTACCTGGCCAGCGGCCCAGCCGATCTGGTCAAGGACGGTGCGACCTACCGGATGGCCGCCATGTGGCTCACCGACACGGAGTTCGCCGAGTTCGCCCGGGATCTCACCGCGGTCTTCCAGCCCCGGCTCGCCAACGCGCCGGGCAAGGGGCGGCGGCGCCGCATGATCTACAGCGTCTTCCTGCCCGGGCCCGAACCAGCCCGCGGCGGCGACCGGGAGCCGGAGTAGCCGGTGCGCCGGCCGCCCGGCGGGTGATCCCATCGTGCCGGGCGGCCGGTAGCGGCCTTAGCTGCGCGGGTAGTTCCGGAAGCGGTAGTAGTCGTTCTCGACGGTGTCCGGCTCCCACCTCGGGCAAAGAGCCTCAGCTGATGCGGCACGGTGAGCTAGGTATTCTTAGCCGCGCCGGCCGGGGCGCCGGGCAGTAGCATCCGGATGAGGAGGGCTGCATGGTCAGCGAGAACGCCGACCGGCTTGCGGTGCTCATCGATGCGGACAACGCGCAGCCCGCGATCGCTGAGGGCCTGCTGGCTGAGGTGGCCAAGTACGGCACCGCGCACGTCAAACGCGCCTACGGCGACTGGACCGGCACGAGCCTGAAGGGCTGGAAGGACGTGTTGCTCGCCCAGTCAATCCAGCCGATCCAGCAGTTCGCCTATACCAGCCGCAAGAACGCCACCGACGCGGCGATGGTCATCGACGCGATGGACCTGCTGTACTCGGACCGCCTCGACGGATTCTGCATCGTCTCCAGCGATAGCGACTTCACCCGCCTGGCCGCGCGGATCCGTGAGTCGGGCCTGACCGTGTACGGGTTTGGTGAGCGCAAGACGCCCAAGCCCTTCGTCGCGGCGTGCGACAAATTCATCTACATCGAGAACCTCAGCTATACCGAGAGCGGTGCCACGTCCACGGACGCGGTGCCCAAGCCGGCGCCGCGCGCCACCGCCGCGCAGCTCAAACGGGATGCCGCTCTGGTGAGCCAGTTGCGGAACGCCGTGGAAGCGGCCTCCGACGATGACGGCTGGGCCCCGCTGGCTTCGGTTGGGCAGATCATCACCAAGCAGCAGCCCGACTTCGACTCCCGCAACTACGGTTACGCCAAGCTCAGCGACCTGATGGCCGCGGCCACGCTGTTCGAGCTGGAGCGCCGCAGCTCCGGTGACGGCAAGCAAGGAATCATCTACGCGCGGGACAAGCGCCGCCGCCGCCCCGGCAAGAAAGCCGCGCCCGACCCGGCCAATTCATAGGCGCCCACGGCGGGCGCCCATCGCGGCCGCCGCGGCATCCTGATCTTGCCTGCCCGGTGATGAACCACGGCCAGGTGCGGTTGGCGTGCCTCAGCTGCCGCCGACGCCCAGCGCGGTGAGAAAAACCAGGACCAGCGTGGAGCCGGCCAGCAGGCCGTGGACCGCGACCACCGCAACGGGGAAGTTCCCTTCCGCCGGGACGGGGTTTGTCTCCACCGGGATCCGGCCCGGGCTCCCCGCCGTGGCGGTATGCCCGAACACCGGATACTGGCCCGGGTGGCCCACCCGGACGGTGTCCGGGTACACCGGGATCTGGTCCCCGTCGCCCGCCGTCGCCGGATCCCGGTACACCGGAATCCACCGGGCAAACATGGTCAGGCCGAGCAGCACGATAAGGCACAGCACGCCGAATGCCGTCCAGGCCAGCGTCGGACGGTCTAGGACCAAGTAGGCAACCCATACTCCCATCCCGGTCACGGCCAGCCCCAGATGGGTGAAGATGACCGGCACCGGCAGCTGGCTGGGCGCGGTGTGCCGGGAGGTCACGTCGTTTTCGATCAGCCACACGGTGAACATGTAAAGCCCCGCCAGCACGGCGGCGAACCAAGTAATTAAGGCGGCGAAGCCCATGCTTGTCCCTCATCTCTGAACAGGGCCCGCCCCACTGGCCCGCTGTCCGGCGTCGCCGTTCGGCCGGCTGCGGTGAGCGGCGACTGATTCCCTTTCCACGGCGGGAACCTGTACCTGGTTCATCGCTCAGCGAAGTCGAGCTTAGTCAGCCGGCCAGTTCCTTCACTGAAGGTTCAGCCCCGCAGCCTGTGCGTGTAACGGGATGGCCGCCGCTAGCGGTTCGAATACCGTCTGTCTACGCTTTCTTGGGCTGTTCATGACTTTGCCGGATCGGGCGCCGCAGGAGGGCGGCGCGGGCGCGAGGGGATCAGATGACGCCGCCACCAACGTGTGGCTTGCCGACTGCTGCCCAGCAGTCACGAGGGAGGAGTTATCACGATGAGGCTGTTCCGTGGTCCCGGCTGGTGGAAGCTCGCCGCAGGGATGGCAGTTGGTGCTCTGGCATGCGCTGGCGGGCTTGCTGCGCCCGGTGCCACGCAGGCGGACCCAACCCCCATCCGGCATGTTGTCGTGATCTATCTAGAGAACCACTCGTTCGACAACCTGCTGGGCTTCTGGTGTGACGACCACCCCGGCCGCTGCCCGGACGGGGGGATGCCCTCCTCCGTGACCCTCTCGAACGGCGCGCAGGTCACGCCGCACACCGACCCGGACACGGTGCCGAACGTGAATCACAGCGTCGCATCCCAGGTGGCCGCGATCGACGGCGGGAGGATGGACGGCTGGCAGAACATCCCCGGCGGCAGCTGTAATGCCGGCACCGGCTACCGGTGCGTCAGCGGATACCAGCCCGGGCAGGTCCCCAACATCACCAACCTGGCGCAGCACTTCGCCATCAGCGACCGCACCTTCTCCCTCGGTGACTCCGCCTCCTGGGCCGGGCACATGGCCGTGGTCGCGGCGTCCCAGGACAGCTTCCTCGGCGACAACCCGGTTAAGGCGGCAGGTGTGCACCCAGGACCGGGCTGGGGCTGTGACAGCAACAGGGTGACCCCGTGGACCGATTCCCATGGCCGGTCCAGGCAGGTACCGAGCTGCGTGCCCGCGCACCTGCCCGGCCTGCGGTTCGGCGGGGCGTTCAAGCGGACGCCGGTGAGCGACATCCCCACGATCATGGACCGTCTCGGCGCGGCGGGCCTGAGCTGGAAGCTGTACGGGGCGACCCTGCAGCAGAACGGCTACGTCTGGTCGATCTGCCCCACGTTCGCCGAATGCCTCGACACCAACCAGGACGCGAACCTGGTCCCCGACCAGCAGTTCCTGACCGCTGCCTCGGCCGGCACGCTGCCCAGCTTCTCCGTGGTGACGCCAGGCGGCCGGTTCTTCACCAGCAGCTGCCACAACACGGTCAGCATCACCGCCTGTGACAACTGGGTCGGGCAGCTGGTCAGCGCGGTCGAGCGCGGCCCGGACTGGTCCTCGACCGCGGTGTTCGTCACCTGGGATGACTGCGGGTGCTTCTACGACCAGGTGCCACCGGGGACCAACCCGGACGGCACCGCCCAGGGACCCCGGGTGCCGATGATCATCGCCAGCCCGTTCGCCAGGCAGGGTTTCACCGACACCAACGCCACCACGTTCGCCGGGATCCTCGCCTTCACCGAGCGCAACTTCAACCTGTCGCCGCTCGGACCCAACGACGCATCGGCATATCCGTTCAGGGACGCCTTCGACTTCAACCAAACGCCACTGAAGCCGGTGCGCATGGTGCAACGATCGCTGCCAGCATCGGCCAAACACATCCACGTGACCCCCGGGCTGGAAAACGACCCCACCTAACCCGCCGGGCCTCAGCGGCCAATCGCGTCGAGTTCCGCGGTCACGCTGGGCGGCAGCGTGACCGCGGCGGCCGCGACGTTCTCACGCAGGTGTGCCACCGAGGACGTGCCCGGGATCAGCAGGACGTTCGGTGACCGTTGCAGCAGCCAGGCGAGCGCCTTAAGCTCCCTTGAGCCGACCTTGAGCCACGCGCCGGGGATGGTTCACAATTCTGGCGGGGGGCGTGGGGGTGCGCCATGGAGTTGCTGGAGCGGGCGTCGTTCTTGGCGACGCTGACCGAGTACGCGGGTGAAGCCAGGCAGGGCGATGGCCGGCTGGTCTTGATGCCGGGGGAGTCGGGCATCGGGAAGACCGCGCTCGTTGAGGCCTTCCAGCGGCGGCTGAAAGGAGCGCGCTGGCTATGGGGTGCCTGCGATGGCCTGCTGACGCCACGGCCGCTGGGCCCGCTGTTCGACATCGGCGCGCAGGCCGGCGGCGAGCTGGCGCGGCTATGCGGCCACGGGGCTTCGCGGGATCAGCTGTTCGCGGCGTTCCTCGCCGAGCTTAGTTCGCCCGCGACGCTGACCGTCGCGGTGATCGAGGATGTGCACTGGGCCGACGAGGCGACCATCGACCTGCTGAGCTTCCTGGGTCGGCGGCTGAGCAGGATGAAGACACTGCTTCTCGTCACCTACCGGGACGACGAGATGGGCGGCGAGCACCTGCTGCGGATGGTTCTGGGTGATCTGGCCACGCAACGCTCCACCCGGCGGATGGGCCTGCCGCCGTTGTCCGGCGAGGCCGTCCAGACTCTGGTGGGACAGCGCGCCGTGGACGCCGCCGAGCTGCACCGGGTCACCGGCGGCAATCCGTTCTACGTCCGCGAGATCATCGAGGCCGGATGGCCGTCCATCCCGCCGACCGTGCGCGACGTGGTAGGCGCCCGGCTGGTCCGGGCAACACCGGCCGCCCGCGAGGCGCTGCAGGTGGCAGCGGTGATCGGGACCCGGGTCGAGCGGCGGTTCCTGACGTCGGTCCTGCTCGGCCCAGGCACGCTGGTGGATGAGGGCCTGGCGACCGGGATCCTCGTTGCCGATGGGACCGGCCTGCAGTTCCGGCATGAGCTGTTCCGGATGACGGTGGCCGAATCGATCGCCCCGTACCGGAAGATCGAGCTGCACGCCCGGTTGCTTGCCGCGCTGGAGGAGGCCGGCGATGCGGACCCGGCCAGGCTCGCCCACCATGCCGAAGGCGCCCAGGATGAGAAGGCGGTCCGGCGGCACGCCCCGGAGGCAGCCAGGCGCGCGTCGGCACTGGGGGCGCACCGTGAGGCGGCGGCGCAGTACGAGCGGGCCCTGCGGTTCGCCGACGAGGACGACCAGCCCGCGCTGGCCGGACTGCATGAAAGCCTCGCCCGCGAGTACTCGCGGCTCGACCGCTGGCCGGAGGCCGAGCAAGCGCTGCGCACGGCTCTCGCGCTCCGGCGCGAACTAGGCGATCAGCGGGCCGTGGGCGAGGACCTGAGCACGCTCAGCGACACATTGTGGCAGCTATGCGCGGGGGACGAGTCCGCACGGGCCGTTGAGGAGGCCGTCCGGATTCTCGAAGCGCTCCCGTCCGGCCCGGAGCTGGCCTCGGCGTATGCGAACCTGGCCGGCACCCGGTGGAGAGTGGAACGGACAGACGAGGCCTTCGCTCTCATGGAGAGGGCGAGTGAACTCGGGGCGCGCCTGGGCCGGGACGACGTCGTGAGTTACGCCCTGACCTGGCGGGGGGCATGCCTGATCGATAAGGACCAGGATGGAACCGGCCTGCTGGAGCGGGGGCTTGCTGCCGCGCTGGACGCTGGCCTGCAGGAAGAGGCCGGCCTGGCGTACAACTGCCTCCAGGACACCTGCCTCAGCTTGCAGCGGCTGGAGGAGGCGCAGCGCTACTACAGCCGGGGGATGGCTTTCTGCGAGCGCCGCGAGCTCCGGTTCTTCACCCGCTGCATGCGAGGCTGCCAGGCCGACACGTTGCTGCTGCTGGGCCGCTGGGATGAAGCGGCGGAGCTCTGCGAGAAGCTGCTGGCTATTCCGGGCGTCTCTCCAGCCAACCAGCTCTACCCGCTGCGAATCCTGGGCGGCATCCGTGGCCGCCGCGGCGATGCCGGCGCATGGGCGCTACTGGAAAAGGCGCTTGCGCTGGCCGAGGAACTAGGCGAGCTGGCGTGGGTCGCACAGGCGCGGGCCGCGCGGGCCGAGCTGCTCTGGCTGTCGGGCAAGCCCGATCTCGCCGTTGCGGAGGCCCGCGCCGGTTATGACCAGGCCGCCGGGAAGATCGATTCATGGCGGGCCGGGTCTCTAGCTATCTGGCTGTACAGGCTCGATGCGCAGGCAGAGGTCCCGGCCGGGCTTCCGGAGCCGTACGCGCTGGAGATGGCCGGTGACCACCGGGGCGCGGCACAGGCGTGGGAGCGGCTCGGCCGGCCGTACGACGCCGCCCTGGCGTGGCTCACGTCGTCGGATGAGCCTGGCCTGAGGAGCGCGCTGAGGATTGTGGACGACCTGGGCGCACGTTCGGCAGCCGCCGCGGCGAGGCGGCGGATGAGAGATCTTGGCATTACGGCCATTCCGCGCGGGCCCCGTCCCGCCACGCGGGCTGCTCCAGCCGGGCTGACCCCACGTGAGCAGGAGGTTCTCGCCCTGCTCGCCGAGGGCCTGCCCGACCGTGAGATCTCCCGGCGGCTGTTCATCTCCGAACGGACGGTGCACCACCACGTCTCCGCGGTCCTGGCCAAGATCGGTGCCTCGTCCCGGACGGCGGCGGCTCAGGAGGCCGCCAAGATGGGCATCGGGACAACCGGGGTGACCACCGGCTGAGCCTGGGTCAGTCCGCGACAGGCCCGCCGCGCCACGTCGGGACGGGTTGGTCGCCAAGGGCAACCGCGAGGGCCGCGTGCGCCAGCAGGCGGGTCGAGTCCAGCGTGGGCAGCGGCGAGGTGCCGGGAGTCACCAGCAGCGGGATCTCGGTACAGACCAGGGCAACCGCGTCACACCCCCGCTCGGCGAGGCCCTCGATGACGCGGACGTACTGCTGGCGCGACTGGCCGGTGAACACGCCGTCGACCAGCTCGCCGAAGATGATCTTGTTGATCAGGAGGCGGTCATCCTCGCCGGGGACCTCCGCGGCGATCCCCCGCGCGGCCAGTGCTCGCGGGTAGAGCGGTCCTTCCATGGTGTACCTGGTGCCGAGCACCCCCACCCGGGCCCGCCCGTCGCGGGCCGCCTGGTCCGCGACGACCTCGGCGATGTGCAGGCCGGGCAGAGCCAGGGCAGGGCCCGGGCGTTCCAGCGCCATGTGCGCGGTGTTGTCGGGGCAGACGAAGAAGTCGGCGTCCGCGCGGGCCAGCCTGTCCACGCTCACCCAGAGCGTGGCCCGGATCGAGTCATGGTCCCCCGCGTCCCACGCGGGCATGCTGTGCCCGAACGCGATGTAGTCCAGGGTGACGTCCGGGTACACGTGGGAGCCGAGGACCCGGGCTCCTTCCTGGCAGAAGGCCAGAAAGCACAGCGAGGCCCCTTCGGTGCTGTGCGCGAGAATGCCCAGGTGCTTCCCGATGGATCAGTCCTCCTGGCTCGGTTACCGCCGACGGTGCCCGCGCCATGCATCAGCGGGCCGGGTACCTGATCTGATCAGTATCCGCGATACGCAGCCTGTGCCGGCAGCCCGGGCGGCGGCTGGCTGGGCTCATCGCCGGGGCACCAGACGTTGCCCGACGGTGTGTCGTAGTAGTCGCAGTCGGTGTCGTCGCCGTCGGACCAGCTATCTGCCAGAGCCATCGCGCTCTCCTCGTGTCGGGTGCCTGCGTCCATACCGCTATCGACGAACTACGCCACCCGGATGTGACGGACGCGGCAGCCGCGGACGGCCAGCCCGCGCTGCTGCCTTGGTGATCGACCGCACAGGGCAAAGGGCGGTCGGCACGGCTGTCGGCGGGGGCGGGGCTAGTGGGTCCCTTGATCATGAAACCCTGTACTGCAATACGCAGGACAAAGCTTCAGGACCTCAATGGAAGTCCCGCCGGTAGGGGATGTGACGCCAGGTCCGAAAGCCTGGCCCACGGTGAGGTGTCTGTCGTGATGGGACCAACCGCGACGCAAGAACGTCGTGATGGGGCCCATCACGACATACGCGGGCGGGGGCGGGCGTCCCGGCAGGCGCATCTGGCCCAGGAGTCACAGTGGCTTGGGGCCGCCGGCCGGAAGAACCTGATGAGCGTCATGGGAGGAGTCTCGCCGGAGTATTCGCTGGCAGGACAGGACGGTGGCGACGACCAAGAGCGCGTTGCGTGCTACCAGGACGCCGGTGACCGCGGCGGATCCGGAGATCAGGCTGGGCCACCCGAGCGGAAAGACCACTTGCGTGAGCGCGGCCGCGGCCAGCACGGCCAGCGCGGCCGGGCGCTGCGTCGTCCGGCCGGTGGCCAGGCACACCGCGGCCAGGCCGGTGACCCAGAGCAGGTATTGCGCGCTGAGCACGGGGCTGACGACCAGGAACAGCAACGTCGCGGCCAGCGGTACGTCCGTCGCGAACTCCGGCCGCCACCTGGCGCGGCCAGCGGCGATGAACAGCCGCCAGCCGAGCACCGCCGCTACCGCCAGGACCAGGCCCACCCGGGACGCGTCCTGAACGAGCGCGGCAGGCCAGCCGCTGAGCTGCATGGCGCCGAAGCGGAACGCCACCGTGCCGGGCCAGCCGGCCAGCCGCCAGATCATTACCGGCGTCGCGGCGACCGACTCGACCTCCACACCGCGTGCGGCCTGGTGGCCGAGGAAGCTCACCGTGGCGGGGGCGAAGATGACGCAGACCACATCGAGCACCAGAGCCGTAGCGGTGAGGGTGCGGCGCCACTGGCCCGGGCCCGTCCCGGCCAGCAGCATGAGCGGCCATACCTTGACCGCCGCGCCCGCGCCGATCAGGGCGCCCCGGATGCCCCCCTGCCCGGCCAGGCACAGGGCGGCGACCGCCAGCGCGACGGAGATCACATCGAACCTGGTGACGGTGATCGAGCCCAGCAACGGCACGCCGCACACCCAGTACCAGGCTCCGGCCCAGGACCCGCCGCGCCGCGCCCGGGAACACAGCATGACGGTGACGGCCAGGTCACAGCCGATGGCCAGGAACAGGAAGCCGGCCAGGTAACCGCCGGGCAGATGGCCGGGCAGCCAGAAGGCCAGGGCCGCCCCCGGGGGGTACTGCCACATCGGGTCGCCGGCCGGGAACGCGCCGTGGGACAGGCAACACACGTACCAGTGCTGGTAGATACCGACGTCGCCGCCCATGTGCGGGGCGGTGGCAACCAGGTAAAGGATCGCCCGCGACGCGAGCCACACCGCCCACAGCGCACGCGGCGAGATTCTCCTGCGCACGGTTGCCCAGGTCGCCAGCGGCTGCGGTCGGCCGGAGCCGGGAACTGTCCGCAGAAGGACGTCCATGTCATCTGGTTTAGCGCATGGCCGGTAACAGCGCCGTGACAGGTCCGGTAACCCTGCTGTCACCGGCCACGCGCTCATCGTGCTGCCGCCCCGGGCTAGGCCGCGGTGGCGACCTTCCAGAGATGGCCGTCGGGGTCGCTGAAGTACCCGGCGTACCCGCCCCACTGGCCCGCTGCTGCTTGTTTCACGACGCTGCCACCTGCTGCCACCGCGTCGGCGATGACCTGGTCAGCGGCCTCGCGGGAGTCGACGATGTAGTGGAACGAAACCCCGCGGAACCCGGATCCCTCGGCCGAGACGCCCGCGTCCTGGGCCGCTGCGTCCCACTCGTACAGGGCCAGTGACGACGATCCGTTACCCAGGCTGAGCGACACGAAGCCGGGATAGTCCTTGTCGATCGTGCAGCCCAGGCCGTCGCCGTAGAACTTCTTTGCCCTGTCCAAGTCCCTGACGCCGAGCATGATGGCGGTCACCTGCAGTGCCACTGTTGCCTCCGTTGGATTGTTGCGCGGAACACTCTGACCTGTATGACAGGGCGAGGCAGCCAAGTGTGACCGGCCCACCCGGCTTTCCCCGGGCGGAGCGGGAAACCCCTGCGGGGCGGCGGATGTGGCGCGGTTAGCGCAGGTCCAGCCGCATCACCACGCGCGGGAACCCTCCGGCGACCGAGGTGGTGTCCGCGGCCTTGGTGAAGCCGGAGTCCTCGAAGAGCTTGCGGGTACCCACGTAGGCCATCGTGAGATCGACCTTCTTGCCTTGGTTGTCCACGGGGTAGCCCTCGACCGCCGGCGCGCCCTGCGACCGCGCGTACCCCACGGCCCCGTCGAGCAGCGCGTGGGAGATCCCCCGGCCGCGATAGCCGGGACGGACCCGGATGCACCACACCGACCAGGCGGGCAGATCATCGACGTGCGGGATCTTGGCCGACCGCGCGAAGGGCAGTTCAGAGCGGGGGGCGACGGCGGCCCACCCGGCGACCTCGCCGCCGCAGTAGGCGAGGACGCCGGGAGCGACCTTACGGCCGCACAACTGCTTGACGTACTCGCCCCGGGCGGGGCCGGTCAGCGCACGGTTGGTCTTCCAGTCCAGCCGGTGGCTCAGGCACCAGCACACCGAGGAATTGGGGTTCTTAGGCCCGAGCATGGTCGCGACGTCGCCAAACCGTGCCTTCGTGCCGGGCCGTACCACGGTGCTCACCGGGCCAGGCTACGCCAGCGCCTGGGACCGCATGTTTCAGCTGGATGGCTCACGTGCCGAGATACTTGAGGACGGCGAGGACCCGGCGGTGGTCGGACGCGGCGGGCGGAAGGTCGAGCTTGAGGAAGATGTTCGTGACGTACTTCTCCACCGCGCTCGGGCTGACCTTCAGCTCCTC
>Ga0126383_10001798_pt1 | contig 13529 bp, 6 predicted proteins | sample PanSoiMetPlot_35_FD_96882 | JGI IMG/M metagenome (GOLD analysis project Ga0126383, IMG submission 96882) | Tropical forest soil microbial communities from Panama - MetaG Plot_35 | ecosystem: Environmental > Terrestrial > Soil > Tropical forest > Bulk soil | place: Panama | collected 2016-02-17
AGTTCCCGTGGCGCTAGGAGGCTGAGATGAACTTCAAGACGATGCAGGACCGGGTGAAGTACACGCTCGGCATGGAGGAGAACACCTGGAACGACGAGGTTGCCCTCATCAAGACGTGGCTGAACGAGGGCATCGTGGACATCCTCTCGCGCACGCGCCCGTACACGCGCCTGATCGAACTCACCCTTACCGCCTCGACGCCGATCCACGACATGTCCAACTCGATCATCGCGCTGGTCGATGTCGAGTTCCCCGGCTTCGGGTTCCTCAAGCGGTTCTCGCGTGAGGACATCACGAAGATGCAGGACTCGGGCGATCCTGGCTTCGCCTACGAGGAGCCGCTGCTCTGGGTCAGCCCCGTCGTCTCGGCCAACACGCAGATCAACGCCTACGGGATCTTTCGTCCGACCGCACTCTCGGCGGATACGGACGATCCGCAGAACCCAACGAACGGCGGACTCGCCCCCGAGTTCCACAACGCGATCCTTGCGTACACGCTCTGGAAGGCGGGCGAGTACACGCAGCACGAAGGCTCCGGCCAGGGCGAGAAGTGGCGGCAGCAGTACGAGGGCCAGGACGGAAGCGAGGGTCAGATCGCCTGGATCAAGCGTGTGCTCGCCAAGCGTGTGACCCCGCAGATGTCGCGCCGCCGAGATCTCGAATCGAACATCGGCGTGCTCTCGCAGTCCGGCGACTACATCGGGGCTCGTTGACCGTCCCCACTTCCATCCTCGGCCAGCCTCGGGGCATGGCCCGCGACCACGCGATCGACCAGATGCCTGCGGGCTTCGTCTGGGATCTCGCCGACTACCTCCCCGACCGGCGTGGGGCGAAGCTCGAATCGCGAGGGGCGTGGTCGTACTTCACGACGAGCGACTTCGTTGGCTCCCCCTGGGGCGGCAAGCACGCCGCCTTCCGCGCCGGGACGAAGCTCTTGGTCGCGGGCACGGGCGGGAACCTGTACGACATCTCAAGCGCGGGCGTGGTCACGCTCGTCGGGACGCTCTTCTCCTCCGGGCTGCACAACGGAGTGCTGCTGCGGAATCGTGTCTACTTCGCTTCCGCCGCCGGGGATCAGGTGCCGAAGGTCGTGACCTTCTCGGGATCGCCCGCCGTGCTCGCCATCGGGACCTGCAACGCGAACGCCCCGCACGCGAGCCTGCTCGGCGTCTACAAGGAGCGCCTCGTCGCCGCCGGGGTCTACTCCTCGGGAGGAATCGTGGACGGGACGAACATCCCGGTCGATCCCTCCTACCTTTTCTTCTCCCCCACCGAGGCGCAGGGAACTTCCCCGAACGTGGGGCCGCTCTCGGCCTGGGACAACAAGAGCTTCATCGGGACGACCAGGGCCATCACCGCGCTCTGGCCGATGACGGCGCAGATCCTCGTCTTCCACGACGGCTCCATCGAGCGCATCAAGGGGTCGATCCCTCCCGCCGCCAACCTGAACACGGACATGTACGTGGACACCTTCTCCGAGCAGATCGGCTGCTCCGATCCGGCCTCGGTCGTCGCGTGGCAGGAGAACGTCTGCTTCGCGAACCCGCACGGTGTCTACCTGACGGACGGAGCGACGATCCGCTCGCTCACCGACCAGGGCGGGATCGGGGATCTATGGACGGCGATCTACGCGCTCAAGAAGGCGGGGTCACAGATCCACGCGACCGTCTTCCTCGACCGGCTCTTCGTCACCGTACTCACGACCTGGAACGCGAACACGCCGGACGAGCAGCGTCCGATGACGCTCGTATGCGACCTCACGTCGCGGACCTGGATGCGGCTCAAGAACGTGAACGCGACCTGCTACATCGACACCGAGATCGGCCCCGAGGAGGCGTACTGGGGCGTGGACTCCTCGGTCACGGGGCTCGGGCTGAACCGGATCGCCAAGCTCTCCTCTCTCTACTTCGGCCCCATCGAGTTCGACCCGGACTCGGGAACGCCGACTGCTCCCGACGCCGTGGACGGGAACGGCCTGCCGGTGCTCCCGCATCTCAGGACGGGCTGGACGCGGCTCGGGCAGGAGGGCGTCAAGCGCGTACGTCACGTCTACGTCTCGCACATGACGCAGGCGAACCCGACCGACAGGGCAGATGTGCTGCAAGTCTCGGCCCGCTACTCGCCCTACCCGCATCTCGATCCCATCGCGATCGGGAAGATCCCGGCCTATCCGCGCTACCGGCGTAACCGGCTGCGACTGGACAAGCGTTCCTACGGGGTGCAGATCGACGTGCAGGCTGCACTCCCCGCCTACCTCTCGCGCCTGTACGACATCGCCATCGACTCCTGGCCGCAAGATCGAGGGAAGCTGTGAGCACACGAAGCGACGGTCAGCCTGCGGTTTTCGCGGGCGACCCGACGACCGGGCGTCTCACCGAGGACGAACAGAAGCTCGTCGCCAAGCTCCTCTCCGACCCGACCTACTTCCCGGTCGAGTACAAGTCCTGGCTCAAGAACTTCATCGAGGGCTCGGGCATCACGCTTCCCCAGTCCTCGATCGTGGGCGGCGGTGTCGGCCCGAGGACGCAGCTTCCCCCGGGGCTCATCATGCCGGTGGCGGCGAACGCGCTCCCGCCCGACGTTCTTCTGTGCGACGGGGCGTCCTACCTCCGTGCCGACTACCTCGCTCTCTTCAATGCCATCGGGACGACCTGGGGCTCGGTGGACGGGACGCACTTCAACGTTCCCGATCTCAGGGACCGGGCGCTCTACGGGCAGGGCGCGAAGGTGGGGCTGGGGCAGCACGATGGAGAAGCCTTCGGCTCACGCGGAGGCCCGTTCCACAAGCACTCCTTCAACCAGACCTCGGGGGCAGCGGGCGGACACTCGCACTCCGTCTCTGTCTCGGGATCGACCTCGGGCGTCGGGGGGCACACGCATCCCTCGGTCGGCGGGGCGTTCGCAGTCGGCACGTTCACGACCGCTGCTCTCGGCTCGGGAGGTACGTCCCGCTACATCGTCGGCAACTTCGAGAACGACACCGGAAGCGGTGGAGATCACAGCCACTCCTTCTCCGGCTCGGGGAGCGCCAGCTCGGTAGGAGATCACACGCACAACGTCAACGGGGACACATCTGGGGGGTATGGATACGATCACCCCTCCTGGGCGGGGGTGTTCCTGGGAATAACGACCGGGGCATGACCTAAGCTCCCGACGATGGCCGTCTCGCTGACACGACCGCCTGCCCCGCGTGTCACGGCCTACGGTCCTTACGGAGCTTCACGGGTAGCCGCGCCCTACCGGCCCACCGCGCAGGGGTACGCCTACCGCCCGCCGAGGCAGACGCCCTTCCAAGCGGCTTCTCAAGAGCATGGCGCGGCAGGGTACGGCAACTACGGCAACTACCCCAACGTGTCGGGGCTTACCTCGCTCGCGGGGCAGGTCGGGCAGGGATTGCCAGGAGTAGGCGTGTCCGGGGTGTCGGCCCCCGGAGCGGGGCCGGGGATGAACCTGGGAGGGATCGACTACTCCGCGCTCATCGGTGGTGACTACGGGGTACAGGAGGCCGAGTCGATGATGGCCTCGCGCATGGGGCGAGCCCGAGGCGACTTCCAGTCTCAGCTCAGGCAGATGCTCGTTGACCTCGGAGTGACGGACAAGTCGAAGCTCGGGAGCCTGGGGCAGTACATCGACCAGGACACGATTGCGAACGCCGCCGCGAACAAGTACTCGAAGATGGCGCAGGTCAGCCAGCAGGAGACACAGGCGAACGCACAGAACCAGGCCGCGCTCGCCGCTCGCGGGATCTTGACCTCGGGGCAGATGACGAGCGACCTGGAGAACGTGACCGCCCAGGCCGAGAACGCTCGCTACCAGGGGCTCCGCGACTTCCTCTCGGGCGGTGCTCAGGGGCTCACCCAGCTCGCCGACCTCCAAGATCAGCTCGCTTCGGGCGTTGCGCAGGCGCGTGCTGCCGCTGCCGATCGCGCAGCCCAGGAGTACTACTGGCAGAACATGATGGGCGGGGGCGGCGGCGGCTACGGCGTAGATCCTTACGGCACGGGGGCGGTGAGTCGGGCGCTCTCCCAGATCAACGGCCCCGCGATTCAGCAGGCGCTCAGCAACTACTTCCACCCGAATCCTGTAAGGCGTCCCGCCGCGCCGAACATTCGCGACCGCCTGAACGAGATCGGTTCCTGGACATAGCCGGTGCCAGTCCCGCGCCCGGTAGTCACACGCCAGGGGCCATACGGAGCCTCCCGCGTTCGCCCGCCCTACTACCCGACTGCCCAGGGCTACGCCTACCGAGCCCCACCGAGGGCTCCTGCTCCTCGCGCTCCTCGCCGAGGCCCGATCAGTAACCCCTTCTCGATCTACGCCCAGTTCGGGATGGAGACGCCCGAGCAGATCCAGCGGCGTGCAAACCAGATGGTCGCGCAGCAGATGTTGGCGCAGCAGACGCTCATCCGGGGCGACTACGAGGACCGGATGCGGCAGGCGATGGCGCAGCAGCTCGCCTCCGAGCAGGCCGGTCGTGCTGCTGCCGCGATGAACGCGCAGCTCATGGGGCTCGTCGGCTCTGGCTACTCGGGAGCTGCGGACGAAGTGCGGGCATTGGGTGGCTCGCTCGGTGCTGCGATCGGAGGGGCGAACGCCGCCGATGTCGCCGCCGCAGGCGCAACGGCTGGCAACGTGGGTGCTCCGGCACCCAGCGTCGGGGGTGGTAGCCCGATTGCCGGTCCCTCTCAGCAAGGCGTCGAGGTCTTTCGTGGAGCCACCCTGCCCGCCGAAGCCCTGGGGACTGCGGGCACGTCGGCGCAAGTGGGACTCGGGGGACTGATCTCAGCCCAGAACCTTCGTGCCACGCAGGAGGCTCAGGCCGCGTACATGCAGGCGCTCGGCGAGGCGAACCAGGCTCGCACGACCTCGATCCGCGATCTCATCTCGCAGCGTCCGACGGCCTACTCGTCCATCTACGACAAGCTGATGAGCGCGAATCAGAACATGGCGCAGCTCTACCAGCAAGCGCAGTATCGAAATGCACAGATCGCAAACGCCCGAGCGCAGATCCGGCAGCGATACATCATCGCCCGCTCGCAGGCGCAGACCGCCGCCCAGAAGCTCCAGGTCGATCGCTGGTACAAGCAGCAGGAGGCTTCGCTCCGCTCCCAGCAGATCGGCATTGGTCAGTACAACGCCCAGACCGGCAGGATGCGGGCGAACACGCAGGCACGGCTCGGGGCGTACAACGCCCAGACCGGCAGGATGCGGGCGCAGACCTCGGCACGCTCGGCGGCGTCGAGGACGGCAGGCCCAGCCCCGGCGAACGGCCGCGACCCGACCTACGCCGGTCGCTCGATGCAGGCGATCGTCGGCAACGTTGCTGCCGACTACTCGAAGCGATACCCGAACATCCGCTACGACCCCGAGACGGCGTTCGCGTGGGCGTGGCCGAGGATCAGGGGCTACTTCCCGAAGTCGATGAGGTCGCAGGCGCAGAAGTACCTGCGGGCTCGGCTCAAGGCGCTCAAGCCGAAGTCGGGTTCGACTTCGAGCTTCGTGCCCTTCGATCCGAACGCGCTCCCGAGCGGGGGCTAACCCGTGTTCGGGATCGGGTTTCCCTCGACGCCAGGGACGCGCTTCGTCGGGCGGCTGATCCACGGCGCTCCTCCGAAGCCGCCCCCGAGGCCGAAGCCACCGCCGCTCGCGAAAGGCTCCGCGAAGTACGGGGCTCCCTACCGAGCCGGGTACAAGCCGTCGAAGCCGCCCAGGCCACCGAAGCCGATGACCGGCCAGCAGAAGGCCGACTTCATGCAGCGCACCTACCAGCAGGCGCAGGCACGGCAGGCTGCACTCGACCGTGCCATGCCTCCGCGCAAGCACGGGCTCATGGGGATGGTGCAGGACGTGACGACGGGACGAGGGCTGCTCGGGCTTGCGACGACGGGAGGGCCGGTCGCCCTTCTCGCTCGACCGGCAGCTCGAACTGCGCTCTTCCACGGGCACATCGGCAAGGCGTTCGAGAACGCGGTCAGGATCGGCCGCTATCAGCCGACTGGCCCGACGAGGCTGACCGGCAAGAGGCAGGAAGCGTCCGTGTTCGGGATTCCTCTCTCCGGCCACTTCCAGGACATCGCGGCAGTCGCCGGGAACGCGCTCAACGACATCAACCAGATGCCGTCCGGCTTCGTGGACATGGCGCACGTGCTCGGGAACTCGATGATCTACGACGCGACTCATCCGCCGAAGGGGAAGCCGGGGCTTGGACACGCAGCCTGGTTTGCGAAGGACTCGCAGACCTCCAAGACGTTCCAGCAGCTCGGGCTGGGAACGGCCAAGCAGTTCCGGGACATGGCCGTCCATCCCGAGCGGGCAGCCACCGAGCACCCGGTCAACACCGTCTTGAACGCCGCGATCGTGCTCGGGCCGCTCGCTCGCATCGGTGGCATCGCGGCGCTCGGCAGGAGCCTCTCGGCGGCGAACGAGCTTTCGACGGCAGAGGCGCTGCGGGCAGCGACGGCTGAGAGCTTCCGGCCGGGGACGGCGGCGCTCCAGGGACTCAAGGGCGGAATCGACCGGCGTGGAGCCCCGACGCCGACCTACCCCGAGGGAGTCCCGTTCCGCTCCTCTCGCAGCCCCTTCGGCCGCGTTCTCCAGAAGCAGTACGACTGGTCAACCTCGAAGCTCCCAGACCACTTCCTCCTCTCGATGGGGCGCAAGAGCCGCCGCGCCGAGGCGAAGACGCTCTCGCTCGCTCGCGCCCGCATCCAGCGAGACGCGAACGCCGCCGCCCGCGTCCACGCGCTCTACGTCAACGAGGGGCTCTTGAAGAAGGGGCGGGCGTTCACCGGGGACGAACTCCGGCGCGGACGCGACCAGGCTGTCGGGCTCGCGATCCAGGGAGCGAAGTCGGAGCCCGCGATCAACTCCGTCCGTCTCGCGCTCCAGGACACGCAACGCATCCTCGGGGATGGGCGGCGAGTTGCGCAGAAGGGCGACCTCTCCGATCTCCCGGAAGAGCTGATTCAGCCGGGGCAGGAAGCGTTCCTCCGCGACGAGCGAGTCACGGTCACGGATGTCCAGCCCGACGGCACGCTCACCGTGCGGAAGCCGGACGGGAGCCAGGTCGATGCTGCCGCCCACCAGCTCAAGCTCATCGGCCCCGGCGACGTGCGGGTGAAGATCCCGCTCCAGTCGCATGAGGTCGAGAAGCTCACCCAGCGTGCGACCGATCTCAACGAGGCGATCAAGGAGCTAGAGGCGAACCCGGACCAGCTCGCCCGTTTCGAGAAGGCCGTGGGGGCGATGACGAACCTCGGGGACATCAACGAGCGTCTCGGGCAGCTCATCGCCACCGAGCGCGTCCCGCCCGAGGAGTGGGCGAAGTTCATCGAGGGCGGCACGCTGCGCAAGAACCTGATGGCGCGGCGCTGGCGGCAGCAGGGGCTCAGGGCGACGCCGGAAGTCCAGGGTGTGCTCGACAACCCCGCCCGCACCCAGTTCGTGCAGGAGACGACTCAGAGGTTTGGCGACCGCGCCGAGCCCCTGATCCAGCTCGCCGACAACATGGCGCAGGCTGCCGCCGACAGGGGCGCGATGACCGACCCCGCCGAGTGGTGGTCGCGTATCGCCTCGACCACTTCCGGCAGGGCCGAGGACTTCACCGGCTCGGCGCTCTACCAGGAAGCAGGGCGCAGGCAGGGGCTCCTGATGGGGAACGAGAGCCAGGGTGCGGCGATCCCCGGGGCGCTCCCTTACCGGGGGAAGGATGGGACGTGGTGGTGGGGCGTCACCGACCACGGGGACGGTACCGTCCGTGCCTGGTCTGATCGCACCGGCTGGGTGGACAACCTCGCCTCGGACGAGATCTCCCGCCTCGGGGTTGGCGGCTACGCCGGTCGCAACATCGGCGAGCGCGTCGCCTATCAGCCGAGCTTCGATCGAGGGCCGGTCTTTGGGCGTGTCACCGGCTACCACGAAACGACTCAGGGGCCGAAGATCGAGATGGTGGACGCGAACGGGGACTCCTACTTCGGAGCCCCGTCTGACTTCCAGTCCGCCGAGCCCGACGTGGGCGAGCCGATCTTCTACTCGAAGGCGCAGCAGACAATCGCCGACCCGAAGTTCCCCGAGAAGCAGACCCCGCAGCAGGCGATGAAGGCGCTTGAGAAGGCGGGGGTGAAGCCGGACGAGATGTTCTGGACCGGGCTCAACGAGTTCATGCAGATGTACCCCGGCAAGACGATCACGAAGGACGAGCTGCTCGCGCACCTGGAGAACTCGCTGAACGGGATCAACCTGGACGAGATGGTCTACTCGTCCCTCTCCGGCGACTGGCCCGATCGCTGGGGGCCAAGTTCGAGCTACTCGGACACGGGGCTCATCATCCGCGACCCGACGCGGGAGGAGCCCTACTACGAGCTGGTCATGCAGCTCCCGAACGTCCCGGGCGGGCCGCACTACACGTCCGGCCACTGGTCGGGGCTCGACAACCCGATCTTCCACGTCCGCTTCCACGTCCTGACGGCAGAGGACGGGGTGCGCTCGATCCTGATTGACGAGCTGCAATCCGACCTGCACGCCGCCGGTCGTCGTCAGGGCTACCAGCAGCCGATCCCGCCGGAAGTGCAGGCGCGGATTGACGACCTCCAGAAGCGGCTCGATGTTGTGAGCGCCCAGCGCGATCAGATCACTGGCGACCGCTACGCGATGGATGACGTAACTCGGGACGCTCGCAACGCGCTCGTCAAGCAACGGGCGGACGAGGCGGTCATGGCGCACCCCGAGGCTGCGCCCTACTTCTCCAAGCATGAGTTCGAGCGCAGCCTCCACTTGAACACGAACTGGAAAGACCCGGAGGTCGTTGCCCAGCTAGAGCAGATGTTCCCCGGCTACACGCACGCCGCCGAGGGGACGGCGCGGCATCAGCGGATCAGCGAGCTGGAGAACGCGATCCAGCGTGACATGAGTTCGGAGCGTCAGCCCTACGTGGGCGGGATGCCGGACTTCCCCTTCAAGAACAACGCCTGGGTCGGACTCGCGATGAAGCGTCTTGTCCGCTGGGCTGCCGACGACGGGCAGATCGACCGGCTCATGTGGACGACCGGCCATGAGCACATGGTTCGCTACGGCAAGTCCGATCCGGCGGTGGGAGAGGGCGGTGGCCCCGAAGAGCCCCCGGACGAGTTCTACTACCAGACCGGCGATGTCAACGAGCAGCGGGGTGCGTACTACGGCGGTGGCGACTACTTCGGGGCGCAGGCGGGCCAGCTCCAACATCCGATCCCCGAGCTGACCGACATCTCGCCGGGGCCGCAGCGGATTGGGGATGTCACGCCCGTCCAGCAGGAGGTTTCCCTGGATGACCTGGCAAGCGAGGACGTGGGTGAGCGGTACGCCTTCCACGACGGGCGTTACGCAAAGATCCTCGACTACAACCCGGAGACGGACGCGATGGTGCTCCAGAACGTTCCCATCCAGTCCGACCCGCACAGCGTCGGGATCACCTACTACGGGCACACGGGCGGGGAGTCGGGCGGCTCCTACAACGTCATCGTCACGAACCGCCTCGGGGAGAAGATCGTTGACTGGCAGGACTCAATCTACACCGATCCCTACCAGCTCGGCGGCAACCTCTTCGATGAGATCCGAGGGCAAGCCTTCACCCCCGGAGATCCTGGCTACGAGGCGCTCCAGATCCTTGCTGATTCGCCCTGGGCACGGGATCTCGTCGAACGTGAGCTAGATCGCAACCTCTCGTCCGAGTTCGACCAGTACGCCTACGACGAGTGGCGTTCGGAGTACGGAGGCTCGGGCGACTTCGAGTCGGTCAAGAACGGCTACTCGGACCCGAACGACTCGCACAACGTCTTCTACGGGAAGGTGATGCCAGGGGCGGCGGACAAGACTTTCAAGAACTGGAAGATCAAGACGCGCCCGTACGAGAACATCTACTCGGGGCGCTACTCGGCAGAAGGCGGGGGAACGACGGACGAGGGCTTGCTCAACGCCTTCGGCTTCGACATCCCGCCCGAGATGAAGCAGTCGGTACTCGACGCCAAGCAGTCGCTTTTCCAGAAGCCGATCACCGGGGACGGGCTCCCGCGTGGCGCGATGGAGCTGCTCAAGGGGGCGATGGACAACCCTGAGCAGGTTGGCATCCGTCTCTTCCAGGGAGCCGACCCCTCGACCGTCATCCACGAACTCGCGCACATCGGCCTGTACGACCTCTCCCCCCGCGACATCTCGATCCTGGAGCAGGAACTCCAGGGCGGTGTCAAGCGTGCCGACTGGGGCACCACCGAATACGAGCGTTTCGCTCGCGGTTTCGAGAACTACCTGCACACCGGGACGGCGGGCTCGAACCTGCTCCAGGGCGTCTTCCAGCGGCTCGCCAAGCTCGTCCAGGCGACCTACCACGCGGTCAAGGATCACTTCGGCGGGCAGTACATCTCGCCCCAGGTGCAGGACGTGTTCGATCGCATGGTCGTCCCCGGCTCCCACGACGAGGCCCGTGCCTACTTCCCTCACCGCTCCCAGTACGAGACGCAGCTCCAGGACTTCATGGGCGGCGTCCGTCTCCCCGCCGGAGGGCAGACGATCGGTCGCCCGAAGATGGACGCTCGCGCCTTCCCGCACGGAGAGAACGCGCAGGTGCTCTGGGAGTCGGGCGATCTCAACAACTCGCCGCGAGCCCTCGTCTCCCAGTACGTCGCCCGCCACAAGTTTCGCGAGACGCAGCAGCTTCGGCGGCACTTCTGGCAGGAGGGCCACGACATCCGCCCCGGCCAGCCCGCACCGCCTCCCGGTTCCTGGCTCGTCCGCAACCCAGACGCCCCCACCGAGACGATCACCGCCCGCACTCGCGCCGCGACGACGCTCGATGAACAGTCCTACCGTGAGCTGTCCGGCGACCCCGGCTTCAACGACTGGTCGAGCCGGGGCGACATGGTGAGGAGCTGGCTGGCGAAGACCGGCAGGGACACGCCGCCCTGGGTCGGCGACTACCGAAACGTGCGCTGGATCGAGCCCGAGAAGGTCACGTCCCTGGTCGAGCAGGTCTTCCCCTCGGCACCGAGAGGCAAGGGGGCGGCGACGATGGGGATTCTGAACGCAACCTCTCGCATGGCCCAGATCTACCTGCGCCCGATCCGCTACATCACCGGCAACCTCCCGGCGAACGTCATCCTCCAGGCGCTCACGCATCCCGCCTCGCTGCCGAGGGCGATCAGGCCGCTGGCGGCGTCGATCCGAAACGCCGCCGGGGAGTTCGGCAGGGGACCGGCGGAACTCGCCCGCACGCATCCGGGGCTGTACGACGCGATCAAGGTCGAGGCCGGGGACGTGCAGGCGCAGGCCGGACTGCCCGAGTTCTACTCGGCAGCGAACAACGCCTTCCAGTCGAGCGAGCGTCGTCTCAACCGCTGGTCTTCCGAACTGGCCGATCGCCTGGGCGAGGTCAGCGATCAGCCCTTCCGCGTCGCGGTGTGGCAGAGCTGGGCGAAGCGGTACGGGTTCAAGACCCCGGACGACTGGCAGCGGCTCATCTCAAGCTCGGACCCGGCGACGATGAGGATTCGGGACGAGATCTCTCAGCGCACCCGTGAGGACATGATCGACTTCAACACGATCACGCCTTCCGAGCGCCAGCACATCACCCGCTTCTTCTACTTGTGGGCGTTCACGCGAGGCTTCATCAAGTGGCCGCTGACCTTTGTGCGCGAGTACCCGGAGCGAGCGGGCGTCATCTCGGCGCTCTCGAACGCCGGGGTCGGACAGCAGGACGAGCCCTACCCGGGAGCCTGGAACGACCCCAGGATCGCCGCCTCCATGCCGGGGCCGATGGGGACGCGCTGGGACATCTCCTCCTGGGCTCCGGCCTCGGGTGCGGTCGAGGCGGCGAACTCACTCTGGGGGCTCCTGCACGGAGATGTCTCCCCACTCGTCAACTACATGAACCCGGCGGTGTCGCTTGCGGGGAAGTCGGCCTTCGACCCGATCGGGCAGAAGGGCTGGGGTTACTGGGGGCAGCAGATCGCGGCCAACTACGTCCCGCCCGCACTCCAGGCGGCGATCCCGGGGATCACGCCCGCTCGCTCTCGCCAGAAGCAGCCGAACGCGATCACCGATCTCATCGGGCGCATCCCCGTCGTCGGCGGGCCGCTCGCCGCGATCGACCCGTACACGTCCGAGTTCGGGCGCTTCGCCCGCCCGCGCTACTCGCCGGGGAACTTCCGCAAGTACCAGGCCGACGTTCAGAAGATGAAGGCGAACGTCGTCGCACTCGGGAACCGCGTGCCAGCTCCTCGCTTCCCGCAGCTCGATCCGGCTCGTTCGCTCCTCGCCTACAACCGCAAGCGCGAGTACGAGTCGCGACTCATGCGTGGGATCGTCGCCCGCGAGGGGCGCTCGAAGCTCTCGAACCTGGAGCGGGCGGTCATCGACCTGGCCGTCCTGCAAGAGACTGACCCGGCGATGCAGGGGAAGCAGCTCCCGAGCGAGGCCCAGCTCTCGAAGCAACCGGATGCGTGGCTCGGCCAGTACGCCGACTCGATCGAGAAGTACATGTTCACCGCCCGCTCCGAACTCCAGTCGGCAGCGACGAGGGCGAAGAACGAGGCCGCGAAGCGCCGCCAGCAGGCGCAGGTGCAGCGGTGAACTTCGGCGGCTTCCTCTCCTCGGCGGCGAGGAGGGTCGGTGTCGATCCGCTGGCGGCGAGAGCCGTCGCTGCCGTCGAGGGCGGGATCAGGGGTTCGGTCGGCGATCTCGGGACGAGCTTCGGCCCCTGGCAGCTCCACTGGGGCGGGGCGATGCCGCGTCGCTTCTGGGGCAGCCGCGCTGCGTCGCAGGCGTTCGCCAACTCGCCAGCCGGGATCTCCTACGCGCTCCGGCAGATGTCGGGCGTGGCGCGAGGGTTGCACGGTCGAGCTGCGGTCGAGGCGATCGTCCGAGGTTTCGAGCGTCCGGCTGATCCGGCAGGCGAGATCGCTCGGGCGATGGGGCACTACGGCGGGCAGCTCGCCGGGGGCGTGATGGGCGCTCTCCCCGCCGCTCCGAAGATCCCCTCCTTCAACGCCGCCGCGCTTCCCGACATCGCTGGAAAGCTCTCCTTTGCCCCGCCGAAGATCCCCGGCCTGGGCACGCTCCCCGGACTTCCTGGACTTCCCCTGATCCCCGGCCTGGGCTCCTTCCCGACGCCCTACGTCGCACCGCCGCCGACCTTCAACATCGTGGACAAGGTGCGGGCGGCTGCCGGTGGGCTCGTCCACCCGATCGGCGCGTTCGCCAACCGAGCGGTCAGGGCGGCGGCGACCCAGATCGGGAAGCCGTACCAGTTTGGCTCCGGCCCCTCGACGGCGAGCTTCGACTGCTCCGACCTGATCCAGTGGTCGTACAAGCAAATGGGGATCAACCTCCCGCGCACGACCTTTCAGCAGATCCACATGGGGCGAGCGATCAACCCCGCCACGCAGCCACTCCAGCCCGGGGATCTTGTCTTCCCCTCGCCGCATCACGTCGTCATGTACGTCGGCAACGGGAAGGTCATCGCCGCCCCGCACACCGGCACCGTCGTCCAGTACCAGCGTCTC
>Ga0126383_10001799_pt1 | contig 13522 bp, 14 predicted proteins | sample PanSoiMetPlot_35_FD_96882 | JGI IMG/M metagenome (GOLD analysis project Ga0126383, IMG submission 96882) | Tropical forest soil microbial communities from Panama - MetaG Plot_35 | ecosystem: Environmental > Terrestrial > Soil > Tropical forest > Bulk soil | place: Panama | collected 2016-02-17
GAGAAGACGTCTGCGGAAATCGTGCAGAGACAGAAATGGTTCCGGGAAGGCAAGTTCCGCGAAGCTGTTTCAGCTGCGATAGACCGGGAAGCCATTGTGCGGCTGGTCTACCAGGGGCGCGGGGCTCCCTTGTGGGGTTTGGTCACGCCGGGCAATCGCCGCTGGCAGGATGAGAAGCTGCCGCATCCTGCGCGCTCGCTGGACCGAGCGCTTGGGCTCTTGAAGGAAGCTGGTTTTTCTTGGACCACCGCGTCCAACGGCGAATCAGCGCTCGTGGACTCCGGCGGCAAACCCGTGGAGTTCTCGATGATCACGAGTTCGTCCAACGCCGACCGGGCTAAGATGGCCGCGTTGATTCAGGATGACTTGAAGCAACTGGGGATGCGCGTGCAAGTTGTGCCGCTCGAGTTTCGGTCGCTTCTTGATCGCGTCACGCAAACCAAGGAGTACGACGCGTGCGTGCTCGGGATTGTAAGCACGGATGCAGACCCAAACGTGGACATCAATGTGTGGCTATCACGCGGCGGCACGCATCTGTGGAACCCTTCGCAAGCCCATCCCGCCACATCCTGGGAAGCAGAGATCGATCGTTTAATCGATGAGCAGAAGTATGCCCGCACGTTCGAACAACGAAAGACGCTGTACGACCGCGCGCAGGAACTCCTTTGGGAATACCAGCCCATGATTTTTCTGGCCAGCCCGGATATTCTAACGGGAGCCAAGAAGTCGGTCGGCAACTTCCGCCCAGCGGTGCTCGAACCTTATGTACTGTGGAACGTGGAGCAGCTGAATCTCAAAAATAAAGCGGTAAACGCCACGCGATGAGTCCCACAGGCTCAAGAACTAGGAAGACCGAGTCGGTCGGTTGGGACGACACGCTTCTCGTCAGGGAGTGCCTGGCCGGCAAGGAAGAAGCCTGGGCTCGGCTCATCGACAAGTACAAAGCCTTGATTTATTCCATCCCGGTGAAATACGGACTGTCGCCGCAGGAGGCGGCGGACGTTTTTCAGGCTACCTGCACGGAACTCTTGGTGCGCTTGCCCGAACTGCGTGAGCCGCGCGCGCTTCCGAAATGGCTGATGCAGGTGGCTCACCACGAGAGTTACCGCTGGAAGCGGCAGAGCCGCCGGGTGGTCAGCCGGGACTCCGATCAAGATCTGCCCGAGCCAGAAATCCCGCCCATAGCCGAAGACTTGGTGCAGCAAACACAGGAAGAGCAGATCCTGCGGGAAGCCATGGCCTCGCTCACTCCGCAGTGCCGTCGACTGATGGAGCTGCTCTTTTATGAAGATCCCGCGCGGCCCTACGCGGAAGTTGCCAGGGAGCTGGGGCTGGCCGTAGGCTCTATTGGATTCACGCGTCAACGATGCATCGAGCGGCTTCGCCGGCAACTCGAGGATTTGGGTTTTTCCGATGCCCGGAACCCGTACTAAGGACCCTACGCGCAATTCAATCGCCGAGTTGGCCGAGCTTTCCTCAGAGGCCGATCGTCGCAAGTTTTTCACCCGGCATCGCGGCCTGATTCGCAAAGAATTTGTCGAGCAGCTCGCTGAGTTGGTGGTTGAAAGGGTTCGTGTCAGTACCCAGGAAGCTCTGCGTCTTGCGGAAGCAGCCATCCTGGTCGCCCGGCGTCTAAAACGCAAAGATGCTCTGGCGCCGAGCTTGCGTGCGAAGGCCAACGCTCTCTATTCCTCGGGTGACAACCGCGCGGCCATGGAGTACCACCAGCGGGCCTTTCAGTTATACGAATCGTTGGGCGATTGGAAAGAGGCTGCCCGCACTCTCAGCACCTCCCTTCAACCGCTCATCTTGCTCGGAGAATATGACCAAGCGTTCCACGCCGCGGAACGAGCCAGAGAAATATTCACACGCCTTGATGACCGGCGGCGCCTGGCCCGGCTGGAGATCAACGTCGGCAACATCTATCACCGGCAGGACCGGTTTGAAGAATCGATCGCCCATTACGAGCGCGCCTATCAGGGGTTGCTGCCCTACAAGGACGTCGAAGGAATCGCCGTCGTCCTTAGCAACATGGCGGTCTGTCTGATTAGCCTGAACGATTTTGCCCGCGCTCTCGCCACTTACCAGAGAGCCCGCGCTTTCTGCCTCCAGCACAACATGCCGTTGCTTGTCGCTCAGGCAGACTACAACATCGCCTATTTGTATTACCTGCGTGGCGAATACAGCCGGGCGATTGAGGCGCTCTACGTCGCAAGGCGTGCTTGCGAAGCCACCGGCGACGCGTACCATTTTGCGCTTTGCCATTTGGATTTGTCCGACATCTACCTGGAGCTGAATCTCAGCGAAGAAGCCCGCGAGATGGCCAACGAAGGCTTCCGTCGTTTCCAAAAGCTGGGTATGGGCTACGAAGCGGCAAAGACTCTGGCCAACGAAGCTACCGCTTACGGCCAGCAGGGAAAAACGATGCAGGCGCTGGAGCGCTTTGTGAAGGCTCGCGAAATCTTCGTGCGCGAGGACAACCTGGTTTGGCCGTGGCTGATTGACCTGTACCAGGGTTTGTTGTTGTTCGAGGAAGGGCGTTATTTCGAGGCCAGGCGCTTGTGCACTTCGGCTGCGGCTTTTTTCGATCAATCAGCGCTCTCGGGAAAAGCCGTACTGGCGCATCTTCTTCTCGCCCAGATTGCTTTCCAAGTGGATGATCTTCGAGGGGCCGACGAGGAAACCCGCGCAGCCATTGCCAAGCTCTCCGGGCTTCAGACGCCGGTGCTGGTTTACCAGGCGCATTTCCTCGAAGGAGAGATCGCTCGCGCGCGCGGCGAGCGGCAAGCGGCGCACCGCGCCTATTTGGAGGCCCGCCGTGCGCTTGAAACGCTCCGCAGCAGGCTGCAGGGCGAAGAGCTCAAGATCTCCTTTGTCAAAAATAGGATGCAAGTTTATGAGGCCCTGGTCGCTCTTTATTTGAGTGGCGGGGACGCCGGGGCTTCCGACGAGGAGGCGTTCGCCTGCATCGAAGCGGCGAAATCGCGCAACATGATCGAAATGATTTTTCAAAGCGGCCAGAGCCTTCCGCTAGGAGAGACCGGGCAAAGCGATCTGGTCCGGCGCATCCGCGATTTGCGCGAAGAACTCAATTGGTATTATCACCGCATTGAGCTCGAACAATTGCGGCCCGAAGCGCACTCGCGCCAGAACCTCGAAAACCTTCAGGTGATCGCGCAATCGCATGAAAAGGAGCTGCTGCGCACCTTGCGTGAGCTGCCCGCTCATGAACGAGAAAATGCCACTCTCGAAGCGTCGGCCGATTTTTCAATGAAGACCCTCCAGGCTACCTTGCCGCAAGGTGCGACGCTCATCGAGTATTTCATCGCCGGCGAGCAGTTGGTTGCCGCCATCATTTCTCGGGACGGTGCGCGAATTGTCCCGGTGACCATGCTTTCCCGGGTGACTCATCTCCTGCAATTGCTCCGCTTTCAAGTCTCCAAATTCCGCATGGGGAACGATTACGTGAGGCGATTCGAAGAAGCGCTGTTGCGCGCCACGCAGAGTCACTTGGAATCGCTCTACAGCGAACTCATCGCTCCTGTGCGCATGTTCGTCAGCGGAACCCACCTCATTTTCGTTCCTCACGGCCCTCTTCACTTCCTGCCCTTCCACGCTTTGAAAAACCGGGACGAATATCTCTCGGATGCCTTTACGGTTTCTTATGCGCCGAGCGCAACGGTTTTCTCTCTGTGCCAGCAGAAGGCGACAAGCGCCGCTCCCGCCTCACTGGTCCTGGGGATTGCCGATGAACGAGCGCCGCAGATTCTTGACGAAGTGCGTTCGGTAAGCTCCCTGCTGCCACGTTCTTCCCTGCACCTCGGTGAGCAGGCCACCGCCTCCTTGCTTCGTGAAAAGGGGCCCGAGAGCGGGCTGCTACATATCGCCACGCATGGGGTATACCGCCAGGACAACCCCATGTTTTCAGGGATTCGCCTGGGCGACGGATATCTGAATTTGTATGACCTCTACCAAATGAAGTTAAACGCCAGGCTGGTTACCCTGAGCGGCTGCGCTACCGGCATGAATTTTGTGGCTGCCGGGGACGAGCTGTTGGGCCTTCAGCGCGGCCTGTTTTGCGCCGGGGCGACCACCTTGCTGCTTTCCTTATGGGACGTTCACGACGAAAGCACAGCCCAGTTGATGGGCCATTTCTATAAGCACTACATCGAGGGCGATGATATGGCTGAGTCCTTGCAGCACGCCATGCGGGAACTGCGCCAGTCCAGGCCCCACCCGTTTTACTGGGCGCCTTTCGTTCTTGTCGGCAAACTAAATCATTCTACAGGGCTTACCTAAAGCTCTTTCCTGCTTATTTTCCAGGTATTTTTTGACCCTTTTCTAGCCCTTATAAACCGAGTGTTGGTGAATCATTCCTGGGCTACCGGAGGGAGTGGCCGGGATGTCGAAAAGACAGCGGGGGGAACGATGAAGCATTTTACGACGGAGGAATGGATCGATTTCGTGAATCAGGCGGTTTCTCCGAGAGATCGGGAAGAAATGGAGAACCATCTGAAAGAAGGGTGTAAACGCTGCCGGGAGGCCGTTTCCATCTGGCAGCGCGTACAGACGTCGGCGGCTGCGGAACGGAACTACCAACCGCCTGCCGATACCCTACGGATCGTCAAGGCAGCTCTTGTGAGCGCTAATCTCGGGGGCCAAAGAAAGGAATCCAGGAGCCGGATCTCGGTCCTCTTCGACAGCCTCTTACAGCCCGTTGTCGAAGGAGCCCGGTCGGCGGCTACTGATGCCAGACAAATGCTCTACCGCGCCGATCCGTTTCAAATTGACTTGCAAATTGAAGCCAAGCCCGGCAGCGACGATCTACAGGTCACTGGCCAGCTACTGGATTTGAGCAATCCCGGGATTGCCGGCAAAGATGTGAACATTACTCTATCTAATCTGCGCGGTCACGTGGTGCATGCCGTGAGCAATCAGCATGGAGAATTTACTTGCGACATCAAAAACAGTGGCGACCTGCAAATAACTTTTTCGAGTCCGCATGGCGAGCCCATCGTGATTTCGCTGCGCGATGCGCTCGGTCGCCTTTCGCAGGATGACAAATGATCTGGAGCGCCCCTCAATTTGGCCCCGCGGTGCGGCTTTGGTACGAAGGTACCGCAGCCGATGGCTAGCTTGGGTGGGCCTGAAGGCCCGGTCGTACTATTGGAACAGAAGGATCGTCCGGCGAAACTCGCTGGGCCATCCGCCAACCAATAGCTGAGGAATCCACGTCTAGGAGCCCCTTTCGAGGGTCGTGACCTATGAAACGCAGGACTACGATAATCTTTGCGATGATCGTACTGATGCTGGTTTGTTCCAAGCCCGCAGCTGCCGAGAGCCGGTATATCGTGCAAACCAATGGCGGGTTGTCCTCCGTCCTGAATCTTTGCAATCTCCTTGGGTGTCAGGTTCAAGGAGCTCTGGACGGCCAGATTGGCAAGACCTTTTTGGTGACTTCCACCGGCAATCTCCTCGCCAATCTGGTTAACGGCACGCTTACTCTCGTCGAATCCGCGCTTGGAATCGTCAGCGTGGAGCCGGACAACCTCCTGGCGATGCCTCTGCCGGCGTTGCCCAGCGTCCCTTCGGGCTTGTCGGACACGGCGCCGGTCAATTACTACGGAGCCGTAGTGTGGCACGGCTATGCGGCGCAGCCTGCGGCGCAGATCATCCGCCTTCAGGACGCACAAAATGGTTTTGGGATCAGCGGTACGGGCATCGTGGCTTTAATCGACACCGGCGTGGACCCAAATCACCCTGTTTTGTCTCCTGTCCTTCTGCAAGGCTACGATTTCACGCGAAACCAGCCGGGTGCCTCCGAGTGGCTCGACGTAACGGGAACAACCGATGACAATCGGGGGCAGAGCCAGCAAGCGGGTTTTGTCCAACAGTCCACGGCTGCCGTCCTCGATCAATCCACTGCGGCCGTTCTCGACGGCTCGCCCTATGTTGCCTTTGGGCACGGCACGATGACTTCCGGGCTGGTCCACCTTGTCGCGCCGCAGGCTACCATCCTCCCGCTCAAAGCCTTCTCAGCGAATGGGACCGGCTATCTCTCGAACATCGTGGCGGCTCTTTATTACGCGGTCCAGAATCACGCCAATGTGGTGAACATGAGCTTCGACCTCAGCTCTTCGTCGCCCAGTTTGCAGCAGGCAGTCTCTTACGCGAATAAGGCCGGCGTGGTGCTTGTGGCAGCAGCCGGTAACGAGAACACGAGCACACGCGTCTATCCCGCCGCCATGGGCGGCAACGTTGTGGGCATTGCCTCAACGACCGATTGGGACACCCGCTCTTCGTTCTCCAACTATGGTTCCGCGGACGTCTGGATTGCCGCTCCCGGGGAAAACATCATCAGCACCTACCCCGGGGGAACCTATGGCAGCGAATCGGGCACCTCTTTCAGCTCTCCACTTGTTGCCGGTACCGTAGCCCTGCTTCTCAGTGCCAAACAGTCGGGTTTTAAACAATCGCAAGTTGCCAACGCCCTGGCGAACGCACAAGTTCTAACGCCGGAACTGAATCACGGCCGGCTTAACGTCTATCAAGCCGTTTCCGCATGGGTGAACAGCTCCACCTCAACTTCAACGCCAAGCTCATGTTCCTTGCTCTGCTTGTAGTTGCTGATGTCGAAGGGCCAAATTCCGGCGCCGACGGGAAGCTCTCCGCTTCTTGTGGCGCCGGAGTCCCTGCGGATCAAGCAACTGGAAGAGCAAGCTTCGGCGCTGCGCAGCTCCGTGATCTGCGCTTTTAACCAGCTCCTTGACCTGAAAGATCTCAACACCGGAGTTCATAGCACACGTCTGGCGGAATGGGGGATGCGTGTCGGGCAGGAGCTCGGTCTCGAAGAAGCCGCACTTCAGAATCTGGAAGTCGCGGCACTTCTCCACGATATTGGCAAGGTGGGTATACCGGATTCTATTCTTCGCAAGCCGGGGCGCCTCAACGATGAAGAATATGCACTAATGAAGAAACACCCCGAATACGGCTGGGCAGTTCTCCGCATGCTTCCCGGATTTGAGCGCGCCGCACTTGATATTCTTCACCACCACGAGTTTTTCGACGGAAAAGGTTACCCCGCGGGCCTCAAAGAGACAGAGATTCCTATCGTGTCGCGCATTGTCTCGGTGACGGACGCCTTTGACGCCATGGTCTCCTCGCGTCCGTACCGCAAAGGTCTGCCCTTTGAAGAGGCCATGCGGCGACTTTCCGAGTCGAGCGGCACGCAGTTCGATCCTGCGGTGGTGAAGTGCTTTCTGTCCTTCGCCCGGGAAGAGATGCCTACCGTTTTTGCTGCGGCTGGCACCACGGTCGGCACCGCCCTTTGATCGGTCTAGCTTCAGAGTGAACCAAGTTCTGCTGTTTTGTTCCACACCCGAGCTCATCGGGAGCAGGCGATAATCTCGTTCCGACAGTTGATGTCTACGTGGTTGAGCCTAAATCGCCCTGGTCTTGGATTTCGACTGGCCCAGCATCTGACGCATCGCCACGGTCGATCCGGGGGCTCGTTTCTCCCTCCAGGCTTCCAGCCGTTGGCAGGTCTCTTCAATGTTTTGGAACAGGCGGGGATTCTTAAAGGCGGCGCGCCAGGTCGGAACGATCGTGCGCATGCGGTCCCACACCACCCAGATTTCTCCATTGCTCTCAAAGAAAAGTTCGTCGTTGATCAAGCCGCGATTCACGATGCTCGCAACCATTTCCCAGTAACTAATCACCATGCGGATGTAAGTATTCTCTTCGCTGCCTTGGGGGTACTTCTCCATCATGTCTTCCGGGGAAGTGGGATGGAAGTTGTCGGTAAACCAGGCCCGCGCTTGCCGCAGCCGCGCTTCGCGGCGTAAATCGTAGAGCCGCAACATCAGGTTCACTTCATCGTACGAGATCTGGGCCATGGCGAGTCCTCCTCAGCTACCTCGCAGTATCCGATTGCGCGGCTTCCTGCAAGGAACGAGAAACGCCGGTAAGTTCGATGCGCTGGACGCTCGAAACGGGTATCCCCTGCTTCAGAAGCTCTGCTTGAATTCGGCGCCGTAGCTCTCTGGCCACTTCATCCTGTCGCGTCGGCGCAGTTCGCACCTGCAGCCGAATCGTGGAAGCGGTTCGGTCAAAATCTTGCACACCCAGGATCCGAGGGCCGTCCACAAGGGCCTGGGCCCACGCCGGATCCGCTCGCAACGCCGCAGTCGCCGTTTCCAGAGCTCTTACGGTTTTCTCGACGGACGTTTCCGGAGCCAGCGAAACATCCACGAACGCTTGCGACCAGTCACGGCTCAGATTACTGACCATGCGAATCTCGCCATTGGCGATGGTCACGAGCGCTCCGCGGGCATCGCGAAGGACTGTCCGGCGGAGCGTGAGATGTTCCACGCGGCCGGTGTACTCAGAAATCTGCACGGTGTCGCCCACGACGTATTGGTCTTCCAGAACTATATAAAACCCGGTAATCACGTCACGAACTAGGTTTTGGGCTCCGAAGCCCAGAGCCAAGCTGGCAAGACCCGCAAAGGTTATTGCCGCTGTGATGTCAAAGCCCAGTAGCTTAAGGGCTGTCAGAATGGCGATGACCCAGACTACTTTGCTCCCGGTACTGTAAACGATTCCCGCAAGAGTGCGTGTTTGTTGCTCGCGGAACTGCGAGTGGCGAGTTTGCGAAGTCGCTGGCTTGACGATAAGTTTAGTTAGCGTACCGAGCAGCCTGTTAACCAGCAGCGCAAGGACGAAGATGCCCACCAGTCGAAGGGCAGTGGGAATGGTGAAATCCACCGAATGATAGAAAGAACTTGGCATGATTTCTATGAGAGGGGGAGTATAACATTGGAAGGGGTTCCGCAGAGGTGCAGTGGTTCGTGCGTTGGCCAAACGTGAACAACAGGCATAAGGGAGTTTTGGATGATGGAATCACGACGAGAATTTCTTACCGTACTTCTGGCTTCGGGCCTGCCCATCGCAGCCATGAATTCTTCCATGCATGCGCAAGGTGGCGGCGGAGCTCAGCCCTCGCCAAAGCCAGTGCAGAAGGACGAAGACGCCGATGAACCCAAGATCGACTCCAAATTGCTGCTGGAGGCTAATCAGAAGGACATCAAGAAAAGCGTTGAGCGGCTTTTTCATTTGGCAAATGAATTGAAGACCGAGGTGGAAAAAACCGATTCTGTGCAGGTGCTTTCCTTGGCCATGGTCAAGAAAGCCGAAGAAATTGAAAAGCTTGCGAAAAGCATACGTTCCCGTACGATCGGGTAGTCCGGCAGTCGCATTCAGCTCAAGCGGATTAGACCGGATGGAATCCTTAGGTCAAATCGGTTTCGTGCCCTAAGTGATCTGGAGAATGCCGACCGCGAGCCCGTAGCTCGGCTGGATAGAGCGCTCGTATCCGGAACGAAAAGCCCCACCAGGCCTGAACGTTTTCAATTCCATAGCCGCTGCCTAGTCTGGCCGAATTTACCGTTTTGGGCGAAGGGTGCAAAAACCTATGCAAAACGGAATCGTTCCGTTCCACTAGCTTAGGCCGCTTCGATGGAATGCTGCGCGCAGTGCCACATCCCGTCGTCAGCATCGAGACTTTCGATGGCTCCAACAACAAGCCCGACAGGCGTTCGCAGCAACGTCCGCGACAGGTCCGAACTGCCTTCGACTGTGCGGTTCCGGGCGAGGAGTTGCATCACAGGTGTACTCATCTACTTGACATCAGGCCCCTTTCGGTTAAGTCTCTTTGCGCGAGTCGCAAGGAATGCAATCAATGACTGAGATGACACCTGAGCAGAAACGTGCTCTTGCTGCTTTCCTTCGTGAACACATGAGGCTAATCGCCGAGAATCTCGCTTTGGGAGCTATCCTGGATTCCAGCGCTGCGCATGAGCAGGCTCCGGTCGATTGGCAGGACAATCTTGAGCAGCTGCGTCAAACCCCTGAGTATCGTGCCATCGTCGAAGAATTCGAGCCGCAGATTGCTCAAATTGAGCGAGGCGATGCTGAAAGCGACCTGATTGAGTCGCTTCAAAGACTCCTTGGAGGAAGGGCGGTAAACTAGGTTTTGCCACTAAGTTCTGCGGGGCATTCTGTCCAACTTCTTGGACCAGCTTGTGACGGCGCGATGTGGGTGGATGACTTGGATTTCCAATCGCGGGCGGCAGCTGCCGAGCTACTTAGTGCAGCAAGGCAAATACATTCTGGGAAATCACTCCGGATAATCAGCTCCTGCTGTTCACTAACCTATGTGACGCCGACAAGATGCCGTCGGGGCGGCCCTGATTAGTCCTGCCGGACAATTGCTCAAGGTCGGTATCAAGCTAAACATAGCGATCTGTCCGAAATGGACGGCCACTGAATCTGATCTGGAAGGTTTAGACCACCGCATTACGCGTCTCCGACTTCTCCTGGAGTCGCTCGCTCGGCAAATTCGCGACGCGACTTACCTCACTTTTGAACCGAAGATTTCATGTCGAGACGCTCAGAGAAGTGCCAAGCTCGTCCTCGACGCCCTCGGAAAAACGGAACTCAAGACAATCATCCCGCGTATCATGACAGAGGAGTTCGGCATGTTCTGTGGGGAGGATTCATGTTCTGCGATCAGTGTGGTGCGCCTCTGCAACCGGGTCAGCAGCGTTGTGCTCGATGCGGCAAAGAAGTGATTAGGCGCATCGAGGCGGTCTATGTTCAGAAAAATCGCGTGCAGGAACACGTGCGGTTGCTCGGGATTCTTTGGATGGCGTACACCGCGCTGCATGTTGTCGGCGGAATCATTCTGATTGCGATCTCCCACACTCTGTTCGGCCGCTTCAGCCAGGCGGGACCGCCTCCCGAAGTCACAAGCTGGCTGCGCCCGTTTCTCACCGTTATTGGATACCTGATTCTAGCTAAAGCTGCCGCCGGCCTTATTGCCGGTTTGGGGTTGCTGCAACGCGAACCCTGGGGAAGGACTCTGGCCCTGGTCGTGGGTTTCATCTCGCTGTTCAACATTCCTATCGGGACCGCACTAGGTGTTTACACACTTTGGGTACTCTTGCCGGCGCGATCCGACGAGGAGTATCGCGCCTTTTCGCAGGCACAAGCGGCGTAGCCTGCTTGCACCCGGCTGATTAGGCACGCGGCGGCGCAATTGCAGGAATCAGCAGCCAGTTCTAAACCCGCTGAAGAGCGATGTCGCTCTGTTGGTAGACCAGCCGATTCGTAAGCATGCTTCACAATTCGATCGTAAGAAGATGAAAAAGGAAGTTTGATTAACTCCGGCCCTTGTTTTCTACGGTTGATGAGTGAAGCCTTGGAGAAAATGTTTGGCCGTATCGCTTTTCGAGGAAAGTGGCGCGCCTTAGGGGACGATTTTAGAACTCTTCCGTTCGTGCCCTCCTTGCTCTCTGGGCGACGAGCTTGGAACTTCCGACGGTCTTCAACTGGCCAGGGTATTTCTTTTGGGCGGCCGAGGCGCTACTAGGCTGTGCCCGTACCCTATTCCCATTCATAGCCGAGCGAGATCGGCGTTGCGTGCTCTCTCCAAAATCTAACCATTACGACCATGGTATAATGACCATGGTTTGTATTTGACAGGTGCCAACATGAAAAAGATGCCCGCAGGTTCCTTCAAGACCAACTGTCTTGCCGTCATGGACGAGGTTCAGACCAAACGCGAAACGGTCGTCATTACCAAGCATGGCAAGCCCGTGGCTAAACTTGTTCCCGTCGATCAGCAAACGGACGAAATCTACAACTTCCTCGCAGGCAAGGGAAACATCGCCGGTAATGTCATATCGCCGGCTCTTTCCTTGGAAGAGTGGGGTGAACTGAAGTGATTCTCGTCGACACTCACGTCGTGGTGTGGTTGGCCTTTGGCCAGGAGCAAATCTCCCGACGGGCGAGGACTGCGATTGACCGTGCGCGCAAGAACGCGGAGGGCCTGGCCATCTCGGGTATCACTCTGATGGAACTGGCGACGCTTGTGAGCAAGGGCCACGTCGGGCTAGGCATAAGCCTCGAATCCTTCCTGCAGGAAGTTGAGTTGCGGTTTGTGGTTCTGCCCATAAACGCCCGCGTGTGCGCCCGCGCTGTGACGCTGCCTGAGTCTTACCCCAAAGATCCTGCAGACCGAATCATCGGAGCTACGGCGCTGGTCGAGGGACTGACCTTGCTTACGGCCGACCGCAAGATACAACGGTCCAAAACTGTCCTGACGATTTGGTAGTAAATCGGCCCGGGGACGGCGCGGAAGATTTACTGCTGTCGATGACCCCTTGTTCAGTGGCGCGCCCGGTGAGATTCGAACTCACGACCCCATGCTCCGGAGGCATGTACTCTATCCATCTGAGCTACGGGCGCGTGCCATAAGTCTACCACTAACTCGCCTTCGCCTTCTTCTCAAGGGCTTTCTGCCCGGCGCTAACCAAACGCTTTCTTCAACTGCGCCATCGCCTCAGCGGTTTTCTCGGGCCGCGCTTTGATTTAAAAACCCATCGTGGTACGAACGTTCGCGTGACGTAGGATTTGCGATCCAGCAACGTAGGCCCGCCATGCATGAGATCCGGAAAAGCGTAGTCCCAGAAACGTTTGGTGCTACTTGTCACCTTCTGGGAGAGCTGCTGGTCACAGAGGTTCGTTGGACAGAAAACATCAGTCCTCACGGCGAGTCGTCAAGAGTGCCGGCCTTGCGGCTCTACTCGGGGCGGCGCTTCAACTCTAACGGTATCGCAGATGCCGCCGTGGCTTCGGCGCAGCTCTCCTCGCAGAATTGTTGCATGAGAACGTGTTCAGGCGTATTGTTATCGATGAGACTGTAACTACATTGTAAATTCCGCAGTTAATGTGTTCTGAAAACATGAGCACGGTCGAAAACATCACGTTCATGGTTATCCGTGGGGTCATTGCCCTTGCGATTGTAGGCCTCGGGTTCTACTGCGTTGCACAGGGCATCCATTTTTTCGCCCTCCCGCGAGTCGAAGCCGAGCAGATTCGCATTCACTTTATCGGTTTGGACATTACAGCAAGTGGGCTGGGGGCTGTCTTTTTTGCGGTGGGCCTCGCCGTATGCTACCTAGGGCAGCGGGCAGCTCTCATGCGCAATGAATCAACGAGGGGAACGCCTCTCTGGACGCCAACGCGTCCCGAAATCCCCGCGTTGCCAGAGCTAACTACCGTCCTTGATGCCCTCCAACGTACCGCAGCGCGGATGCAACCGGCCCAAGCAAAAGAGGGAATAGGAATGAGCGTTGCAGAAGGCCGCATGGCGATCCCTACCGCCGCACGCCAGCTCCCCTCCGCACACCGAACGTCGGAGTCGATAACCTTTGCGGAAGGTGCCCGCAAGCCCCCCACGCGCACCGACTGAGCGTCTGCCTGCAAGAGGGCGAGACTCATTGCTCCCTGTTTGTTTTGACAGTTCCAGCAATGCTCCCCGGGAACTAGCCTTGTCCCGCGTGAAGCCGAAGGAGGTGGCCACCCCTCGAGGTTTTTCTCCCTGAAAACAGGCCGCCTCCTTCATCCTTTCAGAAAGCAGTGATAAGGCTCCCGCGTTCCGCGTATCCCCAAGCGCGGA
>Ga0126383_10001800_pt1 | contig 13521 bp, 13 predicted proteins | sample PanSoiMetPlot_35_FD_96882 | JGI IMG/M metagenome (GOLD analysis project Ga0126383, IMG submission 96882) | Tropical forest soil microbial communities from Panama - MetaG Plot_35 | ecosystem: Environmental > Terrestrial > Soil > Tropical forest > Bulk soil | place: Panama | collected 2016-02-17
CAAGGCGGTGCTGTTTTCGGCGCACCTCGATCACCTGGGCGTGGGGAATCCGGTGAATGGGGACGCGATTTATAACGGCGCCGACGACGACGCCTCGGGCGTGACGGCGGTGCTGGAGCTGGCGCGGGTGTTGGGAAGGGGCGCCAAGCCGCGCCGTATTGTCCTGTTTGCCCTGTTTGGCAGCGAAGAGTTGGGCGGACTGGGGTCGCAGTATTTTCGCGAGCATCCGCCGCTGCCGTTGCCGGAAATGGCGGCCAACCTGGAGTTTGAGATGATCGGGCGACCGGATGTGGCGGTGAAGCCCGACCAGTTGTGGCTGACGGGATGGGAGCGTTCGAACCTGGGTCCGGTGCTGGCGGCACACGGAGCGAAGCTGGTGCAGGATCCGCATCCCAAAGAGAATTTCTTTGCGCGCTCGGACAACTATGAACTGGCGCTCAAGGGCGTGGTGGCGCAGACCATTTCAAGTTACGGCTTGCACGCGGATTATCACCAGCCGAGCGATGAGGTCGGGAAGCTGGATTTCGCACACATGGAACAGGCGATCGGGTCGCTGTTGGGGCCGGTGAAGTGGCTGGTGAACTCCTCGTTTACCCCGGAATGGTCTAAGGGTGGGAAGCCGTAACCGCTTCGCTGGTTGTCCGTCGTGGTCTTTGGCGAAGGCAATAGCCACGCGGCGCTTACCACATACGACTTGTGATTCCCGGACGCAGCGAGGTACCTGCAGTTGGCATGGCGCAGGGAGAATCGAGATCCCTCGCTGTGTTCGACTACCGGCCCGGGTATGGTGTTGTCGCAGCGCGCGGCTGGCGGGGTCTCGTGCCGGCACAGGTACACAGGTTTCTTATTCGGCCAAGGACAACGACTAGTTCGCCCGCTTGGCTTTGGCGATGCGCTCGTCGATGGGCTTGCGTCCGGCGAAGCCTTCGCTGACGCCGTGCCAGTGAGTGATTTCCCTCTCGCCTAATTTCCAGCAAAGAAGAACTGTGCGTCCGTCGACTTCACAGGGGAAGTCGAGGAGTCCGATATCCAGGTCCTTGACCTGGACGCCGATCGCGTCGATTTCGGCGACGGCGTCTTTCACGCGCTGGACGGTCTTCTCGCGCTCGGCCTTGCGGCGGGCGAGCGTGACGATGTTGATGAAAAGGCCCCCGCTGAGGAAGACACGGTGGGCGAGGTCCTGGAATTCGTTGTCGACGGACTCGATGAACTTCTTGCCGTCGATGGCAGTGCGCAGCAAAGATTCAAGGACGGGTAGAAGCGTTTGCGCTTCCTGCAAAGTGAACGTTCTGTCGGGCATGGCGTTTTCTTATTTTACTGCAGTCGCTGGTCGTTCGTCGTTGCTCGTTGGCGGGCAGAGGTAATGCGCGTGTGGTTACGGAAGAAAAACCGGTCAGCATTCGGCATTACGCCAAAGCCGACAACCGCTAAGGGAGCGCGGTCCCGGGAGGCCTGGCGACGATTGACGTTGTAAGCAGGCCGATGCCCCAGTAGACGAGTACGCGAGAGCGAGGCTCAGGGCGGGAGGTGCAGCTGCCGCCAGGTGAGGGCGGAACGTCCTCCATTGTCGGTCGGTTGTTTCTTTTCCAGCCAACCAACAAGGAACGGCCAACGAGTGGTTAGGAGATTTCGAGCATGCGGTCAAGGGCTACCCGGGCCCAGTGTTTGACGTCGTCTTTAACTTTGATTTGGTTAACCACGTTGCCTTCGACCAGGTTCTCGAGGGCCCAACAGAGGTGTTGCGGGGAGATGCGGAACATGGTGGTGCAGAGGCAGCCGGAGTCATCGAGGGTGATCACCCGCTTCCCCTCTTTCACGAATTCTCTGCCCATGCGGTTGACGAGGTGTATTTCCGTGCCCACCGCGAACATTGTTCCTTCCGGGGCCTGGCGGATCATCTTCAGCAGGCCTTCGGTCGAGCCGATCCCGTCGGCTTTCTGGCAGACTTCCCAGCGGCATTCGGGATGAACGATGACGCGGATGCCAGGATACCTGGCGCGGACATTGTCGACGTGCTCGGGGAGGAAACGCTGGTGGACGGAGCAGTGGCCCTTCCACAGAATCATCCGCGCCTGCCTGAGGCGATCGGGAGTGAGGCCGCCGTTAATCAGGTAGGGATCCCAGACGACCATTTCGTTGAGCGGGATGCCCTTGGCGTATCCGGAGTTGCGCCCGAGGTGCTGATCGGGGAGGAAGAGAATCTTTTCGTTTCTTTCGAAGGCCCACTTGAAGGATGCGGCGGCATTCGATGAGGTACAGACCACCCCTCCGCGTTCGCCGCAGAAGGCTTTGATGGCGGCGGTGGAATTCATGTAAGTGATGGGGGTGATGCCCTCGCCGGCGTCAGTCGTCAGGCCGGCGCGAATCAGGTGTTCCCAGCAATCTTCCACCTGGGTAATGTCGGCCATGTCGGCCATGGAACATCCCGCGTTGAGATCGGGAAGGATGGTGACCTGTCCGGCGTGGGAGAGCACGTCGGCGCTTTCGGCCATGAAGTGGACGCCACAGAAGACGATGTATTTGCCCCCGGCATGGGCGGCTTCCTGGGCGAGCTTGTAGGAATCCCCCCGGAAATCGGCGAAGCGGATGACCTCATCGCGCTGGTAGTGGTGCCCGAGGACGACGCACTCCCGGCCCAGTTCGCGGCGGGCGGCGGAGATGCGGGCGTCCATGGTGTGGTCCGGCTGGACCAGGTAATTTTCGAGACTGCAAAGTTCCGTAGCCGTTGCCATCGTGTCCTGCTTTCAGCTCCAAGCACGGGCGAGCGCGCCCTGCGCGCACTCCGCTCGAACTGGAACGGGGATGTTGAAAGCTGTCTTAGAGCGGCTACAGCGGATTCACTGCCCTTCCGGACCCAACCCGCGGGGATGTTGTTGCCGCTTGTACTTTCTTCAACTACTTGGATGCTCAGAGGCGAACAGCGGATCGCTTTTTTTGATCGTCGTCGCGCCGGTGGTGACCTGAGCGTCCAAATTCTATTGTGCACCGGGCATGGGAGAAAGGCAAATCGTCGCCGGTGGTTCGAGGAAAGCACCCCCGAGAGCCGTAAAGGGCTGGGTGTCAACTGCCGGGTGCCGGTTGTCATGGGGCAACGACGGACGACCAACGGCCAGCGATCAACGACCGGAAGTTCGATGAACGACCTACGACCAACGACTGCGTGATGTTCCCTTTCGGGCAACAAAACAGAGGGCTGGTGATGATAGCTTCTTACGGAAACCGGTCGTGGAGGAGGTCAGAGCGCCCGGGGGGATCCTAATGCGGGGCAGAGCTTGCATTCTTACGCCAGTGGCGGTGTGGTGTGCAGTTCTGGCGGTGGCTGCCGGGGCGGCAGCGCAGGAGACCACCGTGCTGGTCGGGTCGGGGTCGAGCGTGCCGGCGCCGCTCTACGCGCGCTGGGCGCAGGAGTACAACCAGCATAATTCGCGGATCCAGTTCCGCTACCTGCCAACGGCGACGAAGGAAGGCATCGAGCAGATCTCCAAGGGCAGTGGCGACTTCGGCGCGGGCGAAGTGCCCCTGGCGCCCAACGAGCGGGCGCAGGCGGGGTTGACGGAAATTCCGGTAGCGCTGGTGGGGATTGTTCCCGTCTACAACCTTTCGGGGGTGAAGTCGGGATTGCGGCTTTCGGGAGAAGTGCTGGCGGGGATCTTTCTCGGCGAGATCAGGAACTGGAATGCGGCACCGATTGCGAAGTTGAATCCGGACATGGCCTTGCCGAACGCGGGTATTCAGGTGGTGTATCGTCCGGCGGGAAAGGGGTCGAATTACATCTTCACCGACTTTCTGTCCAAAAACAGCGCGAAGTTCAAGGCGCGCGTGGGCACCACGCCGTCGCCGAAGTGGCCGGTGGGCGAAGCTGCCGAGCGCAGTTCGGACATGGCGGACAAGGTGAAGCGCGAAGCCGGGGCGATCGGGTACGTGGAACTTGCGTATGCGATGAAGAGCGGGTTGTCGCAGGCGGCCGTGCTGAACCCGGCGGGGAAGTTTGTGAAGGCGTCGGCGGAGAGCATCACGGCGGCGTGCCGCGACGTGGAAGATCCGCGCTGGGACAAGTTCTCGACCTCGTTGACCAACGCGCCGGGGGAAGACTCGTTTCCGATTGCCAGCTTTACCTGGGTCTATCTGCGGACCGACGGGGCGGACACGTCGCGGACGCTGGCAATCCAGGAGTTCTTCGCCTGGGTCTTCGGAGAAGGGCAGAATTTCGCCGAGCAGGAAGGCTACCCCCCGCTTCCCGCGGAGCTGGTAGCCAGCGTGCGGGGAAAGATGAAGGAGATTCGGTAGCTCAGCACCTGGGAGCGGGCGTTTCGCACCCGGCCCATCGCGGCTTGTGGTGATCACTGAAGCACTTGCGGGCGCTGGCGGCAAAAGCTTCTTCCGGCTTCATCCTCCGATGTGAACCATGGTGCGCGAGGCGGGGACGAAGCCTGGTTCTCCGATGTGGTGACGTTCTTCTTTTTTTTCGACCACTCCCTGAATGAATGACACGAGTTCCTCGTCGCCGGCGCCGCGGCGCATGAGCTCGTGCAGGTCGTGATCCCAGACGGAAAAAAGACAGGTGCGGATCTTGCCATCGCTGGTGATGCGGATGCGGGAACAGTGTCCGCAGAAGGGGTGGGAGACGGGCGCGATGATGCCGATTTCGCCCACGCCGTCGTCGAAGCAGTAGCGGCGGGCGGTTTCCGAACGGGCGTGGGGAATCTCGACCAGGGGGCGGAACATCGCCATTTGTCTCAGGATTTCATCGAGCGTGACCACTCGATCGGGCGACCACACGCGGTCTTCTTCGAGCGGCATGAATTCGATGAAGCGGACGATGACATCTTCGTCGCGGGCGAATTGGCCAAAGGGGATGATCTGGTCTTCGTTGAAACCGCGCAGGAGGACGCAGTTGACTTTGACCGGGCCGAGCCGGGCGCGGCGGGCGGCGCGGATTCCGGCGACGACGTTGTCGTATCCGCTGGGCACGCGGGTAATGCGGGCGAATTTGAGGGGATCGACGGCGTCCATGGAGACCGTGACCCGCCTGAGGCCGGCATCTTTCAGGGGCTGCGCCATTTCGGCGAGCAGGTGTCCGTTGGTGGTGAGGGCCAGGTCGAGCGCGCCGCCGTGTACGGTGCGGAGTTGCGCAAGCTCACGGACAAAATCGATGACGCCTTTGCGCAGCAACGGCTCGCCTCCCGTCAGCCGGACCTTTTCGATGCCCAGCGAGACCAGGATGCGCGCCATGCGGAGGTAGTCGGCGAAAGGGAGATCGGCGTAGAGGGCACCTTCATTGCCGGTGCGGCAGTAGACACACTTGTAGTTGCAGTGGTCGGTGATGGAGATCCGGAGATCGGTGATGGGGCGGCCGAATTTGTCGGAAAGAGGCACGCGATTGACTGTTGGCTCTTGGCTCAAGTGCGTCTCGGCTACTAGGAGCTTTTCCGGAAAGAAAAACGCAGGCGGGAGTCCGTCGGCATTTCCTTTCCAATGGCTTCTCACGAAGCCGGGAGGAGCGGGCGTTTCCACCCGGACCCTTGGGACGGTTTTCCCCGTCGCAAAACCTTGAACCGCAAAATTGGCCAGGGATGCGAAGAAAACCTTCCCGCGCCGTCCGGCCACGGGTATGCCCAGAGGTGCGGACGGTCGGAAACTCACAGACATTATAGATCGCGGCAGCGGGAAAAGGGTTTCAACGTTTCAAGGTTTCAGTGCCTTTTCGATGGCGGCTTCGGCGAGCGGGGCCATGATCTTGTATCCGGCCTCGCTGGGGTGCAGGCCGTCTTCGGCGAGGTCTTTTTTCAGCAGGCCTTTGTCATCCACCATGGCGCTGAAGTAGTCGAGGTACTGGCATCCGGTTTGTTCACAGTAATTCCTGAGCCAGTGATTGAGTTCGAGAATTTTGGCGGGCGAGCGGAAGGCGTACATATTCTGCGACCTGGGCGTGTAGTTGTGGACCGGAAGCACCGAAGCGTAGATGACGGCGATATGGTTGGCGCGCGCGACCTCGGCCATGGAGGCGTAATTGGCTTCAATGTCTTCGATGCGTTCCGGGCCGGTGTTGCCGGCGATGTCGTTGGTTCCGGCAAGAATGATGACAGCCTTGGGCCGGAGGTTGACCACGTCCTGGCGGAAGCGGAGAAGCATTTGCGGGGTGGTTTGTCCGCCGATGCCCCGATTGAAATAGGGTTTTCCGGAGAAGTATTCGTCGAGCTTCCACATGTCGGTGATGGAGTCTCCGAAGAAGACCACACGGTTTTCGCCGGCCGCGGAAGGTTTGAGCGCGGCGTTCGCGTCGCGGTAGCGGGCCAGTTCTCCGAAGTCGTCGCGCAGCGCGGGGGCTTTCATGGCGCGGTATTGGTCCAGGGCTTGTTGCGGGGTGAGCTGGGGTTGCTGAGCCAGAGCCGGGAGGAGGAGAAGTAGAGGGAGGGCTAAGAGTCGCATCTGATTCATGGTTCCTCGTGGGAAAGAGGATATCGTGATTCGCCGGGATTACTGGATATCGAGAGAAAAGCAGATTCCTCCTGCCTCGCTGCGCCCGGGAAGACGGGTGAGTGCGCGTCTCCCCAAGAGAGCAGGCGGAGGTCACATGCCGTCGTAATTCGGGCCGCCGCCGCCTTCGGGAGGCACCCAGGTGATGATCTGGTAGGGATCGGAAATGTCGCAGGTTTTGCAGTGCACGCAGTTCGAGGGGTTCAGGCTGATGCGCTTGCCGCTGGGCTGCGCGGAGTCTTCGACCATTTCGTATACGTTGGCGGGACAGAAATTTTGGCAGGGGTTGCCGAATTCCTTTACGCAACGCGCGTTGCAGATGCTGGTGTCGTCGATGACCAAGTGCGCCGGCTGATCTTCTTCGTGTCTGGTGCCGGAGTGGTAGAGATCGGTGAGCTTGTCGAAGGTGAGCTGGCCGTCTCCTTTGGCGGGACCGAGCAGATGGGCTTCGCCGCCGCCATCGGCGGGAAGGTCGGCGAGCTTTTTCATGTGAGTGTAGCCGGCGCTGCCGGGATAGCGGTTGTGGAGGCCACGTCCGCCGGTGATCATCTGCAGGCCGGTGTGGAACATGCCGGCGTACATGCCGTGCTCGAATCCCTGGTGGATGTTGCGCACCTTCCAGAGTTCGTCTTTGATCCAGCTGGATTCGACTTTTTTCTGGTACCCGCTGAGCGAGGCGGCGGAAGAGTCGTCTTTCTTGAGCGCTTCGAGGGCAGTCTCGGCAGCCAACATGCCGCTCTTGATGGCGAGGTGAATGCCTTTGAGGCGCGCGGAGTTGAGAAAGCCGGCCGAGTCCCCGAGGATCATCCAGCCATTGCCGGCGACGGGAGGGATGGCCCACCAGCCTCCGTAGGGCATGGACTTGGCGCCGTAACGGATCATCTTTCCGCCCGCGAGCAGCTTGGAGACGAAGGGATGCTGCTTGAAGTCCTGCAGCACCTTTTGCGGATCGAGACGGGGATCGGGGTAGTCAAGTCCCGTGACAAAACCGAGAGAGACGATGTTGTCTCTGGAGCCGTAGATCCAGGCGCCGCCGTATTCCTTCGGAGTCAGTGGCCAGCCTAGGGTGTAAATCACCTCGCCCGGCGCGAGGCGGCCGGCGGGGACTTCCCACAACTCCTTAATTCCCTGGCCGTAGGTCTGCGGGTTGCGGCCTTTGGCGAGATCGAATTTCCTGATGAGCTGCTTAGTCAGCGATCCGCGGGTGCCTTCGGCGAGGATGACGACTTTGGCCTCGAGGTCGTAGCCGGGCTCGAAGTTGGACTTTTGCTTTCCTTCTTTGTCGACGCCCTTGTCGTCGGTGCGGACTCCGGTGACGCGGTCGCCTTCGGAAAGAAGTTCGGAGCCGGCAAAGCCGGTGAAGACGGTGATCCCGGTTTCCTCGACCTTGCTGCCCAGCCACTTCACGAACTTGTTTATGGAGATGACGTAGTTGCCGTGATCGCGCAGAAAGGGCGGGGTGATGGGCAGCCTGAACTTGCCGTTGCGGGTGAAGAAGTAGACGGATTCTTTCGTGACTTCGGCATCGAGAGGAGCTTCTTTTTCGAATCCCGGGAGCAGTTCGCGCATGGAGCGCGGGTCGAGCAGGGCGCCGGAGAGGCAGTGCTGCCCGATCTCGCGCGCCTTTTCGAGGACGTAGATATTCTCTTTGCTGAGCTGCGAGCCGGGGTTTTTGGCATTGTGCTGGTCGATCAGCTGCGACAGGCGCAGGGCACAGGCCATGCCGGCGGGGCCTCCGCCGACGATGACAACGTCGGCGGCCATTCGTGGGCGTTCGACGCCTTCGATGGGTTTTCGGAAAATCAGCATTCAGCAATTAGCCAGGAATCTCTGGCCCTCATCGATTCGCTAAACTCGAAATTTCCCCTAGACGAGAGGAGGCGCTGATCCGCCGTTACCAGGGTCAGGTCCAGCACCTTAGCCGTCGCCGCGAGAAACCGGTCGGCGGGATCGTTATGTGGCCAATCCAAGGCGAGCCCGGTGCTTACGATCTCGTGGGTGATTGGTGCCTCACGCAATTGCTCAATCGCGCGTCTGACCCACCCGAAGGGATTCTCTACGCGTATTTTGCCCTGCTGCATGAGGACCAGCGTTTCCCAAGCACTCACCGGCGACAGCCACAATTCATTATCGGAACTAGACAACTCAGCGCGCACGCGGCGTCCGAGTCGCTTGGGTTCCAATTTGCTCCAGAGCCAGATGTGGGTATCAAGCAGCAATTTCACTCGCGGTAGGCCTCGATTTCATCCACATCGATCACTGGAGACACAATGTCGCCCACGATCTTGGCGGTTCCGACCATGTCGCCCACAAATGGGCGCTTGCGGTCGGGGCCAACCGGGATCACCTCAGCAACGGGCTTCCCGTGGCGCGTGATGCGCAGCGGTTGACGAGTTTTTTGCACCTGCTCGATCAGGCCCAGGCATTTCGCCTTGAACTCGGAAATAGAAATGTCCTCCATGACCATTATTTTAACTAGTCAACATGTAGGTCAATAGCCAGGGTGCGATCGATTGATCATCCGCAACAGACAATCCAGCGGTTGCCGCTACGAGAACCAGAGTCACAACTGCTTTACGCACTGTCTAACCTGCTCCCCCGGTCTTCGCCTTCTTAATTTCCTCAATCAGCGGCGGAACGATGTCGAACAAATTGCCCACCACCGCATAATCGGCGATTTCGAAGATGGGCGCTTCGGAATCCTTGTTGACGGCGATAATCGTGCGCGAGCCTTTCATGCCCACGATGTGCTGGATGGCGCCGCTGATGCCGAGCGCGAGATAGAGCTTGGGGGCGACGGTTTGGCCCGAGGAGCCGATCTGGCGGTCCATGGGGAGCCATCCGGAGTCGCAGATGGGACGCGAGGCGGCCAGTTCTCCGCCGATGGCGTCGGCGAGGTTCCTGGCGATCTCGATATTCTTTTGTTCTTTGATCCCGCGGCCGACGGCGACGATGACTTCGGCCTGCGTGAGGTCGACCGCCTGCTTGGCTTCCTTGAAGACTTCCTGCGGCCGGTTGCGCACGACGGTCTCGGCGATTTCCACGTTCACGGTTTCAACCGGGGCCGGGCTCGCGCTGGCTTCGACTTTGTCGCCGCGGTAGGCACCGTTCTGGAAAGTGGCGAACCAGGGTGCGTCGGAGCAGAAGCTGACGTCGGCGGCCAGCTTGCCCTGGAACATCTGGCGGGTGAAGAGCAGCTTGTCGCCCTCCTTCTTGTATCCGATGCAATCGCTGATGGCGGCGCGTCCCATGGCCGTGGCCAGCTTGGGCACGAAGTCGCGCACCTGGTAAGTGTGCGGCATCAGCACCAACCTGGGGGGATGCACGGCGAGAAATTGCTTGAGCGCGGCGACGAAGGCGTCGGGCGTGTAGGGCTCGAGTTTGGGCGACTCGATGGCGTAAACCTTGGCGACTTTTTTCGCCGCGACTTCGCCGGCGAAGCTGGCGACGCCGGAGCCGACGACAGCCGCCTCGAGCGTCCAGCCGGTGTCGGCGGCGATCGCCTGTCCGGCGGTAAGGGTCTCCCAGGAGACGCGGTTCAGTTTGCCTTCGCGTTGTTCGACTACGACCAGAATCGTATCAGCCATAGAGATGGTTCCCGGTTCTCAGTTCTCGGAAGCGCGGCGCGCTTCGCTCGCCGGGCAGCCGAAACGGCTGTCCCGACGTGGGCTCTACAAGACCCTTAATTCGTTTCTGAGTTTGTCGACCAGCTTCTTGGCGATCTCGGCTGGCGGGCCTTCGATGTGTTCGGTCTTCTTGGTTTTTTGTGGAATGTAGAGGCGCTCGATTTTCTGCAGGTTGCCGCCGATGGCCGACTGCAAGTCGGCGAGCGTGAGTTTGCGTAACGGCTTGTTTTTCGCCTGCTTGATGCCGATCAGCGTGGCGTAGCGCAGCTTGTTGATGCCCGACTGGATGGTCAGCACCGCCGGCAGCGGCATATCGACGTACTGGAAATATCCGGCTTCGAGTTCGCGTTTCACGCGGATGCCGGAGTCGGTTTTTTCGATCTGCATGATGATGGTGGCGTGCGGCCAGCCGAGCAATTCGGCCAGCACCACTCCGGTCTGGGCGTAGCCGTAGTCGTCGGATTGCAGGCCGGTAAAGATCAGGTCGAAAGGCTCGCCTTGAATCGCGGCGGCAAAGGTCCTGGCGGTGTTGAAGGCGTCGAGTCCGACGAAAGCGTTGTCTTCGAGATGAATGGCGCGATCGGCGCCCTTGGCGAGGGCTTCGCGGAGCACCTGCTGGGCGCGGGCCGGACCGGAGGTGATGACCACGACCTCTCCGCCGTGCTTTTCTTTCTGGCGAAGCGCTTCTTCGAGCGCGTAGGCGTCGGGCTCGTTGACCTCGTAGGAGACGTCTTCGCGAATCCAGGTGCCGGCCTCGTTCAGTTTGAGCGGGGCGTCCTTCTGCGGCACCTGTTTCATGCATACCAGGATTTTCAAACGCGACTCCTTCTCCGGCGGCGCCAGAGGCCACAGGGAAAACCAGTCAGTATAAACGAGGGGTGCGGGGGGAGGAAGCGAGGAGGCCGCCCGCGCCGGTTTGGCGCGGGACAGCGTTCTTCCGGGCGCGGGCGTGGCAGAGAGTCGAAGAATTGGTCGAAAGCTGTCGCCATCGGGAAATTTTTCACCCGGTCTGGAGTGCGAACTGCTGGCCTTTGCCGGCGTGAAGCCGCCCCACGCCGCCAATCATTCCCCGAGGCGCACGATCGCCGTGGGACGGCCGTTGGAATCGGCCTGCCACTCCGCAGGCCCGGGTAGTACCACGTCAGGATGGCCTCGGGCCGGTCATGGGGCCGCTCGGCGAAGGTGAGTTCGGTGCGATCGGTGGGACGGTAGCGCCAGGCCGGAGCCGCCAGGATGATGGTCGAGAGCTCGGTCTGGTCGCCGTTGTAGATGAGCACAGTCCTGCGATTGCTGGTGCTGTCGAGCAACTGGAACCAGCAGGAGCCGGCCCGGCAGATCTTTCCCGGGAACTTCCACCGGCTGGCGAAAGGTAAAGCGGGTCATCCGGTCCCACTCGCTGCGCGGGCGGCGGGCGCCAGCGCCAGACTGCCGAACATGAAGAGAGCAAAAAAACACCTGCCAGCTTGCACATGCAATACTCCTTCAGAAGCTTTGCGATACGGCCGCGAAACCCCTTACTGGGATCGACGCCAGGGCGCGGCCGGCCGTTGTTCGGGTTTGTCGTCTATATATCGTGTCACGATATAATATGTAGGGACAACAAGAGCATGCTGTCCTGTCCGGGAACGACAGGGGGAGGTGGGTTATGAGAATACGCTTCTTCGTCTGGATCCTGCTGGGGGTCCTGCCGGTGCTGCCGGCGGTGGCGCAGGAAAACACATGGCAGGGTCGGCCAACGGTCCGCGGCTGCGGGCCCAGCTTGTCGACAAGGCCAGGAACCTCGAACACCAGCTGGCGGTGGTCGAGGCCGATGTGGAAGGGGTGCTGCTGGCCGATCCTACCGACCCGCAGTACAAAATGCGTGATCAGGGCCACATCCAGTTCCGGCTCGACCAGGGGCCTTACATTCTGCCCCTGGGCAACCGCATTGCTTTCGAAGGCCTGGCGCCGGGCAGGCACAACATCGAAGTGATGCTGGCCGACAACAGCTACCGTCCCATGGGACCCAAGGTGGAACTCGAGATCACGGTCCCCTGACCGGTGAACTCTGTTTGGCTCCCGTGTCGGGTCCGCACGCTAACGGTGTTGCCACCGGTTGAGGTGGCCAGATCAAGCGCGCCGTCGCCGTTGAAAGCTGTGAGCAGTCACGGCGTATGCCAACCACCCGTAACCGAGGTCAAGAGGGCAACGGCCGGAAGACTTTCAGTCGGTGAAGACGACCGACTGCACGCCGGAGATTTCAAAGCGTTTGCGGCAGCGCAGGTTCTTGCACATCATCATGTCGTCTTTGCGGATCATGTAGGAGCGGGCCTTGGCGAAGCGGGCGCGGTCGCGTTCGTCGGCGCGTCCCAGAAGCTGCCGCTTCTTGGTGCGGACGAGCCAGCCAATTTCGTACTCGGCGGACTGATGGCAGTGGGGACAGTTCAGGGTTGCCGACTTCTTGTCGGGGCGCTCGTCGAAAAAATCGCGTTCTTCCATGCTTCGTTGGCCGTTGGCGGTTCGTCGTAGGCCATTAAGATAGTACACCTTTGCCACACGTTGCCTGTGGCAAGATGTGCGCATGCCGAAGAAGAAGAAATTGAAAAGGTTTCGCGCGGTGACGGCGGTGAAGGAGCTGGCGCGCGAACGAATTGGAAACGTGCCGACCGGGCGGGTTGTGCCAGGCCGGAAAAAGAATAAGACGGTCAAGCACAAAGAAACCCTGGGAAAGATGTTGTCGCAGGAATGAAAGGCCGGTTCCGGCCGGCTCCTCAGTGGAACGTGGCCCCGATCGTGGTGTTGGTGTTGAGTGTCAGCGTGCACTGATTTCCAGACGGTGTGCAGCCCGCGCTCCAACTGAAGAACGTCGATCCCGTAGCGGGCGTGGCCGTGAGAATGACGGTGGTCCCGGCAGGGAAGGTTGCGTTACAGGTCGCACTGGTGCAATCGATGCCGGCGGGCGCGCTCATGACAGTGCCGTTTCCCGTGATACTTACGGTCAGGGTGGCGTTGGTGCCGAAGCCGGGGCATCCCGGAACCGCAGGGTTATTCACGGTGACGGTGGCGAAGGCAAAGACCATGTTGCCGCCCGGCCCGGTCCTTTGATTGGAAGTGGCGGAAATGTTAACGGTTCCGCAGCCTGTGCCGGCTGGTGCCGCCATGCCCGTGGTAGTGACCGTCGCCACCTGCACCGTGCTCGACGCCCAAGTGACGCTGTCGGTGATGTCCTTGGTCGCGGGCGGGTGAATGTAGGTACCGAGCGCCTTGAATTGCATCATCAATGCGGGGTCGGGTTGCAGGAAAGTGAACGACGCCGGCTGAATGGTAATGGCCACCAACTGCTGGTCGTGCGCGCAGCTGGAAAAGCTGAGCAGGAGACTCGCGGTGGCCACAAGAGCGACGACACTCAACCACTTCCAGTTCATCGGGACTCCGGAAA